>JACCDP010214769.1_pt1 | contig 10276 bp, 8 predicted proteins | sample 7445841 | NCBI WGS metagenome assembly JACCDP01 (sample SAMN15323441, study PRJNA562643) | freshwater metagenome | isolation source: river surface water | place: USA:Blue River Watershed | collected 2017-08-17
ATCAGGCACCCCCGACGCCACCTTTACTGGCAAGCACGCTTCGCCTGATCGGTCCCGCGCCTGCCATCCCCCCCGGGGCGGCGAAGGAATCAGGAAATCGGCCTCGTACTTTTTCAAATCAATCGAGCCGCGGTCGATGAGTTCCGCTCTGGCGCGCGCATTCGCTTCGAAATCCAGGCGAACCCGAAACGCAGGCTGAGTGCAGGCCTTCAAGAATGTGGTGTTACCAGGGGGAGCATTACTGAGACTCGCCAAATCGCAGTCGATGCCCATCAGCCAAACTCGGGGCCGAAAGAAACAGGCCGACTGACTGGAAGCGTCGAAGGTACAAGCCGAGCCGTCTGGGGAAAATCCTTGCCTGGCCAAGTGATCATGAAAAAGAACCGGAGTCCCCGGACCGCTCCGAGAAAGGATGCTGATCTCTCGTGGCGCGTGAGGACGGTCCCGGTGGATTTGAGCAGCGCACTCGCCGGTCGCTGACGGAGGCATGAAATTGTTCTGTTCCGACCGCGGCGTCCCCGGCCCAGAAATTCGGGAGATACACCAAAACAAGGTCCCGATTTCCCGTTCTTCCGGAAGCACATTGCCTAGCTTCGGGTTGGGGTTATTGATCATGGCGTCGACCGTGAGCGCCCAACTCTGCGGGTCGTTCATGATCCGGTCCGAGATGGCGCTCTTAAAGCCGCTCAGCTGATCCCGAAACCGCTGCGCGGAATTAATCCCCACGCCCTGCCGGGCCATATCCAGGACATAAAGTGTCAGCATTCCAGCCAAAAAGACGGCTACCAAAACGCCGATCAGATTTTGACCTGAATTCCCCAGCCTTTGCCCCATCTCGCTACTTTACCCGGAAACCCTACTCCCTGGCCAGTAATGCCAGAGCGTCCAAAAGCCCTTTCTGAGCAGCTAGATACTCGTCCTTCTCAAGCACCCGAGCCTTGGAAAAACTGAGATCAGACGGGTCCCACATGGGAACGACATGCAGATGAAAATGCGGCACATCCCACCCGGCAATCATCGAACCCACGCGCCTGCAGCCCGTGCTGGCGTGCAGCGCCTTTCCCAAGAGGCGCGCATTTCGAAACACCGCTGAATAATGCGGCTCAGGAACATCCAGAAAATGATCGGCTTCTACTTTTGGTACAATCAACAGATGACCTGGCTGAATCGCGTCGCGAGCCAGAAACGAGTAGGTGTGCTCGTCCTCGTGGAGTTTGTAAGAAGGAATTTCGCCGCGAATGATCCGGGTAAAGAGCGTCGCCATAGGCGAGCGATCTTCGACCGACGCCGGGCTCGGGGTCAAGCTTGGGGAAATTGGTGGGCCCAACAGGACTCGAACCTGTGACCTAGCGGTTATGAGCCGCCGGCTCTAACCAGCTGAGCTATGGGCCCACTCTTCACTGCGACACCTAGGCCCATTCCCCGCGCGCGCTGGTGAACACGCAAGCTTGGACCCAGCCCCGAGCCTACACGATGGTCAAGCGGACGCCAAGCCAGCGTCGGCAAACCGCAGCTGAACGAAAGATCGAGGCATCAAGACCGAGACCCAAGTCCAAAAGCGGCGCACCCGGCGTTCCCTTATGCGGTCGAACTCTAAACCTGCCCGGCAGGCCCCACCGCTTGCACCGCTTCGATCAAGTGGTGGTAGCCCGGGACAATCTCCCAGTGAAAGAAAGTGCGCGAATGACCGGGGAAAAGGTCTCCCGTCAAATGATCGAGCAACACCCCTTGAGAAGCCGCTTGAACCGAGCGTTTGCCTCCCGCCCAACCGCGACCAGGCGCGCGCGAATCCACGCCGCGGGCCCCGGTTGCTCCGCCGTAAAAGCGGCTCAGGATATCCGAATCTGAAACGACATCAGAAGCTGTTTCGAGGGGCGCAACCTCAGGAAACGCTTCGCCCGACAAGCGATCGTGAAAACTCGCAAAGGATCGTCCTTCCAAGCACTCACTGAGAGTTTCCTTCCACCGCCGAAAGCCCGAGCCGAGGCAAGCATGCTGATCTAAGAATCGAAACTGACCGAGCAGATTGCAGAAGAGCACGGCGTGATCGGGATGCTGCGCCAATAGATCGACCACAGCTTCCGGCTCAAAACGCCCGCGTTTCGGAGCGATGCCGGCGTCACCAATCCAAGAGCGCGCGCGTCCCAGACGAAGCTGAAGCCCAAAGCGCGCCCAAGGATCGGGATCGACCGCGACAAAACCTTCCGGAAAGCGCGCCTGAAACCAAGACGCTTCCGGCAAACAATGTCCCGCACTCGGCCCGACGAGCAGCAACTTCTTCTCGCGCGGACGCCACTGGCCCAACCACTGTTCGAGCGACTGGCGAAACGGAGCCCAAAGCCCGGAACGGTAGCGGAGCGCTCGAAAATGGTAGCCCAAACCGCCGGTCTGGTTTCCCATTCGTGCGCCCCCCGCTTCTGCCTTAGTCGACGAAAGCCTTCAGAAGCTTCGCCCGCGAAGGATGACGCAGTTTTCGAAGCGCTTTGGCCTCGATCTGACGAATCCGTTCACGAGTCACGAAGAAGTCCTGACCCACCTCTTCCAAGGTGTGGTCGGATTTCTCGCCAATCCCGAAGCGCATGCGCAGAACCTTTTCCTCACGCGGAGTGAGGGTGGCCAGGACCTTGCGGGTCTGTTCAGCCAGGTTGATGCTCATCACGGCTTCAGCCGGATTGATGATCTTCTTGTCCTCGATGAAATCGCCCAAGTACGAATCTTCCTCTTCACCAATCGGCGTTTCGAGGGAGATCGGCTCTTTCGCGATTTTGAGCACCTTGCGGACTTTGTCCACCGGCAGCTCCATCTTCACAGCAATCTCTTCCGGAGTGGCTTCACGGCCCAGCTGTTGAACCAGCAAGCGCGAAGTGCGGATGAGCTTGTTGATGGTCTCGATCATGTGCACCGGAATCCGAATGGTGCGGGCCTGGTCGGCAATCGCGCGAGTGATGGCCTGACGAATCCACCAAGTGGCGTAAGTCGAGAACTTGTAACCGCGGCGGTATTCGAACTTATCCACGGCTTTCATCAAGCCGATGTTGCCTTCCTGAATCAGATCCAAGAACTGCAAGCCACGGTTCGTGTACTTCTTCGCGATCGAAACCACGAGACGCAGGTTGGCTTCCACGAGCTCGCTCTTCGCTTGGTCGGCTTTACGCTCGCCAATCGTCAGCGAATCATGAATGCGGCGCAGTTCTTCCACCGGAAGACCTGCTTCTTCTTCCAAGCGCAGGATCTTCTTCTCGAGATCCTCTTCCGTAGCGATCAGCTGCTGAAGCTTCACTTCAGTGACATCGTACTCGCGCAGAATCGCAGGAACGCCTTCGGGGCCCTTGCGGTAACGAGCGATCAGATCCTTCATGTCTTGGGGGTTTTTCACACCCAAGAAGTCGTAGACCTTCTTGCGGTCTTCGAGCAGGTCCTTGCCACGCTTCCAGTATTCTTTGATCTTCAGCGAGAGGAAGTTGATGGTCTTTCGGTTGAAAGCGATGTTTGCGAAAGCTTTCTCGACCTTCACTTCACGGCGGCGCACTTCTTCGAGGATGCGCTCTTTATCTTTCGAAGGAACCTTGCGGGCTTCCGCGCCGTAGAGCTTGTCTTGATTCTTCTCTTGATAGCTGACCAGCGACTGCACGTGGCTGATCGCACCGATCACGCGCTCGAGATAAGCTTTCTCGTCGTCGGCCGAGACTTCTTCGTCCACGCCGCGGATCACGTCTTTCACTTTCGTGCGACCGGTCTCGAGACGCTCACCTAGTTCGACGATAGCGATCGTGCCCAGCTTCGAAGCCAGGAGCGCGCGAAGAATTTCGATTTCACCTTCTTCGATGCGCTTCGCGATTTCGACTTCGCCTTCACGGGTCAGGAGAGACACCGAACCCATCTTCTTCAGATAGAGTTTAACGGGGTCGGCACCACGAGCGTACTCAGCGGTGGCTTTTTCTTCTTCGGCTTCTTCAGCGGGAGCGGCGAGACCCAGTGGGGCCTCTTCGCCTTCTTCTTCGCCCTCTTCCGATTCCTTCGGGCGCTTAGCGGAATCGATGACTTCGATCTCGCTCTCCTGAAGGAGATTCATGACTTGATCGAGCGCCTCGGGAGAAATAATCTCCGGCGGCAGCAGCTCGTTCACTTCCTCATACGTGAGGTAGCCACGCTGAAGCCCCATGTCGATGAGCTTTTTAATCTCTTTCGACTTCGCAAGAGCTGACACAGACTCCGAGGCCTTCACGCTCTGCGCAGCTGGGCTGGCAGACGCCGACGCGTCTTTAACCTTCGTCATAAGAGACGCTAAACTCCTTCATCTTCCGCTTCACGTCAAGGTATTCCTGCATGAGTTTGGCCTGTAACCCTGCGTCCTGCTTGGATTCTGCGTCGGCCATCGCGGTTTTGATCTGCTGCGAAAATCGTGCCCAAGCACTCGCCAAACCGAGTCGACAGGCCTGTCGAAAATCTGCTTCAGGGATTTGTTCCTCGGTCGCACCGAGAGCTTCCGTAACAATCGAGCGGAGTTGGGCGGGAATTCCATCATTCAAATAACTTTGCGGATCGCCTCGAAGCGACTGCCATTCCCCCGCTTCTTCAAGCAAAGGCACCACCCATTTCCGAAGTGCCGCCCCTTCAAAAAGTTCGGCAGGTGTCATCCCGTTAGGCAGCTGGGGCCGAATCGACTCCAGAATTTCGCAATGAGGTCCGTAGAGAAGGAGCCCCTGAAGAAGCCCTTTGTCCCGTCCCGCGACCCGATTGGCGGCGCGCTTCGGCGTTGGCGCCCCAGTCGGCGCTGCCCGATCGTCGCGCCCCCAGCGGCCTCCGCGACCTTTGCCATCGCCCTGCTTGCGACCTCCCTGATAGCCGCCGCCGTAACCTGAGCCGCCGCCACTGTATTGCCCACCGAACTGCCCGCTAAACTGCCCACTGAACTGCCCGCCCCCAAACTGCCCTTCGCCAGCACTCGAAGCCGTCACCCAAGGCGGCGGCTCATCGTACCCACCCCCACCCGACTGCGGCGGCCTCTGCGGCGAAGAGGGCGTTTGCCCGATGGGCGCTCTCCCGCTCGCATTCCCAGACGCCGGGCGCGAGCCACCCGAACTCCGCGCGGCGGATGACTGAATCTGAATCGGCGGCTGTCCGCTTCGCACAGGCATTCCCATGGCGCGCTCCAGAAGATCGCGCCCCACTCCGAGTTGCTCGGAGGCGCGGTTCAGCCGGACCTCTCGACCCACCGGATCTTTGAATCGCGCAAGCCAAGCGGCGACCTGCTTGACCGACTGGGTCAGCGCCTCGCTTCCGCCTTGCAGCGCTTCGCGAGCCGAGTCCTGAATCCGAGAATCGAGTAAAGGCTGCGCCGCTTTCAAAATCTCGCGCATCTTCTCAACGCCGTCTGCGCGCGGATTTCCCGTCAAGTCATCAAAGAGGACTTCATCCGGGTCTAGACCCGCCGGCATTGAGGCACCGTAAAGCACCTGCCCGTGATCAAGGCCCACTTCCATGGCGCGACCCGTAGCGGATAGCCCGGCCTTGTCGCCATCGAAGAGAACAACGACCTTACTGGCCAAGCGCTTAAACAAAGTCAGGTGATCGGGCGTGAGCGCAGTCCCGCAAGTGGCCACCACGTTCTGAAAACCTGCCGCATGCAGCGCCAGAACGTCGAAGTAGCCCTCGACCAAAATCACTTCATCGGCTTCACGAATGTGCTTTTGAGCCTGAAAAATCCCGTAAGCCAATTTGGACTTATGAAAGAGGAACGATTCGGAGCTGTTCAGGTACTTCGGACTCTCGCCCCCGACATCCAACGCGCCGGGTGGTGTGGGCTGAGCGCGCCCCCCAAAACCCACCACACGCCCGCGAGTATCGAGAATGGGAAACATCGCGCGGTTTCGGAAAAGATCAAAATACCCCGGCCCGTCGCGCCCCTGGCCTTTTTGACTAGGCTTGATCAACCCCAGTTCAACCGCTAGGTCCATCGGCGCTTTGAAAGTGGCCAACTTCCGGGAGAGTGAATCCCAGGAAGCTTCGGCGCCTCCGAGAAGGAAACCACGATGAAGTTCGGGATCGGAAATCCCGCGCATCCGAAAGTACTGAGACAGATGAGGGGTGCGCCTCAAAAGATCCTGGTAAAAGCGCGCGGCAAACAAATTCAGACGATTGGCGGTGGACTGCTTTTCGAGTGCAGCCTTTTTTCGTGCTGCTGCTTCCGGATCTTTTTCGCCGTCTAGGCCGAGCTCCCATTCCTTTGGGAGCGCCACTTTGCCGCGGCCGGCGAGCTCTTCGATGGCCTCACTAAAACTGAGCGAGTGGAGGTCTTTGACAAAAGTGACGATGTCGCCGCCTTTTTGGCAGCCGTAACAATGAAAAAGCTGCTTTTGCTCGCTGACACTGAAAGAGGGCGAGCGCTCGGAATGGAACGGGCAGAGGCCGGTGTAATTGGCTCCGCTCTTCCGCAGAGTAACGTGCTCGCTGACCACATCCACCAGACTCACGGATTGCTTAATGCGCTCCAGGAGCTCAGGCGGAATCCGGCGTCCTCCCTTCAACCGAGTCGCTCCTTCACCAGCTGGTTCACGAGTTTGCCGTCGGCTTTCCCTTGAACTTTCGGCATCAAAAGCTTCATCACAGCGCCCATGTCTTTTGCAGATGCGGCTTTCGATTCCGTCACCGCCCAGTCGACGAGCTTGCGAACTTCGTCCGCGCCCATTTGTTCCGGAAGATAAGTCTGCAGGAAGCGCGCTTCGGCTTCTTCTTTGGCAACGAGGTCTTCGCGACCGCCTTGACGGAATTGCTCGATCGAATCCTGGCGCTGCTTCAGAAGCGTTTGAGCAATCTTGGCGATCGCGGCATCGTCGAGATCGACCCGATCATCGATTTCTTTTTTTCGAATGGCAGCATGGAGATTGCGGACAAAGCCCAGCTTCTCCTTGTCGCCGCCTTTCATCGCGGACTTCATTTCCTCGGATAGGCGTTCCTTCAAAGTCGGCATGGCGGCAGTGCTCCTGTTGGGTTTTTCAATAAAACGCGGGACAACTTAGGCCTAACACAGGAACGCCCGGAGGACCTATCAGGCCTTCCGGGCGTCTCAAAATTTCAGAAGTCTCCGCGAATTAGCGGCGAACTTTCTTCACATTGCGTTTGCGGGCGGCGATCGCTTTCTTTTTGCGTTTCACCGAGGGCTTTTCATAAGCCTCGCGCTTGCGCACTTCCGAAAGGATGCCGGCTTTTTCGCACTGCTTCTTGAATTTCTTCAGAGCAGCTTCAAAAGAATCGCCTTCGCGAATCGAAATACCGGGCATGAACGTCACCTCCCTTCGGCCAAAAATAATGAGTCAGGCCCGGAAACCGGGACCAGACGAACGGACTTACAGGACGGACGGGCCTTCCGTCAACCTTCCGAAGGCCAAAGGGCTACGAGAAACCCGCCGCCCCCGGCCCCCGTGATCTTCACGGAAAGGGCGCCCCGAGCCCGCAGATCGCCTTCTATGTCCAAAGCTTCGGGCGGCAATAGCCCCCACTGCCGAAAACAGCCCTGGGCCTGATCCATCGCTTGAGCCAACCCCTTCCAGTCCTCGCGGACCAAGGAAGTCCGGGCCAAATGAGCTGCAGAACTCATCTGTCCATCCAGCGCCTGCCCCTTTTCGGGGTCAGCCGCTAAAAGCGCTTGAACTTTGGCCACGCAGTCGCGGGTCGAGGCCCGGACTCCGAGATCATGAAAAGTGAACCGAGGCAGCCGGCCGACCCCGAGAGGCTCTGCCCCATTTGACCGAGTAAAGGACGCAGGCTCGCCCGCCAGGACGGCTGCCACATCCATCCCGCTCGAAGTGCCATGAAAGTGGTCCTCTAAACTCCGGGAAAAATCGAAAAGCTGCGCTGGGGGAAGCGCTCCCTGAGCCTCAATCCAGCGAGCCACTGCCACACAGAATGCGGCCGAAGAGCCAAGGCCAGCGCCTGTGGGAATCGTACTCTTCACCCAGAAAGTGCCTGAATCCGGTAATTCCAAAGAGGGTTTCAACTTTTGAGCCTGCTGAAGAAGGTTCGCCACCACGGAATGCGCTTCCGGAGTCGTGAATTCCCGAGCCTTTCCCGGTTCACCCCGACGGTAGCGAAAATGAAGCGAGAACTCGGGATGAGGTAGGACTACTGCCAGGCCGCCACGCAAAACGGCGTGCTCACCTGCGAGGACCCACTTCGCCGGCAAGCGAACTTCGAAGTCCCAGTCCAAACTCACGAATGGGCCTCCCAAGCCACCAGTCCAGCGCCGCTCCCTTGAGCATCTTCCAAAACAGAAAGAGAAGGAAAGGCGCTGGCTAACGCCTGCCTGAGCTCGGCCACCTGAGCCTCGGGGCACAATATGTGGACATTAGGGCCTGCATCCAGAGTCACTACCCAAGGGCGGCCCTTTTTCAATTCGGGCGAAATCCATTGAAGGATGGCCAAAGTTTCGGGAGCCCAATAACTGAATGGGTCTTCGGCCGTATGAAACAGACTGTGCATCTCCCAAGCCTCGGACCAGGAAATTTTTCCCAGCGCGTTCAGATCGCCCGCGCCCAACGCTTTTTCGATTTGAGTCACTCGGGCGTGGACGCGCTCAGGACGTCCCTCCCAAAGCGGCGAAGTCTTCACTCGCAAGTGAGCTTGGCTGGAAGAGACCTCTTTTTCCTGCGAAGAGACGAGGACGACGAGATCTGCCAGCTTCGGAAGCTCTGAGAGAACCGGCAGAACGCTGTCACCTTCCCAGCGGACAAACGGGCCTTCCATCGAGCGGCACGAACTTCCCGAGCCTTCACGCGAGAGGCGCGCCAAAGCACGCCTAAGGGCGCGATCCGAAGACTCCCACGCACGACGAAACGCTTCCGGATCAGCGCACTGCGCCCAAGCGAGTCCTAAGGTCAATGCAGCAAAGCTCGAAGCACTCGAGGCTATTCCTGATGCGGCCGGGAAAGTGTTCGCCGTTCGAAAGGTAAACGACACGCCTTCGACCGACCCAGCACTGAGACCCAAGCCCGATAGAAGAGAAGGCAAGCGGTTCTGGACTCTCTCCGCATGAGCCAAAAAACGAGCTACCGATTTTTCGCCAAGCTCAGGCGCGCGAGCCGCTGCAGACAGACCGGCCGGAGCTTCCGCTAGAAGTTGATACCGACTTCGCCCTGGACTCGACGCGGTTCGATCCACCTCCAGCCAAGTACGAAGGCCATCCAAAGTCATGGAAAGACTGGGATTGGAGGCCTGATTGACGGCAACATCCTCTTTGCCCATGTATTTCGCCAAAGCGATGTTGGACGGGGCATAGACTCGAAAACGCGCGCCAGGAAGTGGGTTCATTTTGGATTTTCCGCTTGGAGACCAGGCTCATCCGAAAGCGGAAGAGCGACAGGCCGAAGCCCCAAGCCCTGCGCCTCGGCATCCACTCGGTTTTGCACGGACTGTTCTGGATTGCAAAGGACCAAGAGCGCATCTGCTTGAAGAGCACCCAACCCCTTCACTCCGAGAACTCCCGGAAGGGCCCGCAATTTTTTTCGCTCGAGATGCGTGGAAGGGTGCTCGAGTCCCAAAGCGTGGAGCGCGTCGGCGATTCCATCGATCAGCTTGCCCAGCTCCTCGGGACGGCCACGACTGGCGCTTTCCATCGCCTGAGGCACCTGGTCCAGCCAAGGCTTCAAAGCGCGCACCAAAACGGAGTCTGCTCCGAAAAAACCCCGATCCCTGAGCTCAGGAAGGTGACGGTGAGTCGCCACTTTCCGCCCCGGAATTCCTGAAGCAGAAAAAAGCCGAAAGCAGGCTCCCTTCAAAACGGGCGACACCTCTTCGCACTCCAGCCGCCCCAGACCTTTCTCAAGATCGCGGATCTGAACACGCGAGCATCCTCCCCGCACTTGCGCTACCAAATCGGCGCCACTCGGTGGAACTGGATCATGGGCGTGCAAATCTCGATAAAGCTGCCAAAGCGAATCTGCGGGCTGGTTCAGCTTTGGCACTAAACCCAATGCTTGGCCGCCCAGAATGAATTCAGCCGTGGAGCCTCCGAACCCGCCCAGACCTGAGGGAGCATCTTGAAACACGAAGCTCCGCCGAAATTCCGAAACCCTTTGGGACCACTCTTTTGAGAAGGCCTCTAGCCGCAGTAAAAGGCGGCCGAGCGGACTGTCGGGATGCGGCCCCCCCGTTAAAGGCGCGACACTTTGGCCGCCCCAGCTTGCTCGAAAACGAGGAGGAACGGCCAATACCCACGCAGGCAAACCGGCCAAGACTCCGTACTCGCCCCAAAGAAACACTTTCCCAGGACAGCTCGCCG
>JACCDP010859564.1_pt1 | contig 10273 bp, 8 predicted proteins | sample 7445841 | NCBI WGS metagenome assembly JACCDP01 (sample SAMN15323441, study PRJNA562643) | freshwater metagenome | isolation source: river surface water | place: USA:Blue River Watershed | collected 2017-08-17
CAGGTGGTGCTATTTCATTTGAGCAATACATGGGCCTTGCCTTGTACGGCACTGGCGGTTTTTATCAAGACGGTGGCAAGGCAGGTAGACGAGGAGATTTCATCACCTCTCCCGAAGTTGGACCGCTGTTTGCAGCGGTAATTGCTCGGTACCTAGATGATTGCTGGAATGAATTGGGATGTCCGAATTCATTCGATGTTGTTGAAGTTGGGGCAGGGCCAGGAACTTTGGCGCGCGGAATATTTGATGCGCAACCCAAGTGCATGTCTGCTCTGAAGTATGTTGCGGTTGAAATCTCTGAAGCGCAACGTGCAATGCATCCTGGTTTTGTGGTGTCGGTTGATGTCTTTCCTGACAGGATTATTCAGGGTGTAGTTCTTGCTAACGAACTGCTTGACAATTTGCCGTTCAAGTTGTTTGTGTTTGACGGCGAGTGGATGGAAGCATTCGTCGCCTTAGGCGATGGCGGCAAGTTTGTTGAAGTGTTGCGATCTGTTGATGAAGTTCCTGAGGTTCTGCCGAAATCGGCGCCGCTTGGGTCTAGAGCACCAATTCAGACTGCTGCTTCGCAATGGATGCTTAATGTGTCGCAGAAGTTAAGCCGTGGAAGAGTTTTGGTTTTTGATTATTGCAGCGAATCAACTAGTGAAATTGCAGTTACTCCGTGGCGCGAGTGGTTGCGAACCTACAAAAACCACGAGCGTGGATTGCACTATTTGCTTGAGCCAGGATCTCAAGACATTACGACGCAAGTAATGATCGACCAGGTTATGAAGGCGATTCCTAGTTTGTCTGTCGTCCCACAAGCAGAGTGGCTACAAACTTGGGGAATTGATGAGCTTGTATCTGAAGGTAGTAGGTATTGGGAGCAACAGAAAACCTCCCCTGACATTTTCGCATTAAAAATGCGCAGTCGATCAAACGAATTTGGCACACTCAACAAAATGAGCAAGTTTGGCTCGTTTACAGCAATCTCCATGAATGCTGTAACACTCAGTTCACGCTAATCAGCGTGGATCAGTAATTTAAGTGCCTCAGCTAGTTGATCTTTTAGTCGTAGTGCACCATATGGAGATAGATGAAATTCGTCGCTGTAAAGGGTGTCGCCATTTTCTGTAATGGTGCACGAACCCCTAGGACAAATGGAGTCAGCTGGATCGAAGAATGACACGTTTTGAAAACTAGAAAGTGAGGAGTATTCTTCACTGACTAACTCATTTCTATCAGGATTCGAATTGATATTAAACCTGTAATTGTCTCGGTTTTTATTTATGAGGGTCGGACTCACCGGCTTGGACGGTGGAACTTGTTGCACAAAAAGAATTCGTTCTTCCTTGAATGGATCGCTACTAAATTGCATCTGTAGACCCTGAATCCACATATCAATTGACTCCGAATATGTCTTTGGGACTTGGCCATCTTTTTTAGTAATGGTGAGGCCACCACGTTGAGCCCCGCCGGTGGTGTAGAGCGTGGATTTATTTGCAATGATCACTACAGATGGATTCAGACGCGAAATTAGGTTTTTTAGGGCCTTTAGGAATGGGTCACAATCTTCGCGTTCAAGGGTGGGACGGGGGAATACTGGACATCCATCGTTATACCAAACTGCAAAGTTGACACCTAACAGTTCAGTTGCAGCCTTCACCCCATCACTTATTGATCCGGCTTGGCTATCACCGATAAGTAGCACGGTCGTAGTTTCATCAACACCTTTGATGAGGCATGTGTCAATGGGGAAAATCGGTTCGGTTGCTTGGCAGCCCGCTTTGTAGGCCCACGAGCCGGTAGCACCAGTCAGTGTCTGGAGTTTCAATCCGTATGCGGTAGAGGCGCCAACAATAACTAAACAAGCCACTAGAACCTGCGAAAAAATCGAAATCGAAAGAGTCCTGAATGGAAATGATGGAGTTTTTCGATCTTGGCGCCGGAATCGATTTTCGATGATGTGATATGAAAATGATGCAGGAACAACCGACAGGAATCCAGAGAGCACTAGTAGAGGTTTGTTTCCTGGTGCGAGTATTTGACAAAAGACGATTATCGGCCAATGCCATAAATACCAACTGTAAGAGACATCACCGAGATACTTAAGTGGTTTAGCCGAAAGCATGCGGACAACAAACTTGGATTGCCCTGCAAATAGAACGACAAGTAGTGCTCCAATTGTTGGACCAAGTGCATATGGTCCAGGGAATGCTGTAAACGAGTTGAATTTGATAGCGCTGAAGAAAATTAAGCTAATCCCACAGACAGTAAGAAAATCCGATGTCAGACTTCGTTTGAGTTGTATTAAATATTTAGTTGAAATGAACGCTGCAATTACACCAATTTGAAGTTCCCAAATACGCGTAAGCGGACTAAAAAATGCGATACGTGTTGGAAGGGGTAGAACCCGAATGCCTGCCGAAAAAATGAGATTTGCAAGAAATGAGATTAAACATGTTGCGATAACAAATCCAAAGATTCGGTTAGGAATCGATTTTTTGTTTCGCGAGAAGCGGAAGATCAACGTGATTGAAAGAATTAGGAAAATATAAAATTGCTCTTCAACTCCCAGTGACCACATATGTCTAAATGGATTATTGATTAATGCTGAGTAAGAATTTTGCAGAATGAAATATAAATTTGCAGAAAAAAATGTTGAACTTAGAGAGGTTCTGGCAATTTGGCCTTGTTCTGAAAAAGGCGAAAAAATAAACACTGATGCGATTAATGTGAAAATGACAACAGCAGTTGACGCGGGAAGGAGCCGATTGATTCGTCGTGAAATGAAATCCGTTAACGATATTGATGAGTTGTTCTGGTATTCCCTGAGCAGGGAAGTCATAATCACGTAACCACTAATGACAAAAAAAACATCAACCCCTATGAACCCTCCTGGAAAGAGAGTGTTTGTGTGGTACAACACAACAAGAAGCACTGATATTCCTCGGAGACCCTGAATATCTTTTCTAAATGTTTGTTTCATGATTTACACCGCTCGTTCTGGAAGGCTGGTGAGCCAAGCCCCGACTATCACGATCAACATACCCGCTACTGAGATCCACAGAAGTGGCTCGCTATTAAATACTTTTCCAAGAATCGCTCCAACTATTGGGGTGAAGTATGTAGGAATCATGCTGCGAACTGCACCGGTTCGTTTAGTGAGTAATGCAAATAGAACAAACGCAAACCCCGTGCCAAGCACACCGAGCAATGCCAGTGCACCAAGAGCAGGCCATGCAAATGTGGATTGTGAAATTCCCCATATTCCATAGGGGAGAGACATTGCAAGAGCTACAAGTTCAACGTGAAGCATGAGCGTTGCAGGGCTGTAAATGGCCTGCAGTGGCCGTGCAAGATTGATTGCAACTGCATAGGAGAGCAAGGCAAGTAGCAACAGAGATATCCCCTTTGCATCTGCTGTAGACCCTTCGCGTATTGAAGGCACTGCGATCAATGCAATGCCGGAAAACCCAACGAGTACCGCGAGTATTCGTCTCGGGCTTGGAACACTGCGTACCCAGATCGCGGTAACCACGGTGACAACGACGGGAAGACCACCATTCATCATTCCGGTGATTGCACTAGATACTGATTCTTCGGCGAGTGGATAGAGCAGGAATGGAAACGCCATCCAAACGAATCCGAGGGCAAGGAGTCGGGGCCAATGCTCTCTTGCGATGTGTTTACGTGCGCTTGGAATGAGTAAAAGTGCTGCTGCACCGAAGGCAGTTCTGCCAAGGGGAATTACTGATGAATCGAAATGGCGGATTGAAATTTTGATGAGCAAGAATGACGAGCCCCATGTGAGAGCCATTCCAATTGACAGGAGCCAATCAAGGGAGGTAAATGAAGCTTGCGTCTCTGCTGTGTTGGCTGGTTTCATGACGGGCACTAGTCTCGCATCTATCGCTAGTGGCATGAAATACACAGGAGTGGCACCCAGATGAATGAGGATCTGAACGGAATTGAAGCGCTTTCTTATGAGCTTCGCAAATTTCCACCTTCACCTGATTTCGTAGCTAATGCGCTCGTGTCCGACGAGTCGATGTATGACGAAGCAATTGCTGATCATGAGAAATTCTGGGACCGCCAGGCACGAGAGCTTGTGGACTGGAACGAGCCATGGACACAGGTATGCGAATGGGACCTGCCGTACTCAGAATGGTTTGTCGGTGGAAAGCTGAACGTTTCCTATAACTGCCTCGACCGACATGTGATTGCCGGAAAAGGGAGCAAAGTTGCGTTCTTCTGGGAAGGTGAACCAGGTGACTCTCGCGTTGTTACCTATTCAGAACTTCTTGACGAAGTGCAGAAATTCGCAAACGTGTTGAAGTCCTTGGGCGTAGAAAAAGGCGACAGAGTAAATATCTATTTGCCGATGATTCCTGAAGCGGCCGTTGCGATGTTGGCATGTGCTCGCATTGGTGCTGCACATAGCGTCGTGTTTGGTGGCTTTTCCTCTCAAGCACTTGCTGACCGCATTAATGATGCTGAAGCAAAGGTGTTGATAACTGCAGATGGTGGATGGCGTCGAGGTGAAGTATTCCCTCTGAAGTCTCAGGCAGATGACGCGGTGAAGCTAACAAGCACCATTGAGCATGTTGTGGTGGTGAAACGTGGTGGAAACGATGTTGCAATGCAGTCGGGACGCGACCATTGGTATCACGAACTGATGGAAACCGTCGATGCCAATTGCCCAGCAGAACCAATGGACTCAGAGCAGTTGCTGTTTTTGTTGTACACCTCGGGAACTACGGGGAAACCAAAGGGCATTATGCACACCACTGGCGGGTATCTCACCCATGTTGCGTACACCTTTAAGTATGTGTTTGATCACAAACCGGAGACTGACATTTTTTGGTGCACAGCCGATGTTGGTTGGGTGACTGGTCACAGTTCCATCGTGTCCGCACCACTTGCCAACCGCGCAACGCAGGTGACGTACGAAGGCGCTACAAACTTCCCTGGCAATGACCGCATGTGGTCAATCATTGAAAAGTACAAAGCAACAATTTTCTACACTGCACCAACTGCAATTCGTACATTTATGAAATGGGGAACGCAGGAACCCGCCAAACACGATTTGTCTTCTCTGCGGTTAATCGGAAGCGTCGGTGAACCGATTAACCCCGAAGCGTGGATGTGGTATCACGAACATATCGGTGGCGGTAATTGCCCAATTGTGGACACGTGGTGGCAAACCGAAACTGGCGGAATCATGATTGCGCCTTTACCTGGGGCAACAGTGACAAAGCCAGGTTCGGCAACTCGGCCGCTGCCCGGAATTGGTGCAGAGCTTGTTGATGAGCAAGGTCAGTTGGTGACTAAAGGCGGTGGTTACTTAACGCTCACCAAACCGTGGCCGGGAATGTTGCGTGGCATTTGGGGCGATCAAAAGCGTTACCGCGAAACGTATTGGAGTCGCTTTAGTAATCGATATTTTGCCGGCGACGGAGCAAAGCTCGATGATGATGGTTATTTATGGTTGCTCGGCCGGGTTGACGATGTAATGAATGTTTCAGGACATCGAATTAGTACTACCGAAGTGGAGTCTGCGCTCGTGTCGCACCCTTCTGTTGCCGAGGCGGCTGTTGTCGGGGCAAATGACGCAACCACAGGACAGGCAATTATTGCTTACGTGACACTGCGCGGTGGTTTAGAAGTGGACGAGAAGGTATTGCGGGATCATGTTGCACAAGAAATTGGCGCCATCGCAAAACCGAAGACGATCTATTTCACACCTGACTTACCAAAGACGCGAAGTGGCAAAATCATGCGGCGACTATTGCGTGATGTGGCAGAAGGTCGGAACTTGGGAGACACCACAACGCTTGCTGATGCTTCTGTGGTGAATGAACTACAGCGCCGTGCAGTTGAAGCACCGACCGAAGACTGACTAGTCGCGAAAATTTTCAAATTGCAGTGGTACTTCAAGATCTGAAGATTTAAGCAACGCCATAACCTCTTGAAGATCATCGCGTTTTTTACCTGTTACGCGTACTTGCTCTCCCTGAGTCTGACTGCTCACTCCTTTAGGACCCTTTTCTTTAATGAGTTTGTTAATCTCGCGCGCTTTGTCTGAATTGATTCCGACTTTCACGGTCACAATCTGTCGGACACTTTCGCCGGATGCAGCTTCGATTTTTCCCCAGTCAATACCTTTTAGGGAAACCTGGCGCTTCACAAATTTTTCTTCTAGTAGAAGCTTTAGTGCTCGAAGACGGTCCTCGCTAGAGGTTCGGATTGTGAGGATCAAGTCTTTCTGTTCAATTGAAGAATCAGTGTTCTTAAAGTCGAAACGGTTGGACAGTTCCCGCTGTGCCTGGTCAACGGCATTTTTGAGTTCTTGGCGGTCAACTTCGGAAACTACGTCGAAACTAGGCATGGGGACACAATACCCAAGCCGCTAGAGTGATGCCCTTGTGGGTCGGTACCCAAGCGGCCAAAGGGAGCAGACTGTAAATCTGCCGGTTATTGCCTTCGTAGGTTCGAATCCTTCCCGGCCCACCATTTCGCATTGGCAGTCTGAAAAGGCTGCCAAAGTACAGTGTGTATAGATGTTGTTAACCACAGACCAACTTCCTCAGTACCGCCAACAGTTGGCAATGGTGGACGGAAGTTTCGACCCTTTACACGACGGGCACATCGGGTATTTCAAGTCAGCCTCAGAGCTTGGCGCACCTCTACTGTGCAATGTTGCTCCAGATTCATGGACGGTGACCAAACATCCAGTTTTTCTTGAGCAGGTTCAACGAGGTGCTGTTCTCGAATCAATTCGCTACATCTCTTTTGTCCATTTAGCCAGTGTCGCAACAGTTGAAGTACTACGGCTGCTTCAACCAAAGTTTTATGTAAAGGGCAATGACTGGGTTGCTCGCGGAGGCGTGCCAAAAGTGGAGGCCGATGTTTGCGAAGAGTTCGGTATAGAAGTGGTGTACTTACCAACAGTCACTAATTCGTCAAGCAGGATACTCAAAGAGTGGGTCAAGCAGTCTGAAAAGAATGTGCAATGAAGCCGACTGCAGTCATCACATTTCACACGAACCCGTACACGTGCGGTGTAGCGCGGTTCAATATCGCTCTTGCCGAAAGTCTTAATGTTCCGATAGTCACTCTCAGCGATTTTTTGAGTAAACAGGTTTCTGGTGCATTGCTTTCAATTAAATGCGAAGAAATTGGAGAGGAAAACGCACGAGAACTTGCTCATGTCCTGGTCTCTGCAACGGAAAAATTTGACGTCTATTTACATGGGCTAGATCATTCGGAGGCAGAGCAGATTGTCATTGCTCAGGCAGGCCGAATTTTTTCGGCCACCATGGAGATGGCCGACACCATTCGGACTTCGCGAAGTGATGTGCAAAGCACGTTTGCCCCAGGGGCAAACCCGTCTCCCGTTTTGAAGCAAGTTGATTGCACACTCCTTACCTTTGGCATGGCTCACAAAATTCGCGTGGCTGGTTATCGAAAGTTGGGTGAGGTTTTGCAAGGCGATAGTCGCTCATTCCGCCTTGAAATATCAACTGCGCTTCACGAAGGAACTACGTTTAGCGAAGATTTCTTTACAGTGGGCAAAGAGATTCGTGAAGTATTTGATGGCAATGTGAGCTTCCTTGGTTTTTTGGCTGACGAAGAGGTGTCAAACCGAATGCGCGCGGCAGATGCCTTGGTTGCATTTTTCCCTAATGGCGTTCGGGAAAACAACACGACTGTTTTAAGCGCCATGAGCCACGGATGTGCTGTCATAACGAATATTGATAAGTACTCGCCAAGTTGGATGATTCATGGCGTGAGTGTTTTTGACATTGAAAAAATGGTTGATTTCCCATCAAGTAGCGAGCTTGAAGAAGTTGGAAGAAATGCGAAACAAGCAGTTGCCCCGTACTCGTTTTCGCAGTTGAGTAAATTTATTTCTCAATGAATGTTTTAAAGCGATTAGTGAAAGCTTTGCTATTCGCTTTCTCTTTCCTTGTCTTGCTTGTAATGAAATTGTTGCAACCAATTGCCAGGTTTCAATTGTGTGTTGTCGGATTCCACAGATATGGCCATTTGGCGTTGGAGCCCGAGATTTTTTTAGCAGAACGAGAAATCATCAAGGCAACCAATACGTCGCAGAGGCGTGTAATTAGTATTTGGAGTCTTGGGCCAGTAGCGAAGCAATCAAATAGGTTTCTGGCAAGCAAATGGAAGGAAGAACTCCTAGTTTTTCCTAGCTGGCTTGTTAGTTCGCTGCATTCAGTTGGATCAATTTTTCCGGTCCTTAAATTGAACGAACCAAAACTTTCAATAACGGGGAGCATGAATGGTCTGGACAAGACAGCGTCTCATGTTTCCTTTAAGGCTAAAGAGAGAGAGGAAGGCAAGAAGAGACTTGTCGAAATCGGCATTAATCCCGACAAACCGTATGTGTGCTTAATCGTTCGTGACGGGGGCCATTACAAATCAAAGGGCGAAATCGAATCTGCCGGTTACGAGTTGTTGAATTTTGACATCAACGATTTTTCTGGGGTTGCTGAAGTACTTATTGGAAATGGGTTTCAAGTAATTCGAATGGGATCCGGATCAGAGCAACCATTCACGAGCAAACCCGACGGCGTTATTGACTACGCGCTTTCAAGAAACCGATCTGAATTCCTAGATGTGTTTATTGCAGCAACATGCGAATTTGCAGTGTCTACCCAGACTGGCCCTGATGCTGTGTGTATGTTGTTTAGACGCCCCGTGCTGTACGTGGATGTTACGAGTTATTGCCAATTCTTTTTTGGCTCAAAACTGGCCACGTGGTCTCCAGTGCGGTTGTACAAGAACGAAAAGATTTTGAATTTGAGTGAAATAGTGAACTCTGAAATTGCCTGGTTCAAGGATCCCAACTTGTTTTCAATGCATGGAATCTCGCAACAGAAATCTTCAAACGACGAATTGCAAGAATTAGTCCTGTCGTATATTCGTATGCGCGGACGCGAAGATGCAAAAGCATTAAGCACACGTTCGATGGTTTCACATGGTTTTGGAGAGCGCGGGCGGCTGCAATTTGGGGAAGTTACTGCTTGTTTGGCCCCAGATGCGGAGCTAATTTTGGGCGATTGGATATTCCGATAGTGATTCAAACCGAAAGGATGCTGTTCAATATTAAATTAGCAGTGTCAAAAGAAGTATGGTTCAGGACATGTTGGTATCACAAATAGGGAAAAGACTGATCAAGAACTTTCGGGGGTGGGTTTCGGCGCATGCTGAAGGCACACGTTTTTCGACTGAACGTGAGATGCTTCACCATTTGACCCTCACAAGTGATTATTTGATGAGTGCGCTACATGCGCAGCGGAAACCGAAATCCGCGTTAGAAGCATGTGCAGGAAAAATCTTCTCTCAAACCGATGAAGACGGAATTACTTTAGAGATTTTAAAGAGGATCGGAATTTCGAATAGCTCATGCATTGAAATTGGATGTGGTAATGGTCTTGAAAACAACTCGTTGATTTTGCTGGCCATGGGATGGAGTGCAATTTGGATTGATGGAGTTGAGCTCGCTTTTGACCCGCAGATCAATCCCTCAAAATTGATTCATTCTCAGTCTTTTGTTACCCGCGAGAATGTTTTTGCATTAGTAGAAGGTCTTTCACAGAACTTAGAATCTGATATCGAACTCATTACTGTCGATATAGATGGAAACGATGGTTACATCGTTCAGGAATTGCTTGAACGTGGTTACCGGCCATCCGTCTTTATCGTAGAAATAAATGAAGTTTTCCCTCCACCAATTGTGTTTAAACAGAATTATTCACCGAATCACGTTTGGGATCACACAAGGAATTTCGGTTGGTCACTCCAGGCATTTGTAAATTTGTTTTCAGAAAGTGGGTACCGACTCGTTGCGTGCAATCCACAAACTGGTGTCAATGCTTTTTTTGTCCGCGATGATCATTCTCGTTTTTTTGAGGACATTCCGACTCAAGCAAATGAACTGCATGTAGGCAGATCAATTCACCCCTACAAACATCGGGATCATAAGTTGAGTTTTGATGCTGGGACCATCGAGCATCTGATTCGCTCGTTGTAGCGAAATCTACAGAGTTTTTAAGTGATGAATATCTCGTAATCCAATTGGGTAAAAACTAAATTCGCACTATGCTTAGAGGATGAAATGCGGTAAGTTCCGTGTTTACGCCCTCTTAGCTCATTCGGTAGAGCACTTCCATGGTAAGGAAGAGGTGGTGGGTTCGATTCCCACAGAGGGCTCGTAGTTGCGGCGGCGTAGCTCAGTTGGTGAGAGCATCCGGCTCATAATCGG
>JACCDP011389043.1_pt1 | contig 10273 bp, 8 predicted proteins | sample 7445841 | NCBI WGS metagenome assembly JACCDP01 (sample SAMN15323441, study PRJNA562643) | freshwater metagenome | isolation source: river surface water | place: USA:Blue River Watershed | collected 2017-08-17
CCGTTGCCCGCGTTGTTGTTCACCACCGTCAGGTCGCGCGCGCCCTGCTCGATCAGCCCGTCGATCAGCTCCAGAGGAATGCCGGCGGTGCCAAAGCCGCCGATCAGCACCGTGGCGCCGTCGGGCGTGCCCGCCAGCGCGTCGGCAATCGAGGGGGCGATCTTGTTGATCATCGTGGGGCGGCCCCGGCTCGGTCGGGGCTCAGTCGATCTTGGCGCCCGATTCCTTGACGATGCGCGCCCAGCGCACCAGGTCATCGCGCACGACGGTGGCCAGCTGCTCCGACGTGCCCTTGAACGGCTCGCAGCCCACGGTGGCGAGGCGCTCGCGCGCCTCGGCGCTGTCCAGCGCCTTGGCCACTTCGTCCTGCAGCACGCGGATGATTTCCTTGGGCGTGCCGGCCGGCGCGAACATGCCGTACCACGGGGTGGTGCCAAAGCCGCGGATGGTCTCGCCGATCGTCGGCACATCGGGCAGCGCCGGCAGCCGCCGCTCGTTCACCACGCCCAGCACCTTGAGCTTGCCCGCGCGGATGAAACCGATCGACGACGGCATGCTCTGCACCGACAGCGGCACCTGGCCGCTGACCACGTCGGTGGCCGCGGCGGCGGCGGCGCGGTAGGGAATGTGCTGCAGCTTGATGTCGGTGGCCTTTTGCAGCATCTCGCCGATCAGGTGGTTCAGCGTGCCGTTGCCCGCGGATGCGATCGAATACTTGCCGGGTGCGGCCTTGGCCAGCGCCACCAGCTCGGCCACGTTGTTGGCCGGAAAGCTCGGGTTGGCCACCAGCACATAGCCGGCACGCGCGAGCGGCGCCACCGGCTCGAAGTCCTTCACCGGGTCGAAGCCCGGGTTCTGGTACAGCGCGGGGTTGATCACCTGCGCGCTGTCGGCGGTGATCATCACCGTGTAGCCGTCGGGGCGCGCCTTGGCCGCCGCTGCGGTGCCGACGTTGCCGCCTGCGCCCACGCGGTTTTCGATCACGAAGCTCTGGCCGAGCTGCTCGGAGAGTTTTTGCGCGACCACCCGCGCAATCGCGTCGTTGGCGCCGCCCGCGGCCTGCGGAACGATCACCGTGACCGGCTTGGACGGGAACTTCTGGGCCATCGCGGCGCCGGCCATCCACAGACCGAGCGAAACACCGATGGCGGCCCCCACCATCTGCCTGAACCCCTTGCGCATGACGTGTCTCCTTTGATGTTCACCCTGCCGCTGCAGCAGGAGCGTGAGTATCGCGCGGCTTGCCCGTGCGTGCACACAGCCGCCGCGCGGGCGGTCATTTGCCGATGCAGAACTTCGAGAAGATCACGCCCAGCAGGTCGTCGGGCGTGAATTCGCCGGTGATCTCGTTCAGCGCGTTTTGCGCCAGGCGCAGCTCTTCGGCCAGCAGGTCCAGCGCGGCGGCCTGCTGCGCCAGCCGCGCATCGGCCTCGCCCAGATGCGCCTCGACGCGGCGCAGCGCCTGCACATGCCGCTCGCGCGCGATGAACAGGCCCTCGGGCGCCGATTGCCAGCCCGCGATGTCCAGCAGCGTGCGGCGCAGCGCCTCCAGGCCGGCGCCGGTTTTCGCCGACAGGGCCACGGCAGCGTGGCGTGGCGTTTCGTGCTGCGCGCCGTCACGCGGCGGCACCGCCGAGGCGCCGGGCGCGTCGGTCTTGTTCCACACGTCGATCACCGGCACCTGCGCGCCCACACGCTGTGCCAGTTGCCGGGCGATGGCGGCGTCGGCCTGCGCATAGTCGGGCTGCGCGCAGCGGGTGAGGTCGTGCATGAACAGCACCGCGTCGGCGCGGTCGATCTGGCCCCAGGCGCGCTCGATGCCGATGCGCTCGACCACGTCGTCGCTGTCGCGCAGGCCGGCGGTGTCCACCACATGCAGCGGCACGCCCTCGATCTGCAGCGTCTGCTGCACCACGTCACGCGTGGTGCCCGCCACCGGCGTGACGATGGCGAGCTCGGCGCCGGCCAGCGCATTGAGCAGCGAGCTCTTGCCCGCGTTCGGCTGGCCCGCAATCACCACATGGATGCCCTCGCGCAGAAGCGCGCCCTGCCGCGCGCGCGCCAGCACCTGCGCCACCTGCGCACGCAGCCGCGACAGCTGGCCTTGCGCGTCGGCCTTCTGCAGGAAGTCGATTTCTTCCTCGGGGAAGTCCAGCGTGGCCTCGACCAGCATGCGCAGGTGGATCAGCGCATCGCGCAGGGTGTGGATCTCGCGCGAGAACTCGCCCGACAGCGAGCGGCTGGCGCTGCGTGCGGCGGCTTCGGTGCTGGCGTCGATCAGGTCGGCAATGGCCTCGGCCTGCGCCAGGTCGATCTTGTCATTCAGGAAGGCGCGCTCGGTGAACTCGCCGGGCCGCGCCACGCGCAGGCCGGCCAGGCGCAGCTTGCCGGTGGCGGTATCGGCTTCGGCTGCGGCCTCCAGGCAACGCGCCAGCAGCAACTGCAGCACCACCGGCCCGCCATGGGCCTGCAGCTCCAGCACGTCTTCGCCGGTGAAGGAATGCGGCGCAGGAAAGAACAGGGCCAGGCCGTGATCGATGGCCGCGCCATCGGCCGCGCGAAACGGCCCGTAGCTGGCTTCGCGCGGCTTGAGCGCGCGGCCGCACAACGCCTGCGCCAGCGGCGCCAGGCCGCGGCCCGACACCCGCACGATGCCCACCGCACCGCGCCCGGGGGCGGTGGCAATGGCTGCGATCGGATCGGGCGTCATGGCGGCATTGTGCTCAAGCGCAAAGCGTGGGCCGAAAAGCGCAAGGGCCGCTTGCGCGGCCCCTGTGCTGCTTCAGCCAGCGGCGCGGCTTACTTGAACTTCGGCAGGTTGAACTGCGGCGGAACGCCCATGCGGGTGTTGATGATCCACTGCTGCGCAATCGACAGCACGTTGTTCGTGATCCAGTACAGCACCAGGCCGGCCGGGAAGAAGAAGAACATGATGCTGAAGGCCAGCGGCATGAACCACATCAGCTTGGCCTGCAGCGGATCGGGCGGCGTGGGGTTCAGCGCCGTCTGCAGCAGCGTGGTGAGCGTCATCACCACCGGCAGGATGAACCACGGGTCGGGCGTGGAGAGGTCGGTGATCCAGCCCAGCCACGGGGCGTTGCGCATCTCCACGCTGGACAGCAGCACCCAGTACAGCGCGATGAACACGGGGATCTGCACCGCGATCGGGAAGCAGCCGCCCAGCGGGTTGACCTTTTCGTCGCGGTAGATGCGCATCATCTCCTGCTGCATCTGCTGCGGCTTGTCTTTCAGGCGCTCGCGCATTTCCATGATGCGCGGGTTGATCGCCTTCATCTTGGCCATGCTCTCGTAGGCCTTGGCATTGAGCCAGTAGAAGGCGATCTTGATCAGGAACACCAGGCCGATGATCGCCCAGCCCCAGTTGCCGATGAAGCTGTGCAGCTTCTCGAGCAGCCAGTACAGCGGCTTGGCGAGGATGGTGAACCAGCCGTAGTCCTTCACCAGCTCCAGGCCCGGGTACAGGCGCTCGAGCAGCTTCTCTTCCTGCGGGCCGACGAACAGGCGCGACTCCACCGCCTGGGATGCGCCGGGTGCCAGCGAGGGCAGCGCGGTGATGAAGCCGGTGGAGTACAGGTTGGTGTCGACCTTGCGCATGAACAGCTCGCGCTGCACGCCATCGGCCAGCAGCCACGCGCTGACAAAGTAGTGCTGCACCATTGCCACATAACCATCGGGCGAGGTCTTCTCGAAATCGGCCTTGTTCTTTTCGATGTCGGTGAACTCGACCTTCTGGAACTTCTTGGCGCCGGTGTAGGCCGCCGGGCCGGTGAAGGTGTAGTAGAACGCCGACTCGCCCGCGGGCTTGTTGCCGTCGCGCACCAGCTGCAGGTACAGCTGCGGAGCCACCGGCGCGCTGCCGGTGTTCACCACTTCATGCTTCACCGCGATGTCGTAGCGGCCGCGCGTGAGGGTGTAGGTCTTCACCAGCTTCACGCCGCCCGACTCGGCCGACTCAAAGCGCAGCACCAGTTCGTTTTGCCCCGCCTTGAGTGCGGTGTCGCCCACAAAGCGCATGGGGCTCTTGTGGTTGGGCAGGCCGGGCGCGCCGATCAGGCCGGTCTGCGCCAGGTACACGCGACCGGGGCTCTGGTCGAGCAGCACGAAGTTGGCCTTGGCGTTCTCGTGCTCGCGGTAGTTCAGGAATTCGCTGCGGATGAGCGAGCCGCCTTCGCTGTCAAAGCTGAGCTTCATCACGTCGGTGGTGACGTGGATGCTTTCGCGCGGTGCGGCCGCAGCAGCAGAGGTCGGCACCGCCCCGGCGCCTGCGTTCGCATTTGCGCCGGGTGCTGCAGCGCCCGTGCTGGCAGGCGGCACGCTCGAGGGCGCCGCGGCGCTTGCGCCCGAGGCCGCAGCAGCAGGCACCGCCGTGCCGTTGGCCGCCGGCGCGGTGCCGCTGGTGCTGGCCGGGCTGCTGGTGGCCGCCGGAGGCGTCGGGAAGAAGGTGGCCTGACGGCCGTTGTGGACCTGCCAGCGGTCCCACAGCAGCACCATGGAAAAGCCAAAGATCACCCAGAGGACGGTGCGGCGGATGTCGTTCATGACAGCGGTTGATTCGGTTTGTGTTGTTCTGTAGGGGCCGGGGCAGCCACGGCGGCGGCACCGTGCACCAGGCGCGTGAACAGCCGCGGTGCGGTGATGCGGTCGGGCACCGGGTCGAAGCCGCCGTCGCACCACGGGTGGCAGCGCACCAGCCGCGCGGCGGTGAGGTAGCTGCCGCCAGCAGCACCGTGGCGCTGCAGCGCCGCCAGCGCATAGGCCGAGCAGGTGGGCTCGAAGCGGCAGGCCGAGCCCAGCCAGGGGCTGAGCAGCAACCGGTAGCCACGCACCAACGCGATCAGCGCGGCGCGGATCATGCCTTGGCCCCCGTCGGCGTGGCGGCGTGGGGTTTCAGCGCGCGGGCAAACAGCTGCTCGAGCTCGGCGCGCACCGCGCGCTTGAGCGGCTCGGACGCGGCGCTTTGGAACTGCTGGCGATCAAAGGTGCTGCGCAGCCGCACCACCAGCGCGGCACGCGGCAGGCGCGCCTCAAAGGCGGCGCCGACGGCATGCACCTGGCGGCGGATGGCGTTGCGCGTGACGGCGCGACGCGCCCAGCGCTTGGGCACCAGCGCGCCCAGCGCAGGCTCGCGGACAGGCCCCGCAGGCACAGTTGCCGGGGCCCCATCGGCAGGGTATTCGAGCATGAGGCGATGCAGCGCAAAGTGCGCGCTGCGCGCCACGGTGTCACAGGCCAGGACGGCCTGGAACTGCTCCCGCGTCTTGAGCCGCTGCACAGGCGTGCCGGTCGAGGCGGTGCGGTGACGCGCGATCAGGGCGCGGCCAGCGCGGGCAGCCGGGCTCAGACAGCCAGGCGCTTGCGGCCCTTGGCACGGCGCGCGTTGATCACGGCGCGGCCGCCACGCGTCTTCATGCGCACCAGAAAGCCATGGGTGCGGGCGCGGCGCGTCTTGGACGGTTGGTAGGTACGTTTCATGGCGGACTCTCTTGGTGTGTTCGCTCTTGGGGTCGGTGCCGGCGGTTTCCGGCGAACCCGCGATTATCAGGGGAAATCCCAATCCCGACAAGGCGTTGGGCCCGGACACTGCAGTGGCTTGTACAAAACCCCTCGTCCGGCGGCGCCCGGCCCGATGCCGCAGTGCAGCATGTGGATAAGCTGAGAATAAAGTACATTCCAAGAACACGCAGAATGTGAAGTATCCACAAAAGGGAACCTAGGGCATGGACGAGGCAGGGGCACACGCACACGCGCAGCCAGACGATCACGGCGCCGGCGACAGCCTGTGGCAGGCCTGCCTGGATCAGCTGGCCCAGGAGCTGCCCGAGCAGCAGTTCAACACCTGGATCAAGCCCCTGTTTGCGCAGGTGGCGCCCGACTTTTCGCGGGTCACCGTGCTGGTGGCCAACCGCTTCAAGCTCGACTGGGTGCGCGCCCAATACGGCAGTCGCATCAGCGCCACACTGGAAAAGCTCTACGGCCAGCCGGTTGCGCTTGAGTTAGCGCTTGCTCCGCGCGAGGCCAGCGCCAGGCCTGCGAATTCTGTGGCCGCATCCGAGTCGGCTCCGGCGCTGGAGCCGGCCGAACTGGACGAAGAGCCGCTGGCCGCAGGCTTTCGCAACCGCCTGAATTCGGCGCTGACCTTCGACACCCTGGTGGAGGGCTCGGCCAACCGCATGGCGCGCTCGGCGGCGGCCTATGTGGCGGGCAGCCCGGGGCATCTGTACAACCCGCTGTTCATCTACGGCGGCGTGGGCCTGGGCAAGACGCACCTGATGCACGCCATCGGCAACAAGCTGCTGGCCGACCGGCCGCAGGCCAAGGTTCTCTACATCCACGCCGAGCAGTTCGTCACCGATGTGGTCAAAGCCTACCAGCGCAAGACCTTTGACGACTTCAAGGACAAGTACCACTCGCTGGACCTGCTGCTGATCGACGACGTGCAGTTCTTCGGCAACAAGGACCGCACGCAGGAAGAGTTCTTCAACGCCTTCGAGGCGCTGCTGGCCAAGAAGAGCCACATCGTGATGACCAGCGACACCTACCCCAAGGGGCTGCTGGACATCCACGAGCGGCTGATTTCGCGCTTCGATTCGGGCCTGACGGTGGCCATCGAGCCGCCCGAGCTCGAGATGCGGGTGGCCATCCTGATCAGCAAGGCGCGCGCCGAAGACGCCGAGATGCCCGAAGAGGTGGCCTTCTTCGTCGCCAAGAACGTGCGCTCCAACGTGCGCGAGCTCGAAGGCGCGCTGCGCAAGATCCTGGCGTATTCGCGCTTCAACCAGAAAGAAATCTCGATCACGCTGGCGCGCGAAGCGCTGCGAGACCTGCTGTCCATCCAGAACCGGCAGATCAGTGTGGAAAACATCCAGAAAACGGTGGCCGATTACTACAAGATCAAGGTCGCCGACATGTACAGCAAAAAGCGCCCGGCCAGCATTGCCCGCCCGCGCCAGATTGCCATGTACCTGGCCAAGGAAATGACCCAAAAGAGCCTGCCTGAAATTGGCGAGCTGTTTGGCGGTCGTGACCACACCACCGTGCTGCACGCCGTGCGAAAAATCAGCGCCGAGCGCCAGCAAATGACCGAGTTGAACCAGCAGCTGCACGTGCTGGAGCAAACCCTCAAGGGCTGATGACAGACCATTTTTCCCCTGTAGGAGGCCGCCCCTGCGGCCGAATGCTGGCGCCCCGGTCGTGCGGGCATTCGCGAGCGGGGGCTCGCTCCCACGAAGGCCCCAGCCGATCCCCGGCAAAAGAATGCCCAAACAGGCGTTTTGGGCAAAAAAACAGCCGAAAAACGGCGAAAATGTACCCTGTTTGCATCCACTCGCCCATTCTGGGCTGACGCCTGAAAAGAACCACCAAAGGTAGACAAATGATCGTCCTGAAGGCCACCCAAGACAAATTGCTGTCGGTCCTGCAATCCGTGTCCGGCATTGTCGAGCGCCGCCACACCCTGCCCGTGCTGGCCAACGTGCTGATCCGCAAAACCGGCCACGCCGTTCAGCTGACCACCAGCGACTTGGAAATCCAGATCCGCACCACCGCCGAGATGGACGGCGACCCGGGCGACTTCACCACCACCGTGGGCGCACGCAAACTCATCGACATCCTGCGCACCATGCCCGCTGACCAAACCGTCAGCCTCGAATCGTCGCAAGCCAAGCTGATCCTCAAGGGCGGCAAGTCCAAGTTCACCTTGCAGACCTTGCCCGCTGAAGACTTCCCGCTGGTGCAAGAAGCCGCCAGCTTCGGCCCCGTGTTCAGCGTGCCGCAAAAAACCCTCAAGCAATTGCTGGGGCAAGTCTCGTTTGCCATGGCCGTGCACGACATCCGTTACTACCTCAACGGCATCTTGTTTGTGGCCGAAGGCAACCGCCTGAGCCTGGTCGCCACCGACGGCCACCGCCTGGCCTTCACTGCCGCCACGCTCGACGTGGAAGTGCCCACCAAACAAGAAGTCATCTTGCCGCGCAAAACCGTGCTCGAGCTGCAGCGCCTGCTGTCGGACGCCGACGGCGCGATCGAGATGCAGTTCGCCAACAACCAGGCCAAGTTCAGCTTTGACGGCATGGAGTTCGTGACCAAGCTGGTCGAGGGCAAGTTCCCCGACTACAACCGCGTGATCCCCAAGGGCCACCGCAACAACGTCACGCTGGGCCGCCAGGCCCTGCTGTCGTGCCTGCAGCGCACCGCCATCCTGACCAGCGACAAGTTCAAGGGCGTGCGCCTGAACCTCGACCCCGGCAGCCTGCGCGTGGCCTCCACCAACGCCGAACAAGAAGAAGCCGTGGACGAACTCGACATCGACTACGGTGGCGACAGCATCGAGATCGGCTTCAACGTCACCTACATCATCGACGTGCTCAGCAACATGGGCCAGGACATGGTCCGCATCGATCTGGCCGACGCCAACAGCTCGGCGCTGATCACCATCCCCGAGAACGACAACTTCAAATATGTGGTGATGCCGATGCGCATTTAAGGCGAAAGCCCCCACGGCCCCTTTCTGGCCCACTTATCGAAACCCGCGACCCGTCGCGGGTTTCGGCCATTCAAGCGACAGAGAAAATTGAACATGACCGACGAAATCAACCCCAGCGAAGACGCTTTCACCACCGCACAACCCAAGATCGACGCCAACCAGGCGGGCGCATCCGAAGGCTACGGCGAAGGCTCCATCCAGATTCTGGAAGGCCTGGAAGCGGTGCGCAAACGCCCCGGCATGTACATCGGCGACACCTCTGACGGCACGGGCCTGCACCACCTCGTGTTCGAGGTCGTCGACAACTCGATCGACGAAGCGCTGGCGGGCCACTGCGACGACATCGTCGTCACCATCCACAGCGACAACTCCATCAGCGTGACCGACAACGGCCGCGGCATCCCCACGGGCGTGAAGATGGACGACAAGCACGAGCCCAAGCGCTCTGCCGCCGAAATCGCCTTGACCGAGCTGCACGCAGGCGGCAAGTTCAACCAAAACAGCTACAAGGTCTCGGGCGGTTTGCACGGCGTGGGCGTGTCGTGCGTGAACGCTTTGAGCAAGTGGCTGCGCCTGACGGTGCGCCGCGAAGGCAAAGTGCACCAGATCGACTTTGCCAAGGGCTTTGTGCAAAACCGTTTGCTCGACACCGTCGACGGCGTCGAAGTCTCGCCCATGCGCGTCACGGGTGCCACCGACAAGCGCGGCACCGAAGTGCACTTCCTGCCCGACACCGACATCTTCACGCAAAACCACGACTTCCATTACGAGATCCTGGCCAAGCGTCTGCGCGAGTTGTCCTTCCTGAACAACGGCGTGCGCATTCGCCTCAAAGACGAGCGCAGCGGCAAGGAAGATGACTTCTCCGGTGCAGGCGGTGTGCAAGGCTTTGTGCAATTCATCAACGCCAACAAAAAGGTGCTGCACCCTACGGCCTTCCACGCCAACGGCGAGCGCCCGGCCGACAGCTATGGCGGCATCCCCGGCACCAGCATCGGTGTGGAAGTGGCCATGCAATGGAACGACGGCTACAACGAGAGCGTGCTCTGCTTCACCAACAACATCCCGCAGCGTGACGGCGGCACCCACCTCACGGGCCTGCGTGCGGCGATGACCCGCGTCATCAGCAAGTACATCGAGAAAAACGAGATCGCCAAAAAGCAAAAGGTCGAAGTCAGCGGCGACGACATGCGCGAAGGCCTGTGCTGCGTGCTGAGCGTGAAAGTGCCCGAGCCCAAATTCAGCAGCCAGACCAAAGACAAGCTCGTGTCCAGCGAAGTGCGCGCCCCGGTGGAAGACATCGTGGCCAAGGCCCTGACCGATTACCTCGAAGAGCGCCCGAACGACGCCAAGATCATCTGCGGCAAGATTGTCGAAGCTGCCCGCGCTCGCGAAGCCGCCCGCAAAGCCCGCGAAATGACGCGCCGCAAAGGCGTGCTCGACGGCATGGGCCTGCCCGGCAAACTGGCCGACTGCCAGGAAAAAGACCCGGCCCTGTGCGAAATCTACATCGTCGAGGGTGACTCCGCCGGAGGCTCGGCCAAGCAAGGCCGCGACCGCAAATTCCAGGCCATCCTGCCCCTGCGCGGCAAGATCCTGAACGTGGAAAAAGCCCGCTACGAAAAGCTGCTCACCAGCAATGAAATTCTCACCCTCATCACCGCCTTGGGCACCGGTATCGGCAAGGGCGGCGGCGGCGATGATTTCAACCCCGACAAGCTGCGCTACCACCGCATCATCATCATGACCGATGCCGACGTGGACGGCGCC
>JACCDP010378950.1_pt1 | contig 10272 bp, 7 predicted proteins | sample 7445841 | NCBI WGS metagenome assembly JACCDP01 (sample SAMN15323441, study PRJNA562643) | freshwater metagenome | isolation source: river surface water | place: USA:Blue River Watershed | collected 2017-08-17
AGGGGAGGGCATCCCCAAAGTAACGCTACAGGAGTTGGAATCTCTACTCTGGTTGGTGAAAACCTGCTAGAGCAAATTCTGACGTAGAATGTAGAATCCCCTCGCCTTTAGGCAGGGGAGTGTCAACCAAACCAATCATTAGAAAAGACTAGTATCCCAGGGCAGAATTAAAAACTAAAAATTAAAAATTAAAAAAGCCTGTGAAATCAGCTTTTTAGTCATTTTTAATGATTAGTTTATTTATGCCGTGTTGTACTGGGAAATCATGGATATTTTGAGGTATAAATCTGATTTATGATAATGTTAAAAAAATTATCAAAATCTTTTTTTATACAGGCCTTAACCCCGGTTGGTGAGCATAGCCATTAGCGAAGCGTGGCCTTAGCCATACCTCTATCTGAGTTAACATTCTTTCTGTGTCATTCATGAACTGTTTAAAAGCTAAAGTCAAGCTATTCTCACCTGTAGAGGGAATTGGGCAAACAGAGGAAAAATAAGTAAATCAGGCAACAGAAAGAATATTTACCCTAGACTATTGCTTTTTGCCTCTGATATTTTACCCCAATTCAAAATCCCAAATCTAAAATCTAAAATCCTATGGTCAGTTTGTTAGAAAATCCATTGCGTGCCGGTCTACAGCAGCAAGGGATGCCCGAACCACAAATTATTGTGATCTTTGGTGCTTCTGGAGATTTAACTTGGCGGAAATTGGTCCCAGCATTATACAAATTGCGGAGAGAAAGACGTATCCCCGCAGAAACAACCATTGTGGGTGTAGCTCGTCGAGAATGGAGTCATGAATATTTCCGTGAACAAATGGAAAAAGGCATGATAGAAGCTCACCCTAACGTTGAGTTAGGTGAACTTTGGCAAGACTTTTCCCAAGGTTTATTTTACTGTCCTGGGAATATAGATGACCCAGCAGGATATCAAAAACTCAAAACCCTATTGAGTGAACTAGACCAGAAACGGGGAACAAGAGGAAACCGGATGTTCTATCTTTCGGTTGCTCCCAACTTCTTCCCCGAAGCTATTAAGCAGTTAGGGTTAGCAGGAATGCTAGATGATGCCGAAAAACATCGTCTTGTCATTGAAAAACCCTTTGGCCGTGACCTAGCCTCCGCCCAAAGCCTCAACCAAGTAGTTCAGAAGGTTTGTAAAGAAAACCAAGTCTATCGTATTGACCACTACTTAGGTAAAGAAACAGTCCAAAACTTACTCGTTTTCCGCTTTGCCAATGCCATTTTTGAGCCTTTATGGAATCGGCAATTTGTGGATCACGTACAAATTACTGTAGCTGAAACCGTTGGTGTAGAAGATCGGGCTGGTTATTATGAAACCGCCGGCGCACTGCGGGATATGTTACAAAACCACCTGATGCAGCTTTACTGTTTAACGGCAATGGAAGCACCCAACGACATGGATGCTGATAGTATTCGTACAGAAAAAGTTAAGGTGCTACGAGCTACCCGTTTAGCTGATGTCCATAACTTGTCAAAATCAGCCATTCGTGGGCAATATAGCGCGGGTTGGATGAAAGGGCAACAAGTTCCAGGGTATCGAGATGAACCAGGAGTAAATCCTGAATCCACTACTCCCACCTACGTGGCGATGAAATTTGTAGTGGATAACTGGCGTTGGAAAGGTGTTCCTTTCTACCTACGAACTGGTAAGCGGATGCCTAAAAAAGTCAGTGAAATTGCCATTCACTTCCGGGAAGTTCCTTCCAGAATGTTCCCCTCCGCCGCCCAACAAGCAAACGCCAACGTTTTAGCCATGCGGATACAACCCAATGAAGGTATTTCTCTTCGGTTCGATGTGAAAATGCCCGGTGGCGATTTCCGCACCCGTTCCGTAGATATGGATTTTAGCTATGGTTCTTTTGGGATTACAGCTACTTCTGATGCCTATGATCGCCTCTTCCTCGATTGTATGATGGGCGACCAAACTTTATTTACAAGAGCAGACGAAGTAGAAGCAGCTTGGCAAGTAGTTACACCAGCCCTATCGGTATGGGATTTACCCGCCAATCCTGCCACAGTTCCTCAGTATGAAGCCGGTACTTGGGAACCAGAAGAAGCAGAATTATTAATTAACCAAGACGGCCGCCGTTGGCGCAGACTCTAAGAATTTTAGATTTTAGATTTTGGATTGGGAATTGGTGATTAGTGACTGGTGAGTTGAAAAACAATTATTACTCATTAACTATTACCCAACTTCTAATCCACAATCTTAAAATCTTCAATCTAAAATCCACAATCCAAAAATTCAAAATTAACTATGGTTTCCCAAGCACCAACAATTTTTTCTTTGCAAGCACCCAAGGATGTTTCCCTCACAGAAATTGAAGCGGAACTCACTCAAGTTTGGCAAAGTTACGGTATTCAAGGGGAAGAAGGCGGTTTACCTGCTGCTACCCGCGCGACAACATTTACTTTGGTAGTTTACGAACCTGAAGAAACCCAGTATTTGTTAACAGCTACAGGTTTTTATAGTGGGCCAATTGATGGTATTCTCGGACCCCAAACTAAAACCGCATTATTAGAAGTACAAAAACATTTTCATCTTGCTGAAACAGGTACTGCTACACCCGAAACTCTGACTGCTTTACGGGAACAATATTTTAAAAAGCAGCACAGCGGACCCAAGGGAGACAATCATGGTACAGCCATGGGTTATACTTTCAGCGCTACCAGTCCCACCATTGCCGATGAAATTGCTATCCGTAACCCTTGCCGGATTATTGCCCTATGTCCTATTGCTGGAGATGATGAAGGGGTTAAGGCACAAGTTTCTGCCTATTGTCCCATTCAAAAACAGTCTTCTAATACTCTGGTCTGCTGTGAATACATTACTCTCACTGGTACTGCTGCGGCTTTAGAACGCATTGGAGGCATGATTCCAGCTTTGTTAATTGGTGGGTTGCCTAAGTTTCTGTGGTGGAAAGCTACCCCAGATGCCCAAAATCCATTATTCAAAAGATTAGCGGCTGTTTGCAATAATGTAATTGTTGATTCTTGCAATTTCAATACACCAGAAGATGATTTACTCAGCTTACAACAATTGGTAGAATCCGGTGTACCCCTAGCTGATTTGAACTGGCGACGGTTATCAGCTTGGCAAGAACTGACCGCAGAAGCTTTTGATGCGCCCAACCGTCGCGCCGCCCTCAAAGAAATTGATCGTGTCAATATTGATTATGAAAAAGGCAATGCTGCTCAAGCATTATTGTATTTGGGTTGGTTAGCTAGTCGCTTGGAATGGCAGCCAGTTTCCTACAGACAGGAAAGCGGTGATTACGATCTCACTTACATTCAATTTGTCGCCCAAGACCAAAAACACATCGAAGCTGAGTTAGCAGGTGTTCCTATTGCGGATATTGGCGAAATTATCGGCGATTTAATTGGGTTGCGCTTGAGTTCTAGCAATCCTCAAGCAAATTGTGGTACTGTGATTTGTTCAGAAACGGGCGGTTGTATGCGAATGGAAACCCATGGCGGCGCTCAGTCTGCTGGGTTATTCCAACAAGTCAGTTCTCTTTCAGAACAAAAAGCGGAAGTATTGTTAAGCCAACAAGTACAACGTTGGGGACGTGAGGCTTTATTTGAGGAAAGTCTCACTGTCATTGGCAATACTATTAAGTTAGGTCAATAATCGTTCCCTGATTTCGTTAAATCAAGTTGAACTGTAAGCATATTGGTAGGGTGCGTCAGACTGCATAAATCCTGGAAATAAATAGATTGTTGATGCCTGACGCACCTTACAACAGATTTTTGGTAGGGTGCGTCAGACTGCATAAATTATATTAATAAACAGATTTGTCATATCTGACCCATCTTAGGTATCTTTTCATAAATCAAATATAATTCCTATAATAGTTTCATCTGTGGAGTTAAATCTAATGACACAATCTGCAATCACAAATTTAGAATTAATTCAACCTTTAGCTAATCATCAGACTTTGACAGATGAGCAATTTATGTTATTAAAGGAAGACGAGAATCTTTATGAATATGTGAATGGAGAGCTAATTATTGTGGCAAATTCAGGAGTAGAACATGGCTATTTAGCTCTAACTCTGGGATATTTTTTAACAGGTTTTGTCCGTGATCATAAACTCGGAATAACTTGCGATTCTAGCACTGCTTTTAAAATGAAAACCGGTAATAAAAGATCCCCTGATCTAGCTTTTATTTCTAAAGAAAGGTTGCAAGGTTTCAAACGATTACCTAGAGGTTTTTTTGATGGCGCTCCTGATTTAGCTGTAGAAATTATATCTCCTAATAATACTTTTGAAGAAATCCATAATAAATTAGTAGAATATTTTGAAAATGGAACTCGTTTAGCATGGGTAATATTGCCAGATGAAGAATGTATATTAGTTTATCGCAAACCTAAACCATCCCAGCTTTTGCAATTGGAAGATAGTCTTAATGGAGAAGATGTTATTCCTAATTTTAATCTGCCTTTGATAGAGTTATTTCAAGAATTATCTTTTTAAAGATACTAAATATACTAGTAGGGTGAGTTAGCGATAGCGTAACGCACCATTATATTATTACAATTACCTGCTAATACGGCACAATTAAAACCAGATTATTTGATATCCACTTTAGCAAGTAAACAGAATGATCCTAATTTTGCTAAGTTATTTGATGATACTTTGCCAGATATTGCCATTCAAAATAGTGATATTTTCTCAGTACTAGTAGGGTGAGTTAGCGATAGCGTAACGCACCATTATATTATTACAATTACCTGCTAATACGGCACAATTAAAACCAGATCATTTGATATCCACTTTAGCAAGTAAACAGAATGATCCTAATTTTGCTAAGTTATTTGATGATACTTTGCCCTAGGCAGCGATAGCGCAACCCAACAAAAACCTATCAATGTTGGGTTTCCTAACGTCAACCCAACCTACATCATTATATTTTTTAAGCCATTAAAAAACCCGGATGAACCGGGCAGATGTACTCTTTGTCAAGTTTTAAGCCAATGATAATTATTGGTTGATTTCACAAGTTAAAGGACAAGCTGCATAAACAGTGGTTTGAGTTTTCTCCCCTTCACTATGTAACCAATTTAACCATTTGATTTGCTTGGGGTGAATACCTTTAGCAGTTAGCACTCCAGCACTAATTAACACTGCCATGATATTAAACATGACTAAACCACCTGCCACAACTAACACTGCGTTAGCTGGCATTACAGATTGCAAAACAATAGACAAAAGACATCCAACTGTCGCCATTAATACAACCAATGGAAAACCGACAACTAACAAGCACACTGCCAATGTAAATGTCCAAATTAAAAAACTTCTCATCATCAACAAGGAGTCGGTCTGACTAAGATTAGAGCTTTGAGCCGCAACCATGACGTTTTCTCCTAAAATACACAGCAAGTTTAAATTTCAGTTATTTATCGCCTAAAAGCGAATTAACTGATTTTTTTTGTTTCAGTGAAATTTAGTATATAAAACCTTGGCGGGAAAATGAGCATTTCTTAACTAAAGTTTACAGTTAGTTTTTTCTATTTATAAATGACATCTAAGATATGCCCACAGGCATAGAACAGGCTTCTGGTGTATGCCTTGAGAACTCACCACTAGAGATAGATGAGAAGTAAGGCTTGATCCCCATGATCTGACTTGGGAATGCTTAACATTTCTTATAATAAATGCTATGGTTTCTCATAATTTGTGGAGAAGTAACAAAAAACTATTGGTAGGTTAGAGGTAACTGAGAATTTTCTCTCGTTTCAGTCATGACAGTATTTGCAAATACCTATGGAATTAATCACAATAACATTACAGAAACTTTACGGAAGACTAAGGTTAAGGAGTATGTGTTAGAAAATATATATACTGGTGAATAAACCCTAAAAAATACGGCATAACTGGAAATTACTGTTGGGAAAAAAGTCTCCTGCCTTCTGCCTTCGTTAATAAATTTTCCATCTACCAAAAGTAAAGATATATGACAGAACCACAAACACGGAGAATGCCACCACCTCCTCCACTACCGCCACCACCGCCACCTTTACCAACGGCACAACGTCCACCAGCACCACCTCCAATGACCGCACCTGTGGGGATGCGTCAACCAGCACCACCTCCACCAGCACCACCTCCAGTATCAGTTAATGCTTCAGCCCCTAGTAATAAACCTTCAGGACTAACCCTGGCGCAACTTGTCCAGGAAGCATTTGATCAGAGTTATTCTGATGTTCACTTGGGAATAGGGGAAGTACCGCGCTTTCGCTGTCGTGGTGAGATTCAAACCACAAATTATCCCGAAACTGATAAAGCAACTTTCATGAGTTGGTTGCATGAGATTCTCACTGATGCAGAGATTCAAAGGTTTCAAGAACAACTAGAATTTGATGGTGCGACTCAGTACGATTTTGCCCGTGTACGGATTAATGTCTTTGATTCCTTGCGTGGCTATGCAATGGTATTGCGGTTAATTCCCCTGAAAATTCTGTCTATGGAGCAGTTGCGCTTACCACCCATATTCCGAGATATATGTCATCATCACAAAGGATTAATTTTGGTGACTGGTCCGACTGGTTCAGGTAAATCAACGACAATGGCCGCCATGGTTGACTATATCAATCGGGAAATGGCCAAACATATTATTACCATTGAAGATCCTGTAGAATTTGTCCATCAAAGCCGTAAGTCTCTAGTTAAACAACGGGAAGTAGGAATGCACACCCGCAAGTTTGATAATGCCTTAAAAGCAGCTTTGCGGGAAGATCCAGATTTGATTCTGGTGGGGGAAATGCGAGATAAGGAAACCGTGAATACTGCTCTCAAAGCCGCCCAAACAGGTCACTTGGTTATGGGAACTCTGCACACCAATAGTGCGGTAAAAACTATTGAACGGATTCTCAATTTGTATTCAGGTGAAGAACAGGAAGCGATGCGGGTAGCACTGGCTGAATCCTTAGTAGCAGTAATCGCTCAAGGTTTGTGCCGGACGACGGATGGTAAACGGGCCGCTTTCCACGATATTCTCATTAATACTGAAGCGGTTAAAGAATGGGTGAAAGATGCTAAGTATGATGAAATTGGCGAGTTAATGAAACAAGCCGGTTTTGATGGCATGGTGACAATGAATCAATCATTACTCAATCTCTATCAAGAAGGCCGAATTACCGAAGAAACCGCTTTGGAAATGTCCCCAAGTCCCAACGAAATGGCACAATTCCTCCGAGGTCGTGTTTAATTGGTAATGGGTAATTGGTAATTCCAACCCTGCTCCCCTGCTCCCCTGCTCCCCCCCCTGCACCTGTGAATAAGTTGAATTTAGACAAAAAACCCCCGCCGCAGTTATTCAAGGGTATTGCTTTGTTTACACCTGGAGGAGATTTAATTTATTGTATTGACCCCAGTAAACAAGGACGATGGCATTTACATTTATGTGCGGCTTTGCAGGAAATACTGGATTTACCAGAGCCGCCACATTTTTTAGTTCCTTGTTATACTGCAACTATTGATCATTGGTTAAATCCTCGGACTCAACAAGTACAAATTTTTGCCGAAGCTTATCGAGCGGTGATTCGTCATCAAGCTGTGCTAAATACGATTTTTGGGACGGGGGATTTAGTGTGGCAATCAGCACCTTGGCAGGATGGTTTGTGCGATCGCTTGGTATTATCAACTTATCGCGCTGCCTTCCCTCAACTGTGGGAAGACCATGATTTAATTGTCTGTTTAGATTTAACTGATTCTCCATCACAGTATCAGCCACCAGTGATTAATACCCAACCAGTACCACAAAATATCCAAAGTCCCCAAGGCTTTGTTTTGCGGTTGTTTGTAGCTGGTCACAGCCCGACTACAGAAAAAATTCTCCAAAATTTGCACGCATCTTTAGAGCGATCGCTAGGATATCCTTATACTCTCAAAATTATTGATGTTCTCACCAATCCAGAACAGGCGGAAATTGATCAAGTTTCCGCTACTCCTACCTTAGTGAAGATTTGGCCCCATCCTATTCGCCGCATGGTTGGTAATTTAGATAATATGGATAAACTTTTACAAATGTTAGCGGGACAATAGACAACTGCTGACAATTACTAGCCTCAACAAATATGATAAGTGTTTAACCGAACATGATATAAGTGAATCTTGTTTGTGTAGTCGCTAATTGCCGTTATTGTAAGTAGTGACACAAAACTAGTTACACAATGTCATTGCATTAGCGAAGCGTGGCGTTAGCCATATGAAACGAAGTGAAATCAAGGAATCACAACCTTTGGGATTGCTTTCCCGCGATCGCAATGACTGTAAATATTTTTGTCCAATTACTTAATAAACTGTAAAAGTGTTAACAATTACCGCTATTATACTACTACTATTATAATCATTGAGGTGTTAAATCAAGAGTGTAGCAAACCAGGGGTAAGAAAATGACAGACATTCAAGAAACACTCCCGATTTTAACTGGAAACAAAGGAATATACCAACTTCTGAGACCTTTAGGAGCAGGGAATTTTGGGGATACTTTTCTGGCGATTGACTTAAAGACGTTCAATCAACGTCATTGTGTTGTTAAGCGATTACGAATTGATAGTCATTATTCTCCTGAAATCATTGCAGGGATCAAAAAAGCCTTTGAAAGGGAGGCTAAGGTTCTGGAAGATTTAGGGGTTAAAAGCGGTAACATTCCCTGTTTATATGATTATTTTTCCTTAACTGTAACTGACCCTCAACTCCATACCCCACAAGAGTTTTATTATTTGGTTCAACAATATATCGAAGGTGAGGATCTAAAAAAGGAACTGGAACAACAAGGACGTTTCTCGGAAGCCAAGGTTTTGGCTCTATTAAATAATATTTTACCTGTTTTGAAATTTATCCATAAAAATGACGTTATTCACCGGGATATTAAACCTAGTAATATTGTGCGCTCCCAAGCAAAAGCAGAAGATAATAAATTCTATTTAATTGATTTTGGAGCAGTTAAACAAGTAATTGAAGGTAAGATTTACACCACGGAAACATCTATAGTGTTTGGAACTCCTGCTTATGCTCCCCTAGAACAAAGCAGAGGGGAAAAGGTTGATTATTCCAGTGATTTATATGCCTTGGCTGCTTCTTGTGTGCAATTATTAACAGGTGAATTTCCAAAAGATTCCCGTGTTAATCAGCTTTGGAATTGGCGAAAATATCCCCATATTAGCGAACATTTAGGTGAGATACTAAAGCGTATGCTCCAAGAAGATCCTCGTTCTAGATTCCAGTCAGCACAGGAAGTAATGGAAGCTCTGAATAAACCTGATGATCAACGACATAGGGATGAAAATAATGGTGGTGGTGAAAAGACAATAATTATCTCTACTTCCCAACCTCAATTTATTAAAGTTTTGTTGATAACAGCAATTATTTTGACGACTGCTGGGGGTTTAATAGCTATTTATCGCCATCAAAATCCAGATATACAAGAGATTACAACTACTATTCCTGGTCAACTATTTGCACACCAACAATTTGGAATTGAGATCAAATATCCTCGAGATTGGAAGGCTGAAAAACAAGAATATAGTCCGTTAACCGGAGGAACTATAGCCAAAATATCCCCTAATACTTCTAGTCCGAATCTCGAAGTAGGGCTATATATCCGTATTGAAGATATACAAAAATCTCAGACTTTATCAGAGTATAATCAGGCTGCTATCGAACAAATTAAAAAATCCGTTAAAAACGTCCAAATTCTCGAACAACAATCGAAAAAACTAGATAATCGAGAGGGATATCAAATAGTTTATACAGGTCAAGACCCAACTCATAACTTCAGGTTTAAGTCCATGGAAGTTTGGACTATTAGTGATTCAAAAGTTTATATCCTGACCTACCGAGCAGAGGAAAAACTCTATGATCCCTTTCTCAAGGATGTAGAACAAACCATGATTAGGTCTTTTCATATAGAGCCTATTCTAGGTCTATGAGAGGGTGTTTGAAAAGGGGCTAGTAAGCTGTTAGGCGGCTAAATTGTATAATCATAAATTTCTAAACTCTTGTGGCACAGGCATCTTGCCTGTCTCATTTATACAAATTAAATGCACAACAGCTTACCGCAAGTCAAAAGTCAAAAGTCAAAAGTCAAAAGTCAAAAATAATATGGCGTAAGCTTTTTAGTAATTGAGAATGGTTGTTCTATTTACGCCGTGCCGTGCTAGAAGTTCAAGAAAATGGCTAACGCCACGCTACGTTATAAGGGAAATGCCGAAAACCCTTGAAGATGTAGCTGACTTAGG
>JACCDP011043167.1_pt1 | contig 10271 bp, 8 predicted proteins | sample 7445841 | NCBI WGS metagenome assembly JACCDP01 (sample SAMN15323441, study PRJNA562643) | freshwater metagenome | isolation source: river surface water | place: USA:Blue River Watershed | collected 2017-08-17
AAAGTACGTTTGAGGCCCTAAGCAGCCTGCTAAGACTAGACTTGTAGCGAAGAGAGGTAATAATTTTGTTGTTTTCATGGTGGTTCTCCTTTACCATTGTGCGCTGACTTATTCATTAAAGCACATATACTAAACAATTAAATAAAAAATTTTCTTGGTGTTCCAAGAAAATTGTATATAAATTGGCACTGGTAGCACATTCAATGAGAGCGGATCATATGCCGATCAAGGAACGAGAATGGTGATGAACAACCATTCTTACCAGGCAATCTTATTAAAGCATGATCGGGGTTAAACTACCACCAAGATGCTGTGAAGTTTATGTAAAGGACGATGAATCTCAACTAACTTTTGATAGTCACATCATAAAAAACTTGTTAAAATGATTTTATTATTGTGGAGGAAACTTATGATTTCTAAGAAATTAGCGAGCGCATTGCTTCTTGAAGCAACCGCATTGGGAGCAGATTTTGCTGAAGTTTATTTAGAAGATACCTTAAGTTCTAATGTTTCCATGGAAAATGGGAAGATTGAAGAACGTGTATCAACAAATGGTTTTGGTGTTGGTATTCGTGTCCTAAAAGGATTACAAAGTGCCTATGGATATACATCTGACCTTTCCAAAAAGAGTTTAACGAAGTTGGCTCAAGATGTGGCGAAAGCTTTTTCAGGTCCGCGTGTGTTAACGCCAGCACCTTTAGAAAAGGTCAAAGTAAAAGAAATCATTAACTTATCAACACAACCAATGGAAACGATATCTGTTCAACAAAAAATTGATTTATTAAAAATGGTGAACGATACGATGGCAAGTTATGATAAACGTATTGTAAGAACCAATGTGTACATTTCAGATATGGTGAAACAAGTCACTATCTTTAATACATTGGGTCGATATGTTGAAGATACACGTCGCCGCGCAAGACTTTATATGATCGCGGTTGCTGCAGAAAATGGAAAAATTGAAAATTTCGGTGAAGGACCAGGCGCAAGTGATGGATTTGATTTCTTTACCTCTAAAATTAAATTAAAAGAAATGGCGGTTGAAACTGCCAAGAGCGCCATCTCCTTACTCGGCGCCGCAGAATGCCCATCCGGTAAGATGCCTGTTGTGATCGGTAATGGTTTTGGTGGGGTTATTTTCCACGAAGCTTGTGGTCACCCATTTGAAGCTTCATCGGTCTCAAAGAAGTTATCGGTATTCTGGGATAAACTTGGTAAACAAGTGGCGAACCCAATTGTCAACGCAGTTGATGATGGTACCATTCCATTTGGTTGGGGTTCCACCAACGTCGATGACGAAGGTTTCCCAGCACAAAAAGTTCAATTAATTAAAGATGGTGTCTTAAATAGTTTCATGATTGATCAATTTAATGGTCGTCGAATGAAGGCTGAACAAAACGGACACTCAAGAAGACAAAACTATAAATTTGAACCAACCTCACGGATGACCAACACATATATCGAAAACGGTCCTCACACAGTGGAACAAATTATTGCCGCAACCCAATATGGTTTATACGCAAAGAAAATGGGTGGTGGTTCTGTGAATCCTGCTACCGGTGAATTTAACTTTACAGTTTCAGAAGGTTATATGATTCGTGATGGTAAAATTGCCGAACCAGTCAAGGGTGCAGCGTTGGTTGGCAAAGGTGATGAAACCTTAGCAAAGATCGACATGGTTGCCAATGACTTAGCAAGAGCCCAAGGGATGTGTGGAGCTGCCTCTGGTAGTATCCCAACCGATGTGGGTCAACCAACCATTCGTGTGACCGAAATCACCGTTGGTGGTCGTCGAGGAGGACAATAACATGGCAAAGTTTGATGCATATTTTGCGTTAGCAAAAGAAAAAGGTGTTGAAGTTTTAGAACTGTATTACTCTCGTGCAAAGTCATTAAGTTTCAAATTATATAATGCACAAATTGAAGGTTATAAGCTTTCCGAAGATATTTCGCTCTATGCCCGTGGTATTTATAAGGGTAAGATTGGATATGCTTCAACCGAAAAGATGAGTAAGGAAACACCAGCATTCTTAATTAATGAAATTATGACAAATGCAGGAACGGTTACCAAAGAAGAACTCGCGATTATCTTTAAGGGTTCAGATAAATATAAAAAGAAAAAAGTCTATAACCCAGCCATCGCAGAACTTTCTATCGACGTAAAAAAACAAAACTTATTCGAAATCGAACGTAAATTAAAAGCAGCAGATTCACGCATCGCTCAAGTCAATGCCTGCAGTTATCAAGAACGTGAATCAGAAGCGATGTTACTTAACTCCTATGGACTCCAACTTAAACGTAAGAGTAACTACTATTACTACTATGCTGGTGTTCTTGCAATCCAAGGTGAAGAACGTAAGAGTGAAGGCGATGTGCATTTCTCAAACGACCTTACAACCTTCAATGTTGACACATTTGTAAATAAGATCATTGGTAAAGCTTTAATCAAATTTGGTGGTACACAATGTGCTTCTAAAGATTACAAAACCATTTTGGATAAAGAAGTTGTCGCTGATTTACTTTCAGCCTACTTAGACAACGCTTCCGCGGACGAAGTCCAAAAGAAAACATCGTTAATGATTGGTAAACTCAATCAACCAGTCGCTAGTAAAAAAATTACCATCATGGAAATGCCTTTAAAGAAAAATGCTTTCTTTACGTATTTTGATGATGAAGGTGTGGCGACATACAACAAAACAGTGGTGAAGAAAGGTGTCTTGCAAACCTATTTCCACAACTTGAATACAGCTCATAAAGATGGTGTACAAACCACAGGAAATGGTTACCGTTCGGGTGGTAAAGTTGGTGTTGGTTTCCAAAACATCGTCTTAAAAGCGGGAAGAAAATCACTTGATGAACTCTTTGCAAAAATTGGTGATGGCGTTTATATCACTGAAGTCATGGGTGTTCATGCAAGTTTAAATCCAACATCTGGAAACTTTTCCTTACAAGCGAATGGTTTCATGATTGAAAATGGAAAACGTAGCACCCCATTAACGTTAATTACCGTTGCCGGTAACTTAATGGATATGTTTATGAATGTAAAAGAAGTTGCCAACGATAATGAATTATTATCATCTGGTTACGATGTGCCAAGCTTATATATTAAAAAACTTACCGTTGCCGGTAAGTAATGTTAAACAAAGGATGTTATCAACCAACCTATTCTTTCTTAGGTTGGTTTTTTCTTTGGTTTAAGATATAGATCATCAAAAATGAAACAAGGGTGGAGAATCCACTCCCAATCACAGCATAGATGATCAGTACAATCCCGATTAAATCACCCCAACTACCTGGGTTTTGTGAGGCTGAGACAATCATAATCGCCCCAAAAATTCCACCTAATAAAAGGATGCCAAGATTTGGAACAAGGGAAAGCGCTAATTTTTTAGTCTTTTTGTAAATACGATAAACCAATAATTGAATGCCAACAAACAAACCAAGTGCAATCAATAAACCAATGAATTCTTCCATGAAAGTTACCTCCGTGTTTGAGCTTTTATGTTGGGTTTCAGAAAAGCAAATATCAATAACGAAATGCCGCTAGAGATGAGTGTGGTAATGACGGTCACCATTAATAAAATAATGAAGCCTAATCCTGCCCAACTACCGGGTTCACCTTGGGCGACGATCAATCCAATCACAGAGAATAAAACACCAACGCCTAATAAGATAAGATTACCAAACAATACAATTTTGAATTGATATGTTTTCTTTAAATTAAGATAAATCAATGTTTGAGTGATGGCAATTGCAATACTAGGAATTAAAAAAGGAATCAAATTTTGAATAATGGACATACATATAACTCCTTTGTCATATAAATTATAAACGAATTAAGAAAATCGCCAAGATGAATTTTTCTTTTTCACTAATTTTAAGACGCGATTAAATAAAATGGATTCGGCAGCTTTTCTACCTGATTCGTGAATCTTTTTAATACTAATGTGTTGTCTTTCAAAGGTGTAACTCGCTTCTGAAAAGGATTCTTCAATCATGCCTGCAACGTATAAATACGTGCTAAGTGTGATCATATTTGTATCATTGCTCAAATATTTTCGTTGTTTCGAATCAAGTTTATAATAGTAGGTTTTTGCTGCTGTGGGTTTTGCTTTCATGAAATAGATAAAGGTTTGAATAATAAAAATCTTTTGTTGGAGTGTTTCACCAAGACGAGGTGAAGTTGAAACCAATTTCAAATCTTTTTCTGCAGTTTGATAATCTTCATCAACCAATGCTTGATAAATCTTATGAAAATAGATTTGAATGGTTAAATTATTGAGATCTTTTCCAACTTGGAATGGTTGAGGATCTTTACCTTCTTTATAGGCTTTCTCAATCCGTTGTAATTCGACATAAGCAGCGTTACCTTGGGTTGTGGTTAAGGTTGCCAATCGATATCCATCTGTGACGGTATCGAGTTTAAACGGCATAAAATTGTAAATCATTAACATCCCGCCAACAGCAATGATAATGATAGAAGCATATCGACCCCATTGGAGTTCGTTAAAGAAACCATAAGCAATAACCAAACAAAGTAAGATTTCAATAAAGTAGACAATCAAACCACCCCATAAAAAAAGACGTGGTCTAATTTTTTTGGCTCTCGGTGTAACGGTGGTTTCTCCAGTTAATCCTTCATAAGCTTGAAACCGTATTTTGAATCCTTCTTTTGTTCTAACAAAAGCCAATCCTAAAAAGTTGACGGTATTGATAGCATAGCCACCTGCAAGTGCTCCTAAGATGTGACCCACTTCTAAGGAAATGACATTGATGATAAATGCACCAAAGATGGTAACAATCGCATACCCATACTGAGAAATGCCGTTAATGCCAAGTGTCACAAATGCTGGAGCAATAATGTTCACACCAACAAAAATAGCGATGGCGATCATCACACCATAAACGATTAACGTGAGAAATTCTTCTTTTTTCATTTTTATTATTTTAACACTTTCGAATTATGGAGTGATAGAGGTGGGTTGCCATAATTGATAATGCTGTTCAACACCTTCCCATGTGTTTCCACGGAGGGTTGCCAACATTTGATAGTTTTCATCTGCAGTTTCAAATGTACTACCGAGATAAACTTGGAATTTAAATACATAGACACCTTCTCCGGTTTTGCGAATGGAAAGAGATCGATTGGTTAATAAAATATCACCAAAAAATGGAAATCCAAAGGGAGATTCATTGCGTTCTAGGGCACGCCATTGCTGGAGTAGTGTAGTCATCGGACCCATCGTGAGGGCGTGTTTAAAGTTATCTAGCGTACGAATGGTCTCAAACTTTTGATCTTGTGCACCAAAAAAACCACTTGGATACGTTTCATCACGAATCTCATAAATAGTGGTCGCATCAGCATAAAGTTGATGGGCAACACCAACAGGAATCATGATCTCAGTTTGAAAAGTTTTATTCATCTGCCATTGCCCATGCGTTACGAAGTTTGGATATCGAGTTAAGGTTATATCTTCTTCTTCAACAAAATTATTGAACCAATAATAATCAGAACCAAAATAAACATGGCTTAAATCACGGTGCTTCCGAGTGAATTGGGTATGATTAAAACGTTCATCGCTGACTTGTAAGCTTTCTAAGACGATCATCGCTGCTTGATCTTCAACGCTTTGATTGAGGTTTAAAGCTGATAGATTTAAAGGAATGTTTGGTGTTTGATTGGAAAAAGTAATGACTTGGTTTTCAAAATTGCTTTCAACCGCATCCACAACCGCATAAGGTGTTACCACATTTTCAATCGTAGGAAAATTAAATTCAGATAAAGGTAACTCGTTTAAGGGTGACAATTCAACAGTCTGATAACTGGTTTGTATGATGGTTTCTCTTAAGATGGTTCGTCCATTAATAGAAGGGTTAAAATCTTCGTTTGGAATGGGGATAGAGGACACCGGACTTGAGTTCATACTTGAAGCATTGGTTGCTCTACAACCACTTAAAACGAGAAAAACTATCGGTAAATATAATTTTTTATTCATGTCTTTTCTTTTGAAAATATTGCTTTAATAACGTTTGAGATTCAAGTGATAAAACATCTGACTGAATGATTGGTTGGTGTTGTAACCGAGGAATTTTATGCATCTGTAATTGCGATTGTATCGCGCCACTTTTTTCATCTTTTACTGCATACACAATACGATCAATTCTACTTTGGATAAGCGCGCCCGTACACATCATGCATGGTTCTAAGGTGACATAAAGCGTACAACCCTTCAATCGCCAGCTTTGAAGATGTTGACTCGCTTCCGCTATCGCGATTAATTCGGCGTGTGATGTGACGTTCTTTTCTTTTTCTTTAAGATTATGACCCCGACCAATGATGCTGTTTTGATAGACAACAACTGCGCCAACAGGCACTTCATCCAAACTAAAAGCTAGTTTGGCTTCTACCAAGGCTTCTTTCATCCAGTGTTCATCACCGAATAAAGTGGATGAAGGTTTATTTTTGTTTGCCAATGACCGTTAAACCACCCATCCAAGGAACGAGGACATCGGGGATTTTCACATCGCCATTCGCTAATTGATATTGCTCTAATATAGCAGGGACGATGCGTGATGTTGCCAACGCAGATGCATTTAATGTATGGGCAAATTTTGTTTTTTGAGTGAGAGGATCTTTATAACGAATCTTGCCTCTTCTTGCTTGATAATCTCGCGCATTTGAAACCGAAGAAACTTCTTTATAAATATTGAGTGAAGGAATATAAACTTCGATGTCATACGTTCTTGCCATGGAATGAGAGCAGTCACCTGCAGCAAGTTTAGAAACACGGAAGTGTAAGCCAAGTTTTTCTACTAATGAAGAGGCTTTTGCAACTAATTCAAGGAACATCTCGGGGCTTTGTTCTTCGCGAGTATATTGAACAAGTTCAACTTTGTTAAATTGATAACCACGAATCATCCCGCGTTCTTCACTCCGATAACTACCAGCCTCATAACGATAGCAAGGTGTGTAGGCAAAATACTTCTTGGGCAATTGTGATCCATCTAATATTTCATCTCGGTGAAGGTTGACTAAACCTGTTTCAGCGGTCGGTAGTAGAAATTTTTCTGGTTCAGTTTTCTTTAACCAAAAAACATCGTCTTTAAATTTTGGAAATTGACCAGCAGTCAAACCAGACTCATAGTTTAATAAATGAGGCAAAAGCACCATTTCATAACCATCTTTAAGATGTTCACTCATAAAAAAATTAAGCAATGCCCACTCTAATTGGGCGCCTAAACCTCGATAAATCCACGTTCCTGCCCCCGATATTTTTGCAGCACGTTGATAATCAATGATACCGAGATGTTCTGCAATATCGACGTGGTCTTTAATCTTAAATGAAAAGGTTGGCTGTTTCCCAACCACACGAATCGCTTCATTATTTTCTTTGCCACCATCTTTCAGATCTTCATCGGGAAGGTTTGGTAACTCAAGTAGGAAGTTTTCAATTTTAACTTCTAAGGCTTTCAGCTCTTGTTCTTTTCCTTGAATGGATTGATTGAGTTGTTTAACTTGTGAAAAAATGGCTTGTACGTCACGTCCTGCTTTTTTGGCTTCAGGAACGGATGCGGAAAGTTTATTGGCTTCTGCTTTCACTTGTTCGACGTCTAAAAGTAATTGTTTACGCAATTGGGCATCTTGAAGCAAACCATCAAAGTTGACGGTGAAGCCTTTTTTTGCAAGTAATGAAACAACTTTTTGTGTTTGATCTTTGATGAGCTGGAGATCAAGCATAGACTAGGCCTCCACTTCTTCGTCGTCATCCCCTTCATCTGTATCTGGGGTTTCTGGTTCATTAGGATTATCGAGTTCGACCGTTTCAACTTCTTCAGTTGGTTCTTCTAAACTTGGTTCCACAATCGCAATGGAGGAAACAAATTCTTTTTCACCTAATTTAATTAATCGAACACCTTGTGTAGATCTTGCAATGACGCGAACTTGTGTTAAGGAAATACGGATGATGACACCCGCTTTGGTTACCACCAATAAATCTTCGTCTCCATTGGCCGCTTTTAAGGCAATGAGGTTTCCGTTTTTATCGGAAGCTTTAATCGTATTCACACCTTTTGCGCCACGCTTGGTTTGACGATATTCTTCAAAGGCCGTCATCTTTCCAAAACCCTTATTAGTGACTACAAGAATATATTTACCTTCTGAAGTAGTGGAGACACCAATCACTTTGGCACCTTCTGCTAATTTCATACCGCGTACACCTGCAGCCGTTCTTCCCATATCGCGGACATCACCTTCTGGGAATGTCACCATCTTACCGGTTGACGAAGCAAGACTAATTAATAAGGTTCCTGTGGTTTGTTTGACATCTAAGAGCATATCGCCTTCTCGTAATGAAATGGCAATCTTACCGTTTTGACGGATCGATTCAAATTCTTTAATGTCTGTGCGTTTGACAACACCTTTCTCAGTGATAAAGAATAAGTAGTGACCTTGGGTGTATTCATCAACAGAAATAATGGATTTAATCGTTTCTTGTTTTTCTAAACTTAATAAGTTCACAACTGGAATGCCTTTGGCAGTTCTCGCAAATTCAGGAATTTGATAACCGCGTAAGCGATACACTTTTCCTAAATTTGAGAAGAATAAAATATCAGTGTGGGTTCTAGCATTAACGATAATGGAGACAATATCGTTTTCGTTTAATCCTGCACCCTTCACTCCACGACCGCCTCGGTTTTGTGTACGGAACACTTCTGGTAATTGTCGTTTGATGTAACCATTTTGTGTCATGGTAATGACAATATTGGTTTCTGGAATGAGGTCTTCATCTTCGATGGATGAAAGGTTATCAGAAATTTCCGTCATGCGATCATCACCGAATTTATCGGCAATCACATCTAAATCGGTGAGAATGACATCGATCACCATTTGACGATTGCCAAGGAGTTGTTTGTAATACGCAATATTCTTTTCAAGTTGTAATTTTTCGTCTTCTAGTTTTTGTTTTTCTAATCCTGTCAATCGTCTCAGTGGCATATCCACAATTTCTTTGGTTTGTTTTTCCGAAAGATTAAAACGTTGACCAAGTGTGGTTTTGGCAACATCAATGTTGGCAGACTTCTTTAAGATATCGACAATTGCGTCGATGTTATTGATCGCCACTAAATAACCATTGACGATATGAATGCGGTCTTCAGCTTTGGTTAATTGATAACGTGTTCTTCTTTCAACGACTTCAATTTGGTGATCAAGATAGTGTTGAATCATTGATTTTAAAGATAAAACTTTGGGTTGGCCGTTCACCAACGCAAGATTAATAATCCCAAAACTTACTTGGAGTTGGGTGTGTTTGTAGAGTTGGTTTAATAAGACTTCTGGAATAATATCCCGACGAACTTCAATCACAACGCGAATCCCGTTTTTGTTGGATTCATCACGAATATCTGTAATACCTTCAATGACTTTATTTCTTACTAAATCAGCGATCGTTTCAATCATCGAGGCTTTATTCACTTGGTAAGGAATTTCTTTGACGATAATGCGCTTCTTACCATTTTCAAATTCTTGAATATCTACTTTGGAACGAATCACCAACGAGCCCGTACCATTTTCATAAGCTTGTCGAATTCCGGCTTTACCAAGAATCATCCCACCTGTTGGGAAGTCAGGACCTTGGATATGATCTTGCATTAATTCTAAAACATCAATATTCGGATTTTTGGAATAGGCTTTAATTGCACTCACCACTTCTCTTAGATTATGGGTTGGCATATTCGTCGCCATCCCAACCGCAATACCTGATCCACCATTCACTAATAAGTTAGGGAAACGAGAAGGTAAGACAACGGGTTCTTTTTCGGTACCGTCATAGTTATCGACAAAATCGACTGTTTCATCATCGATATCTTTGACCATTTCCATCGCCATCTTCGCCATTCTTGCTTCGGTATAACGCATCGCAGCCGCTTCGTCACCGTCGACTGAACCAAAGTTACCATGACCATCGACAAGCGTATAACGCATGGAGAATGGTTGAGCTAAACGCACAAGGGTAGAATAAATTGCTTGGTCACCATGAGGGTGAAATTTACCCATCACGTCACCAACGATACGAGCTGATTTCTTATATGGTTTGTCGGATTGCATTCCTAATTCGTTCATCCCAAAAATAATCCGGCGATGCACAGGTTTTAAACCATCACGCACATCTGGGATTGCACGAGAGACGATAACGGACATGGAGTAGTCTAAAAAGGCAGTCCGAACTTCGTTAGAAATATCGACGTCTTTTAAACCGGCTTCAATCCCTTCT
>JACCDP010722011.1_pt1 | contig 10270 bp, 12 predicted proteins | sample 7445841 | NCBI WGS metagenome assembly JACCDP01 (sample SAMN15323441, study PRJNA562643) | freshwater metagenome | isolation source: river surface water | place: USA:Blue River Watershed | collected 2017-08-17
GCCCGTGTGAAGGAAATTGCGCGCATGCTCGGTGGCGAAAAGGTATCAGACACCACTTTGGCGCATGCCCGCGAAATGCTCAACACTTCCAAGAAAGCAGCAAAAAAATGAACCCCGAACTGGTGTTGATCACAGGCATGTCAGGCTCCGGCAAATCGGTGGCTCTGCACGCTCTGGAAGACGCCGGTTATTACTGCGTGGACAACTTGCCACCCGAACTCTTGCTGCCCTTTGTACAAATCGAGCAACAGCACCGTGCCAAAAAAATTGCGATTGCGATGGATGTGCGCAGCGCCAACTCTTTGCCACTGGTGCCGGCGCAGTTAGCGCATTTGCGCACACTTGATGTCAACATCCGTTTGTTGTTTTTAGATGCGACCACCGAAATTTTGGTGCATCGTTTTTCTGAAACGCGACGCCGTCACCCCTTGTCACGCCAAGAAGACCAAAGCATGGTGCCCGACCAACAGCGCGATTTGATCGAGGCGATTGAGCTCGAACGCCAACTGCTGGCCGAGTTGCGCGAAGAGTCGCACATCATTGACACCAGTTTGCTGAAAAACACCAAGCTGCAAAGCTACATCAAGTCGCTCATTTCGGCCAAAGCCACGCAACTGACATTGATGTTTGAATCGTTCGCTTTCAAACGCGGCATTCCCGTGCATGCCGACTATGTGTTTGATGTGCGCATGTTGCCCAACCCCCACTACGAGCCCGCATTGCGCCCGCTGACCGGACGCGATGCCCCAGTGGCTGACTGGTTGGCCACACATGCATCGGTTGAAAAAATGGCGCAACAGATTGAAAGCTTTTTAAAGTCATGGTTGCCAGACCTCAATCAAGACCACCGCAGCTATGTGACCGTGGCCATCGGTTGCACCGGCGGCCAACACCGTTCGGTGTATTTGGTTGAGCAGTTGAGCAAGCGTTTTGAAAGCGAATGGGTCACCCTCAAACGCCACCGCGAGCAAGATTTCGGCTAAGCATTCAACGCGACGCCAAGAGCTTGCGCACAGGCGCTGGCAAGCCCAATGCAAGCCACGCATCGGCCTTCACCCATTGACCCGACGCAAGCGTGACCGACTGCGGCAATTGCACCAACACAGGGTGAATGTGCAAATCTTTGTGCGTTAACACATGCTTGAAAGTGTCGAGTTCTTGCATCTTGCTGCGGTGTTGTGATGGCACAGCTGCTTGCAAGGTGTTGAAGTCATCAAACACCGGCAAGCAATACAAACTGGCCCACACGCCTTTCGCAGGCCGTTGCGTCAACCACACCGCGCCTTTGGCTGTTTGCGCCCACAACAACCACAACTGTTCTGAGCTGCGTTTGAGTTTTTTGGTTTTCACAGGATAGCGCTCGGGCTGTCCCTGCGTTTTGGCTACGCAATCGTTTTGCAAAGGGCATGCGTTGCACGCGGGCTGTTTGGGCGTGCACACGGTGGCGCCTAAGTCCATCACACCTTGTGTGTAAAAAGGCATGGACTTTTGCACCGCTTGCGTGGGCAACATTGATTGCGCCAACTGCCACAACGCACGCTCATTTTTTGACTCACTTAAGTCTGCGCTGTAACCCAAAAAGCGCGTTAGCACGCGTTTGACATTGCCGTCCAAAATGGCCACCGCTTCACCAAAACAAAGCGACGCCACTGCCGCAGCGGTGGACGGGCCAATGCCTGGCAATGTTTGCAAAGTTTGTGCATCTTTTGGAAAGTGACCGCCATGCAGCGCCACCACTTGTTGGGCGGCTTTGTGCAAATTGCGGGCGCGGCTGTAGTAACCCAAACCACTCCACAAACCCAACACATCGTCTTCATGCGCTTTTGCCAAATCACGCACGGTTGGAAAACGCAGCATGAAGCGTGCGAAGTAATCGCGCACTGTCACCACTTGTGTTTGTTGCAACATGATTTCTGACAACCACACTGCATAGGGGTCTTGTGTGTTTTGCCAAGGCAAGTCATGGCGGCCATGTTTTTTTTGCCAAGCGACCAAGCGATTGCCAAAATCGTTAAGAATTTTTTTCTGAGTCATCGTCATGGCACACGCAAAGTCTTTCAATGTTTTTGACAAACAGGACAATAAAACGTCGAGCGTTGACCTTGTTTCAATTGACGGATAGCGGTGCCACACACACGACAAGCTTCGCCAGCACGGTCATACACCATGGCCTCTAATTGAAAATAGCCTGTCTTGCCATCGGCACTTGAAAAATCGCGCAAGGTGCTGCCGCCTTTTTGCACTGCGCGTGACAGCACATTCACAATCGCTTGGCGCAATTTCTCGGCACGTGGGCGGCTGATGCGACACGCAGCCACGGTGGGACGGATGCCAGCTAAGAACAAGGCTTCTGATGCATAAATATTGCCCACACCCACCACCAAATCGCCCGACAACAGCACTTGTTTGATGGCCGAGCGACGTTGCTGAAGCCCGGCATGAAACATCTCAGGTGTGAAATTCTCATGCGCAAAAATGCCATCTGCCGCAATGGCCAAAGGCTCAACACCTAAGTGACCCAACAATTTCACAGCCACCGCGCTGTGTTCGTGCGGCGCATATACCACCGCACCAAAGCGACGCGGGTCATGCAAACGCAACACACCGCGATCGGTCACCAAGTCAAAGTGGTCATGCGTTTGCGCGGGCGGTGGGTGCGATGCGAACAACAAACTGCCTGACATGCCCAAATGCCACAACATCAAGCCCTCATGCAGGTCGATCAATAAATATTTGGCGCGGCGGCGCACGCCGATTACCTGTTGCCCCACCAATTGCTCTGGCTTGCAACCCAAGGGCCAGCGCAGAGGTTTGCCCATGCGCACGCTCAAAATGTGCGCGCCAGCTATGGCGTCAGCAAAACTTTGTCGGGTCACCTCAACTTCGGGTAATTCGGGCATCGCGCAAACATTCAAAAAGGTCTGCGATTATGATGCCCGTATGAAATTCCCCTTGCTTTCGCGCTCCCATTCCCATCTGTGCCTTTCATTGGCGCTGAGCTTGTTGGGGGCATGGCCAGTCGCGTCGCAAGCTCAAAAGAATACCGCTGCAGCGCCAAAAGAAAACTCCGGCATGAGCGGCGAGTTGCTTTACGAAATTTTGTTGGGCGAACTCAATTTGCGACAAGGTGAACCAGTCGCTGCTTTCTCACTTATTTTGGACGCTGCGCGGCGCAGCAACGACACCCAACTGTATTCACGCGCAGTGGACATTGCCTTGCAATCACGCTCAGGCGATGGCGCATTGGTGGCGGCTCGGGCTTGGACTCAAGCTGCACCGCAAGACCGCAGAGCCAACAACCATTTGTTTCAAATCTTGGTGGCGCTCAATCAAGTCAAAGAGTCACTTGAGCCGCTCAAAAAAGACATCACTCTGGCACCCGAAGCTGAGCGCAATGTCGTCATCAGCTTGATTCCAAGGCACTACAGCCGTGTCAGCGATAAAAAACTCGCAGCCAACGTGGTGCAAGAAGCGCTCGAACCACACACCAGAAAGGCCAGCACTGCAGCAGCGGCTTGGGTCAGCATCGGTCGCATGCATCTCGCCAACGACAACACCAACGCCGCGCTAGAGGCTGCTCAAAAAGGATTGGCTGCAGACAGCAAAGCCATCGCACCAGCCTTGCTGGCATTGGAGTTGATGGGACGCAATGTGAAAGCGGCAGAGCCTCTGGTGGCCCAAGCACTGAAAGACCAAGACAGCGCTGAACTGGCCATGAACCATGTGCAAGTCTTGGTGGAGTTGCAACGCTACGCGCAAGCCACAGAGCAACTCCAACTCATCACTCGTCAATACCCCAAACGTCCTGAAGCGTGGTTGATCTTGGGCTCTATTCAATACGAGCAAGGTCAAGACAAACAAGCCGAAGCTTCTTTGTCGCGCTACATTGAACTGGCCAAAAGCGCGCCAGAACGCGACAGCGAGCGTGGTGTGGTGCAAGCCCAGTCACGCCGTGCGGCCATCTTGGCGCGTCAAGGCAAACTTGCTGAAGCGCGTCAGCTGATACAAAACTTGCCTGCCAAAACATCAGATCAACAACGCAGTCGTGTGTTGGCTGAAGTACAGTTGCTGCGCGAACATCGTCAATGGCAGGCAGGCTTTGATGTGCTGGCTAACAACAACCCCACGGGCGACCCCGACCTCACTTACGAGCAAGCCATGATGGCCGAAAAGTTAGGCAAGCTCGACGAGATGGAACGCTTGCTGCGTCAAATCATTGCCAAAGACCCCAGCTACTACAACGCCTACAACGCCTTGGGGTTTTCATTGGCTGATCGCAATGTGCGTTTGGCTGAGGCCAAGCAGTTGATCATCAAAGCGTTGACCTTTGCACCGGATGATCCATTCATAACCGATAGTTTGGGTTGGGTCGAGTTTCGTTTGGGTAACTTGAACGGTGCCTTGACCGTTTTAGAGAAGGCCTACAAAGCCAGAAAAGACGCTGAGATTGCCGCACACTTGGGCGAAGTGCTGTGGCAACTCAAACGCCGCGATGAAGCCATTCAAATTTGGCGTGAAGGCTTGGACCTCGCCCCCACCAATGACACGTTGCAAGAAACGCTGCAACGCCTGAAACCACCTCTTTGACCATGCAACGTAGAGTTTGTTTGTCTGTGGCCGCGCTGTCGCTCCTCAATGCCTGCGCCTTTTCTCGACGCAGCGCTTTTGTGACTGCGCCTGGACAAGCAGAAACACCACCCCAAACATGGAGTGGTCGATTGAGCTTGGTGGTGCAAAGCCAGCCCCCTCAACAAATGATTGCAGGGTTTGAGTTACAAGGCATGCCCAAGAATGGGCAACTCCATTTTTTCACGCCCCTAGGCACCAACTTGGCCTCGTTACAGTGGACAACCCAAGGCGCGCAACTTCTACAAGGCTCGCAAAGTCAACACTTTGAGTCCTTAGACGCTTTGAGCGAACAACTGACAGGTGCTTCACTGCCAATTGCCCAATTGTTTGATTGGCTCCAAGGCATTCACACTCAAGCCTTGGGCTGGGAGGCTGATTTATCTCAAGTTTCCGAAGGTACATTGAGTGCCAAACGCACTCACCCCATGCCTGAGGTGGTGCTCAGAATCAAGCTCGACTGAGCCACAGCCATCACTTGCGCACACACCATGCAAACGCTGCACAACGTTTTAGCCCCCGCCAAACTCAATTTGTTTTTGCACATCACCGGCCGTCGTGAGGATGGCTACCACTTGCTGCAATCGGTGTTCATGTTGATCGATTGGTGCGACACCTTGCATTTCGAAACCCGCGCAGACGGTCAACTCAGCCGCCAAGACTTGACTGTCCCTTTGCCAGCCGACGATTTGGTGCTGCGTGCTGCCAAGGCTTTGCAAAGCGCCAGCGGCACAACGCTAGGCGCTCACATCGCAATTGAAAAAACCATTCCCGCACAAGCGGGCATGGGCGGAGGCTCGTCAGACGCGGCCAGCACGTTGTTGGCGCTCAATCGCTTGTGGGGGCTGAACTGGCCGCTCAGTAAATTGCTGCCCTTAGGGCTGTCTTTGGGCGCTGATGTGCCCTTCTTTTTGCGCGGTCACAACGCTTGGGTGGCAGGCATTGGTGAGCAAATCACCCCTGTTTCTGTGCCTGAGCGCCGCTTTGTGGTGCTCAAACCCAACGCAGGCCTCGAAACCGCCAGAATTTTTCGCGATCAGGGGCTCCAACGCAACACCGAAACTGCTACAATAACGGACTTCGCTGTTCATCCTTTTGACTTCGGTCGAAACGACTTGCAGCCAGTGGCTCAGGCGCTGTGCCCAGAGATTGACCAAGCCCTTCAATGGCTGACAACTTTTGGATTAAGCCCACGCATGACCGGTTCTGGCAGTGCAGTGTTTGCGCAGTTGCCCTCCGAGGTTGAGATGCCCTCTCCCCCTCACGGCTGGCAAATGCGGGTGTGCAGCAATATGGCGGTTCATCCCTTGGCGGGTTGGGCCACCAGCGACGATTAACGGTGGATAGCGATAGCTGTCAACCTGTGTAGGGGAGTCGCCAAGTTGGTTAAGGCACCGGATTTTGATTCCGGCATGCGAAGGTTCGAATCCTTCTTCCCCTGCCAAATTCATTCAAAAAGCACTTCGGTGCTTTTTCTGTTTGCATGTGACGGCACCTAGGCGTCATGAAACTTGTAGCGAAAGTCACCCGTCACCATGTCGACCTCTACTCCTGATTTCATGGTTTTCACTGGCAACGCCAATCCTGCGATGGCGGCCGAAATTGCCCAACATCTCGGCATCGAGGTCGGTGCTGCCAGCGTGGGGCGGTTTTCTGACGGTGAAGTGACCGTTGAAATCAACCAAAACGTGCGCGCTCGCGATGTGTTTGTGGTGCAAAGCACTTGCGCCCCGACCAACGAAAGCGTGATGGAGTTGTTGATCATGGTGGACGCGTTAAAACGCGCCTCTGCCGAACGCATCAGCGCTGTGATTCCTTATTTCGGCTACGCGCGCCAAGACCGTCGCCCACGTTCTAGCCGTGTGCCTATTTCGGCCAAGATGGTGGCTGATTTGTTGCAAACCGTGGGTGTAGCCCGTGTGTTGACCATGGATTTGCACGCTGACCAAATTCAAGGTTTCTTCAACATTCCGGTGGACAACATTTATGCGTCGCCTGTGTTGTTGGGTGACTTGCGTCAAAAAAATTACGACGACTTGATCGTTGTGTCGCCCGATGTGGGTGGTGTGGTGCGTGCACGTGCATTGGCCAAGCAACTTGGCTGCGATTTGGCCATCATCGACAAGCGTCGCCCCAAGGCCAATGTGTCGGAAGTGATGAATGTGATTGGTGAGATCGAAGGCCGCAACTGCGTGATCATGGACGACATGATCGACACCGCAGGCACTTTGGTCAAAGCCGCAGAAGTTTTGAAAGAACGTGGTGCCAAGAAGGTGTATGCCTATTGCACGCACCCCGTGTTCTCAGGCCCAGCCGTAGAGCGCATTTCCAAAGGCAACGCCTTGGACGAAGTGGTGGTGACCAACACCATTCCTTTGAGCGAAGCCGCACGAGCCTGCAAAAAAATTCGCCAACTCACTGTGGCGCCGTTGATCGCAGAAACGATTCAACGCATTGCCAGCGGTGAGTCGGTCATGAGTTTGTTCTCTGACCAAGACCAGTTGTTTTAAACAACGGTTGCATCAGAGAGCATCAGCAGCGGGCTGGCAACAGCCTATTTTTAAATCGGAGCCACACTGGTCGCGGTGGGTTCTTACAGGAGTTAGTTATGAAATTTGTCGCTTTTGAGCGCGCTAAGCAGGGAACGGGTGCGAGCCGCCGTCTGCGTATCACCGGTCGTACCCCAGGCATCGTTTACGGTGGCGCGGGCGAACCTCAGTTGATCGAACTCGATCACAACGCTTTGTGGCACGCCCTCAAGAAAGAGGCTTTCCACGCATCGATTTTGGACATGGAATTGGGCGGCAAGTCTGCTCAAGTGTTGTTGCGTGATGTGCAATACCACCCCTACAAACAACAAGTGTTGCACATCGACTTCCAACGTGTTGACGCCAACACCAAGATGCACAAGAAGGTGCCTTTGCACTACAGCGGTGAAGAGAATTCACCTGCAGTGAAGATCGACCAATGCTTGATCAATCATGTGATGACCGAATTGGAAGTGTCATGCTTGCCAAAAGATTTGCCCGAGTTCATCGCTGTGGACTTGAGCAAGCTCACCAAAGGCCATTCATTGCATGTCAACGACATCACCCTGCCCGCAGGCGTGAGCGCTGTGACCCACGGCAAAGCCAACCCCGTGTTGGTGGCTGTGGTGGCAACCAAGGAAGAAGAAGCCAAGCCTGCTGAAGAAGCAGCACCCGCGAAGAAGTAAACCTCTTTCGCGTTGGTTATTCAACCTCGAGGCCCACTTCGGTGGGCCTTTTTGTTGACCGCGCAGAACTTGGAATAATCCACACATGATCAAACTGTTTGTTGGCTTGGGCAACCCAGGCGCCGAATACGAAGCCACCCGTCACAACGCAGGGTTTTGGTGGATCGACACCATCGCGCGCGATTTGAAAGTGCATCTGCAACCCGACCGTACTTATCACGGCTTGGTGGCACGCACCGCTGTGAACGGGCAAAACATTTGGTTGTTGGAGCCACAGACCTTCATGAATGTGTCGGGCAAATCGGTGGCTGCGTTGGCGCGTTTTTTCAAAATTCCTGCCAATGAAATTTTGGTGGTGCACGATGAGTTAGACCTTCCCCCTGGTGAAGCAAAACTCAAACTCGGTGGCGGTCATGCCGGCCACAATGGCCTGCGAGACATTCATGCGCAATTGGGCACAGACCAATACTGGCGATTGCGCATTGGCATTGGTCACCCCGGCGTGAAGTCAGAGGTGGCCAACTGGGTGCTGAAAAAGCCAGCACCCGATCAACGCACCGCCATTGAGGACTGCATCACACGCACCTCGTTGGCCTTGCCTCATTTGCTGTCGGGTGACATCACCAAAGCCACGCAAATGATTCACACGGCCAAACCACCGCGGCCCAAGCCCCCTCGGCAAGACAAGCCCAGCAACAACGCAACCTCAGGACCCGTAGATGGCAACGCTCAGCCCAACCCCAAGGAGAACACTTAAACAGTGGTGCATGTCTGCGGCGTGTTGGTGTGCGCTGATGAGTGGTTTAGGTGGGGGTGATTTTGGGCAAGCACACGCTCAAAGTGTTTACCGCTGTGGCAGCGGTTACAGCAACGATGCCAACTGCGAACACGGCGCTGCGGCTTCTGTGCCTTTACAAGGCGATACACCACATGCAAGCAAAGCGCCCACGGGCATGGCGCAGCAGATGCAAAGCGAAGCGGACCGCTTAGAAAAAATAAGAAAACGCGAAACGCGTTTAGCTGACCAACAACTTGACAAACATTCCGTCAAAACGCCGCACACTGCAAACAAAGCCCTTGCACAAAAATCGCCAAACGATTTACCTGGTCAGCACAAGAAAAAGAAGCGCAAGAAAAGCACACCTGCCAGTCCTTACTTCACCGCCAAGGGTGATGCGGACAGCAAAAAGCCTTAGTGAAAAATTTTTTACGAAGCCGAAGAAGCCTGCAACAAGCGAAACTTCGCCATCAAAGCATCGCGCCCTTCCACCCGCTCGGGGTTGACGGGAATACAGGCCACAGGACACACCTGCACGCATTGGGGCTCATCGAAATGACCCACGCATTCGGTGCATTTGTCAGGATTGATTTGGTAAATCTCGGGCCCCAAAAAAATAGCTTCGTTGGGGCACTCGGGCTCACACACATCGCAGTTGATGCATTCGTCTGTGATCATCAAGGCCATGAAAGCGTTTCCTTGGGTTAAATGTTTTTCAGCTCGGTGGTGCGATACACCGGCTGCGGTGGCATGCCCGCCAAATGCTCGGTGTCCGCCCACTGTTGTATGCGCAGGGCATCCGCTTGCCAACGCACTTGGTTCACACCCGCATTGGGAATCTCGCAAGAACGCGGGCCATGCAAGCTTTGTGCATTGGCATGTCGCCAAATCATATCGAGCACGCCGCCATGTGTCACCACCACCAAATGTTCACCCTGATAGGTGTGTGCCAATTGCTGCAAGGTGCTGACCACGCGCTGGTAGAAATTTTGCAGACTCTCTGCGTCAGGTACCGCGTAGGTCGGGTCAAAGCGCAGCCACTTCTGCCACTCTTCTGGGTATTGCTGCTTGATTTCAATCGCCTTGAGGCCTTCAAAACATCCATAACACTGCTCACGCAAACCTGTGCTCACCTGCGCTTGCAGGCCCAAGGCTTGCGCCACAGGTTGCGCGGTTTGTTGGGCGCGTTGCAAATCGCTGGAAATCACGCGGGTGGGCACGCGCGAGTTTTGCTGCCACTGAGGCAACCAGTCAGCGATGCGTTTTTGTAAGCGTTGGGCTTGCAATAAACCGATGTCGTTGAGTGGCACATCGATGTGGCCTTGAAAGCGCAGTTCGCGGTTCCAATCGGTTTCGCCGTGTCGAATCAACAAAAAATCGGTCATGTTTTTAGGCCGCGGCTTTTTTGGCCATCATGCGCTGGTACACACCGGCTGAGACCAAGTTGCGGCCATCGCCCTCGCCGCCAAGCAAACAAATTTCACGCACAAAGGTGCTAGAGATGAATTGGTACTGTGGGTTGGGGGTTAAGAAAACGGTTTCGACATCGGGCATGAGTTGACGGTTCATGCCGGCGAGTTGAAATTCGTAGTCAAAGTCAGTCACTGCACGCACACCACGCACCATCACCGATGCGTTGTGTTGACGCACAA
>JACCDP010154824.1_pt1 | contig 10269 bp, 4 predicted proteins | sample 7445841 | NCBI WGS metagenome assembly JACCDP01 (sample SAMN15323441, study PRJNA562643) | freshwater metagenome | isolation source: river surface water | place: USA:Blue River Watershed | collected 2017-08-17
CCGCTTTGCTGGTATTGCCATCGTCGAGCACGACCAGACCATCGATACGCCGTCCATGAATGGGGTATTCTAGGTAAAGCGTACCATTCTCCGGACGCGATTCCCAGTAGGCCTTGGTCATCTCGGGTTCGTACGGATTGCTCATGAGCAGGCTCTTTAGAATACCTCGACCACGGAGACTCGCGACTTGAAGATGCCGATCAACTTGCAGCTGATGTTCTGAGGGGCGATGCCGGTGAGCCGGGCGATGGCCTCGCGATAGCTGGACATCTGCTTTTCGTAGTGCTTCTTGAGTTCCTCGTCGGTCCCGTTGCCGGCGGTCTTGTAGTCGATGATCAGGGCTGACTTGCCCGGCGAGATGTAGACTCGGTCAAACACGGCCGGCGTCACCAAGTCATGCTTATGATCGTAGATCACGGATTTGCGTTCGACCCACACGGTCATGCCTTTGGCGTCGTCGATGAGGAGTTTGCGTATCCCCGGATCCTCGAAGCAACGTTTGATCCGGTCCAAGGCAGCGGCGTGCATGGTTTCGTCGCCCGGCCTCACGGTGAAATGGGACAACTTTTCCTCGAAATCTTCCAGATCGTTTCCGAGCAGCGCGAACAACTCATGGACGTAGGTACCTAGTCTTTTCCCGCCAGCCGTGGTTGCGTCCGCTTTTTGTCGTTGGAAGAAAGTGCCGGCGCCTTGATCCGAGGAATTATGTTTACGTGGTCGGATCACGGCTTGGAAAGGCACCTTCGGCGTCTCCAGCCTCCGTTCATTCGGAATCTTGGTCTTTGCCCGCCGGGTGGCAGCGCAGGCTTCGGTCCAGGTGTTCGATTCCACGTCGTCTGAGTCCTGCCAGGCGTAGACCGACTTCACCTTGTTGTTGCAGGGGGTCTCGGAGGCCGTCCTGTTCCGCAGCGCGGATTCCAGGAAACGGGCGAAGTCGTGGCCGCCGTGGTTTTCCGGCTTCTCGAAGTCGGCCTGGGCGGTCTTGCCGAGCTTGTTCGAGATCATCACCAGACGGTATTTCGCCCGGGTCATCCCCACGTAAAGTTTACAGAGCGCGCCGTAGGCGCCCTCCGCTTCCAGGGCGATGATCGCATCGGAGAGTGGGGGGATGTGCCGGGCGATCTGGGAGTTCATGCCGGCCAACAGCCAACTGGGACGGAACATTTGCTCGTCGTAGATGCTTCCGTCGTCCGGTTCCGCGGAGGACAGCTCGCCCGACATCGAGGGTGTCATGTAGAGCATGTTACCGCGCACGTTCGCCATTTTGTGGTAGTTGTCGTTGAGGCAGGGTAGGTAGACGAGGTCGTATTCCAGGCCTTTTGAACGGTGGATGGTCAGCACTTGGACTGAGCGACTGTCCGCGGAGTCGCGAAGGTTGGAGCCCTCGGCGAATTCGATGAAGCCCGCTAGGTCCCGCTGCTCCGTGAGGTCGTACTCCGCGGCGATGGAGCGGAACTGCCGGACGCGTTTGGCGGAGAACTCGTCATCTTTGCCAAGGGAGACCGACCCGGATAGCCAGTCGACAACGGCTTCGGCGCCATGGGCCGCGAATTTATCCGCCACCTTGCGGCACAGGCTCCCCCAGGCGGGCTTGCCCTCTTTGTCCAGGATAAGGGGCCGGGAGGCGGGCGACATCCAGGCCAAGCCTCGGGCTAATCCGTTGTCAGGGTGCGCGGTGACTTCCAGGATCGCGAAGAGTCCGGCGGTCAGGGGGTTATCCCTTACGATGGGGGCCGCGTTCTCATCGGTGGCCTCGATCCTTCGGGAGCGAAGCTCCTCGGCGATCTTGGCCGCATGCTCGTTGTTGGAGACCAGGATGGCGCAGGTGATCCCGTCTCGCAGGCGCCTGCTCTTGCCGCTCTCCTGGGACTCCAGGATGCCGCAGCGTTCCAGGTCCCCGGCGATCCACTCTGCCTGGGTTAGTTCGGGGTCGTCCTCGGCGCGTTCGTCCGTGACCCTTACCCAGGCCGACTGGCCTTGCTGAGGGGCTTTCGCGTGGGCTTTCTGTTCGCGGAAATTCCGGTCCCAGTCGTCGGCCGCGAGTTTGGAGAAATATTTCCCGAGTTCCCTTTGATTCAGGCCACCGAGCAAAGCGTTGACCATCTTCAAGACCTGCGGTGAGCATCGGCGCGTCTCGTTGAGTTCGGCGCTGATGCCGTTGGCTTTGATGCGCTGATTCAGGTTGGCCAGCAACTTGCGGTTGCCCGAGCGCCATTCGTAGAGGGACTGCTTGGCGTCGCCGACGACGAAGAGGCTGCGCTGCTCGTTATCCTGGAGCACCTCGTCGACGTTCCGGCTGAGGACGTCGTATTGCCGTGTTCCGGTGTCTTGGAACTCGTCGAGTAGCCAGTGCTTGAGCCCGCAGTCCAGTCGGAACTGGATCTCCGTGATCGCATCATGGATGCGCTGTTGGTACGCCTCGTCCGAGTCGTTTTCCGAGCGGCTAGGCCAACGGCTCAATAGCGTGACATAATCGTTGAAACTCAGGAGGCCTTTGCGTCGGTTGGCCTTGTCGTATGCTTCCTCGAAGTGGTTGAGGCAGGCGAACAAGGCCCGGGTGCGGAGCAGGGCGGAGCGGGTGGCAAGGCTGAAGAGATGCCAGAGCACCGTCCTTAGGGCCAGAAGCTCCTTTTCATCGAGTTCCAGGGTTACGGTGTAGTATTTGATTTCGTATGCCTTCGTGGTGTCGGCCGTCAGCGCCGGGGCATATCTTTCCAGGAATTTCTGCAGCTCGGCCGAATCCAGGGCGCTGATACGGGAGCATCGGGCGACGCTTTCGAACCCTTCGACCAACTGGTCACGACGGGTCGTGCCCCCATCCTTCGACTCAGGGTACCTGCTCAGGGCGCGAACGACTTTTTGCACGGCTTCCTCGTCCAGGACGCTGGTCTTGTCGAGTTCCAGGCCGGGGGGCGCCCCGTTTGGCCAGATGGCGCTTTTTTGTCCCCAAATCCCGGAATGGGGGGCGAGGGTGAGGAGCTCGTGGTTCGCCTTAGCCATGCCGAGCAGGATCTCCGCCGGATTGGCCATGGACTTCCCGTCGCTGAAGGCTGTCAATTCGCTCCCGAGTTCGGCCAGTTTGCCCTCCGCTTCCAGTCTGTCGAATAGGGCCTTGACGGCATTTTGGATCAGCGCCGGCGCCTGCTGTTCCGAGACCGTGGTCGGCTTGCTGGTCTCCAGGCCGAGTTCGAGCGCGAATTGGTTCACCAGTCGGGCGAAGAAACTATCCAAGGTCCCGAGCGTCAACTGGTCGGCGTGGAGCACGAGTTCCCGGAGCTTGGCCGCAAATTTCGCTTGGGTGTGGATCCTGGGGTCGAGAACCAAGGGGTTGCCATGGTCGACGCCCGCCGCTCTCGCGTCGCCGCATATATCCAGGTGCTTGGTCTTATCCGTCGCGGCGTCGCGGAGCCGCTCCAACGTTCGGAGGTAGAATTCGGCGGCGGCCGCCCGGGTGAAGGTCAGCGCGATGATTTCGTTCGGCTTGACCTTTTCCAGCATCAGCAAGCGGGCGATTCTTACGGACAACTGGTAGGTCTTACCGGTGCCGGCCGACGCCAGGATGGCGAAATTATTGCCCACGGGTGAGGAGATTGGTTGGTCCATGTTCTTAGGAGTTCGTCACCTGGCCCAGCTTGGTGATTTCCATGTAGTCGGCCGTAGGTCGGCCGCTCAGCCCGGAGAGGATCGGGTAGGGGGAGGGCTTCAGCGAAGGTAGGAAGGCCGCATTACCTCCGGCGAGGAGTTGGGCGGCGATCCGTCGCATGCATTCCACGGATGCCGCCTGGAATTCCTCGAAGTCGTCCCAGACCTGTACGGGCTCCTCATCCGGGTCGGAGGAGATGCAAAAATAGGCGACCTGGAGCGAGCCGTTCTTTACGTCGGGGTGGTGGTTGGTGAGCGACCAATGGTAGGCCGGTAACTGCAAGTCTTTCCAACGATAGGGTTTGGCTTTAGGCGGTTCGGGCTCCGCCTTGGGTTTCCTGGGCTTTCCACCTTTGGTGAGAGTCTCGACGGGGCGCGTGTCAGGTTTCGCTTTTGGCATTAGCTCGAAATCTCCCAGCGGGATGCCTTTACCGAAGGGTGCTTGGCTGTAAAGGTGCCGCTTTTTCGGTTTATCCGCCCGGGCGAAGGTCTTGTAGTCGTAGACCCGGTAGCGTTTCCGTCCATCGGGTCCGGGGGTGATGTTATAGTCAAGTCGGTCGAACCGGCCTCGCAAGGTGAAGCCCGCAATCAATCCGTCCTTCTCGAGGTTCTGCCCCGAAGGAAGTTCTCCCTCCGTCGCGAGGATGCGCCAACCTTCGGCATAGAGTTGGGCCTGGGCTTGGGCGATTCGGCGTAGGCGAGACAAGGCGATGCCTTTCTGCAGCAGCAGGGCGCTTCCGGGGTTGCTGCCGAATCTTTCCTTGAAATGAGCATCGAGGTGGCCTTCCAGGATTTTGGCGATCTTGTCGGCGTCCGCGAGTTCGCGGGCTTCCTTGTCCTCGCCGAACGCCTCCACGGCAGCGTGTGTCATCGTGCCGAAACCTGCGGCGTCGAGTTCCATTTCGCCGTGTTTTGACTCCGACATTCCCAGGGCGTGCTTCATCCAGAACTGAGAGGGGTCTTCGAGGTAGGTCTTGAAGGCGGTGGCGCTGATGGTCTGGCGGAGACGGGCCATCTTTTCCTGGGCATGCTGGTCGCCGGTTTGGATGGTCAGCGTCGGGTCGAGTTTCAGGTGGGCGCTGACGCTCCAGATCGGCTCGGCCCGGGGTACTTCGGGCTCGTCCAGGAGGTGATCAAGCCGCCCGGGGGACTTGCCATTGCCCAGCAAGGTATCGCCCTCCTTTTCCGGGCTCAACAGGAGGAGTCTAGAGGGTCGGAGGCCTTCATTCTGGGCATTGAGACGAGGGACGATGATATCAAGCCGGCCATTCTTTGCCCTCAATCGGCGGACAAGTTCCAAGGTATAGGCGGCATTGGCGAACTCCCTGGTGCCGGTGGACAGGCCGAGGGTGGCACGCAGACTTCCGGGTAGGAAGGGGTGGGCATGCTTTGAGCCCGGTACCAGTTCGTCGGTCATGCCGAAGATGATCATGTGCGGGACAGGTTCCCACGGTATTTCCATCCAGCCAGGAAGGTTGACCGCGTGCCGGTCCATGTCGCCACGGAACGATTTGTTGCCGGCTGCGTTCAGGGCAAGTCGGATGACATCGGTGGCGCCGAGCGATTGCTCGGGCTTGGAGGGGGTCAGGCCTTCGAGGATTCCTTCGATGGCGTCGACGACGTCCTCAGTGAACTTGGCCTCGGCGGGGGCTTTGGCGTCGTCACCGAAGGGGGTGGCAAGGCTCAGCAGTCGGCTGCCGAGCTGCTGCCAGTTGGCGGCCCTGAGGTCTTCCACCTTTGCCAGCGCGAGATTCAGGACGGCGACGCCGTTGCGGATCTGCTGATTGCGGATTTTTTCGTGCGATTCGATGGCGTCGTCGACCGGCTGGGCCTCGGCGAATTTGATCGTCTCGGCCAGGGCTTGGGGTGGCGTCGCCGAACTGATGGCGTCCAGGAGACGTTGCATCCCATGCCATCCTAGCGCCGACTTCTCGCCGTTTTTCTCGGTCTCGACCTTGCTCAGACCCAGGTGCGTGGCGACCTGCGGGTGAAGAGCGCAGCGTCTGAGATTGGCGAAAGACGTATCGTCGACGAAATCCAGGAGCACCCGCATCGCATGGTGGATGCCATGGTCGCGGTGGCGCCGCCCCAGGGGGTTGGCGGTCTTGATCAGAGGTGTCTCGTCCTCGCCACGTCCGAGCGCGTGGAGGGATTTGGTGATCAGGGCGGGATGAGTCTCTCGGTCGCAGGGGACGATCGCCAGCCGTCCGCGGGTGTCCAGGTTTCCGGCGGCGGTGTGATAGGTTTGGAGGAGCAGGCAAAGTAGGTCCAGGCCGTCCTCGGGTTTGCGGACGACATGCACGGTCGAGGCGAAATCGTTCCATGGGCTGCCATCACCCTTGCTCCACGCATCCTCCATGGGGCGTCCCCATTCATTGAACTTAGCGGCGTCGGATCTCTCGTCAGCCGCGATCAGCACGTTGACCTGGGCCTTGCTCAGCCGGTTGCGCAGGGCCGTCTCCAGGAGTGGCTGGGGGTCGATGACGCAGGCCAGCCAGACGGTTTTGATCCCTGCGGGGAGGGCGGTGGACTTCGCGACCTTCAGACGATGCAGGTTATGATCCGTGAACCCGTTGGCCTTGAGTTGGGAAAGGTAGAGCGACTCGAGCTTGGCGAGCGCTTGCCAGCGTTTGGCGCGTGTCTCGGTGCCATCTTGCTTGGGGGAATTCGCGATGATGTCGGCGACCTCGCCGAAACTCAGGCCGGTGGCTGAGGCGTTGAGCTCATCGCGCAACTTCATTAGATCCTGGCCGAAGGCGATGGCGCCTTCGGGCTCGAACGGGCCCTTTTGTTTGGCCGTAAAGAGCGCCTCATACTCTCGCGCGCTCCGGTCGAGTTGCAGCGTCAGGACTTCGACCCAGGCCAGCAGCATCGCTTCCTTGCTCGCGGTCTCATCTCCAGCATCCTGGTCCGGCTCGTCGGTCGGCTCGGGCTTCTGCGATAAAAAGTGATGGGGGGTGGTGATCCGCGGCATCAGCAACGCACCGGCTTGCTTCGCGAACGCTTCCTGGATTAAGCGCCCTGCGAAGGCCGACGGGGCGATGACGAGATGGTGCCCCAGGTCGCGTAGGCCGTCCTTGGCCGGGTTGGTCGCCAGGATCGTCGCCGCGACCGCCTCGGCCAAGGGCGTCTCCCATCCGATGAAAATGCGGTTCGGCTGTTGGGGCAGGGCGGGCATGGCTGTATGCTTGGGTCCCGTTCTTTTACCCGGCGGCGGATTGACTGCAATCATCACCGCCGAGCGCGACGAAATATTATCCCCGCCAAGCCTGCGGCGGTCGCGCCCAACTGACGGGTTGGCCGGTTAAGCCGAAACGCCAGGGTGGGTTGCCGTAGCCGCCGGGGCCATGCCCATCTCGAGCAGCGTTTTTTCACCCAGGATGTCCACCAGGTTGAAGTTGCTCAGGCCATCGGCCGTGACGGGGACCCAGCAGAGGAGGATGCGGGACTTAAGGTTGGTGAAGAAGAGTTCCTCCGGGGCGGTGGGCCCTAGGGAAGGGAACAACAATCCGACAAGCGGTTCGGGATGGTCCCGACGCGACTTCTTGGCGCATGCGTAGGCGAGCATCTGGTAGGCGTCTTCCTTGGAGACGTTCTTGTAGGTGTCGACTTCCGGTTCGTTGTTCGTCCTTTTCTTGCGCCGGCGCTGCTTGATCGCCTCTGCGCCGGAGTAGTTCTTCCATTTCGTATCCAGCACGGCCAGGACTTCGTTTTCGGGCGAAAGGATCATGATGTCGGGTTTGAGCCGGAATACGCCAGGCGGTGTTTTCCGAGGCGACTCACCCACTGGTTCCGGGGTGCTGTGTGAAAGGTAGGAATTCCAGCGCGTATGGCCGGGGGCGAAGCCCTCCTCTTGGCCAAGTTTCCCCTGTTCGACCACGCGGCAGCCTTTGGGTAGGTGATCCTTCACGAACGACTTCACCTTTATCCAGATGGCTTTTTCGTAGATGGCGGACATCTCCCAGACCATCGTGAATCCCTTCGCCTTGGCGCCGGCATCGCCGCGGAGAAAAGCGGCGTTCCCGGCGATCACCTTTTTGGCGAATTCGAGGATCGCTATGTGGTCGCTCTCCAGCCTATCCGCCGTTTCGGTCGCGATGTCTTGGTGGCGGTGCTGGGTGTCCGAGACGTGCTCGAGCTGGTCCAGGATGCCAGCCGCGGAAGAAAGGAGCTTCCGGTCGCCGCTCATCACGTCGCGTTGTTTGCTGAGGATCGAGACGGCCTGTTTGATGATCTGGTTGTGGAGGGTGTCTTGCGTGAACTCGTCAAAGACGCACGGAATTTGGCCGGGATTATTCCCGGCCATCCGGGCCAGTTCCTTGAAGTTCACCCGTCCCTTGAGGTTGTCGCGGCGCTCTTCCTTGGTCTGATATTCGGATCGGAGGCCGAAGTTAAGGCTACGGTTCACCCGCTCGAAGAAGTTCCTGACCAGATGCTTGAAGATTTCCGGGTCGGTTGCCCCTTTTTGGTCGTAGGCTTTGGCGGAAAATACGGACTTACCGGTCTCGCTAAGGTAAAGCTCGATCAGCCCTCGTAGGTCCGTCTTCGGGCCGTACTCGGTTTCTTTTTCGACCTTGGCTAGGATTTCGATGGATAAGTCGCCGACCGTAATCAGCCCGACATACTGGCCGAGCTTGAGCTTGTTGCCTCTGGTGCGGCGTGCCCATTTGCTCTCGTTGATTTCCAGATCCTCAAACTCGACCAGTGCCTCGATGGCGTCAGCTTCCTCGTGGGTGATCTCCTTTTTTTCGCGAACGGGGTTGCGGTTCACGATACTGAGCGTCTCGTTCTCGTACGCCCGGATGAAAGCGCTCCCCTGCATCACTTTCACTTAAAAGAGGCGAGGAACGACGGCAAGCCCTCCGGAGAGATCGGCTTGAGGTCGTCTCCCTCGAAGCAGCCGGCGTCCTTCAGGATGTCTTCCTTGAGTTCCTCGGACTGGTCCCAGAACCATTCACGGAGCAGCGGGATGACCTTGTTGTTGAGGGCGCGGCAAATATCCGCGTCGGCAGTCAGGGCCGAGCCTTTCTTGTCCATCAGCCAGGCGTGGCCGACCAGGCAGCCTGAGTCGGGGCGGGACTTCCGGAGCCGATTGTTGAGGGTGCCTAGGAACGTGACGAGCAGGGGGTTGGCTTCAAGTTTACCGGGATTCGGCCTGACTTCCTCGAAGTCGAAGCGACGTCGCATGGCCGAATCGAGGCGCTGGATGGACCTGTCGGCGGTGTTGAGCGTCCCGATGATATAGAGGTTCGGCGGGAGATGGAAGCGCTCGCCAGGGTGGCTAGGGTTGAGGAGGGGCACCGATAGCCCGCCTTCAAAGCCGGCTACGCCTCGCTTGTCCTCCTCGACCAAGGTGATTAGCTCGCCGAAGACCTTGGAAATGTTCCCTCGGTTGATCTCGTCGATGACCAGCACATGAGGGGTGGGGCCGCCTGACGACGAGTAGCTTCCGGACGCCCGGTCCGCGATGCGCTTCAACGGTCCGGCCACATGGGTGAAGGTCATTGCGCCGCCGTCCAGGCTCGGCCGGATCCCTTGGATGAAGTCGGCGTAGTCGTAGGACTGATGGAACGTGACGAATTCGATGCGTCCTTCGCCGATTAGCCGCTGGAACTCCCGCTCCAGGTCCTCGCGCTTGTCGTCCGCCGGCATTTCCCAGCCCGGATTGTCCATGCTGTGGCACAAGGTGACGGACTTGTTGATGGTCGTGTAGGTTTTCCCGGTGCCAGGTGGGCCGCAAAGGATGATGTTCAGCGGGCCGGGGAATCTGGTTTCCGGCCTTGGTTTGAGCGGCATAGGCATGACGGTTTGGTGATCAAGGTTGTGCTTGTCTTCGCCGATTTTCCTTAGGAGTTCCTGGTCGTTCGTGACGTCGATGACCATGAGCATGGTCAGTTCAAATCCATCGGTGTCTTTGGCGATTTCCGTGAAGTTTACTTCCCACTTGACGTCTACAATATGGCAAAAGCCGGCGTCGGCGATGATTTCGGACTTTTCGCACCGATAGTTGCCAATGACTTCCCCCTTGGAAATGATGCATGAGCCCTTCCATTTGTTTCCTTGTTTGGTGACCAGCACTACTCTATCGCCGGGTTTCATCGACCAGCACAAGTCCCACTGCTGGCCTCCAAAGTAGGTTTTGGTGGAATCTTTCTCCCTGGCGACCTTGGCGACTTTGTTGCAGGCGGTGATGAAGCCTTGCCGGTCGTCTCTGAAGTTTGTGGGGTCTGCTCCACCGTAGGATGCGCCTACGTCGAGCTGGTATCGGCCTTTGTCCAGCATGTCTTTGACTTGCTCAGGGCTCGAGCCGTTGTTCTTCAGTACCCATACTTTTCTACCATTTTCTTTTGCCATGCTTGATTCTTAGGAGGTGTCTGCGGGGACTGTCGATACGTTTAGGTCGGCTACGTGAGGTTCCTATTAATGGTTTGGCCTGTTCGGTCGTTTGTGCTCGTTTATTAGCGAGCCCCAAACTCCATCCCATGCCCCGCGTCGCCAACCCCCTCACCAAGGTCCGCAAGCGCCTTGAACCCTGCTGCTTCGGCCTAGCCAATTTCAAGAACCTGCCGAAGGACAAGGACAAGCCGAGTAAGCCCGACCTTCACCTGAGTTTCTATCGCAAGAATA
>JACCDP010967519.1_pt1 | contig 10268 bp, 8 predicted proteins | sample 7445841 | NCBI WGS metagenome assembly JACCDP01 (sample SAMN15323441, study PRJNA562643) | freshwater metagenome | isolation source: river surface water | place: USA:Blue River Watershed | collected 2017-08-17
ACCTCTTCTGCGGTATTGTACTCCTCAATAATCTCTCGAGAACCTGCTCCGTAGTTGTTAAGCCTCCCTGTTTCAAAAAGGGCGCTTTGCACAAATCCTCGCGCTTCAATTTTTTCGTCTTGTGTTGTTTTGGTTCTATCAAAATAAGCAAAAAGTTCATTTCTACTAAACCCTTCTTTGAGAAGGCGAATATATTCTCTAAAATGATTTGATAGTTCAGTTGCAAACTTCCCTCTGTCTTCTTCGTTGTCGACCCAGTCGACTTTATATACTGGACTATTTAATACAAAATCTAATCCGTTCGCAGGGTTTTCGACATTAAAAGGAGCTGGACTTAAACTCTTTTGGTCTTTACAGCTACCGCCAAAACCAAGAAAACAAAAAAGTGTTGTTTTACTAATATACCCATCAGCAACACCCTGAAGAATAGCATTTTCATTTCTAAGAGCGTTGTCATACGCTGTTGGGTTTGGTCCAGGGATACAGTAGTCGAGCGCTCCAAGTTTTGCGGGGATTTCTTCTACTATTACCCGAGAATCGCGTAATTTATTAAGGTAGTCTTTTTGGGTTTTGATCACCGCTTGAAGGTGTCGAGGGTTTGCTACATTAAAGGCATCTTCATCAAAACTATCCTGTATTTCTCTTCTAGCAAGATCGCTATTGATACCTTGCCTTGCACTTGCATTGAGGCCTGTTTCATTTCTTGAGTTTTTTCTTGAAAGATTTGCAAGTCCTTTATTTAAAAAGTTGGTCATGAGGCGATCTAAGAATCGACCAAGTGTCTCATTTAGTTCATCTGCTTGTTCCAGTCTTCTGTCCGCAGTTAAGATGCTTGACGCTGTTTTTTCGGCAATAAGTCTCCCTGGCGTGACCACTTCTTCTACTAAACACTTAGGGCTTCCATCAGGGTTCATCCAGTCAGTATTATCTGGGTCAGGAGATGCCCATTTGACACATTCTATTTGATCGAGGTATCCTCCGCTTTTCATAAGCTGATCAGCTTTTTCTTTAATTGCATTGTCTTGGGATGTTTTTAGAGCATCTGATGCCTGGAAAAAACTTCCAATAGGATTATTTTGGTCGAACTGTGTCATACCAAAAAATGTTTGCCATCCACCATTTTGAAAATCGTCTGTAAACTCTTTGAGTGCTTGTGTTGCACTATCATTTGACCCGCGGAGCGCAGAAAGTGAAGCTCTTCGCCCTGTTTGCTGTTCAATAATTGCGTATTTTATTGCATTTCCAAATACATCATTTTCATTTGGGGTTGATTGCAAAAAAGTATTTAATTCCTCTCTTGCAACATTTTCAAAAAAGCGGGCCTGATTTCTAATAAAAAACGGCGTTCCTTCATAGCCGGTATTGACCCAGTTTATGGTGTTTATTGTAAACGATTGAGACATTGAACGAGCGATCGAGTACGCTATTTTGTCCCCACAAGATTCTTTTGAGCTTACTTTGGTTGTTTGTCTTATAACTGCTCGGTCTTTTGTTTCTTGTACTTGCCCAACCTTTACACCAAAAATTTCTGTTCCTAAAAGTGAGTTAGCCTTTGCTTTTAGCTCATCAATTTTTTCTACTAGTTTTTCAGTTGAGTTTGCACATCCTAATACTGCTGATCCTACACCTGAAAATGCGATTCCGTTAAAGGATACTTGTGCATATGAATATTTTGGAACAGTGAGGAGTGTTGAAATTAAAAAAATAAAAATAATCTTTTTCATATGGTTATTCTGTAAGTATACTATATTTTTCTGTGTAGTCCGCTATATCAAAAAGTGCTTGAGAAAAACGTTCGTTTTCATTTTCGTATTGAGCATATCCTATAAAGCCTAAAATAGTGTCATCTTGTATTTTTGTAAAAGTCGTAAGAGCTACGTTCATATTATAGGCACTATTTACGAGATTCATATGGTAGATCGCGATTCCTTTTGGTACTTCTATTTTATAAAGATCATATGCAAGTTTTTTATATTCTTCTGCTCTTTCTTGTATTTCCTTAATTCTTGTCATGTCCCCCATTTCAACAACGCGCGCAATGAGTTCGAGTTCATTTTCTTCACCACTTTTTTTAACCACATCATCAAGGGCGTTCCAGTAGGTTTGAAGTGTTTTATTATTCGTTCTTACTGTTTTTAATTTTGTTGCATTAAAAGCATCAATAAGTTCTTTTCCTTTTGAAAATTCATCTGCAGCATTTTCTGATACGGCCCCGATCGTCTCAAGGTCCCCATTTGTACTTCCTCCTACAACACTTGAGAGAATAAAAAGTTCACGAGAAAGACGTTCTGTTTCGGTAAGATCTTTTTCTTCTGTAGAGATTGAAAGTGTTGCTCGTTTTTCAGCGATAATTTGGCTATGTGCCACACCGTCGGTGCTTTCTACTGTTGGATCGAGCCCCCAAAAACGTTCTTCCCAGTCAGGAATATCGTTTTTGTTTGAATCTTTTTGTATGAGCTCACCAAGGTTTTCAATTTTTGGTGTATTTTCTGCAATTCTTTCTTCTTCTGACATGAAAAGAGAGCGAAACTGTTTGCTTTGTATGATAAAAAAAAGGAGAAGAATAAGCGCGGCAATACCTCCTCGTTTTAAAAATGCTTTACTTGGCGCCTCTACCATGTCTGTATTATAGCGTACTTTGTATTTCCTGTACGACACTTTTCCACATATGAAGCGAAATGTCTTCAGGTCGCACAGTTCTCTCAAGAGAAAGGTTTGAAAGAACACTTTTTGTTTTTTCTTTTCCATAAATAAGTGTCAGCATACCACCGAGCTGTTTTCTTTTTTGTCCGAAACAGTGTTTGAGGATTTTGAAAAAAAGAGCTTCACTTACATCTTTAAAAAAGTCTCGTGAAATGTTTTCAATGAGAAGTATTGCTGAGTCTACGCTAGGCGGAGGGGTAAATGCTCCAGGAGGAACAGTGCCTACTATTTTAGGATTTCCATATGCTTTCACTGCAATAGAGAGAATGCTTTCTTTGTTGTCACGAGCCACTATACGCTCAGCTACTTCTTTTTGCATCAGAAGCACTATGAGTTCTGGTTGGAATGGTGTAGAGAGGAATTGTTCGATAATGGCACCGGTGATGTAGTAGGGAATGTTTGCGATCAGTTTGTATGAAGAGTTAGTAGTTAGTAGAGAGTGGTTCGTAGGGGAGAAATTTAAAACATCTTCTTCAATAAGGATTAATTTCTTTTCTTGTATTTCATGGGTAAATTTCTCCTGTAGGAGCGGGATCAGTTCCCTGTCTTTTTCTATGGCAATAACTTTACCAGCGAGTTTGAGTAGTCGCTCAGTGAGTACTCCGTGACCAGGCCCAATTTCAAGGACGATATCGTCCGCATGAATATCCTCCGCATCAATAATTTGTGACAGTGCTTTTTCACTCTTTAAAAAATGTTGCCCGAGAGACTTTTTTGCTTTCATATTAATACTATAGCTTATTTTTAAAGATATACTGTATACCCGCTTCCGTTCCCATATTCTCCTTCTCGTGTTTCTCGTTCAATAAGTTCATCAGGAATATCTAAGACAAATTCGCTCGGAAGTCTAAAATCTCTTGCGCCGTAAATAGTTCGCATCGATGCGTATGAGAGGTAGAGTTTTTTGCGAGCACGAGTAAGTGCGACGTACATAAGTCTCCGCTCTTCTTCTGCATCTGCTCCACTGAGCCCCCTATCTCTCTCATGAGGAAAGAGTCCTTGCTCAAGTCCGGCGATAAATACGATATCAAACTCGAGTCCTTTTGCTGCGTGGACGGTCATAAGTTTTACTCCTTTACTTTCCCCTTTCTCCTTTCCGCTTTTTACTAAATTGTCTTGGTCAGACATGAGGGTTGCATCTTCTACAAGTGACTCAAGGCCTGACACTCCTTCTTTGTGGTCGTATGCGAGTGAAAGTGTGACAAGTTCTTTTAAATTTTCTATTCGTTCTTCTCCGTCTGGTTCGTTTGCGTACGATTCGATAAGTTTTACTTCTTCAATAATTTTTCTTATGACATCGCTTGGTTTTACTTGTTCTGCGTACTCACGAATACCACTCATTGTGTCAAAAAATTTTGTTACTGAAATAAGTGCCTTTCCCGAAAGTCCCGAAAGTCCTTCGGTAAAAAATTTTTCAAGTGTTACCTTTCCGATACCACGAGCAGGAGTATTGATAACGCGCTTGAGGTCAAGACGAGATGAAGGGTTTAGGATTAGTCGTATATAAGAGAGTATATCTTTAATTTCTTTCCGTTCAAAAAAGCGAACACCGAGAAGTTGGTACGGAATGTGTGCATCGAGAAATGCACTTTCGAGCACGCGTGATTGAAAGTTTGTTCGGTAGAGTACACAGATCTCATCTGGCAAGGCACCTTTATCCATCTCTTCTATTGCGCGCTCAACAATATAGCGCGCTTCGTCGTTTTCATCGTAGGCACTGTAGAGAGAAATTTTTTCTCCATACTCTTTGTTTGTAAAAAGATTTTTTTCTTTTCGGTGACGATTTTTTTTGATTGTTTCGTTTGCCGCTTCAAGCACTGTTTTTGTTGAGCGATAATTTTCTTCGAGGATGACGATCTCTGCTTCAGGATATTCTTTTTCAAATTCTAAAATATTTTTTATGTTTGCTCCTCGCCACGAGTAGATACTTTGGTCACTATCACCAACAACACAAATATTTTTTTTATCTTTTGCAAGAAGTGTTGCGATGCGGTACTGAATTTCATTTGTATCTTGATATTCATCAATGTGAATATAGTGCCATGTGTTGTGACACCAGCTGAGCACCTCTTCTCTTTTTTCGAGCATCTCACAAGTTTGCGAAAGGAGATCATCAAAGTCGAGCGTTTCATCTTTTTCTTTTTGCGCGACATATCTTCCCCATATTTGTCCGGCCATACGATGCGAGGGGTTTGCGCTGGTGAGGAGTTCTTCTTTTGTTTGCCCAGCATTAACCGCACGACTAATAGTGTTTTTGATTCCGCGCGGGTCATGTTGTTTTGGGTCGTATCCAAATGATAAGAGTGCCTCTTTGATAAGGGAAAGCGTATCACCGTCGTCCAGTATAGAGAAGGATCGACTTTTTCCTCCATAGGCTCCAAACTTTCGAAGAAGAAACACTCCAAGACTATGAAACGTTTTCATACAAGGATCTCCTCCGAGAGAGAGGTTTTTATTTTTTTCAAGAATTTTTTTCATACGTTCACGCATCTCTGTTGCTGCTTTGTTTGTGAATGTAATAGCGAGAATATTTTCTCCCCGTACTCTTTTAGTGAGGAGGTGTCCAATACGGTGTGTAACTGTTTTTGTTTTCCCTGCACCAGCACCCGCAAGTATAAGAAGTGGTCCCTCTGTGGTGATGACTGCTTTTCGTTGTGCATCATTAAGCCCTGTTAAAAAATCTTCCATAGTGGGGATAGTGTACCGCATCTTTGTAATAATTGCCGAATGTTTTGACAATTTTTTTTAACGTTTTCTAGTGAAAAAAGTGCTTGAAAGTGTGCTATCATTTTTATTTGTAACACTATGATGTTCAACCAAAAAAAGAAATCGCTTTCAAAAAAACGATTGTACATATATGCCGGACTTGTTGTGATTAACCTAACCATTATCACTACATTTATTACCACCGCACACACACTTCAAACAAAAGATCAGCGCGTTCTGAATGAAACTCTTTCTCGAGAAGAAGAGCCAGTACTCGACGGAGGAGAGGAACTCATCTCAGAAGTTCCTGAGAAAAAAACAACTATTACTGTGCACACTGTAACAAACGGTGAAACACTTTCTACTATTGCAGAAGAGTATGGTATTTCTGTAAACACAATTCGTTGGGCAAACGAAATCTCTCCAAAATCAGTGATTCGTGTTGGACAAAAACTTACCATTCTTCCTGTGACTGGTATTTCATATAAAGTAGGAAAAGGTGACACACTTATTTCGCTTGCGAAACAATACGGAAGTGATGTTGAGGAAATCAAGGAAGTGAACGGACTTGATGATGGAAAGATAGTGGTTGGTCAAGTACTTATTATTCCTGATGCGATGCCAAAAGATAAAGTTACTCCCCCTACTCCTTCGCCTAAAAAGACTGTTTCATCAGCATCAAAAGTTTCTACAGAGCAAACAAAAAAAGAGAGTGAAACTATTTCTTTGACTACAACACCAGAAGAAAAGAAAGAAGTTGCAATAGTTTCAGATACTGCAAATAACGGTGCTGTTCCAAAAGTCTCAGTTTCTGGCATACAGACAAAAGATTATTTTATACACCCAGTTCCTGGAAGTATTTTGACTCAAGGGTTTCATGGGTATAATTCTGTAGATTTTGGTGCGCCAAAAGGAACACCTATTCTTGCCGCCGCCGATGGTACTGTAATAGTAGAGAAAGGTGCAGGAAAATGGTATGGAGGGTATGGAAACTATATTGTTATTGAGCATGATAATGGTACACAGACGCTTTATGCGCATAACTCAAAAAATCTTGTGAGTGTCGGAGACGTGGTGAAACAGGGACAACAAATCGCCCTTGTGGGATCTACGGGGCGATCGAGTGGCCCCCACCTTCACTTCGAAGTTCGTGGCGGTACTAACCCTTGGGTAGGAAAACCAAAAGGAACACAATATTAATTTTTTATCTTATGAAAAAATAAAACCCCCTCGCTAAAATGCGTGGGGGTTTTTAAGTTCTTCGTATAAATCTTGAAGTGTTTTGATTGTAAGAAATCGTAATTCTTCTTTAGAACACTTTTCAATAATACGTGTTTCCTTTTTTACCTTTCCTTCTTTTGCAATAAGCACAGAGAGTGTGTCTATTGTGTTTCCATGTTTATCTTCAAAAGGATACACTACCACAGCAATCACAAGGTCATTTTTCTCATGTGTGCTCGAGAGGTGGATACCATACTGATAAAGCTGTATTTCAAAAAATGGAAAAGAGTGAATATCTCCCAACCACTCACTATCTTTATCAAAAACTATTTCATACGACCGAAATAGTTTTTTGAGAAAAAGATGAATAGGTGTTTTGTCGATATTTGTTAGAAGAGCAATTTTTTTAGTTTCAAAATATTTTTTTATATCGAAACGTTTTGCTGGTATTTTAAATTTCATAACAGTACATTTTTTTCTAGTATGTACTGTTTTGTGAAACTAATCAATCTTCGGGCGGTATTGGAGCGCTTCGAGAATATGATTTGTTTCTATAGTTTCTGTATTTTCGAGGTCGGCTATAGTACGGGCAAGTTTAATAATTTTTATATATGCACGCGGAGAGAGTTTTAGTGCTTCTGCGGATTTTTCAAGAATCTTTCTTGTTTCATCACTAAGTGGTGCAATATCGTGTAACTCTTTTGTAGAGAGTTCACTATTTTGTTTTCCTTTTGGGTTTCTTTTTTTCTGTGTTTCTCTTGTACTACGTATTTTTTCTTGAAGAGGAATACTTTCTGATTCAGTATTTTTTTTATGAAGATCAGCATAAGGAATGTGCCCTACAGATATCCATAGATCAATACGGTCCATAATAGGACCCGAAAGTTTTTTTTGATAACGCATAAGATCACTTGCGCTACATGAGCATTGCTTTATGGTGCTGCCTCGGTATCCGCAAGGACAAGGGTTCATTGCCGCAAGAAGTATGAAACGAGCAGGAAATGAAGCACTCCCCTTCGCGCGGGCAATAGTAATAGATCCTTCTTCAAGTGGTTCGCGAAGTGATTCGATAACGCGCCTATCAAATTCAGGAAATTCATCCATATACAAAACGCCATTATGAGCGAGAGTTATTTCGCCGGGACGAAGCTGGCTTCCTCCACCAATAACTGCAACATACGATGCGCTGTGGTGCGGAGATCGAAGTGGTACGTGACCACTCAGCACCTCATCAACAAGTCCAACACTTGAATAAATAGATGAGCTGTCAAAAAAAGCTTCTTTTGATAATGGAGGGATAATACTATGAAACGCACGTGCGAGCATTGTCTTTCCTGTTCCTGGAGGTCCAGAGAGTGCGATGTTGTGCCCACCCGCAGCAGCAATAGTGAGCGCTCGTTTTGCAAGAGCTTGGCCGATAATATCTGAAAAATCTATTGAGTATTGTATTGTTTGTGGTTTGTATTCTTTTTTTGTAAGTGGAACAAGTGGTGTTTCTTTACGAATATGTGAAACAACTTCTTGAAGATTGTTTGCTGTATATACTGTGAGACTTTCAATAAGCTCTCCTTCACCTTTATTCTCGCTTGGGATGATGATATTGGTAATACCATTTTTTTGAAGTGTGGGCACCATTGCAAGAAGGCCTCGTATTGGTTTGAGTTCTCCGTTGAGTGAAAGCTCTCCAATAAAAGCAGTTGTGTTTTCTGGGTGAGGAATTTTTTCTGATGAGACAAGATATCCAAGTGCAATTGCAAGATCTGCGTATGCACCCTCTTTTTTAAGTTCTGCAGGAGAAAGTGAGACCGTAATTTTTTGGTTTTCTGATTTTACATGAATATCAAGACTGTTTTTGAGTGCGGAAATAACACGCTCTCTCGCCTCCTCTACTGCCTTATCAGGAAGTCCAACAATTTGAAAAAGATAGAGTCCACGACCAATATCGGTTTCTACAGAGACAATACTTGAGCTGAGTCCTGACTGTTGCGCACTGGTGATGCGTGAGAATGCCATATGAAAAAAGTATAGCGTGTATTAATGATAAAAGAAATAAAAAAACTTCGCTGTAGACGAAGTTTTTTTATTTACTCATTAATATGAAGTTTGCAGGTTCTTGCTGCAGGGTTTGCTTCAAGGCGCGCTTCTTCAATAGGTTCTCCAGAAATTTCGCAAATACCGTAAGTTCCTGCGTCAATTTTTTTAAGTGCATGGTTGATGTCGGTAAGTCTTTTTTGAAACGTGTCAACCATTGATGTTCTTTCTTCAAAATCTTCAAAACGATCAGCAGAATCGTTGTCATCCATATTTTCGTTCACAAGGTCTTGGTCAGGAACAGCTTCCCATACGTTTGTTTCTGTATTGAAACGAGCAATATCCGCAAGACTCTCTTCAGTAGTCTTTTTTTCATCTAATAAGATTTTTTTGAAATGTTCGGTGTTTACCATAGCGCTATAGTAGCACTTTTTGATAAAAGCACAATATGTACAACATCATCGAAAGAGTGCGTCAAGAAGACCTCCAAGAAGCGCTTCTTTTGAGGCAATAATTATCTTATTTTGTTCTGGAATTTCCATGTAAACAAGCTCGATGTTTTTGTCTTGGTCATCAAAAACAATTCTTTTTGCAGGAAGATTTTTAATAACAGTAGCACTAAATTGCTGCCTTGTTATTTCATTTATTGCACTTTCAGAAATACCAAGGAGAGAGCTGAAAAGTATTGGTCCGACTTCTTCAAGACTTTTGTTTGCATCAATCATTTTTTCTTGAGATGGCTTTGTGAGTAACACAAAAGGATGGGCAATAGTGTTTTGCATCATAATGCCGTATTCAAAACGAGGAAAAAAATCAATAAAAGAAGATGGCTGTGCGGTGTTTGTGAAAGAAAAAAGATCTGTAGTGGTAAATTCTTTTGGTGGAGTATCTGTTGTTAAAAGTGGTATACGCATTGGTTCAAAAGAATCTTTTGGTACAAGGGTTTGTGCAAGGGAAAAGAACTTGTCTTTTGTGGTTTTTGCTGGAGAGAGAGGATTTGTTTCTTTCAAAAAAAGAGCTTTTTTTTCTAGAGTAATATCGTGTATGGTTAGTTGTTTTATTCTATACCAAGAAAAACCAAATGCTAAAATAGCAAGGGTTATAAATATGATGATCCCAAAAAAGTAACTTTTTTTCTGGTGAATCATTTTTTCTTCTGCGAGAAGTTCTTCTTCGCGTTCCCTATTTTTTTCAAGAAGTGTTTGAACTGCTTCAGCTTCAGATACGTGAAGAGATTTTGCAAGGTCACTTTCATAACTTCGTGAAAGTTTTGGTTTTTGGTTTGAAAGATATTCTTCTTGCATAGTGTATTACTTCCCCTTCCTTCTTTTTTGTGGGGCAAAACCAATAAGGTATCGTTTTAAATCTTCTGAAAGATCAAGAAAATCATCTGCCTGCTCTTTGAGATTCATTGATGACGATTTTCCAAACGATACAACTTCAACTTGGCACCCTTCATTAATTTGAAGATATTCTACAAGAGGGATGAAGTCTCCATCGCCAGAAACAATAATAATTGTATCAAGTTTTGGTGCCATTTTGATTGCATCAACCGCCATGCCAACATCCCAGTCTGCTTTTTTTGCTCCTCCTGCAAAAAGCTGAAG
>JACCDP010604112.1_pt1 | contig 10266 bp, 23 predicted proteins | sample 7445841 | NCBI WGS metagenome assembly JACCDP01 (sample SAMN15323441, study PRJNA562643) | freshwater metagenome | isolation source: river surface water | place: USA:Blue River Watershed | collected 2017-08-17
AAATAATTACTTTTCTGTCGATCATCATCATGACCAAGACGATAATTAATTTCTTCAACACCAATAGCGTTGAGAATTAAAGCATCGGTTTGTTCGTCTGCCAAAATACCGAGAATTTGTTGTGAAGCAACAAGTGCTTGCTCCTCTGTCATGTTAAGAGGAATATCAATATGAAGACGGTAAGGCATAATCAATCCTGTAAAAAATGCACAAGATCATCCTTGGCAACTTCCATGATCTGACCAGATTCTGTCTTGATCTTGACCATTTCCATTCCAAAAAGATCAGTATACGACTCAACGATCACACAAGTTTCTTTTGTTTCCTTAAGAACATATTTGCTCATAAATTACTCCATTATCTTTAAACCTTCGTTGTCTGTATAGTATATAGCATCAAAGACTTCCATGCACCAAGGAGTACAAAGTTCACATGGTCTTGACATGCGAAGTTCACGAAACCGATTGAAACGAACATTCACAAGTGTCAACTTAAGTCCACGATAGTTGTAAGGCAACTTACGATAGGCATCCAATTCAGAATGCATCTCTTCGTATGGGTATCCAATTTTCTTTGCCTTTGGGTGCGTCTTAAAACAATTTCTACCAATTGAAAGAAGTCTATTCTTGTGAAAGATCAAAGAAATATGCTTCTTCTGACGAGGAATTTCCATGCACAGCGGAAATGCAAAATTCAAAATGTTGTTGCTGTCTGTCATAAAAACAAAGGTGTGGCGTTTCCACCACACCTTCGCGAGTATTTAGATGTATGATCAGCGACCGATCATGAAACGAGAACCGTCCTTGCGGAACCCGTAGGTGCGACGACCTGGGTGAGTATCGCGCATGAAGTAGCGAGTGTTGCTACCGTTCTCGACAGTCTCAATCTCCCAGTTGCCGTACTGCTCGACCTGTTCACGAATGTCGCTCATGGTAGCGCGAAGATTCTGAACGCCGTACTTGTTGAGTGCCTCACGGGCATCGATGCCCCAACCGCGAGCGAGATGATTGATGACCTGACGCTTCTTGCTGAGAGTGTTGCTGTTTGCCATAATAAAAATACCTGTCTTTCCTTTGTTTTGACCCCTTGAAACCATCCGAACTTTGGTGGGTCGTTTCCTCGTTCGGTTAACTGCGTACATTATACCAGATCCATTGATCATGTCAAGCTGTTGGGAAACCTTTCCAAGAAGATTCTTAAAGATTTCCCAAACATTAAACTTATTCATCATTTTTATTTTGCTTCCTATAATTAAATTTCCAAAGAACTTTTGCGATAGTTGTTGCCGTTGACAGAACTGCTTCTTCCGACAATTCAGGCCTAACGGCATGAAGAACCTCATGGATAAGAGTATCCATCAGGTCCAATGGTTTTTGACTACGCTTCACCCATATTTCAGGTTTTGCGTATTTTGGATCGTCACATTCACCTAAAGATAAAGGTGACATATCAGTTGATTTTACAATTTTAATTTTCCAGTTTTTATTATTGATTCTGATTGTTATTTCTTCTTCAGGAACCATATCAACCTCCCTAATATCTAGGTCAGTCTGCTCCACATGGAATTGGAGTGCTATCGTTCCAAATTATATAATTATTGAGGGGATCTGGAGACAATACAGGTTTACCCAACTGGTCACTCCATTTCACCCACAATCCACGACGAACTAGTTCTTCCATCGCGGCAATTTCATAATTTGTAAAACAATTAATGATATCTTGATTTTTTTCAAGAATACCAGAAACGATAGTGTTTTCAATTCCATACAACCATGAAGCAGAAAATGCCTCTTCAGAATAATCTGAGATAGCCTTTACTGTTGTATCATATAGATATTTCATTTCGTATTCAATTGGCATTTACTTCTCCTAACATACTGCTGTTTTCGGTATGTCGGTCAATATCTTTAGTCTGGGTGTTAGAAGCAACCCATGAGAGAGATATGTACACATACAGAAAGAAAGCAGCAACATGAGTTAAAGTTAAGAGTAGATTAAGTAGTAGTAGATTGTTTAGACGCAATAAGTCATAATAACAATGCTCAACAAATTGTTTATTTTTGTCGTCCATTTGACTTAACCTTTTTCTTTTTCTTACCAAAGATACGATCCCAGTTGTCAGACCATTTCTTAAGGTCAACAGGTCTGGGTTTATCACCTTTGCCAGCAGAATGTACTCTTGAATCACTCATAAAGAAGGTAAGGGGATTTGCACCCCTGAAAAAAGTTTGGAAAACTTTTATGTTACTGCTACATCATACCTTCAAGAATAGTCTTACTATATTTATGTGTATAAAATTACCTAATGCTTCGGGTGGGTACTGCCCCCACATTCTTCACCTTAAAAGGGTGCTGCATTGCTAGTCTGCCACCGAAGCAACTAAACAGAGGGATGGCGAGTCCCTCCGATTGTTTAACGCCTAGTTTCGTAAGTAAGAGCGTACTAGAAACTATAAGGATACGCAATGATGATTTTTTCTAAATCATCAAACTCTCATAATATAATAATATTCTTTCAATATACATCTGACATTTTTAACTAATCATTTGTATCTCCGTTGGTATTATTACAATACAAGTTATTGTATACCATTTTTCAGACACCCCCTCTAGCGCGTGGGGGAATTCACTTGTATGCGTACATTATACCAGAACTGGGGTGGGTGTCAAGCCCTTTGTGTACCAATCTGGAGGATTTGTATATTTCCATTTGGCAATTTTAGACTTTGCACCAATATAATAATTTCTATAAGCAGCAACTCCATCATTTGGAACTTTAAATTCTTCGGGCATTGCCTGAGCAAATGGTGTAATTTTTCCATGAAAATGTAAACCACATGGAATTTGCTTTACAAACCACAAGCACATAATATGTGCTTTGTGGACTCTACTATATCTTCGGGTATATTCCTCTGAAAGTTCCAAGGTATGTTTTGCCAACCAAAGATAATTATCAGCACTATATCTCGCCCATATTGTACATGGGTGATTTTGAAATGATTGTTTATACAATTCATTTCCAGGATAAAGAATGTGACTACTATGTAGACGATGATTTGTAGAAAGCATTTGACAACCTTCTACAATCATCTTGACTACATGTTTGTCCGATAAATCTCTAGCAGCTTGAATTGGATTATTGTCTACTGCGAATATGTTCATAGACCTAGACGATGATAAAGAGACTTTGGAAGACGACCAAGCTTATACAAATCCTCTAAAGTCTTCTTCTTTGCATTAGCAAGCATTGCCTGTTGCTTGGCAGTCCACTTGCGCTTCTTGACACGATGCTTGTGTGCTACTTCACGATCTGTTGTATTTGCCATTACGAACCCTTTCTATTGACTCGTTGAGAACGAGCGGTTGATCCTACTAGGTTTTGCTTACGATTCAGTGCCTTCTGAAACATTTCAACCTTTGTCCTCTTATTTCCACTATGACTAAAATTTCTCTTAATCTTCATTTTCTAATTCTCCATTAATTGTTTTTCTTGCTTCTTTTGCCTTTTCCTTGAGATCTTGAACTCTTTTTGTAAACTTATCAATTTCAAGATTCTTTCTCTTTTCCAATAGACCACGAATTTGAGAAGGAACACTATGACCTGGTTTATTCTCGTCAAGAAACTCTTCAGAGGTTAGAAAGAAATTCATTTTAGAAATTCTAAAACTTTTCCACTTTCCCTCTACGACATCCCATATTGGCATGATATCAGGATCGTTTGGTTGTGTTTTAAATAAATTGGTGATTGAATTTTCAAATTGTTTCGGAATGAATCCACTATTCAAGGTGCAATAAATTGCACGATTTGATCCATCCTTAACCTTGATGAAAGAAACCTGGCAAATCCCCTCTACGAGAAATTTGATTATTTCTTCCCTTCCTATCCCTAGCGTGTTTTGAATTCTCATGTTTCTCCCCTGGCAATAAGTCAGGTAATCCAATTGCTTTTCTTAGAATAGTCCTATAGTGTTCTGGACTTCCATAAGTATAATCGCTAGCAACCCGATAGTCAAGTTCAACCCAATGTTTTCCGTTCATATACATATTTATAACGGAGACTAAATAATGGCTGAATCATATAAGAAATCAAAAATAATTTCACCAGCATCATTTACCAGTGGACCATCTGGTGCTAATGGAAGTTTTGAAGGTTTCATTTCAAATACTGATCAAGTTGTTTTTATTAATGGACCATTTTGTTATTTAAGATCAGGAACAACTTTAATAAACCATCTCGGTATTACATACAATAGTGGATATACTATGAATGCTAAAGCAGGAATGGTTGTTCCAATAAAATGTGCCTTTATACTGCCATCCAGTGCTGATGTTTTAGGATTACTTCCTTAATTCTGCCGTCTTCTTGAGTTGAAAATCAAGCCAGTGTTCCTTCCAGTCATACTTCATACGACTGCGAAACTTGTAGATATCATTTGCAATAGCAATATATGAATCATCTACATCATGGAAATGACAGTAGTAATATGGACGATGTGACTTTGGATCGCCATATTCTCGCTGAAGAACACCATCCATTGCGGGACGATGCTTATAGGGTTTAATTGACCCTGGTAGTGATTTGATATTGAAGAAATACTTGATGATATCAGAATCATTAAGATTCTCCCACCAAGATACAAATTCTTCTTCTGTCATATTTGGATTCCAAATCCAAGTACGATATCCATATTCTTCATTCAAAAAAACTTCAATCGTGTTGTCACGCATTCTTATTCCTTAACATGCTTAGAGATTTGTTTCAAAAAATCATACTCTTCATCTAGAAAAGTTCCAGACTCATAAGTATCCAATAAGTAAATTGCTATATCTGTTGCCTTTCTCCAATAAAGATTACTGTCGGCATAAGCATCATTTGCTGCTGCCTTTTCTGCAAATTCAACATAACTGTAGCAGTCAGTAATCTTTTTAGATATGGTCATTTTTGGTTTCATCCAAGAGGATCTTCGCCTTCCTCTTCATATTCATATTGTTGAATTTCGCCTTCTTCATCATCATCGAAATTTAGTTCTTCGTCGTCATCATCATCGTCATCGAAGTCTTCGTCGTCATCATCATCAAAACTTTCCCAGTCATCATCGTCATCATCTTCGATATCATCATCTTCGATATCTTCATCTTCCTCAAATTCACCTTCATCATCATACTCTTCTTCATCTTCGTCTTCATCTTCAAAATCGTCGTCATCATACTCATCTTCATCAAAATGAGTATCTTCTTCCAAATCTTCCCACTCATCATTATTATAAGATGTTGGAGAATTATTGGAATTTGTAAATGTATTTGTGTGGTTGTTCATTGTTACTCCAATTGTTATAATTATACCATCCAGCACTATGTATGTCAAGCGGATTGTGTTTAAATCAATTTTATTATTTTGGATGCCGAACTAATAAAATACTTTCTCCGACTTCTGGGTCGTGTTCTGTCCATATGTTTTCAGATGGAATTCCTTTTGCTGGATGCTCTGCAATTATTCTATCATCGTCACTAGGATCTACAACACGAACTTTTACATTTTTACCATTTTCAATATCAGATTTCCATCCTCTTAGTCCTTTTTTAGTTTGCGACCAATCTGATACGATACTATACCCTAATTTATCTGATGCTGTATCGTATAACATATCACGAACACCTCTGTGACCTTGATATCCCAAAAGATCATTAACATGTATTTCATTAGGAATTTCTGGATTATGTCTATATCTTAAATATCCAGCAACCTCTCCAGTTGGTCTGTGCTTTAATAAAAACATTCCACCATCGTAAACATGTCTTCCTGAAAAAATCTGTTGATCAGTATTTACAAACCTACCATAACCACGGTGCTGTCCAGATCCATGGTGTAATTGATGTACATCATAATCACCGATAGAGTGAATTGGATCTCCAAAATCAGAAGGCGAAAATCCCAATTGCTTGGGAACTTCACTTTGAGGAGATCGTTCAACACTTTGGGATAATTGCCATATATCCTCAAGAATAAAATCTTTAAATTTCTTCATACTGACTATTTATAAATAGAGAGTATGGTGAAATCAGTATCTCTTTATAATTTATCGTATCAAAAACTAATTGAAATTGATTGGAAACATGCCGTAGTCCTTCTTCTAAAGGGCAAAGTATCCCCATGCACTGAAGAAGAATTTGTAGATATAAAAACAACAAGTGGAATATTTAAATTACCACTTCACATAATTCTTAAAAAGTATGTACATATTCCATACAAGGAATTAAGTCCATCAAGAAAAAATTTATTCAAGAGGGATGATAATACTTGTCAATACTGTTCTTGCAAATTAGATACAACTAGTGCCACAGTAGACCATGTGCTACCTCGTTGCCGTGGTGGTAAACATGAATGGAATAATATCGTAGCTTGCTGTTTAAGATGTAATCGTAAAAAGGGAGACAGAACTCCACAAGAAGCAAATATGATTTTGCTGAATCAACCGAAACCTTTAAAATTTGGATATTTTGTATAAGACAAAACCCCCCTTTCGGGGGGTTTGTTTTGTTGAGATTAGATTATTTTTTCAGGAGTTGGTTTTAGATAAACATCAACATTTTCAATTATGATTTTAGTTGTTGGGGTGTTCATGAAATCTGTAAATCTACCAACATATGCCTTGGCGGTTTCATCAGCGTTGCTTTCTTGAACAAGTCTCTTATGAAGAATCTTTGCTTCTTTCCACGAAATGTCTTGTATGTTAAATTGCTCTTTGATGAAAGATGTGAAATGCTTAATATATTCTGCTCTGCTGTCTGGTGCAACAAATCCAAGTTCACGACCATCAGGATTAAATCCTTCCATGATGTTATCATGCTTCTCCAATGCAGCAACTCTTAATTGAGTCTTATATGCTTCATTGTGTTGTAGAACACCTTCGGTAATTCTTGTCTTGTAGTAATTTTTGAAATAGTGCTTCATTTGTGTTTCCTCTATTTTATTTATCTAATTTAAATTCTTGGATTCTTTCAAAAGAGAAATTACCTAGTTGTTCAGGATGACTGTAACTCCATCCCTCTGGTGTTTTAATTTTTTCTGGATCAATTCCAAACTTAGTCAACAATCCAGAAAATCTTTTAATTTCCTTTTTGTCGTTATTTACTCTAGCATCATGCAACCGACGAATGTGATTGACGATCTTATCGCTGTTGTCATGTATATCTGGAGTTCTTGGAAATTGCTCTTCGCGTGAAAGCGGTCCTGTATCTTCTGGACTTTCTGATATTATACCTTTATAATAGTCTTTAAAATTTTTCATTACATTTCCTTTATACATTATTTATTGAAGTTATGATGGTTTTGCCCAAGACCTAAAATTTGAGTTTTCCAATCTTTGAGATTGCGTGCTGTCTCTTTGAACTTTATGATTCAAATAATATGAGTGAACATGTGGTTTCATTGGGAAGTGTTCATCCATTAAATTATCAACATGTTGTTCAAATGCTGTTATTAGTGGATGTGCCATTGAAAATTTTTGTTGCTTATAGGTCTGACCAATTCTTCTTAATATGGTGTGATTTGGTTTCAGATCACGCCACGGAACATCTTCTATTGATACTTTTGTGGGATAATTTTTTGGATATGTTGGATCAATCTTTTCTTGATATTCACGAACTTTATTCAAAATATCTTCACTATGAAATGGTTTGAGGGAAACGCGACCAAGTGGATCTTTTAATTTGTAATCTCCTTTTCGGATGAGATATGCCATGTGCGCTCCACCCAATATATCACCCCCAACTCTTTCGAAAAACTGACCTGGATTCTGATTTGCTCTTCCGAGTCTGCGTGCTTGTTCGTTTGCTCTTTCGACTTTTTGTCGTGCATCTTTAAACATTTCATCATCACCGATAAATCCCTGATGCACATCTGGACATGTTCCGAGAGTCAAGCAACTTCTCCATCCTTTATTTGTCGATTGCTCTGCTACATGATATGGATTACGAGTAACCATTACCTCCAAACCATGGTCCACATCTGATGCTATTGTGTTGTAATTATCCCATGCTCTTTCCGTAAAATAATCACCCTTACCCTTTTCCTTCAGAGACTGCATTACCTTTCCAATTGCGATTGGTCTTGCTTTTTTACCCTCGGGTACATCTTTTCTCGCTGCCAATTTCTTTGTCATGTCTAGAACTTCATATCCATGCTCATTCAAATGGTTAATGATTGGTCGTGATAGACTCTTTAAAATTGAATGACCTTTTTCGAATGGAAGTATCTTTACATCCTTGTCGTCCCATCTTCCTAGTCCAGAACTGGAACCACCAAACATATGATCTGAGAACTCAGTATCAACAGCAGTCTCATCAGCGTGACGATGTGTTATATCATCAACATATGACCGTTGATGATAATTTAATGCTTCTACAAAATAATGTTTAAATGATCTCATTTAAAACTCCGTTTATTATCCTTCAAACTGACTCATCATTCTTTTATTGGTTTCATGTTGTAAAATATCCATAGTATCCAAGTGCATGTTCATAATTTCTTTCATATGTGGGTGATTTGGATCAACCCCGTTTCGTTCAAGAACACCATGAAGAGCTCTGAGGGCGTTTGCGTTTGAGAAAGGATCTCGCGCAGTCTTATAGACCAATCCTAAAAATCTATTGGCATCCTGATGGGCATCATCAGACAACCCGAGAGTGTTTCGTCTGATGGCATCGTGCCATGAAACCGATGGGATATACACATCAGGTTGCCTTCGTGGGGCATCCTCTGAAGGCGATTGCTCTCCACTTGGGGTCTGCTGTGAACCCGTCTGAGGTCTTCTCTGTGGGTCTGGATTCGTTGGTTGAATTGGACCAACGGGGGGTATTGGCATTTCGGATAATAGTTGTTTAAATGTCTTCATCCGAATATTTATAAACGGATCACTCGTCAAATATCTCATTATAGATGTATACAGACACAGCAACCGTGAATATTGTAAAAAGAACTAAAGATATTATTGAACCCATACTAAGACTCCGTAGGTAAAGGAGTATGTATACCGCGAAAATTTTACAAGACTCTAGAAATAAAAAGAAGGATCCATTTCTGAACCCTTCCTTTATTATTTGAATATTGATTTTATCTTCTTCTTCGTGTAGTTCCAAATATATTACTTAAAACACTCTTTGGATCGTCTGTTCTGAATCTTTCTCCAGGAGCCCCCAGATCGCTAGCACCCACGAAATGTCCATGCTGTCTAATGAAATCTTTGATTATTGCTACATCTTCTGGTGGGATGCCTCTACCAAATTCAGCAGCACTTGACAATGCATATGATAATCTTGGATGTAACCTTGCTCCAGGAACTCGCATTGGTGTTGCTCCCGTTGGATCATTTGGATCAGAAATATACAGATAAGGAGAATGTGCAATATCAGCCATTTTGAGTGAATTATCTCTACCGCTCGCATCAGCTTTAGCTTGCATAGCATCCATTAGTTCAGGACTTCCAAGATCCTCTGATAATCTTTGTTTAAAGTATTCTTTGAAGTTCATATATTTTTCTTTCAACTTGTATAGAGGATATTTATACCGCGAAATTTTTTAAGATTCGAGGGAATGAAAAAGGAGTCCCGAAAGACTCCCTTTTTTTGTGGTTAATTATTAATTTTATCGTATTGGTGGTAATCTTTCGGATATTTGATCAATATGATCATCAAAACTTCCTGTAGAAAAATCAATACCCTTAATATGTTCTGGTTTTAATGAAATACCAAAATTTCTTGAATAATGATGAACTGCGTTTAATAGATTTCCTACCCTTATTTGTTCTGCCACGCCAGCTGCTTCCTCTTCCGCTTGTTGCGCGAGCTCGCGCACGCCGCCGCGAGTCGCACGCGGGGAGGATGCGAGTCCGAAGTCGCGATCAAAGATATTGCCAATTATATGTCTTCTGGGGGTTGTTGATTCCCAGTTACCTCTACCAGCATACCTTTTTGCTGCTGTTAAACCAAACTCGCCGTGCTCGTCGTACTTGACACTTTCCATCACAGATTTCATTAGATAATTCTTATAATGTTCCTTTAAATTCATATATTTTTCCTTTGACTTGTATAGAGTGTATTTATAACGCGAAATTTTTTAAGGTCGGGGGGATTCAACTTGGAGAGGGTTTTGCGTATACGAAAAAATTTTTGATATCGCGGGGATTCATTTTGAACTTAGAGAACCTTTGAGAGTGGTGGGGGAAATTTTGAGGTTAGGTCAATTTAAATTACTTAAAATATTTTGGC
>JACCDP011548561.1_pt1 | contig 10265 bp, 11 predicted proteins | sample 7445841 | NCBI WGS metagenome assembly JACCDP01 (sample SAMN15323441, study PRJNA562643) | freshwater metagenome | isolation source: river surface water | place: USA:Blue River Watershed | collected 2017-08-17
CGAACCTTGAACATGTCATTTCGTGTATCTGCCAAAAACGCCTTCAATGCATCTAGCTTCGGAAGCTCATTCGGCTTGATGTCTGCGTACCCGCTCCGAACCGTGACGCCTGTATCGGGAGGAGTGTTTGTCGGCTGAACGGGTAACACGATCTCGCCCGGAACGAATGCGGCCTGAATGCGACCAAAGGGATCCAGAATAACCTGATACGCCGACTTTCCCTTGAGCTGAAGTTCGCGGACCGCATCTCCGATGACTGGCGCGTTGATGGAACACGCACGAGTATGCTTCTCTTTCAGTGTCGTATAGATCTTTCCAGAAAACGGAGCCTTGCGAAGATCTGCTGTGTACGCAATCTTGTATCCCTTCGTTGCCTTCTTCCGAACGACGGAGCAGAGAATGTCCTTGTCCAAGACGACGATCGTACGCGATGCAGGTCCCACTGTCTCTGACCAAAATCCGCAAACCACCTGGCCTGTCTGTGTATCCACACGAATGATCTCGCACTTCAAGAAGGTTGTCACATATTCGAGTTCTTCCAGCAGACTGAGCTCTCCGTTCTGGTAGGCCTGGTCGATACTTGAAATGATCTTGTCCAATGACGTATCGCCTACTCCACGTCCAGGCCATGTGCGGAAGAACGAACACTGCATCGTCTGGGTCTTTGCATCGCGAGGCCGCAGAATGGGTGTCTTGTCATCGAAGAGAACGGGAAGTGTCTTGGAGGGACGTCCCAGTCCAACTCGGAAGACATCTTGTCCATCTGATGTGATCCGACCCCCCTTCACACTCTTTGCGTAATCCGTTGACACTCCGAGACGAGATGCGAGTTCCGGGCTCAGATAGGCCATTCGCAATGCGGGAATGTTTGACGATGTCGCATCTAGAATGTAGGTCGCATCATTCTCTTTCGGAGCAAGCACAGCAACCGTTGCGCGAGGCTTCTGATAGCAGCACGGGATCTTGCGTTTGTTGATCGATGAGACCTGCTTCAAAAAATCGGGATACTTTGCAGCTGTGTCGCGCTTGATCACCGAGAATTCGACAGTGTCCAACTTGTCGGTTGTGCGAACCTTGCCACCGCACACTGGGCAGTGAAGCTGCCCATCGTCTTCCGTCACAAGCTGATCTTCGCGCAGAGGGATCTCGTCGCGCATACACCAGTAGGGTGGGCAGATCACAGTTCCGTCCGGATCGTTGAGTTCAAGTTTTTCGTCTGGACCTGCATTCTCGTAGTTGTACGTTGGCCCCATTCGTTGCTTGTCCTTCGCCGTCAAGATGACAACCTGCTTGGGCTTGTCGCACTTGCTGGGATAGATCGTCTGATCAAACGTATCGGGATCAAAGGCCTTTGCGCGGGTGTTGAAATAGTTGTATGTTCCCATCGCACGAGAGATGACCTTGACCTTCTTCTCCGGAGCTGCAGACGAGACGGCTTCTTCGGCTGGGGGTCTCTCTTCCTCCACTGGCTCAAGTCCAAGAAGCGCATTGAACTCGTCATCGGCTGCATCTTCGACGGCAAGCTGGATCTCTTGCTGGGGGATGGACACCACTGGAGCGACACGACCCATCTGACGAGGGCACACATCGTTGACATCGGCTGCGTCGGATGTCAGAACATGACGGAGAATGTCTGCATAGTGAAGCGTGCGATCCAAGTTCGTCACAAACTTGACGATGACTTCCTTCGGAGAGAACTTGATCGTTGGATAGGCTTTGAGAGTTCGTTCGTAGTTGACCTCTTCCGCGCGAGTGGCGAGGGTGTTGAGCAAGTCGGCCGCTCGAGTTGTGGAAATCCCCATCTGCTCTGCGAGGTAGGTTGCACTCTGCTCAGCATCATCCTGGGTCATGATCTGATAGGCGCGGGCTTCGTCAGCAGACACATGGGTCCAAGTGGGAAGTCCAAGCTCTGCGCGCAACAACCGGAAGACCTCATTCTGAACTCCGAAGATGGACTGCAAGCAGGGAAACCGACGCATGTCCACGGTGTTGATCTCTTTCGCATACGTTGCAAGAACGGAGAGCTCGCCGAGATCCCAACGTGAATCCTCCAGATCGGACTGCACAAGAAACGGGACAACCGCATCCATCGTTTGGATCCACTTCGCCATGCTGTCACGCAACTGCTCCAGTGTCTCCTTCGAATCCTTCTCACGACGCACGTCGATCGTAATGTCCTTGTCCGTAATCGCAATGCGGTCAAACGAGGTGCGCGAACTTCCACGATACAGCAGAAGCGTAGGGCGACGACGTTGCGGCATTGTGTTGCTGAGCCATCCCTTGAACATCGACTGATCCAACACCGGAACCTTCGTCTTCGGATCCTCCACATAAAACTTATGACGCATCGTCTCCGTCTTTGCTGTGAAATAGCCGATGTAGGGCGTAGTCTTTGACACCGTCAATCCGTAGAAGATCTGCTCAAAGCGAGTGCGGGGAGCCGTAAACTGAGTGGAGATCAAGGGAATGTACCACTTGGCTCGCACAATCGCCACCTTCTCGTGCTTCGGAACATCAAGGCTCAGAAGCTTTGCGAATTGCGCACGAGAGGCCTCAATCGTGCTTCGCAGAGGCTCAATCGTCGTGGGTGTATCGGGACGAAAGCGAGGGAAGTAATTGAGGGTCACCAAGTTGGAGACGGGATCCGGAACAGAAAACGCACGGAGTTCGGAAATGGGGTACGGATGAAATGTCTCAAACAGCGACTGGGTTTGGGGAATGGGGCGAACACGTTCGGGAATATCCTTCAGATCGCGAGCGGGAAGCGGAAGAACGAACGATCGCGTCACGTCTACGCCGAGAACTCTCCACTCATCAAAGTCCGTCTCGGGGTCAAACAGCGGCTTCAGACTTTCGTCGTAACTATCCCATTCTTCCTTCGTAACAGGCTTCTCGTTCATGAGTGTCCCCGGACGCTTCTGCGTGATGTATGTCTTGAGGGTGTCGGCAGAAATCGTCGCACCGTCCATGGACATGCGAAAGAACAACTCCGACCAGTGTTGAGGGTTTGTTGCGTAATATTCCTTCGGCAGGGTGGTCTTGACTTCCATGAACAACCTGTCGGGATGAGAATTCACAGTCAACGCAATCGACTGTCTCACGAGCTCAATCGTGTCATCCGGGTAGAATGACACGGATCTCCCCGTGCCCGCAATCGGGATGGTCTGCATTACACTTTAAGAGCACAAAAATCAGATTGGTGTGTCCGTGATGGTCATGCCGCAATAGGGGGTCGGCTGATGCGCATAGTTCACGGGGTTGTAGATCCCGAGCTGGACCGCATCGTGAAGAATGCGCTTGAAGTTGGTCCAGAACTCTTGCGTGTGCCCGATTGTTTCGGTCATCAAATGGCTCATCTCGTGGAGCATCACAAACATCACCGTGTTCTGATCGATGAGCGGATACTCGGGCTTCTTCGTCTTGTCCCGCAAGCAGACGACGATCTTCTGACCCTTGTTCTCCGAATACGATGTATCACTCGATCCCATGTCATTCTCCACAAACACGTCGGGCGAGAACCGACTGACGAAGCGAATGGCCCCGGGATCGGCTGCCACTCCCGGAGTGTCACGATAGTACTCGTGGAGCTTGACCAAATTCTTGCGAATGGCGGCCATGAGCTCGACGGCCTTCTCCTTGTTTGGCAGATTTTGCATTTCGTATTGACGCCCATCCGGGCCAAGCATACGAAGTGTGTTTTGAGGTCCTTGTGTTACAGAGTACAGCAGAGCTGCTCCAATCCCGACAGCGGCGACGGGGAACATTGTTTACACTGGAGGAATGAGTTTACGCGCAAAGACCCTCGAGGGCTCGAGAGCTCTTGAAGGGGTCGGGGCTGATGGTGGTCTGGAGGAAGGGACCCACGGCGGCCTGAGGGTTCGGGACCTCGGCGCGGATGTCATACGAGGCATTCCTGTTGGTCTGCGCGACACCCACGATGTTGATGTTCGAGTGGTACCCAGCCTGGAGGAAGTTCTGTCCCTTGAGGTCGTCGGCACCAACGGGGTTGACGGCGGCCCACGAGGCGCCGACCTCACCCTTGGGGAGAAGCTCCGAGGAACTCAGTGTGTTCTCGGTATACGTCTGCTGAGACGAAGGTGTCCGCCCCTGGATCCCGGCAACCTGCACTGCATTCCCGGCTACGCCATGGGGCAACGACATATACGGGCCCTGGTCGCTCAGGGGAGCCATGGAGCCAGATCCACCCAGCTCCTCCGCCTTGTCGACCACTGTCGACTTGGCGCCCGAATAGGAGGAAAAAAGAACGTACAAAACTGCGACACCTGCAACCACGATGCCGAGGCGAATAACCTTCGTCTGAGACAGCTTCATGTTTATATAGCTTCGTAGACAAATTTCATGAGCAAACTCCTGTCGTCGTTGTTGACGGACGCATTGGCTCGTTTAAAGACCCCCGAGGCTCGGGAGACACTCGAACTTCATATTTTGAAACCCATCATTTCCAGCGTGATGGAGTTAATTTACCCCTACCTGATGGGGGTCATGATCCTCTGGGTCGTCATGTTTGTTTGCGTTGCGCTCATTCTTCTCATACTTGTCCGCGGGAGTTTGACCGGGCTGCCTCTCCTCATACTCGGGAAAGAGTAGACGGACAAGGTCGTTGCGGTGCATGGACCAGAACCCTCGAATTCCCTTGGTCTTGGCAAGGTCGCGAAGCTCGTGAATTGTAAGCTTCTCGATGCGGAATGTCTCGGGAAGTTCGGGCATCGAGAGAAGCTGGATCAATTGATGACGTTTCAGAATGTAGTACTGCTTAATCTTGCGGCCCTTTGCGGCCTGTTTGAGCTCAACGAGCGACATGGTATGATACGGAGTGTTCATCTTGAATACAGAGGGTTGGCGAGTACTCTCCCTGGATCTAGCCAGCACAAATCCGTTTTTTCCAGTGGAGAAGACAATGAACAAGACTCTTCTCGTTGGCACCCTCTTCGTTGCAGCCCTCATTGCCGGATACATTCTCCAGACGATGTCCTCTCCCGCCCCCGCCGAGGCGTCCACCGAGCCCGAGCAGGGGTCGAAGGAGACCTTCATGCAGCGCCAGGTCGGCATGCCCCTTGACATGCAGTCCTCCGGCGTGTCTGGATTTTCGGCGTCGACCTCTCCCCTTCTCGGGTCAGACCCGAAGCCGGTCTCCGAGAAGCCTTATGAGATGGCCAATGACCAGGAGCTCTTCATGTTTGAGGGCAACCGCATCAGCGCCGACTGCTGCCCGTCTCCGTTCACATCCGACCGCGGGTGCATCTGCTTGACGGACAAGCAGATCAATGAATTCGCCACTCGTGGCGGAAATCGAGCTTAGACAATCCTCTAGGCTATCCATCAAATGGACCATCTTCGAACCCTTGTCTCCCTCTTTCGCGATGCCCACCCTGGACTTCGTGCAAAAGAGGAGCTTTTTGCACATCTGGAGCAAACCTTTCTCCCGCACCTGCTTCGGGTGATCCAAAAAGATAACACCCTGCTGTCTGAGGTTGACCTCTTCCCAGGCACGAAGGTGGAATGGGCTGGAACAGACCAGCAATGGAAAGCGCTTCACATGGCGCTTGTCTACTCTGTGCTTCACGGGGATCCCAAGGAGAAGTTTGGAAAGATCTTGGAGACACTGAAGGGGTTTCTGCCTGGAGGGTCTGCGCAAGCGGATGAGGTTCAGGCGATCTTGGAAGACGAGGATACCAAGTCGTCCATGTCGGAGATGCTAGAATTGGTCATGAACACTCGCCTGCTGAGCATTGTCGGAGATGTCATTGGCTCGATCAGTCTGGATGATCTGGATCTAAAGTTTGACGACCCCGAGGCACTCATGGAACTGCTTCGCAATCCCCAAGATCATCCCGGTCTCAAGGAGGTGATGGATCGCGCAAAGATCATTCTCGAGGATCGCATCAAGACTGGCAAGATCAACCAGCAGGAGCTGCTTCGTGAGGTTGAGATGATCCGTGCAAAGTTTCAGTCATCGTTCGGCAAGTATTTGAATGAGGCTATTCTTGGAGAAGAAACGGGCCCTCGGACGGGCAACACGGCTCAACAAATTCTCTCCAGTCACCCTGATGCGCGCCGAGCCCGGATGATGGCACGCCTTCAGCGAAAACAACAGGAAAAAGCTCGCAGGTGAAGATAAGAGATGAGTCAACCGTTCTGGTACAACGACCCGAGCGTATTATTTGGAGCCGATACATGGTACATGTTTGTTCCCCAGCCGAACATGACCGTGCGGGCGGCCTTGAACGCAGTGGTTCGGTTTGCCGTGTATCTGTCGGTTCTGCTGACGATGACGACACTGAACCCGATGTATCTTATTCTCATTCCGATCGTGATGGGAGCGAGCATTCTTCTGCATGCGGGATTTCCCGAAGTGAAGAAGATGACGGAGAATTTCGTGTCGGGACCCGTTGTGTCAAGTTATCAGGGAACCGACGTGCGTCTTCCCACGCCTGACAATCCCTTCATGAACCCGAACCTCACCGAGATCCACGAGGGCGATGACAAGCCTCCCGCAGCCGACATCACGACATTGGAGGTTCGCGACAAGGTGAACGATGCGTTCGCCCAGACGTCCAACATCTACATGGACACGACGGATATCTTCGAGCAGGTTCAGGCTCAGCGCAACTTCTATGCCGTGCCGCAGGATGATCACGGAGGGTTTCTGAAGTTTTTGGGCAAGAATGCACAGTATAGCAATCAGAAGACCTTATCGGAGGGCTACGTGGTTGCGAAGGGTACTGTGACGGAGCTTCCGTCTGCTGACGTGGCGACCGCCCCGGAGGGTACGTCTCCGAGTTCGCGCTGAAATCCCAAGATCTTTTAAGATCTCTTTGCCGCTCTGACGAGTGCCTTCAATCCGCTTGACTTCCTCTCCATCCTCGTCTTCAATCTTCATCGTCGGAAAGCTTGTCACTGAGGCTCCAATGGGCATCATCTTGCTTTCCACTCGCTTCACCTTCATGAACTTCTTCACAAGTTTGGTTGCCTGGTTCCAGGCCTTTTCATTGTTGGCGCATGCCGGACAGCCCTCTAAGAAGTACAACGCAAGGACCTTCATGCTTTTATATGGACAAGTAGAAAATGGCGTGTATCACCAGTCTTGAGCAAGATCCCAAAACGGGAACCTGGTCAGGAGTTGCATTGAAGTCGGGACAAGTGAAGAAGTTCAATACTCTGGACGACTATCGTCGGTATACGAAGTCGCTTGAGGATCAGGGAACGTATTGTGCGAATGTCGATCCGCAGTATTCGCAGAGAACAATTGCAGGGCAGAACACGATGTCAACGGGGTTTTTGGAGTTTCGCCCTCGAGATCCGGTTGCGCAGGCAAAGTACAGTGCAATGTCTCCGACGTGGGAGGGAGTTGAATCGTCGGAAGCCGCAGTGGCCCGCGGAGATTACTCGTTGGACAGTGCCGAACGCATTCGTGCGGACCTTCGTGGAAAGCGCCCTCCTCCCGCCGTTCCGCAGCCTGTCGAGTCCTCCACGAATTGTAGCATCCAATAACAATGAACAGGTGGATCCTGCTAGTGGCGATCTTCCTCCTTTTGCTTGGAGCCGTACGGGAGCGGTTCACGGATCCCGAAGAATGTAAGCAAGATGGTGTCACGCGTGACAAAGTAGGGTGTGTTCCGAAGATCGTCCCGCCGAGCCTGAGTAGTTCGGTGTGGAGGAGTCGCATTGATGCGGAAGCTCCCATCGGACAGAATGACGAAGACTATGTTCGGGTTCTGTCTGCCTTCTACACGAAGGTATATGTGCCGTCTCCCACTCGTCCCACAGAAGCACAAGTCGACACATTTTTGAAGTCGCCAGACGGTCAAGTCGCGGGAACCGATCCAGTCGCATTGAAGCGTCTTATCATGAACGGCTTCAATCTCGAGAAGGCATTGACTGGACAAGCCCGTGAAGAGAAGCAGGCTGTCAAAACGGGAGCGCTTGCAGGGTTTGATCCCGCAAAGTTTCAGCAAGACAAGAAGGGAATTGATGAAACAAACAATCGGAAGGAGATCCCGTATGTCCCTGCAGACATGCGAGTGGGACCTGTTCCAGAGGGTGTGTATTCTCCCATTCAGCAACAAGACGAACCGCGCAACCCGGGAACCTGGGACGACAAATCGATTAGTTGGAGCCGCGCACAGTTCTTCTCTGTGTGCCCGTGTGCGAAGAACATTCTTTGAGTAAAGTAATGAAGATCTGGATCTTGGTAGCGATCGCAGTCCTCCTTCTGGCGTGGGGGCTTCGGGAGCGGTTTGAAGCAACGCAGAGTATCAAGGCTCCACCGTATGATGACGCTGAGAAGCTGCGCATCTTTGATATGTTAAACAATGCGGATCAACAGGATTTAATTCGGCAGGCCAAGCAGCAGGATCCGACGTTGGATACGAAGGTTGCAGAGAAAAAGGCACTCTATGACGCGGCGGTCGACAACAAAGATCCATCGAAGACTGCTGCAAAACTGGCGGAAGAGAAAGATGCAGCCAAGGCCGCATGGGAGGCGTCCAAGGTAAACATCTTGAAGAAGGCCGCTGACATTATCACACCCTCTGTTGCGAAGTTCTTTACGGACAAGTTCAAGCCTGCCACTGTTCCGATCACAAATGCCGACGTCAAGAAATATGTAGAGGATCTCCAGGAAACAGCGAACAAGACGATTATTGAGCGAGTTCTCAAGCGATATTTCGTCGGGCAGAGTGGAATTGGAACATCGGTTGCAAGTGGGTATGCGGCTGCCCTGAGAGACCTCGGACAAGAGGCTGGATACCTTGTTCCCAATGCGTCGGGGCAGACACCCCCCGTCCCTGCGGGAGGTGCAGGAGGGGCAACTGCATCGGCAGCGTCGAGTACACCTGCTGGTGCTGCTGGAGCTGGGACTGCCAGTGCTGGAACTGGAGCGGCTGCTGGAGCGACTACCGCGGCTGCCAGTGCTGCAAACGCCCCTGCCGGATCTGGCGGAGTTGCGACAACGACTGGAAATACAACCGGTGGAAGTTCGGCATCGTCTCCTGGACCGACAAGTGGAGGAGGTGGACGAGTTGGAATTTGGGGACCGATCTCGGGTGGTCGCGGAGAAGGAAGCAACGGACCGGTTGGAAACAGCACGACAACAACGCAGTATCCCGAGCTTCTCGGTGGGATGGATGCGGGAGGAGACAAAACACGCATTGATGGAATTGGATTGACTGCTCCCTCGCAGAATTGGAAGCTGTCCATGTCGGGGATGCTGCCGTCGATGGACAGTCTTGGAGCTGGAGATCTCAGCAAGTATTTGCCGTGGTCTCGCACACCTGGAGATATGGACAAGATCCCTGATCCGTACAGGGTGAGCCGGACGTTCACAACAAGTTCGTATTCGTCCAAAACGGAACCCGTTCCGTTTCTGGCAGATTTCTCAGCCTTTCAGAGATAAGAATGACAACCATCTTCGGTCTTCGCAATAAGAATGGATCCTGCTGGATCAACGCTGCACTTCAAGCTGTTCTTCGTATTCCCGATCTCCAAGAGCGATACTCCGACGGCGGTGAGGATGGAAAAAATCCCGTTGAAATGTGTCTCGCTGAAATTTGGGGAAGCCGCGGCGATGAGGGACTGAAGCCACTCTACGAGTGTGTCAAGGTCTCCCCTCATATGCCGGCTGGCGAGGGCATTGGAGATTCGCACGAACTCATCGAGTTCCTCTGTGACAAAATTCCCTTCCTTGACAAGCTCATGCGCTTCAAGGTTGCGAACGTAATCAAATGCGATCACTGTGTGTATACGGAGTCCAAGCCCGATACGATGAATGAGTTCAGCATTGCACCGACGACACGCAAGCAGACAGTGTCGGATGCAATCGCAGAGGCTGTTCGTCCAATCCACGTCCAAGATTGGAAGTGTGACAAGTGCAACAACAAGGGATGTCACAAGCAACTGCTTCTGGCCGAGTTCCCTCAGGTTCTCGTGTTCCATCAGACATCGATCGGGACAACGGCATCGTACACGCCAATGCTGGTTCTCAACAAGCAGAAGTATGCACTCTTCGCAGTGGTGTGCTTCACGGGAGGACACTGGTTCACCTGGGGGCGTAATCTCCCGCCGGGTCAGCCGTGGTACCGTCTTGACGATATGACTGTGACAAAGTACGATCCAAAGGCATTCCCGTTGGCCGACAATATGCGTCTGTTGATGTATTATCGTATCAATGAATAAGCAAGTATGTCCAGCGCGGCAGCAAACTCATCAGCAACACCCCCTGCGGGAAGCAACGCATCGGCAACACC
>JACCDP010363948.1_pt1 | contig 10264 bp, 10 predicted proteins | sample 7445841 | NCBI WGS metagenome assembly JACCDP01 (sample SAMN15323441, study PRJNA562643) | freshwater metagenome | isolation source: river surface water | place: USA:Blue River Watershed | collected 2017-08-17
AGCATGGATTCGACGTCGTCGGCGACCAGTTCATCGATGACGCAACGGGCCTCGGGCATCACCTCGTCGTGTTCGATTTGTCAGCTACTCGCTGATCGGCACCTCGAAGGCGAACCTCGACACCGCAAATGGCTTGGTGCTTGCGAGCACCTCGACGCTCCACTCGCCCGCAAATGGGAACGTCACATCAGCCGTGTAGTGATTCGGGGCAATCCGCGTGAGTTCGACTGGACCTGCCGGGATGTTCATCACCGAAAGACCCAGCCTCATCTCCACGTTCGTCAACTCTCCGAGCGCACCACCCTGTCGCGCCATGATCAGGTGAACTTCGGTTTGACCGACTCGCGCAGGCGTGACGGCCAGCGTCACGAACACTTCGGATCCAACGACGGTCTCTTGGAATGGCTCGGCGCTCGAGACCGTCTTTGGTGACAACCCAGTGAGTGATGCGGTGAGTGCAATGACCACGAGCGCAACGATGACTTCGAAAACCACCGTCGTGCGAAGGTTGGCGACGTCTCGGCGCTTGAGTGCTCGACGGGCTGAACCCGAAAGCGCAACGATGACGAGCACGAGGGCGAGTTTCACGACGAGTGTGCGACCGAATTCAGTGTCGAAGATCTTCGTCACGTCACTCACGAGTAGCCACGTCTGTCCGACACCGGTCAGCACGACGACGGGCAACGACCACTGGGCGATTCCCGAGAAGCGATCCGTGAGTGACAGCGTTCTCTCGTCGTCGAGTCGACGAGAGACAAAAACGAGGACGCACAGTCCGCCAATCCACGAGCCGATGGCCAGGAGATGGATCGAATCGAGTGCGACACCGAGGAGCATCGGCGAAGTGGAGACGGCGTGCCCCGACACCGAGATCGTTGCGACGACGCCAATCAAGAGAACGGCGGTCACGACTCGTCTCCGAACACCAGCGATGAATCCGTTCAACACCGGCCATAGGGCGATCAGGAACACGATCCGCACGATCTGTGCTCGTCCGAACGTCGTCGTGAGCGTTGCCCTGATCAGGTCTCCGTCGAGTGCCTTGTAGATCTTCACTCCGGCCGCGTGAGGTCCGTATGCGAAGAAGGCCTCGACCGTCGTGGCGATCAACACCACCCATGCGCCCCGCACGAATACGGCGGTCCGTGGACTCAGTCGACGCGATCCACTCGCCCACAACAGCACGATCGCTCCGACCAACACGGCGAGCGACAAGTAAACGCTTGCGCGTATCACGACGAAGAGACGCGACAATCCGTGTGTCACGGTTGTAGCCGTAGCGACGGTGCCACCGACTGGCACTGTCGATTCGCCGACGACGAATGTGAATGAACCCTGGACGGGATGACCGTCGCTGGACGTCACTCGCCACACCACGACAAATGTTCCATCGTTCAGGGTCTCGTCGAGTTCGGCGACTGCGACTTCTTTATTCTCCCCACGGCTCAACGGGGTCTCGACCAATGTGTCGCCATTGCCGTCCAGCACCCGAAGAGAACCGAACGCCGTCGACACCGGCTCGTCGAAAGTGAGCGTCACCCGTTCTGGTGAAATGTCGAGATAAGCACCTGGGGCGGGGTCGCTCGACTCGAGGCCCGCATGTGCCCGAGCAACCGACGGCACGGCAAGGATCGCGACGACCGCGAGGAAGAGACGAGTCACGTAACGCGTCATCATCAGAACGGGTCTGCCTTCGGAAGTCCGTCGATCGAATGACGACCAAGCAACCAGGCGAGACGAGTGTGAGGATCGCACTGCAGGGCGCGCTCGGGAAGAGTGGTCAGTCCGAGTGATCGACGACTTCTCCACAGCATCACCTGGCGGTCGAGTTCAAATCGCACATAGTCACTCGACCAGTCGGCGAAGGTGAATCCGAGCCCGAGATCGGCGTGGTGAACCTCGACTTCGCGCCAGCGCAGGAAGACGATGTCCGCCATGGCGATCGTGTCACCCTTGCCGTTGCGGCCAGAGCCCCTCCAAGTGCCGTGGTCCGCCTGCGACCATGCCGACTCGAGTTCATAGATGCTGCGCCGCACATCAGAGACGAGGGCGTCCGCCGACCGATGCGCTCCATCTTCGATCGCCGCCACTCGACCGGCATATCCCCCTGCGTACTGCTCACCGACTTCACCTCGCGACGCACACTCCAGCAAGTGCGCATGACTATCCGCATTCCGTGCCAGGTGAGTGAGCACATGGCCCCGAGACCATCCTTCGAGAAGCGACGGCGCACGACAATCGTCGTCGGTCAGGCCACTGATCGTTTCCAGCAACGACTGGTGCGCTGCCGCGCAACCTTCGACGTGCTGGTTCAAGAGACGGGGGTCGACGTCCATGCCCTTTCAACCGTAGTGTCGCTCAGTTGCGCTCGCCCCGATTCGGAATGACGACGATCGTGCCATCTGGCTCATGGTGGACCCTCGCTGACACGCCGTAGTACTTCGACAAGTTCTCAGGTCTCAGAACATCCGCAGCACTTCCTTGTGCGACGCATCGACCTTGGTACATGAGTACGAGTCGATCGGCGTACATGCCAGCCAGCGTCAAGTCGTGCATCGCCGAAACAACGGTCAAGCCGCGTTCCCGTCGGAGACGATCAACGAGTTCGAGTGCGTGTTGCTGATGGCCGATGTCGAGGGCACTAGTCGGCTCGTCGAGCAACAACACCGGTGCCTGCTGCGCAAGTGCACGCGCGATCACCAGCCTCTGGATCTCACCGCCCGACAGTGTGGCGAGTCGACGACGTTCAAAACCTGCGAGGTCGAGACTCTTGAGGACATCTCTGACGATTTCGCGATCGCTTGCAGTCTCCACTCCGAAATATGGGACGTACGGATTCCGACCGAGCAGAACATATTCCTCAACCACCATGTCTGACGGAATGAGCGGACTTTGCGGGACGAATGCGATGTGCTGAGCACGCCAGCGCGCAGACGTCGCAGGGATCTCCTTTTGGTCGACGGCAACCGACCCCGAGTAACCGATGAGGCCAGCTGCTGCTCTAAGCACGGACGACTTGCCCGCACCGTTCGGTCCGATCACGCACACCCATTCGCCCGAATGCAGGATGTCGTTGTAGGACTCCACGGCGACGTGATCCCCGTAGGTCACTCGCAAGTCGCAGAATCCAAGAACCGTCACTGCGCCGTCTCCCTCGTTCGCAAGAGCAACAAGAAGAACGGCGCGCCAAAGAATGCTGTAACCACACCGATCGGTATCTCGGCTGGATCAGACATGACGCGGCTCGGGATGTCCACCAAAACGAGGAACGATCCACCGAGGAGAACGCTGAGTGGCAACACCTTGCGATAACTCGCGCCGACAACGAGCCGAACGGCGTGTGGAACGATGATCCCGACGAAACCGATCAGTCCACTGACTGCAACGACCGCCGCGGTGCCGAGGGTTGCGGCAGAAACGACGATCAGTCGCACGCGGCGGATGTTCGTTCCGAGTGCCACCGCCTCATCGTCTCCGACACGCAGCACGTCGAGAAGTCGCCGATGCATGAGGAGCACGACAGTGCTCACAAGGACGTAGGGAATCACCAAACGAACGTCTCCCCACGTGGCGCTCGACAGACGTCCAAGGATCCACGCATAAACCTGGCGCACGACATCGTTGTTGCGTTGCAGGACGAAGGTCTGGATCGCCGTTGCCAATGATGTCACTGCCACCCCAGCGAGCACGAGGCTGATGTTCGAACGCGTTCGACCGAACGACGTTCCCACCATGTATGTGAAGAACACCGCCGCCATGCCACCGCCGAAGGCCACGAGTGGCAAGGGATCAATCAGCCAATTGGTCGGCCGCGACCCGCCGAGCGCAAACACGAGCGTGGCGCCGAGGCCTGCACCAGCGGCGACGCCGAGGAGATAGGGATCGACGAGCGGGTTGCGAAAGACTCCCTGGAAACTCGCACCAGAGAGCGACAACGTCGCACCCACGATCGCCGCGAGTACGACGCGTGGCGCCCTGATCTCCCAGACGATCGTCCAATCACGATCGGCAATCCCGCTGTCGACATTGACGAATGGAATGCGGTCGAGAAGCTCGAGTGGAATCCTCCACCACTGTGGCCCAGCAGGCCCGATCATCAAACCGAGCACGCACGATACGAGAAGCACGACGGCGCTCGAGACGACCCACAACGTCAGTCGTGAGGCGCCTCGAGCGCTCGTCATGTCAATTCCTCGTTTGCTGATCTAGCTGTTGACGAGCAACGCCGAGATCGCGTCGCGAATCGCGATCACAAAGTCAACGATGCGCGGTCCCCAGCGTGAGGGAATGTCGTCGTCGAGTTCGACGATGTTCCCGTTCGTCACTGCCTTCAACGAGCCCCAACCATCGCGTGCCGCGACCGTCGCTGCGGTCTCACCACAGCACTTCGTGTCCGCGAGGAAGATCAGATCAGGATCTGCCGACACGATGACTTCGGCGGACAACTGTGGGTAGTCATTGCCGGCCTCGACGTTGTCGGCGATGTTGCGGAGCCCGAACAGTGAATACACCGAACCGATGAAGGTGTTCGACGTGACCGAGTACAGCGTGTTGTCGAGCTCGTGATAGTACGAAAGTGGCTCAGCGGGCAACGTCACGCCGGCGACGGCCTCTTCGATCTGTGACTTCATCAGTGCGGTCAGATCGGTTGCTTCCTGGGCGTGTCCGGTGAGGAGACCGATGTTTTCGATCTGCTCATAGGCGGCATCGATCGTGGTCACGGCATCGGCGAGATAGACGGGAATCCCCAAGTCACCCAGTTGCTGGACCAGGCTGCCCGGGTCATATGACGCGATGACGAGGTCGGGTGTGAAACCGCTGATCGCCTCGATGTTCGGCTCGTACCCTGACAACTTGGTTCCGAGGTCTACTGCTTCCTGTGGGTAGTTCGAGTACTCGTCCACCGCCACGACCTGCGCACCTGCGCCAACCGCGTACAACATTTCCGTGGCCGTTGGTGACAGCGAAACGATGCGCATCGGCTGAGCTTCAAGGGTCACGTCACCAACGGTGACTGGGTACTGCGGAGTCTCGACTGCCGCCGTGGTGTCGGTGGTCGAATCTGAGCTCGAGCACCCACCAAGGACTGCGGCGAGGGAAAGAAAAAGGCCGGCAACGCCGACCTTGAATGACTTGTTCATGTGTTCTCCTTGCCCTTCTTGCGAGGGCGGTTGATAGGCATCTTTCGCCAGTCGACCGGACTCGCTCGGACGAAATCGTCCTCGCTCTACCGTTGCGCGACAGTCTCGGAATCTCACCGAAGTTCGCTGGCTTGGATACGCCTCGCCTATTGACGAGGTGAAGTCACCTTAGCGCATCGTGCAACTGAACGAAGAATATCGTCAGCCGCGGACGAAGCTGGCAAGTTGCTCGATCCCCTGACGGAGATCGTCATCACCGAGAGCGAAACTGAAACGAGCGAAACCTGGGGCGCCGAATGCTTCGCCTGGAACGAATGCGACTTTGGCTTTGTCCAGTACGAGGTCGGCGAGTTCGAGCGTCGTCGACGCCGTCGAGCCACTCAAGTTCCTGCCAAGAAGCCCCTTCACGTTCGGGAAGCAATAGAACGCGCCTTGGGGTTCCATGCAGGAAATTCCCGGGATGTCGCTCAGAAGCTTGTGCATCAGCGTGCCTCGACGAGCGAATGACTCGCGCATCATCGCAACTGCCGAAAGATCGCCGCTCACGGCTTCGAGTGCGGCCATCTGTGCGACGTTAGAAACATTCGACGTCGTGTGCGATTGGAAGTTGATGGCGGCTTTCATCACGTCCTTCGGACCGATCATCCAGCCCACGCGCCATCCAGTCATCGCATAGGTCTTGGCGACGCCATTGACGATCACGCAGCGATCGGCGATCTCCGGCACAAGCGTCGGCATCGAAGAAAACACGTGCTTGCCATAGGTGAGGTGCTCGTAGATCTCGTCGGTGAGCACCCAGACGTCGTTTGCGGCAGCCCACTTGCCGATCGCAATCGTCTCCTCAGGTGTATACACGGCACCGCTTGGGTTGTCGGGCGAGACGAACAACAACACCTTCGTCTTTGGAGTGCGCGCCTTCTCGAGTTGTTCAACAGTGACTTTGAACTCGGTTTCTTCGGTCGTGTCGACCACGACTGGAACACCACCCGCGAGGGCGATTGCCTCGGGATACGTCGTCCAGTACGGAGCAGGAACGATGACTTCGTCGCCTGGATCACACAGCGCGGCGACGGCGACGACCACTGCGTGTTTGCCGCCGTTGGTGACAAGACCTTGGGATGCATCACACGTGAAATTGCTATATCGCTTGGTCTTCGCCGCAATTGCTTCACGCAACTCGGGAAGACCGGCCGCCGGCGTGTAGCGGTGGTACTTCGGGTCACGAGCAGCTTTCACTGCTGCTTCCACGATGTTCTCCGGAGTCGGAAAATCGGGCTCCCCAGCACCGAAGCCGATGACGTTCTCGCCCTTTGCCTTCAGTGCCTTCGCCTTTGCGTCGACTGCCAGCGTTTCCGATTCGGCAATGGCAGCGAGGCGCGCAGAAACACGGTTACGGGGGTTTGGATGCGAAGTCACGGCTGCCATGCTTACACAGTGCACGCTCTCCAGGCGAACGAATACGGCCACGGTCGATGAACCATCTCGACGTGATGGAGGCCGACTGGGAGGCCGTTGGCCCCCTGCGTGACCCCGTCCTCGTCGTCGCCCTCCGCGGATGGTTTGACGTCGCCGGAGTGGCAACCAGCGCACTCGAGTGGTGCATCCAAGAACGTTCCGTCACTGTTGTCGCATCGATCGATCCCGACCCGTTTTTTGACTTCACCCAGGAACGCCCTGAAACGTTCATCGACGAAGACGGCGACCGGCACATCCGCTGGCCCGAAAATGACTTCCTCGTCGTGCGATTCCCAGAGGGATCACGTGACCTCGTGCTCATGTCCGGCGTCGAGCCGCACCTCCACTGGACGACATTCGCCGAGTGCATCGTCGAGGCCGCCCAACAACTGAAGTGCGGCGTCGTCGTCACCGTCGGAGCGGCCGCAGAGGGCGTGCCTCACACTCGTTCACCGCAAGTGTTCGGCAGTACGACCAATGGCGCGCTCGCGCGTCGGCTCGGCCTGTCGCGCCCCCAGTATCAAGGACCAACCGGTGTCGTCGGCGTCATCCAGGAACGACTCGATCGCGAAGGCCTCGTCGGAGTCGCACTTCGGGTCGGTGTCCCCCATTACCTCTCAAATGCCCAGCATCCGAAGTCCTCGGCGGCACTCCTTCGACATCTCGAACACGTGCTGGGAGTCCCCACGTCGCACGGATTGATGTACGAAGAGATCCAACGATGGGAAGAGCTTCACGATGCCGCCGTCGATGGAGACCAACAGACCGAACAGTACGTGAAGATGCTCGAAGACGAATATGACCGTCGGACGGAAGCATCGGTCCCGACGGGCGACGACCTCGCCGCAGAGTTCGAGAAGTTCCTGCGAGAAAACAACGACGAGTCAGACGAGGATTAATACAACAGAAAGGGCCCGGGCTTTCGCCCGGGCCCTTTCACTGTGACTGTCGTTGATTACTTGGACGAGATGGTCTTGGCGAGTGCCAGTGCCTTCGTCTTCATCTCACCGCTGAGCGGTGCGTAACCGAGGCCCTCTGCGCTTGCCGGCGAGTAGGTCTCGAGGATCCACGTGAAGAACTCACGTACGACGTCGTTCTTCCCGCTCTTGGCCAACTTGCCGAGACCGTAGGTCACTGCAGTGATTGGGTACGCCGCGGTGTTGGTCGTCTGCTTGTAGTTGAAGGTCACGAAGCCCTTTGCGTCGATGTCTGCTCCACCAATCGAGGCTGAGGCGGCCGCGGCCGTCGGTGCAACGTAGCGTCCAGCAGCGTTACGGACGAGTGCTGACTTCATGCCCTTGGCCGCACGTGCAGCGTCAGTGACGAAGGAGACTTCGGTGTAACCGATCGCACCCGAGTTATCAGCAATGTAGTTCGAGACGTTTGCCGAACCACTCTGACCCTGGAAGCGACTGCCGTACGAGGCAACCTGTGCTGATCCACCAGGGATGCAGGAGGTGAAGGAGTCATTGACTGCCCAGTCCGGGTTCGTACCGTTCTTCAAGAAGTTGCAGAAGTTGTTGGTCGTGCCCGAACCATCCGAGCGGTACACCACCGTGATCGACTTCGACGGCATGGTCACGGCAACACGCTTGTACTTGCCGACTTCCTTACCATCAACCTTGACGGAGTACTCGACGCCATCCTGGGTCTTCACGTTGACCGCAACTTCACCCTTAGAGGCGATGGTCGCAGTTCCGACTGCCTTCTTCGACTTGTTGTCGATCACTTCGATCTTCTTGCCCTTCGCACCCTTCAAGGCACTCGGAAGAATCGACACGGTTGCGGTCACGGCGAACGGACCGGTTGGGGTCCACTGCACGCTTGCTCCCTTGTAGTCGCTCTTCTTCTTGGTGTTCGCCCACGTTGGGTTTGCCTTCATGTCGGCGACGATGTTCGCGTCGGCCCAGTTCGTGATCTGACCAGCGAAGATCGCGTTGATCGTGTTCGCTGACAACGACAAAGTTGCACCCTGCAACTCGTCGAGGCGGTATGCGATCGCAATCGCACCACCGACGTACGGAACATACGTCCAATCGAAGGATGCCGCCTGTGAACTTGTCACTGCGGAGTCCGAACCACCGAAGTCGGTGAGCCCACCCTTGAAGTCAGTCTTTCCCTTGGTGGAACCGCCACCTGGGTTGGCATACGTGACGTTGTGTCCCGTTGCCTTGTTGAATTCAGCTGTTGCCGAAGCAAGGAACTGCTGCGGGAACGTCGCACCGGAGCCGCTTGCGCTCTCGGCGAATGCGACTGATGTCGTGGACAGTGTCGCTGCGATTGCGACACCAATCGTGACGAGCGACTTACGGAATTTTCGCATGTATTGCATCCTTTGTGTAGGGGTCAGGAGTTGACGACGCAAAACTACAAACCACGGGTGTCCGTGTTGTTTACTTTCGGCGACGACTGTCTGTCGCCCAGGTGAATTGTCGGTGAACGATCAGCCGAATTTGCCCTGGACGTAATCAGCGGTGCGCTCGTCCTTTGGCGAAGTAAACATCTTGCGAGTGACGTCGGCTTCAACGAGGTACCCCGGACCGCCATCGGTCAGGAAGAACGCGCAATAGTCACTCACGCGGCTTGCCTGCTGCATGTTGTGAGTCACAATGACAATCGTGATCCGTTGAGCAAGATCCTTGATCGTTTCTTCGATACGAAGGGTGCTACCTGGGTCGAGAGCTGAGCAGGGTTCGTCCATGAGGAGCACTTCAGGCTCAACTGCGAGCGACCGCGCGATACACAGACGCTGCTGCTGGCCGCCGGAGAGCGACCCACCAGCATTGCCCAGTCGATCCTTCACTTCCTTCCAGAGTCCGGCTTGGGTCAGACACCGTTCCAGAATGTCGTCGGGATTGTCAATCTTGATGTGTGCGAGCTTCAGACCCGATAGCACGTTCTCAGCGATCGTCATTGCGGGAAACGGATTCGGCTTCTGGAACACCATGCCGACCTTCAGTCGAATTGCAGCCGCATCAACCCCTTCTGCGTAGATGTCGTCACCGTGCAGGCGAACCTCTCCTGCCATAGCCGCACCTGGAATGAACTCGTGCATCCGATTCAGCAGACGCAAGTAAGTAGATTTTCCGCAACCGGACGGTCCGATCAGACCAGTGACGCTGCGCTCAGGGAACTTGAGGGAAACCCCTGCCAGTGCATGGTGGTTGCCGAACCACGCATGCGCACCGACCGTCTCTAGGCCAGCGAACTGGACTGATTCTTCGATTGTGGTGGTCATCGTGTTCTCTCCTCGAGCGATGTTGACTTGCGATGTTGAACTTGTGTGCGCGACGGTCTCCATGTCAGCGACGATCCTTCCCACCCAACTTACGGGCGACGACGAACAACGCGAAGACGATCAAGAGCAGAACAAGTGATCCTGCCCATGCTCGGGCAATTGCGTATTCGGTGCCGATCTGAAGGAGGCCGAAGACGTACATCGGCATTGATGCCATCGGTCCCTTGATCGGGTTGAAAACAAACGACGTATTGGACAGCGAAGTCAGCAGCAACAGCATTGGCGAGCAGACCTGCATCGATACCTCGTAGACCGGCAGTTTCGGTCAAAGCGATAACAGTATCGCGTGCCTCTTACTCGTTTCCACAGATCAGAACATCGCAGTCCACAGGGCCCGGGTTTTGAAGCTTAGCCGCGCCGACATTGTGAT
>JACCDP011270343.1_pt1 | contig 10263 bp, 11 predicted proteins | sample 7445841 | NCBI WGS metagenome assembly JACCDP01 (sample SAMN15323441, study PRJNA562643) | freshwater metagenome | isolation source: river surface water | place: USA:Blue River Watershed | collected 2017-08-17
AGTGAAACATCAGTCAGGATAGAAAACGATGGGAGCAGTCTGGATTTCGCCCAGCGATAGCTTATCACGATACAGGACCATGGCCGTGAACAGGCGTTCGGCCAAGAAGGCAAGCCCGCGAGCGTTGGAGCAAGAAAATGAAACAATAACTTTTTTGTGCTTTCTACACAGTGGCCAGCAAAAGGAAGAAATGAGGGTATTCATAAATGGCGAGTAGAGTCGTGCCGGGCCACGCGCCATCAGGCAGCCATGAAATTGATTTTGATTCCAGACTTGGCTGAGTTCATTTTCTGACAATGGCAATAAACCATTGCGGGCCGCTTCCATTGAAAGCTCATACCCTGGGAAGCCGGCATGGCCAGCCTCAAATTGTTCTTTCAGGGAACAGCCAAACACTGCAGGTTCAGGAACGTACAGTACATCAGGATTGGAGGGCTCAATGGCATCTTCAGCCCAAGCCCGGCGATACTGAGCATTGCCAATTTGCTTATTCAATTCTGAGTTGAACTCTTTCTGAAGAACCGTTTCGACACAGGACAAGTCAGCCCAGTTTTTGTTATACAGAGAAGGCTGGCCATCGTCAAAAACATACTCATTGGAGCCGAGTATTGCTTCCACCTGCTCATCCATTGCCCGTAATTGTTTGCGTCCGCAAAGGACTGGCACTACCTTGCATTGGCTAGTCCAACGCACAGGCTGGTTAAGAATTGTTCCAGCATAAATTGTCAACTCTTCAGGCTTCATAAGCGCTCCTCTTGGCCCAAAGTTCGTTGTAATTGTTTGTCTTGCCGGCGCCAAGAGCAGTTAAATCGCCACCGCCCGCAGGCTTGCTCCAGGCCATGATTGTGCCGTCGGGAAGAACGAAAGCACGATTCTTTTGCTCATGCAACGGAGTTAGCTCTAAGTAGTCGCCAAACACATAATCAGCATCGCTTCCATGCCTTGCCAATGATTGCCCAAGCAATGTGGGGCCAGTGGGGCACAATGGCGTGATGCCATAGTATTTGTTTTTGCAATTCTCTACGATTTGACGAATGGCGATGGCAAGAGCATGGTTATTGGGCCGTGAATACAGGACGGTAGTAGCGCAAGCGAAGCTTGTAAAACTGAACCGTTGAATATCACGAAACGCCAAGAACTTAATCCGTTCGCCAATTTCTACGGGCGCCACTGCCCTCACGCCAATGTCAAAATACCAGCCTCCAATGGCATTGAGAATGCAGAACCGCCCAAGGTCTGCCTTGTAGGAATAGGGCTTAAGAGTGTCGTAAGCCCATACCACTTCATCGTCATAGTATTGAGCGATCAGACTGCGCAATTCACTGTTGGAATAAAGCTTGTATTCGCAATTCGCAAATACTTCCTTGACGGTGCCAGTGGCATACTGCAAATATGGTGGCAGTTCAATACTGTCATCATCAGTGATGAAGATTTGTGAAACTTGCATCAGCCCAGCCTCACGGGAGTACCAAAGCCCTTGAACTTGCTAGGAGCAGGAGCAGAAAGCGTGCGATCAATGATGCCCTTCATTTGTCCAACAATCGTTGGCCACTCATAGGAGGGCTTACACACTTTTTCGTAACACCATTTGCCAGTGGCCTGAAGGGCCTCTGGAAATTGATAGTAGTAGTCAAGCCGTTCCGCAAGGCTTTCCGATGATGGCACAGGACGTTCCAGGCCATACCCGCGATCAGTTTCGCTTTCCAAGCAATCAATACGCGGCACGTCGCTAAAGATTTCCTTAAGACTTGTATGGTCGGGAACAAGTTGGGCAACGCCAGTGGCGGCGTGTTCAAAATTGACCAGCCCCCAACCTTCGGCAATGCAAGTATTCACGCCAATGTCCGCCGCATTGTATGCCCGATTCAGGCTTTCAATGGACAGGCAGTTATTGACGCTGAAATTGGCATTGGTGAGAATCAGGCGATTGGTGGGATCGTAGCCATAGTCCCTTGCCACACGATTAAAAAGTGGAATAATGTCCCAACCCTGATCTTTGATGCCCATGTGCAGCCAAAGCCTTGCCCTAGGACTGTTCACTGCAAACCTAATAAAGCCCTTGATGGTAATGTCAATCCGCTTGCGGGGCTGATTCCTGTTGCCATTGAAAACCACGAAATCATCGGGCGCAATACCAAGCCCTTGACGGCATTCGTCGCGGTCCATGGGGAAGAACTTAGAGCGATCCACGCCGTGCGGAATCACATCCACTTCCTTGCCATAGCCTGCCTTTAGAAGCTCTTCACGGCCAAATTGCGTGTAGGTGCCAAGCCCATCAAGCCCATCAAGGCTTGCCATAAACTCAGGAAAAATGCCATAGGAGTCAATGGGGGCATAGCCATAGACTTTCATCGGCACTGATTCCCGGACAGGCTTGAGCGCCTGGAGCAGGGGTGGCATACACCACAGGTCATTGGTAATCCACACGAGGTCCGGCTTAATTGCTGCCGCAATCTCAGCAATACGATGGGAACCAAAAGGATCAGGGCCGCCAGCACTTGCCGGATACATCTTGCAATACTCTTGCATTGGCGACGGATCGCCATACCAATTCACAGCCAAGGCATGGATTTCATGGTCATCGCAAAGGCGAGGAATGAGTTCTTCTGCCACCCTGCCAAAGCCCGTTTGGGCTCCCACGTCGCCGCAATAAAGGATTCGCGCCACTGCAAGAAAATAACTGCCATTATCGTAATGGCGATTCTTGCTTTTGGGGGGACGATGGCAAAGGCTAGGGCATTTGGCTCCTGTAGTATTTGACGGTGCAGCGACAACGAGCCCGACAGGCACAACGTTGCCCTGGCATTGGCAAAACGCCCATGCTTACCATCCCTGCGGCGGCATAGCGGATGCAGTCTTCACAATGCTGGGCCTGTGGGTCCAAGATGCGTCTCATTAGCGTGTAGCCTTGCTTCTCTTGGCGGATGGTAGTGCCAGTCCAGTATGAGCCTCTCACGCTATCGCCATAGAGGCTGATCCTGGCCAATGCCATTGGTGCCGACACTCGCTGCTCTAGAAGATCCTTGGCAAAGCCCTCAAGGTAGCGATACTCTTCTCGCAGGCGCCAACCCACGCGCCCCCATGCCGCAGCGTCCATCCCTTGCTGGCCGCCATTGCCGACCAATGCCGCCTGAATGTGGGCCGTCTTGAGCAGCGCCCGTGTTTGCACTTGCCATTGTTCAATGGAAAGGGAATTGTCAATGAGAGAAGCCGTGAGAGTTCTCAGTTTTGTTTTGAGGCTATTGATTCGCCCATCAACAATCGCTTCTACAGTCCTGCCACTCAAGAACCTACCATTGGCAGCCCGATAGCGGCCAGTGCGCGGATCATAAGACCAATCCTCGTCTAGGCGCGTGCTCAGTAACACTGCTTCCGCAAGCAATGAAACTGGCGATAGTTCTTCGCTCATTGTTGCTGCGGATCTAAGTCAGTGGCTTCCAGAAGGGTTTTGTAGCGTTCTGGCGCTTCCTTTTGCCACTGTTCTAAAGCCGCTTGAATGTCATCCTCTTCAATAAGGGCCGCTTCATCAATGCCGCCAACAATGGTGCCGGAAGCCTTAATGGGGTCAATGGCGTCAACCTTGCTGCTCACCATTTTGGCCGCGCCTTTCCTTTCAGGATCAGGGTCGGCTTCGCGCTTACGGGCAACAATCGTTTGACGCTCGCTTTTGCTCATTGCCTGGGCTTTTGCTTGCGGCAGACACTTTGGCTTTCCTTCCCCTTTGTCACGATCGCCACAAGGACCAAGGATTTCGCCATTGCCACCAATCCTCACCCACTTTTCTTTGAACCACTTCTCAAGATCATCGGCATTGATTTCTTCGCCATCGGCCTTAAAGGCGCCGGACAATGAACCATGCTTTTCCTTGTAGAGCGCCTTGTAGTGTTGCACCACATAAGCACTGGCATAGGCCGAGGGCCAAACGTTGAACTTTCGCTTTGCTTCTGATACTGCCCTACTGTGCAAGGCTTCATCTTGGAACTTCACGTCACGACGCTTTTCTAGGTCTCGTGGCAGAAACAGTCCAGCCTCACTATCTACTACGTCCCGGCTACCGTCCATTGGTAGCGTGCCATTCTCTTCATTCAGAGGGTCACGCCCACCAGGGGGCACTGGCTTCCCTTGCGTTTGCTGCGGCAATTCACGGGGCAGCGATGGGTCGAGAGTGGTTTCCATTGACCATTCACTCCCGCCATAGCGTGCATCGGCAACTTCCTGAGGATGCAACACGCCAAGTTGAATGTAACGGCCATCCACTGCCGCCACCCTTGCGCGAACATCAGCCTTCTCTCGCTCGTTAAGCTCAAACAGGTCATTAAACTTCACGCGCCACGAATCAGGAATGCGCCCGCTCGTGGGACCACGTTGGCTCAGGAGAATGTATTCCATCAGCTTTTTCAGGGGGCGCCGGAAATGGCTGGCCTGATAGTCACCCAAAAGCTTGGCGAAATCGCGCTCTTCACTACGACCAGTGGCGCCAATACCACTAGGGCTTTCGCCAAACAGAATCGTATGGGGAATCTGAGACGCGCCAATAATGTCAATTCTCAGTTTCTCCAGCACGCCATCAATTCCGCTGAACTGACGACTAATGAAGCTAAGCTCCTCTTTTTCGGCATCAATGGCGAATCCACGGTACACGCTTTTGCTCATATCATTGAGCACAAGCCTGTTCTTCACGTCACTTTCTTTGCCATTGGCCAGCATTTGAGACAAGTTGCGAATCTTGTGGACAAAAATGTCAAACTCGCTCAAAAGCATGGAGGCCGAATGCACGCCAGTCCAGTAGTGGCGGAAGCTATCGTAAATTGGCTGAATACTGCTCATTCCCCAGCCATAGTTACGTTGGCGAATCCTGTAGGGTAGCCACATACCATCAAATCGCAGAATCCTGTCTTTATGGATGCGCGTGAGGTTGGGCTGTTGGATTAGGTCGCCCGAAATGATTTGGTAGTACGTTGCCTTGGCATAGTCATAAAGACTTTCCTCTCCAATCATGGGAGCAATCTGGTAGCGGTCTAGCACTTCCATGCCTTCCACTTCCACGATTTTGCTTTTGTCTACTGGCTGATCGGCAGGACGACCATCATTGATATAGAGCAGAATTGCTGCACCACCATACAGCCTTTCGTTCTTGCTGGCCAGATTGAAGTTCTCAAGGATCATCAAATCCTCAATCACTTGCTCCATGCCAACGATTTCCTGAGCCTTTGCGCCATCGCCACCAAACAAAATGCGAAAGCCTTTGCGTGTGGACTGATCGGCAACAATGTCCACCACTCGCCTGGGAATCCATTCGCCATAGAGCCCTTCAAGCTCCTCTTGAGTGAGGAAGATGATGGGCTGAGTGCTGGTGGATTGCGACTTGTCGCGCCCCTGGATGCCCATGCCAGTGAAGACATTGGCGAGACCGTCAGTGCGAACACCGGCACCATCAAAGTGGCCAAGGTTCACAATGGGGCCACCATCGCTTCTCACCAGTGTGGTCATATTGGCTATTGCTTATCAGTTCCTTAACTGTAGCGCCCGTTATACTACGGAGCGTAAGCACAATCCTTCATGGCGATTAGCATTTGCCTCACTAAGCAGGAGCGCCAAATGGCGCTAAATGAGGCCCGTCGCCGCCAATCGTCCAACGAAAATAAGGGTCTCTATGGCAGGAATGGTGGCCCTAGATTTGGGGAAAAGGCGCTTAAGGCGCATGAAGTGGGGGCAATGGGGGAAGTGGCAGTGGCAACCTTGCTTGGCATGAAGGAGTTTCTGTTTCAAGAAACTGAAGCGCGTCGTGGCTCTGTTGATCTGCCGCCCGACATTGACGTGAAGACTAGAAATGGCCATAATCGTGATCTGATTGTTCAATTTTCGGAAAACAGGAATAAGCGATTTGTGCTTGTGACCATTGAAGATAATGCTATACTGATTCATGGCTGGATCAATGGCAAAGAAGCCATGCAAGATCAATACATTCTTGATCCTGCTCGTGGCCGCAAAGCTTATTTTGTGCCGCAAAAAGCACTGCAGCCCATGGAGACTTTTCAATGCTTAAATGTTCCCACTTTGCTCAATACGCTCTAAAGCTAGAGCTTTGGCCAAAGCAACAGGAGATTATTGATTCATATTTTGGTGGTCCCGTCACTCATGGCGTGTGGGCACTCGGTCGTCGTTGTGTTGTTGCCGATACTCTTGTGGCGACAAGCAATGGAATGGTCGAGATTGGTTCCCTTGCGGGATCTGGAGAAACTATTGACCACGAATGGGAGCATTGCCATTTGGAAGTGGCGCAACCAGATAAAGAAAGGCGACAAGCTTCTCGCCTTTACAAGGGAGGACGGCAAGACGTTATTCGCATTCGCACGTCTCGCGGCTTTGAAGTGGCTGGCACTCCCAATCATCCAGTGATGGTAATGAGCGAAAAGGGGCTTCATGAATGGCGGCCTCTCGGAGCTTTGAGCCAAGGCGATCAAATAGTCACTCGACCTGGCGCCAATGTTTGGCCTGATAGTTGTCCGCCTATCGCGGGATTTGCTTGCAAGGCAAAAGAGGCTGCGGAGCTATCCCCCAATGCCAAATCAATTCAGCCGCCTTCAACGCTGACCAAGGATTTAGCCTATGCGCTTGGTGCGTTGGTTGGCGATGGCTCTTGGACTATAAAATCTTACGTTCAATTAACGTGTCACGAAGATGACGCACCTTTCATGGCGAAATCGCTGCAACGCGGCTTGGGCGTACCTTTCACCTTGAAAAGAGATGCCCGTCGTAACTCTGTATGCTCTCTTCACTTCAATTCAAGATATTACAGGAAGTTTTTGAATGATCTGGGATGGATTGTAGATGTAAAGCGCGATCAAAAGCGAGTACCCTGGGTAATTATGCAATCCCCACGGCCCATTGTCTGCGCCTTTCTTTCTGGGCTATTTGATACCGATGGAGGAGTAGAGAGCAATGGCCAAACCATTGCTTTCAGCACTGCATGTAAAACATTGGCGCGAGAAGTGCATATGCTCTTATTCAATCTTGGAATTATTTCCAAAATGAAAGCCAAGAAAGTGCAAGGCAAAGAGTATTGGATAATTACATTACTTGGCCTTGAAGCTCGCCAGCAATTTTGCCACACCATTGGCTTTCGTTTACCTCGTAAGCAATTAAAAGCCCTTCAGGGGCTAGACGTTGCACGAGATGGAGGTAATTCACAGGCTATTCCTCATCAAAAAGCATGGTTGCGACGGCTTGCCAGTGATCTGGGCCACAGGAAAGGCGATGGCCTGCTCACGAGAATCCGCAGTTGTGTTGGTAACGCAATCAAGGGTGACAAGGAGGAGTTTAATGCACGACGATTGCCAGGATTGATTAAATTGCTTGACGAGCACAATGTCAATGGAGAAGTTGCGCAACATTTCAGGGAGCTGGCGCTAGTTAGTTATTTTTATGATCCAGTGGTAAGCATTCAACAGGAAGATCCGCAGGAGGTGTTTGATTTTCATGTGCCAATTAGCAATGCTTTTGTTGCCAATGGCATTGTCAATCACAACAGTGGTAAAACGCTTATGGCCGCAGTTGCCGCTCTTTATGTTTGCTTTGTGCTAGAAGCAAACTATAAACGGCGCGTCAGAAAAAACGAAAAGTGGTACATTGTTACCGTTGCTAACGATCAAAGTCAGGCAAAGATTGCCCTAAATAACATTCGTCAGTTGCTTGTTGAAAGTCAATTCGCCAAAGAGATTGTCCGCGAAACGGCCACGGAAATTGAAATTAGCAATGGCTGTGTGTTCCAGGCTATTCCGGCATCAGCCCGTGCCTCCCGAGGGAAAGCCGTGGCCATGTGCATCATGGACGAGCTTGCCTTCAGCCTTGAGGGCGATGCCAATAGGGGCGCTAAGGCCATCTACACCGCTCTAGAGCCTTCCGTGGCCCAGTTTGGCGGCCATGGCCGCTTCCTGGAACTGTCTTCACCATGGCTCACTGATGGCCTGTTCTATGAGCATTATTGCGAAGCCCAAAGTGGCGACTTCCCCTTCATGCAGGCCGTCAACATTCCCACCTGGGAAATCAATCCCAATTTGCCATGGGGATGCCCATTCCTTGAAGCGGCACTTAAGCGTGATCCTGATGCGTTTTGGGTGGAATATGGTGCTCAGTTCTCCAAGAATCTTTCTGCCCTCCTTGCTCCTGAAGTTGTTGACGCTGCAGTCGATAAGCGACGGGGCATCCTCTTGCCTCAAGCTCAATTCAAAGGCATGTACTACCTTGCGCTTGACCCGGCAAAAGGTGGTGTTGGGCGGGATAACTACACGGCCTGCATCGTTCACTACGAAGGAGAAACACTAATCGTTGATAAGTTCCACTCTTTTGATGCTGACTTTGAAATCAATGGCAAAAAGGAAGTGAACATTAAGGCGGTGGAGCAATGGATTCGGGAGCACCATACAGCCTATGGGTTTGAAAGCATTGTGCTTGACCAGTTCAATAGTGCTTCCACCATTCAAACGCTTGCCGAAAGTCTGCCAATTAGTGAACTCACTTGGAGCGTATCTACCAAGATGAAGGCTTTCAGTAAAATGCGGCAACTCTTCAATGCTGGGCTCATTGCTCTCTACAGTCATGAAGTGGCAATTAAGCAAATCAAAGGCCTGAGCGTGGTGTATCGCCAATCTGGGCAATGGACAGTTACTGGCGGTAAGGAGGCCAATGTTGACGACTTTCCCTTCGCCCTGGCTGCAGCGATCTTGGAAGCTTCTGAAAGTGATGACATTGACTGGATTAACTCTCTCGTTAGGTAATGGGCACTATCATGGCAATAGTTTCTTAATGACTGGTGGAGTTTGAGCACAAAGAGATTGTATTCTTGCTTGCTTTGCTGGAAGCCGATCGTCAGACTGCCCTACAACTTTTAGCGGCAGACCACTTTTATGAGCCCAAGCTATTGCCCAAGCTTAGAAAGCTAGAGCGAAGCCTGAGGAATGCTCAATAGCATTGTGCTAGACTGCCACTGTTTCATTGGACAATTATGGCTTCTTTGAGCAAAGCGGCAGAATCGGCATGGCTTCGTCTCATTGAAGCGGTGACTCCGTATGAGGATGTGCAGTCCAGCGAATACACACAATGTCTTGCGGAATACAATCAGGCAATGAAAGATAATGCCAGGGCTCTACATTGGGAACGATGGTGCGAGGAAGAGCCCTGGGCCGTAGAATGCCGGATTTACGATTGCTGATGGTGCGTTTGTGCTATTCGCTTTGCGGAAAACGCTATGAGGCAATAGTGCCAGTAGCGGAAGCAATTAAGCTCAATCAAAAGCTATTGGCACTGGGGGCTGCAGTGTATTGGACTGAACGGCTATAGCCCTTGTTGCTTCCCAATGTGAATGGAGATTGAACCATCGTCACAAACAGCAATACTGATAAGGCTAATGACTTTGGGCTGTTGAGAAGGCGGGGCAATAGATGTTGGAGCAACAATGCGGAAGCCAAGTAAATTGACTGTTCTCCCTGCATATTCGCCATCGCGCTGAGTCGATGTGGGCTGATCGCTAAGATAGCCTTTTCCGCGGATAGCGCGATTGGTCGTTGGAAGAATACGATGAGGAAAAACCAAGCGCAAACCGATGATGTTGCTGGAGTAGTCGGACAGGACGTGGAGGCAGTCGGCCGAACGGCAGTTTCTGGGACCGCCGCTCCAAGAACCACCGCGCAGCAAGGGAAGGGGCATTGGGGAGGTGCGATGGGGAAGAACTAGGCGGAAACCATGAGAGCGAAAAGAACTTTTGGGGCTTTCAGCCTCTGAGTAAGGAGAACGTAAATAACTCACGTCATCCTTAAAGTCTCCCCCACGATAAATGCGATGGGGAAGCACCAAGTGAAAGACAGAAAGGGGAAGCACCAAGCGAAAGCCAAAAGAACGCATACTATCGTCAGGACCAAATAGCATCCTCGTAACCGAACCGCAACATTGTGCAATACGGGGATAAGATCCTCCGCGCAAAAGGAAACAATTCATTGGGGAAAAACGCAACGAAAACCTAAGCCTGCAAACATACGAGGGACTGAATTAGCAAACCTGCGACGAGGAAGAGCAAGCCAGCCAGTGCTGAAAAAACAACTACTTTTGCTTACCTTGAGGATCAAGGGAATTGATTCAGTCACTAAAGGCGAGGGCTCCGGGTTGAGGAATGGAGGGCAACTGCTCCCAGTCACACATCAAGCTCCTGACCCATACAGTGCCGTCATTACAGGCGGCGTACAGGTTGTCGTAGGCTGCGAACATCAC
>JACCDP010562989.1_pt1 | contig 10260 bp, 14 predicted proteins | sample 7445841 | NCBI WGS metagenome assembly JACCDP01 (sample SAMN15323441, study PRJNA562643) | freshwater metagenome | isolation source: river surface water | place: USA:Blue River Watershed | collected 2017-08-17
AGTGACCTGCATTCCTATAGCAAGCAGGTTTTGAATATTTCTAGCAGACGTGTTGTTTGCAGCAGAGTTCTGCATGTAGAAATAGTCATTAATGCCTGCATCCGCGCCTGCTGTGAACGTGAAATCTTGGCATACGCAGGTGGCCGTGGTTGCTCCTGCGTTGACCCCGGCCCATTCGTTGGTCAGAAGAAGCGTCGTGTTGTTCGCCTTGGCCTGATAGATAGCATTATCAGACATGACAAGACCTGCACCGATGCCGCCATTGATACGAACAAAGGTGAGGGTTACGCCGTTGGTCGTAGCCGTAGCATTGACTGAGGTATCGTTTCTGTCACGAAGGGTAAATGTCTTGTCACCAAACTGGATATTCGAATAGACGTTCAACGTCGTCGGGATGCCTGCCGCAGTGACTAGGAAATAGCCAGTGTTCCTAGAGAATCCTGCAGTGGCCTTCGACAGCGTGACAGTGTCCGATCCATTAACGATGTCGCCAGTGAGCGTGAACGTCTCTGCGCCGTCCCAGCGCCTGTCTGCATACACGTACGTTCCGATTGGGAAGGTAGTGCCACGGATGTAAGCGCGAGAGGGGATACGTGCTCGGGCATTAAAGCCCACTGTCTGAGCTCCGTTGTTATTTGCATTAATCCAGCCAGTATCACCAGCGTCGTAATCGCATGCAATACTGCCTTGTGGGATGTATGCGCCCCAGCACTCCGGCATTACCGTCAGGTAATCCAGACGTCCTGTAAATCCGTTTGCTGTGCCAGAAGCGGTGGAGCCGACATTGAACCAAGCTGTCGCGACGTTGAATGGGTTCGTCGCGGTCTTGAACATCAACACATCGTTGATGTACAAGCGGCCCGGGTTAGCAGTATCCAACGGATTCCACGCGAAAGTGAGAGTAATCCACTCCCCCGTTCCATTGAACTGCCAGACACGCTGCCAGTTGGCCACCGTGGTTGGGGTGCTAGTCCCCATGAACACAGCAAGACGCCGGTCAACTGTACCTTGGTTGACCATGACGCGAATGCCTTGGTTATTTGCAGGCGCAGCGGATCCAGAGATCCAGAAGACGTTCTGGTCTTGGGTAGTAATGTCGTCTATTCTGAACCGCGCTTGAATAGAGAAATTACGTGCGACGGTATTCGTGACCAGCGGGAGCGTGAGCGATTTCAGTGACCATAGCCGCTCCAGCTTATTCGACTGAAATACGAATCCAAATGTATCCCTCCAAAATCCCCCGACATAGTTGCCTCTGTCAGCGGACTTGATGTACGCCCGCCATACAGTGCCGCCAACATCTTCGCCAATCTGATACTGCCAATCGGTAGTCGTCAATGTGTTGAAAAACACCTTGACGAACGTGCGGATAGCTTGATCACCCACGCACCAGTAGTTGTAGTAGAACGTGGTGTTTGCAGAGAACGTGATAGTGGCAATGTACGGGGTGTACCCGCCGCCCTCGTACTTAATGTTCACCGCGCCATCAGCCGTCCACGCCGTAAAGACGAAAGATCGCCCATTGATGTGAATCTTTATCTCGGTGTTTGTCGTGACCGCCTGAGACAGGATCGTCGGAGAGGCGACGGTTCCGCTGATCAGTACGTTACCAGTTACACGAGTGCCTACTGGGTTTTGGCTGGCGTCTCCAGTAAATGGGATAGCGTATCCGTAGGTGTAGTCGTTAGCAGGCACGTCCTCGTAGCCAGTGTCATTCCAATTCTGGCCAAGGCATAGTTCAGACATTGCCCGGACTGCACGTGCGTTGGTGTTCCATGTGGTTTCAGGTGCGTACACCAGCTGTCGCTGGGTCCACTTATCCTTTAGCCAGTAATACCTGCGCAGGAAGGAGTTTCGGCTCTCCGCGTTCCAAGGAAACGACATGTTCGGCATTTGGGACTCGGTATCTAGGTCCGAGTTCTTGTCCCAATAGAAAGCATCAGGCGTGTCCGTGTTATTGAATCCGCCACCGATCTGCTTTTTGTAATACGTGCCAATACCGCCTTGTCCCAGCCATGGACTGTTCTCAAAGAATTCGCCGTACGTGCTCCACTTAGTAGGCTTATACCAATGGGACCAGTTGTCCGTGTCAGACCGCTGGTTAGCTGTACGAATCCCGATGTTGTTAATAGCAAGATCGCCCCCTGCACCAGTAGGGTTAGAGATGCCAATACCTGTGGCAGTGGTTGTCGTGACAGACCTTGCGGCCATGACATTCCCACTTGGGTTGAACGACACAAATCCCGCTGTTTGATTTTGCAAGCTGTATAAGCCAGCCTTCAGCGAGTTATCTAGATCCGTGACAGCCCATACTCCACTCCCCTGATACGCTATCTGCAGGATATCCCCAGCAGACAAGGCGAGATTAGCGCCAGTGACGTTCTTAATGTAGCTGTTGTTGTTGACTATGACGGTTGGCTGCGTGATCAACACCTGCTTCGTCATACCTTGAAAATCCAAGGTAGGCGAATCGAATCGTGCGATATACACCTGCGACGTCGTCGGGTCGATGCTGACCTGTCGGCTATTCGTATCCGCAATGTCGTAGATCGGGGAAGCTATCAACGAAATATCGTACGCGCCGGTTAATTCAAACTGACCAACATATTCCGAGGACCCGCTGCCCGGTAAGTAAGTAAAAAGCCTCTGCCCTTCTGCTATCCCGGTCACTGCTTCATTAAACGCAATGGTGTATGTCGGCGCACCATACGAGGCAAATGGGAAGTTAGCAGTACCAATTGTCTTTGACTGAACGACACTAGTGACGGATGTATTCCAAGGGGTAGCCACCGATCTTTCGACTATTACTCCGCCAGAGTAGATGAGGAACAGTGTGCTTCCATCCAGCTTAAATGCGAAACCCTGCAGGTTGGTAAGACCAGTCAAAGACCGAACAAAAGTTACCCCTGACGAGATTACCCATGGAGTGGTCAAGGAATAGGTGTAAACACCAGCGTTTTGGTTACACACAAACATGGTTAGGCCGTCCGACGTGAACTGTATGTTCATGCCGACGTTGACGATCTGAGCGCCGACAGAATAAGTGGTCGGAGAACCTGCTGTTGTAATTACCCATGGAGTGCCCAGCACGTACCTAATCACTCGATTCAGGCCATCATCCCCTACGAACATATATGTTCCAGTAGGGTCAAACGTAATACCACGTGGCTGGGTAGTGATGGCGCTTACAGAAAATGTCGAGTTGTAAGTGGCGCTAGTCACGTCATATGGACGGGACAAAACGTACCTATCGACTGCATTAGCTGTATCCCCGGTGAGGTACATATTCGTACCGTCAGGGGAAAACGCAATGCCAATGTTAGTTGCTTCGTTGGAATTTATATTTGGGCTAATTGCCCATCCACCGGAAATGAATACATTCGAGCTAGGGTTCGCACTAATCGTCTCATACGCGCCATCAAGGAACGACTTAGGTACAGCCTCCTCTGCTGGGTAGGTGATGAATACATCCTTTGTACCGGCGGAGAAGGACACCAATGCGCCTGCGTTTGACGATGCCAAAACCGTGGTTCTTGCCAGCGTAGTAGGCGAGGTGAGCGTACCAATACCTACTTCCCACTCGGATGTACCCTGCCCAGCGATGGTGTAGTACGTCGTATCGCTGGTAGCCATGACGCTGGAGAAGGAAACATACCCAGTGAACGCCCCATCAAGCGTGATATCGGACGATCCAACGGAGGTGGACGTCTCTCTTACTCGGTCTTTTATTACAAGAGCCATTATTCAATCCCTGTGATGTTGTTCCACTGTGGTGTCTGTTCCGTATCCACCTGCCCCCAGTTCGCTGACTGATTCGTTTGGGCCAGCTGCCAAGGGCCAGTGGATGATGAGGATATATTCTGCCATCCCGGAGACTGAGCGTCGTTCAAAAGTGCCCAGTTTGGATTCTGGTCGTCGTTAATCAGCTCCCAGAGGTAGCGACCAAGGAACTGGTCAGACAGGACCAGACTTTCCGCCACGTCAACAAAGAACACGGCGGTGGAGGAAGGGGCATCCGAAGCTGTGATCGCCTCTTGAATCGATGCGAATACGTCAAGAATTACCGATGAGGCCGCCGCAGCTTCTACCCCCTCCTGAATCTGAGCCGAAAAGTACCCTAAGACCGCCTGATCATCCGTGGCTGTTATTGTTTCTTGAATATCAGCGAGGAATACGAACGACGGGAGGTAGGTCTCAGATACTGAAATCCCCTCTGCAATGTCGGCATTGGCGACATATATCGCCGATTCTGCTGCTGAAACGGCTACTGATTCCGACACCGCCCCGACAAAGTCCGCCGTTACTGCGCTCGAATCCAGAATTGTCAGCTGCTCCTGTATCTCGGCCAAAAGAAAAACAATGGCTGAGATGGAGTCCTGCCCGGAAAGAGCCTCCGAAATCGATGCAACCAGCGTAGAGAAGGCCTGCGCGGAATCGGCGAGGGTGAGGGCTTCTTGGATTTGGGCGTAGAGGACGGAGGAGGCTAAGACAGCCTCAGACACGTCTACTGTCTCGCTTACAGCTACGTTGTAGGCCCTAGACCCATCCTGAAGAGCAGAAGCGGCTATGGCCTCGCTGACGGCGGCGTTAAATACCGTTCCAGCAAGGCCAGATATTGGCGCTGCGGAGAGTGGATAGAATCCAAGCATGCGCCGATCTCATCTTATTGGGCTGAAGTAAGCATAGATTCGTCAAACCAACGCTCTTCTACCCGGTCTCCATTGGTCCAAGAAACCAGATATTGCACGTTACCTTCTTCGTCCATGCGAACTTTGAGAACAGGGCCTTCGGGCACAAGCACTTTTACCCTGACCGTGTCCCCTTTTTTGAATTGAGATGCCATTTTTGCTCCTTATGCTGCGTCAGCGGAGAAGGTGTAGGTGACGTTCAGGGTATCTCCTGACGCTACGATCTTGTCGCCGCCTACGAAATCGCCTGCGGAGAACAGAATGCCAGCAGTTCCCGTGTCTACGTCAGCCAAGAAGGCTCCACCGACTGTGCCGCCCGCGCCCGTGATGTTGAAAATGGCAGGGCTGCCGGAGTTATCGATTACGGAAGGGTCAGCGAGGGTCGCGGCTCCGAACGTAGCGGTCTTCCGGTTACCGGAATAGTCCGTGTACTCGGTCCAGCCAGCATGCGAAGTCAGGGTATCGCCAGCGTTGTACGTAGTGCCTGATCCGGGGCCTTGAATGAGGCCGATATACCACGTGGCGCTGTAGCCTACGCCGGAGAAGAACGTGTCATTGAGGTACTGCAGGCCCTCATTGACGACCAAGTTGTGGAACTGATCTTCCCACTTCAGGTTGCCTGCTTCATCAAAGCATTTAACGGTGAAAATACCGCCGAGGCCTGCTCTGTCAGAGCCGCCTGCATTCTTGGTGATGGAGGCATCAGGGGAATCTGTGAAAATAGATTTTTGGGTGAGCATTTCAGCCTCTCAGACTAGCCTTAGAAGGGCAAAAGTTGGGTTATCAGCAGGTAATAGCAGCTCAAACGTCTGATTTGTCGTCGTCTGCGTCGTTCCAAAGTTCAATACAGCAATGGATTTATCGTCCTTGCTGGCGTTATAAATCAATGCGCCACGTGTGCTGAACGAGGATCCGGGCCATGACGGATTATCGAAGCTGACGTACGCAATGCCGTTGCCGGACTGCACCGTGACGTTCTGCAGGATCTGGCCACCTTCGGTATAACCTAGACCGGTTACCTCATCAAGATCGCTGTACTCCTGCGTGTTGGGTCCCAGCAGCGCGGAGGCGGTATACAGCGCAATCTTGATCTCATCGACCTCAAGATTATGCTCGCCGAGTAGCAGTTGGCGCTTAAAACTGGTTGTCCAAGTCTGAGTAATCATCACTGCACCGGTAATTTGACCTGACCGTCTTGGTACGCGTCGCCACGCTGCTTACCATCGCCCAGATTCTTCAACAACGTCAATGCCTCTTTGTACTTCCCATCGTACAAGGCGATCAGGTCCTGTTCGCCCTTCAGGAAGGTGTACCCCTCAACCAAAGCGCCATACAGCAGCACTGAATCGAAATTGTCGCCAAGCCATGTCGTACCTGCAGTGACAATTGACTCTGGGTAGAAGTAATAATGCAGCTCTACCGGGTACGCCTGATCAGGAGTTGGGCCCAAGATGAAGCTCAACTCGTTCGTCATGGTGGACGATGCTACTGTGGGGCCAAAGATAGCGTAGTACTTCGGCTCTCCTGTGGAATTCGGATTCGGATATGTCTCGCGTATGAAGTTCACATCACGATTCTGCAGGTATACATACTCGCCGTTTGCTTTGACAATAGCAAGCGAATACACCGACAAGAAGTCCGCAGGAGCGGATAGATATTTGTTGTTCTGGCTGGCAAGACCATCGACGTTCTTACGGAGATATGCCAGCTGTACCGTGTTGTAGATCCGCTGTTCCGCCTGCTTGATAAACGTGTCTACGTCCGTGGGCGAGAAGTCCCCTTGGAGGTATGAATTTATCTGATATGTCAGTTCGGTGTAGTTCATGGTCTACGATATAAAGGGTGTTACGCTGTTTATCACACCGCTCATTTCAAGTGTCTGCGCCACAGGGGCAGGCATCATTCCTACCGAAGCGAAGGTTGAATCGCCCCCGTATCCCAGCGACACCTGCACTGTCTGTGTGGTATCAGGCCTTGGATCCAACAGAGCAATCGGCTCATTGATGCCACGTTTCGGTTCAAGCTGTGGGTGCTTTGGTTCGTAGCACTCGAAGCACACCTTGAACCCTGTCCATTCCTTCTTCAGCTCATTGAGCTTGTACTGAAATCCGCACTGATCACATATGGCGAGTGCGTATTTACCTGCTACAAAGCCCCCCATGCTAGTACCCCACGTCAGGGGTCAGGTAGACACTCGCAATATCGCGGTCTTCCTGTGCAGCTCTGGTGTATTCCTCTTCGTACAACTGCTTGAGAAGCACTACACGATCAGGAGCCTTCTTGAGCGAGATGTAATAAGCCAGACCTGCCACCAAGCAAGGTAGAAACCTAAAAGAGATGTCTGCGGTATTCGTGTAAGCCCCGGCATCTTGGATACGACGTACAGCGTAGTATCGGAAGATGTATTGCTGGGTATTGTCCGGAGCCGGGTAAACAAAGAGTTTAGCCGGAACTGTACGCTGAACGTAATACTGAGCAGGACGCGATGGAGTATTTTTATCAGGAAGATGCAGGTATTCATTCTGGCTAATCCTGTCGATGGTCACGTCTTGTTGATTCTGCCCTGTTCCTGTCCGAATAACGGCAGATAGCACGTTCACCGTGTCGCTGGGTAGTGTGTATTCTGGCTGGTTGACCACCATCACTACCTGACGCTGCTCTATCGTCCAAAGATTTAGGCCCCTATTTGCCCACTCAGCGAACAGCAGGTTCAACGATATGCGAGCAGTGCGCATGTCGTAACCGTCCCTGACCTGAAGTCCGCAGCGTTCAAACGCCTCGGTGATCAGGTCATCGAACTGTAGATCGAACGATGCTGTTCCTGAAGTGGTCATTCAGACTCCAATTAGCAGGAGGACTTCTTCTTAGCCATGCCGCCTTTTTTGAAAGGCATTGCACGGCCCTCGGCGTCCATGGTCTTTTTCATCAGCGCACGGCCTGCCTTATCAGACTTCTTGGCCGTCTTCGCTTTTTTCATGCCCATAGCAGGCTTTTTCATTCCCATCATGATGCTCTCCTTAGCAGATGTGTGCTTTTTGAGGCCGTGCAGCGCCCGTGCCCTTTACTTCAACCATGCCGCCAGCCTTAAACTTCGGCGGCTTGACTTCCTTGATCATCTTGCCGATATCCGGATCACGTTTTTCAGGGAGCACTGCGCGACCGATGCGGTTCACGCTGCCACCTTTTTTAAACTCCATGCCTTTGCTGGTGCGGCTGAATTTCTTCGCAACCTTCATAGGAATTCCGACCTTCTTGGCGAACTCCGGATTATGAGCTGCGGCGTCCATCAGTTTCTTTTGCTTCGCACTTTTAGCTGGCATGTTTTGCCTCCATCAGGCGGTCTAGTTTCAGTTCAAGACGATCTAAGCGGTCCAGCACTCGATTGATATCGGCGTGTACCTCAGACTTCGTCACATATTCTTTTGCAATCTCTTCTCTCGTCCTATTCAGAAGGATCTGAAGACGAGTAATTTCATCGGCCTTGGACTTGACTACCCATCCAACGAACGCGACGACAATAGAGAGAAGCGTATTCCACAGCATCATTTCCATGTCAGCACTTCCACCGTTTCCTTGCCTGCCGTAACCGGCTGTCCGGGTCAGCAGCTGCTTTAGGGAATTTTTTCATCTGGCCTTCGCTTCGAGCGCAATAGCTGCGGCGACGTGCCTCGCGCGCGGGGGACGGATTGTCCTCCGTCACAGCCGTTTTGAGCTTACTGCCCGGATTGGCACGGCGATAGGCTTTGACGCCTTTTTCGGTCATGCCAGCCCCCGCCTTCGTCGGTCGGAAATTACCCGACTTGACGGAGGTTTTGATGGGGGTTTCCTTTTTACGAGGCATCTCAGCAGACCTTGCAGGCCTTGTTTCTTGCAGCACCTGCGCCGCGTGGCATAACAGAGCTGGACGAACCACCCTTGGCCATCTTCTTGACCTTGCCGCCCTTCGCCATGCCCATGGCCATTTTCTTGTGCTGGTTGACAGCACCACCGCTCTTGTATTTCATCATGTTGATGCTCCTTATGCCCAGAAGAAGGTAGCTGATGTGACGCTTGTCAGGTCAGCATATGCCCCGTTTTTGCAAAGCAGGCCGTCTTCCGGAAGATGGATATAGGTTGCCCCACCGGCCACTGTCACGTCGATTTGGCACACTGCCGTGCCGCCTGACCCGCCATCTTTAATGACGACCGCGCCCGGACCTGCCCCGGGGACAATGTAGATACCCTTAACGCGGGTGCGGCCCGTAAAAATGTCCCCATCTGCGGTTAGATAGGTACTTTGTACATCGCTCATGTAGCCCATGGCGATCTCCTATTACGGTGCGTCAGAGATGGCAGCCAGAGTGTCGCAACGGAGCCAATCAGTGCCATCAAAGAAGGCCAGAACCGGATCGCCAGCTGCGCCGTCAGCGATAAACGCCACGGAGCCGGTTTTGATCGGTACGTTGCCAGAAGTATAAGGAACCGTTGCTACGGTGTATGCGCCCAGAAGCACCGGGCCTTTGAAAGAGGTTTGTGCCATGTCTTCCTCACATGCGATTTGGGCATATCTGTCTGCATGTCGTCAGCCGGGACTGTCAGATATGCCGGGGACCCCGGGATGCTGCCAATATACACCATTGCCAGCAAAATAAAAGGGGGCCGAAGCCCCCTTTTTCATCCCGTTTAGGCCGGGGTGTAGCCTTCTGAGCCCCAGATTGCGCGGGGATCGGACCAGCCGAAGCTGTAACGCTCACGTGCCTTGTAGCGCACGTTACCAGTGTCGAAATCGCCTTCGAAAGCGGTCTTGATCTGGGTACGCTGGAACATCTTCAGGCCGTTAGGTGCATCAGTCAGCAGGAACCAAGCGTCCGGGTCGGTCAGGAAGTGGTTAACGAAGTAACCTTCCGGAACCATGCCCATCGACTTGATGGCGTTGATGTCGTTGTCTGCGGTATCGGTGCGCAGAGTCGATTTCATCAGGCGTTCTGCGGTAAATTGCAGTTCCTTCGGAATGACCATGCGGCGAACCGACAGAGCAACCTTCAGGCCACGTTCGTCGGTGAAGCCAGCGACATCGATGATGCCCTGTTCCAGCGACGTTTCGTTCAAGTCAGCAGCAGTCGTCGGGACGTTGCTGAAGTTCGGGCCCAAAGCGGTCGGGTGGTTGGCGTTACACAGCGAAACGCCGTCGCCACCGTTGTAAGGACCAGTGGTGTTGAACGCATTGTTCAGAACCGAGGCTGCCTTGACCTGCTTGGTGTACTGCATCGAACGAGCCAGTGCTTTGGTGTAGCGAGCCGACAGACGGTCGTAGAGGTTATCTTCGATAGCCTCTTCGGTCAGCGCGAACGCCAGAGCGATGGTTTCGTGGGTGTAGCGAGCTGTGAACGATTCCTGTGCGGAGTCGTACGAAACGCCAGCGCCTTCATTCTTGGTCGGCGCTTCGTCGAAGCCGGTCAGCATGACCTCTTCTTCAAATGCACGATCAGAATTTTCGACGTTGAAAATGGCGGTGTGCTCATTTTCGTAGCGCTTATATTCCATGCCGAACAGAGCGTTCAGGCCGGGCTCCAGCTCTTTTACGAGTTGCGAA
>JACCDP011409046.1_pt1 | contig 10260 bp, 6 predicted proteins | sample 7445841 | NCBI WGS metagenome assembly JACCDP01 (sample SAMN15323441, study PRJNA562643) | freshwater metagenome | isolation source: river surface water | place: USA:Blue River Watershed | collected 2017-08-17
ATTTAATCAGATGATTTTTGGTCAAATACAAAAATTACCCCTGGTACAGAATGTAGGGAAAAACTTCATAAAAAATTATGTACTTATATTGAAAATAAAATAAAGACTAAAAACAATAAGAGAGATTATATTTATTCTTCTTACCATACTATTGGAGAAGGAGAACATAAAATTTTGGATGATATTCGTGAGAGAACCAAAACAGAGCCAAATAAAGATGATGCATATGTTGTATATGGATTAGATGCCGATTTATTCTTCTTATCAATGGCATCACAAAAAGAAAACATATTTCTACTTAGAGAAGCATCTCAATTAGATAACAAACCTGGAAAAACAGAATTATATGACCCAATTGATGATGTAGCTGAAGAATTAAAATATGTTTCAATTGATTTAACAAAGGCATGTTATAACAATACTATTATCAAAATTCTAGAAAAAAAATTAGAGACTTATGACACGCCTGAAGAAGAAAAACAAAAAGTAAATCTTAAAAATAAAAAATTTATAAATGATTTTATCTTTTTATGTTATTTACTTGGTAATGATTTCTTACCACATTTTTCCTCAATTGATATTAAAAAGAATGGTTTGGATTTCTTATTAGATTGCTATTCAGATGTATATTTAAAAACACAATTAAATTTAATTTCTCTACAAAAAGGTAAAGTAAAAATCAATTATATTGTATTAACAGAAATTTTAAGAATTTGTTCTTTAAAAGAATCTTATTATTTTGCCAAACTTTTACCAGAATATCTTGAAATGTATAAAAAGAAAAGATGTCCTCATGACGATGATTATCATAAAGAAGTATGGGAATTAGATAATATTAAAAATATTGTAGTTGAAGATAAAATTCAACTAGGTGTTGGAAAACCAGAAGAATGGAAATTTAGATACTACAAACATTATTTTGGTGAATTACCTGAATATAATCTTTCTGAATGCAAAAACATTAGAGATGAATCATGTAAAAAACTAGTAGTAGATATGTGTAAAAATTATTTAGAGGGATTAGAATGGGTAACCCAATATTATTTTTTAGGATGCCCTTCATGGACATGGCAATATAAATTTTCACATGCACCATTTGTATCTGATTTATATTTCTATCTAAAAAATAATTTCTTTGAAGTAAAATTCAAGAAAGACTCCCCTCTATCTCCATGTATGCAACTTTTATCTGTATTACCTCCTGCATGTCATAAAGAATTGCCAAAAAATTATCAACATCTTGTTTTAGATAAAAATTCTCCAATTAAAGATATGTTCCCAGAAAGTGAAGATATTAAAACAGATTATATATATAAGGAATTATTATGGCAATGTGTTCCAATGATTCCATATCTCAATGTTGATAGAATTAAAGAAGAATGTTCTAAATATAAATTGTCTAAAAATGAAGAAGTATTAAACAAAATATCTGACCCTTTAATTTATAAATGCGTTAAGTAAAATTAATTTACTATTTAATTTAATAATATAGAAAAAAAAATGTTTACGAATAAAAATGACGATAATATGTCACGTAATTCCAGAAATACCCTTTCTGGGTTAAAAGATAGGGGTAATAATAATGATTCTATTCCTTTTAGAATTAATTTTATAAAAGAATTATTAAATACAAAAGAATTAAAACCATTGGTTAATTTTGATGTAACTGATACTGATAACTTTGTTGCTAATAAAAAGAAAAATGCACTAAATGATTATTCAAGTGAAAAAAGTCACGATACTAGAAATAGTTTAAATAAAAAAATGATGGATTTCAATAATGTTATATCTCAAATAGGAGGTCGTTTACTTTATATTAAAAGTGGTTCAACTGGCCATACATTTAAAGGTATTATTGACCCGAATAATGATAATTTAAGTTATGCTGTTAAAGTAGTAGCTTATCCTAAAAAAGAAAATTATGGAGATATTTATGATACACGTAGACCTGAAAATGCTGAATTAATGATGATTAAATTGTTAAGTTATTTTGTAATAAAAAAACAAACACCACATATCATTTTACCAGTCTCAACTTTTTATACAAGTATTACACCTTTTGTAAATTTAATAAAAGATGATATAGTAGATGAAGAAAATAAAAAGTATAAAGAATTTATTGATAAATATAAAGCAGGAGATTATCATGAAAATGTATCAATTTTAATAAGTGAATGGGCAACAAGAGGAGACTTTTTAGATTATGTAAGAAAACATTACAGAAATTTTAAATTAATACATTGGAAAGTATTTTTCTTTCAAATAATTTCAACATTAGCAGTTATTCAAAGTAAATTTCCTTCTTTTAGACATAATGATTTAAAAGCAAATAATATTTTAGTAACAAAAGTTCCTAAAAAAGAAGGTTCTTTATCAATTTATAAAGTAAACTCTTCTGAATATGTTGTACCAAATATTGGTTATCAAGTTAAATTATGGGATTTTGATTTTGCATGTATTCCAGGCATTATTGACAATTCTAAAGTATCTGCTGATTGGTGTAAACAAATTAATGTTATACCTGAGAAAAACAGATATTATGATTTACATTATTTCTTTAACACTTTTATTAAAAAAGGATTTTTCTCACAATTTATAGAAGAAGATTGTATTCCTCAAGAAGCAAAAGATTTTGTATATAGAATTGTTCCTAAAAAATTCCAAGAAGGTAAATATGTTCATAAGAGGGGCCGTATCTTAGTAAAAGATGAATATATTTTACCAGATGATGTATTAAAAAAAGATCCATTTTTTGCACAGTTTAGAAGAGAAAAGTCCCAAGGTAAATTTATAAAAAAAGAAAGTGAAAAATTAAAACCAAAAGAAATTAAACCAAAAATAAATCAAACAAATATGTCTAGTATTAATTTACCAACATTAGAAGATTTACTAGCTAATTCCGATTCTGATTAATAAATTGATTAATATATAGAAATTTTTTATATATTAATTATATATAATGACTAATAATTATGATGATTTAGATTTTTGTATAAATCTAATTAATGACTATTTAGAATCTAACGATAAATCAAAATATAGAATCGAACCTATTTCTTTATCAGAATTAACTCATGATAAAATTATTAAAAATAGTGATTTTAAATATAAAAATATTATTAAAGATACTAAATTTAAATTTGAATCAAATAATAAAAAAGTACATCATGGAAAAAATTACGAAATATCAATAATTCCTTATGAAGGTAATCCAAATAATATTATGGATGATGAAAATAATGGATTAATTTTTAATTATTATTTGAGTGAACTTGTAACTTTGCATAATTTAGATATTGTTTTATTAAACTTAATGAATTTTATTGATGAAGATAATAATTTAGTTTCTGTATTTAATGGAAATTCTTCTACTTTGTTAGAATATTTAAATGATAATGATTTAAATTTGGATATTATTAAAAATATATTTTTTCAAGTTTTATATAATTTGCACAAAATTAATTTAAAAGTAAAAAATTTTAGACATAACAATTTAAATTTAGAATCAGTTCGATTAGTTAAAAATAATAATTCAAATAAAAAAATTTCATTTGATTTAGGTCTCGATAATAAAATTATGTTAGAATGTGAATATATTGTTAAATTTACAGATTTTGATAAATCTTCATGCGATATTATTTCTAAAACTCTTAACTTAAAAAAAAAATCAGAAAACCCATATTATGATATTCATTCATTTTTTAGTTCTTTTATGTATTATGTATTAAATGAAAATGATAAATATAATAATGATAATATTATAAGTTTTATTAATTCAATAATACCAGAAGAATATAGATATTTTGATAAAAAATCAAATAAATATTTAGATGAAAAAGTTTTTGAAAATAATGAAACTAAATTTATTTTACCGATTGATATTTTGGAAAAAAATAAATTTTTTAATAATAGTATTAGTAGAAGTTTAAATAAAAGCAAAAGTATAAGCAGAACTAAAAATAATTCAATTTTATCTGTTTCTTCTATTTCTATTTCTGAAGATAGTTTATCAAAATATAATAAAAAAAATTCGAAAATTAATTATAATATAGAAAATTCTTTAATGGAAAAAATGGAAAACTCTTTAACTGAAACTCCTGGTGATAAATCTAGGATGTTTGCTAAAAATATTAAATATAAAAATAAAAAAACATCTTCTAATACTAATAATATAAAAGATATGATTAAAGGTACTCGTAGATTATATGTTCCTAATAGAAATAATCTTACTGAAGGTTCGATGACTTCAGATGTTTTAAGTAATGTAGAAAATGATAAAAGAAAAGAAAGAGATGATAAAAGAAGAAGTTCTAGAAGAAATCGTTATGAAGATGAATCTGAATCTAATGTAGATAAAGAACCAGAAGAAATTTCTGATGAATCTTCTGTCGAAAATGCCGATTTAAGTGCAGAACCTAAAGTTTCTAGAAGCAAATCAAAAAAGTCTTCCAAAAAATCATCTAAGAAATCCAAAAAAATGACTGTTACTGAATCTTCTTTACCGTCCTTAAGCAGTTCTGGTGTAAATACTGAACACCAAAAAACTATAACTGGTACTGAAGTTAGAAATATCATGGGCCAATATAGTGAAAAGGCTCTTCAAAAAAATGTTCTAGGTAATCTTCCTGAAAATTATTCTGGACCAGTTCCTTATGGCATGATGCAACAAGGATTAGCTGCTCCTCAAAAACAAACTAATAGAATGGGTGCTTTATTAGGTACTGATGGAATTGCTCCAAATGCTGCTCCTCAAAATTTACAACCAATGTCTATTGGTATGGCAGAAGGAGCTATGAATGCAACTATGTCTCCACAATTTATGTCTCCTGTTGCACCAATGCAAATGCAACCAACTATGGGTATGCCTAATATGGTAATGCCTCAAATGATGTCACAAATGGGAAATATGAGTATGCCTATGATGCAAAATATGCCTCAAATGATACCCCAAGGACAATCTGTAACTCTTGGTGGTCCTCAAGAAGGTTCATTAAGTCAAGTTCCTCAACCACAAGCTCCTGTCGAAAATAACTTAAATTTAGCTCAAGCATTAAACCAACAAGGTGGTTCTAAACCTGATACTAGAAGAGTATTAAGATTAAAAAAGGATTTTTTTTTTTAAATAGCGATGAAGATAAATCTGAAAAATTAGTTCAAAAAGGAGGTGATAGACAAGTTCCTTTATTTCAACAGCTTCCTGAAGGTCCTGCTATGCCTGTTGAACAAAAAAGATTTAATGATATGATGGATTCTAGACCACCTCCATATTTTAATCCTAATCAAGGCGGACCAAGTGGACCTCCAAGAGGCGGACCAATGGGTGCACCAAATCCTCTAATTAATTTACAAGTATATCAACCACCTAAACCAAAACCAAAAGATTTTGTTGAACAAGATATAAATAAATTAGATGCATCTATGTTTTTACCAGCATTTGGTACAAATCCATTCTTCGCACCTCAATATGGTGTAGTTAATGGAATAATACAACCACAAATGCCAATGTTACCTACTTTAATTAAAAACTATAATATTCAAGCTCCTAATCCAACTGGGTTACATGAAAAAATGGCTTATATTTATGAAGATATGTTACCAACTATAAATATACCCGGTAAAATTATTACATTAAAAGACAGAAATAATTTACAGTTTTATTTACGCTCTATTCTATTTTCTAGAGGAGATGGTGTTGATATGAATTTAGATGAAAGAAGTAATTCTCTTATGCAATATATGAAATATATGGATTTAAATCCTTATAATAATTACTTCTTCAGCCCAAATCCTTATATGTCACTTCCTGATGATTTTTTAATTTACAGAAGTTGTTATCCAATTCAAAAAGAAGGTGATGTAATTAAATGTGCTAAAAATTCTATTGGTCTTAATGTTCGTGTTTATAATTTAACAAATGCTGAATATAATATATATCATCCTGCACCAGGTACACCTGCTACTAAAAAAACAGACTTTGATACTTGGAGAGAAATTTCATGTTATACTCATATTCGAAATCATATTTTAAAAAAATCAAGATGTCCAAATTTTATAAATATGATTGGTTATTTTATTAATGAAAAATCAAATATTGATTTTAATAAATTAAAAATAATTAAAGGAACATTTAGAGGAAGACCAGCTGAAGAAATTAAAGTAAATTATGATGGTAAAGAAATCATTATAGCAAATCCTCAAGCTTCAACACAAAAAGCTTTAATTGTGTTAACTGAAGCTCCTCAAAGTAATTTATATGGATGGTGTTCGACACAATATCAAAGAGCTGGTATGGTTAAAAGAATGATTAGTACTGGATATTATACCGATTCAGTTTGGTTTTCGATTTTATTCCAAATTATGGTTGCTTTATATGTTTTACAAAAAGAAGGTATTTGTTTAGAAAACTTTAGTATTGAAGATAATGTTTTTATTCAATATTTAAGTTTACATTCAAATTTAACTAATTTCTGGAAATATAAAGTAGATGGTATAGATTATTATGTACCAAATCATGGCTTTTTAGCTCAAATTGATTTAAGTTTTAAAAAAGTTGAGGATGAAGGAATTAAACATAGAATAAGTGCTAATATTTTTGAAGATAAAAATGATGAGGGAACCAATATTACTATTACTGAAGATAAAGTATTTGATACAATGTTTAAAAAAGTATTTAATAGAGGAAATTTTACTGGTGATACATTTAAAGGTAGAGGAGGTATGAGTCCACCTCTTGATGTATTAACATTTTTAGATAATGTAGCGTCTGATAATACTACCCATAATATTGGTCAATTTATCAAAAAATATTTCACAAGATTTGTAAATAATAGAGTTGGTACTTATCTAAAAGAATTAGAATTACCAAATATAAGAAGAACTGATATAACCCTAGAAAAAGGACACATTTATGTACAAGAAGTAGAAAGCAATACATTTAAGTTTGTAATATATTTACAAGATGATGAAGCAGATATAAGCATGTGCAAAATTTTAACTAAAGTAAACGACACATCTGAAATTAACGAAGCTACTGTTTCTAAAGGTACTTTATTAGGATATAATCGTGGTGAAACTATTGAACAAACATTTAAACCAAATGAAATAAACTTAAATGAAGATGATTTATTGGAAACTTATATAGTATCATAAATATTTTAAATTTTTTTTATAAATTAATAATATAAGTAAATATTATTAATGAACTGGTCAAATTTTACTAATAGAATAACTGGTAATGGTAATTCTAATGCATATAATTCAAGTGATTATCAAGAAATATCTTTTAATAAGCTTGAACCAAAATTTAGAACTAATAAACCCAAGGAAGATAATTTAGCTTCTTTAGCTATGAGAAGTTATACAACTAAAGGAGTTAATGGCAATGAAGTTTATGATGAAATATCTAAAATATTTTATTCACAAGAAAATATTAAAAGAATTCAAAAAATGATTCGTAAGACTATCTATGAAAAAACAAAAGGACAATTTAGATTAGATGAAGATCAAGATGAATCCGATTTATTAATTGTTATGAGAGCTGTTTTTATGGAACATGCTCGATTTTTACCTATTAAAATAGTTCATCAAATTAAAGAACTTAATAAAAGAACTATTGAATATATTGTTCCTGATATGATTACTGAAATTAAACAATCTTATGCATATATTAAAGAAATTAATGAACCAATTAAACCTATACCAAGACCAATGAATGTCAATAATGCAGGTCGTAGAACATTACCAGCTCTTACATCTGCATGGGGATTTTAATTTTTATGATTAAAATATATTAAATTATATATTTTAATAAATTAAGAAATTTAAGCTTTGATAAACATAGCAACAGTAACAGTTGTTTTGATTGTATTATCATCGCTTGCAACAGCTGGTCTAATAGGAACAATTTGTGGACCAACTTGTTCGAAACCAGTTGGGCAATACATTATACCACCGTTTATTGCTGGGATTGCAGCTACAGCTGGTGCTGTCTCTACACCGGCCTCAAGAACTGCAGCTCTAGCAGGGACAGCAGCTCTAGAAGCATAACCATAAGCATTATCACCATATTGGAATGCATTGCTAGAATATGATGCAAATCCAGTTTGTCCACAATTTACATATGCCATGCTACCAATAATGAAATCTTTAGCTCCAGGATTAGAAGAAGCATAGCCAGTAATGTCATATTTAGGTTCTGGTATACTTTGTGTTTTAACACAAACAGCAGATTTAAGTTTGTATGAATCAGTGCCAATAGTTAAAGTATCAAGATTTGCGGGACTTTTGGAAATGGATTCATAACCGGAAATAGATAAAGGTAATGCATTGTAAGAGAACATAGTAGGATTTACCATTTGTTTAGCTTGCATTGAGAAAGTTCTTCTGTTAATGTAGAAGAATAATACATTTCTGCTGTAAACAACAGATTTATGTTTAGGTACAATAACTTTATTTTCAACATAGAAATCTGGTTGGTTTAAAGCAGTTGATAATTCAATTGCGTCTGATGAATTAGCTGGAGTTCTGATATTGATGATAGGTACAGTAGATACTTGTTCCATGGCTAAAGTATTGATTGGTGCAGCAACACTGAAGTAAGAAGAAGTAGCTAAGTTTTTAACAGCAACAACAGTAGGTCTGTAGGAGAAAACACTGAATAATCTTCTTAAGATAGAACCTTCATCTTCAACAAAAGCATAATCAGGAGAATCATATAAGTTGTTTCTGCATGCTTTGAGGGAGACTAAGAATTCAGTAGCATCAGAGGCATATAATCTGCCTTGTCTGAGGTCTTTTACTGCTTTCCAGAGTTCAGTTTGTACTTTAACTCTGTTTCTTAAATCTACGAGAGCAGAATCTTTTTGAGAAGAACCACATACAACTTCATTAGGGTCAGTAATGAGGTCGTTGTATAACATCCAGTCGTTTAAGTTTTTGAATTGAGTTCCGTTGTATCTGGCAGCAACAATACCAGAGATAGAACCTAATAACATTCTGTCTTCTAAATCTTTTACTTTAGGAGCAAAGAGAGCAAAGACTACAGGGTGTACATGGGAGTACATGTTATCTTTTCTGGGGTCGTATACATCTTTAGCATCTTTAGCAACAATGATTTTGCATTCTTCATTATCTTGGTAAGTTAAAGATTGGATAACTACTTGGGAATGTAAAGCATTGTTAGCTTGGTGCATTCTGAGGATGTCTTGTAAAACATCTAATTCAGAAGATTTAACGCTCATTTTAACGGGCATATCTACAGTGTGACCGAGAGTTCTGGATAAGTTGGTGTTAGGGATTTGAGAACCATAAGAAGAGAAAGATTTATCAGATAAAGCAATGTTTAAGAATGCATTGAATTCATCATCAGAGAAATCATACTTTTTCTTGTATTTTTTGGCCTTTTCTAAGATTCTTTTGGGGCCGAGGTGGCTGTATTTAGTAAGGATTAAAGTGGCGAACTTTTGTGCCTTACGTTTGATTTTGGACATCTTTTCTGCGTATTCAGAATAGAGTTTGGTTACTAATTCAGTGTCATTAGGATATTTGCTTCTTAAAGCTGCTAAGACTTCTGCATCAGTGGCATTTTCTTTGATAAGTCTGCTGACATCAACACCCTTACCTTCGTTAGTATTCCCTTGATAACCTCTAGAGTCGTTTGACATTGGTATATATTATATTGTAAATAAAAAAAATTTACTTATATTTTTTAAAATTTAATTATTTTTAAAAACTATATATTTTTAAAATTTAACTTTATATTCATATTAAATTATGTTGGTTATTACATTACTTTTTTATTGCGATATTTTCTTTAACTTTTATTTTTTTCTCAGGTTTAATAGGTAAAACTTTATTATTCAAATAATTTGAAATCTCCTTTTTTTCCTTAGATTTTAAGTTCGTCTTAGAACATTTAATTTTGTCTACTTTTAATAGTCTTTCCAAAGTCTCTACTTTAAAATCTTTATAATCTTTGAAATTTTCAATACAATCTTTAAATTCATTTTCATTAATTTGTTCTCGGATAATTTGATTTACATATATATAATCTTCAATATCCATATTACTAAATACTTTATTAACATTATCTATATTTATTTTGTTAATTCTTTTAATTGAATATTTATTTAAATCTAAAGGATATACTATATTTGTATTTCTACTTTTAATTAAATGTTTATCTAATAAATATGATGGTTTTATAGAACTATAATAAGCGTGCGCTATATTAATGTCCCAACTCATTTCACTATGAATAAA
>JACCDP010685033.1_pt1 | contig 10259 bp, 8 predicted proteins | sample 7445841 | NCBI WGS metagenome assembly JACCDP01 (sample SAMN15323441, study PRJNA562643) | freshwater metagenome | isolation source: river surface water | place: USA:Blue River Watershed | collected 2017-08-17
ACGACTGAGGTTGCGCGCTCAGCACTCATCCAAAAGCGCTGACCCTTGCTGGCAGATCTTCAAAAAATCGTTTTACCAAATTTATGATGGCTCGTTCGCTGCTATTCGCCCGCTCGCTGATATTTGCTGCGCTGATCGTCATCGCGACTGTGGTCTGGGCCATCGGCTGTTTTGGTTTCCTGGTTCTGCCTTACAGACAACGTTATTGGATGATCATTCGCTGGAATGTCTTCATCACCTATGCCGCCAGAATTGTTTGTGGTATCCGGTGGCAGGTAAAAGGCTTCGAAAATCTGCCAGATGCGCCGGTCATTTTGCTCTCAAAACACCAATCGGCATGGGAAACCATTTTCTATTGCTGGTTGATGCCACGTCCGCTGATCTTCGTGTTCAAAAAATCACTCCTGTACATTCCCTTTTTTGGCTGGGGACTCGCCATGTTGCGGATGATCGCGATTGATCGAAGCCGAGGGCGTGAGGCAATGGCGCAAGTAATCGAGACCGGTAAGCGCAGGCTGAATGACGGCCAGTGGGTCATCATGTTTCCCGAGGGGACCCGCACACCCGTCGGGAGCCAGGGAAAGTACAAGACCGGGGGGGCGATTCTGGCGATCGGCACGGATACGCCAGTCGTGCCGATTGCCGTCAATTCGGGGGATTGCTGGCCGCGCAATGCATTCATCAAAAAACCGGGTACCATCATCGTGTCGATTGGAGCGCCTATCTCACCACAAGGCTTGACTGCGAATCAGTTGATAGAAAAGGTCGAACATTGGATAGAATCCGAAATGCGCGTGATTACCCCCGATGCTTACGCGTAGTTGATACGCTGCTGATACTGCTGATGCCACTGACCAAACTACTCAGAAAACGGATCCCCGATCCGAATCAGCTTTCGCTGGACGCGCTTTTTAGCGATACGCAAGCTTCACCTGTGGTCGCTTCCACCGTACCTGACACACCGATCCCTGCCGGCCATAGACGCCTTCGCCTCGACAACCTGAACCTTGATTATCGATTACTACGTTCGAAGCGCAAGACTATCGGATTTCTGATTGATGATGACGGCCTCCGAGTCAGCGCGCCGCGCTGGATCACGATAAATGAAATCGAGGCTGCCATCACCAGCAAGCAGCAATGGATTTTCCGCAAGATGAATGAGCAGCGTGAGCGCTCGGTACGGCGGCTACAGCCGGCGATGGTCTGGCGTGATGGCGCGACCCTGCCTTATCTTGGCGGCGACATCACCCTGCGTATCGCTGATTCAGGCAACCTTGGTGGCGCCTATTTCAATACAGCGACACGTGAGCTACATCTAAGCTTGCCAAGCTCTGCCAGTCAGCAGCAACTTAAAGATCGCGTTCAAGGCTGGCTACAAAGCGAGGCAAAACGCCTATGTGCGGAACGACTAACGCTGTACGCTGAAAAACTCGGTGGCAGCTACAAGGGCTTTGCGCTGTCATCCGCCTCAACGCAATGGGGCTCTTGCACCGCAGACGGCATGATTCGCCTGAACTGGCGCCTGATGCATTTTGCACTGCCGAATATTGATTATGTCGTCACCCATGAGCTATCTCATTTACGCGAAATGAATCATGGTCCACAGTTCTGGGCGACGGTGCAATCGGTGTTCCCGGAGTTTGAACAGGCGCGCAAAGCACTGCGCGATCATGAACCTTCGCTGCTACCAAAGTTTTAACGCGCTGTAGCAGCGCAAGCTTGTCACAGCCCTTCTCACAGCTGTCGGTCAACAACCGGCTGGATTTCCTGAACTGCGCCTTCCTTACCCTTCGAGTTGGCGAGCCAGCTGGACGAATGCGTCAAGGCCAATGGTTTCAGGTCGCGCTTGAGGATTGATTCCTGCTTCTGTTAGCTGCGCCTCGGTGAAAAGATCACGCAAACTATTCCGAATCACCTTGCGACGCTGCGAAAAAGCTGTGGTCACCACCTGCTCAAGTAATTGCTGCTGACAAGCGAGTGGCTCATCAATCGGGATCATGCGCACAATCGCAGAGTCAACTTTGGGTGGCGGGTCGAACGCCTGCGGTGGAACGACGAACAGTTGGGCCATCTGATACCGCCACTGCAGCATGACAGAGAGCCGGCCGTAGTCACGCCCCCCGGGGCTGGCGACCATACGCTCGACAACCTCCTTTTGCAACATGAAATGCTGATCTTTCACCAAGGGAGCGTACTGTGCCAAATGGAAGAGCAGCGGGGTCGAAATATTGTAGGGAAGGTTGCCGACGATTCGAAGCTTTCGTTCATCCGTACGCAAATGATCAAATTCGAATTGCAAGGCATCGGCCGAGTGAATAGTCAACGAGCGATTAGCAAATTCCTTTTGCAGCAGCGTGACGAGATCACGGTCTAGTTCGACGACATGCAGCTGATTCAGGTGCGCAAGCAGGCGGGCCGTCATGGCACCTTTGCCAGGTCCTATCTCGATCATATGATCGTCAGGTGCCGGCGCGATGGCTTCAATAATATGCTGGAGTACGCCGGCGTCGTGCAGGAAGTTCTGTCCGAATCGTTTCTTCGGAAGATGCCTCATTGGCTGGCGCGCACCATCTGACAAGCGACTCGAATCGCCTCACGCATACTCGTATGATCAGCATGACCCAAGCCCGCAGCCGCCAGGTCCAATGCGGTACCGTGGTCTACCGAGGTACGTATGATGGGCAAGCCGAGGGTGATATTAACGCCATGGCCAAAGGTCGCATGCTTTAGCACCGGCAAACCCTGGTCGTGGTACATCGCCAGTACGCAATCCGCATCGCGCAGATAGCGTGGCTGAAACAGTGTGTCTGCTGGGTAGGGTCCACTGACTTGCCATCCTAGATCACGTGCGCGCATGATCGCAGGTGTGATCTGCTCAATTTCCTCGCGCCCGAGGTAACCACCCTCGCCGGCATGCGGATTCAGACCAGTCACAAGAATTCGTGGATCAGGAATCCCAAATCGACGCACAAGATCGTCATGCACGATCGTGAGTGTCGTCGTCAGACTATCGCTTGTGATGGCGGCTGGCACGTCTGATAGCGCCAGATGGGTGGTGGCCAAAGCCACGCGCAGCGAACCGTCGTCAGTATCACCAGCCAGCATCATGACTACATGATTGGTGCCGGTACGCTCGGCCAAATACTCGGTATGGCCAGTAAAAGCGTGGCCAGCGTCATTGATGGTTCGCTTCTGAACCGGGGCAGTGACGATCGCATCGACTGCTTCCGTCAGCGCGGCATCGATCGCCATATCGAGCATCCTCAGTACGGCAAGGCCATTGCGGGCTGCGAGTTGACCTGGCGTCGGCCCTGTTGCCAATGGGGAGTCGAGCACACAAAGCGTGTTTTGATGGGTTGCCAGTTCAGCCGCAGATTGAACCAGCCGCAGGACTCTGGCTGGCGCAATCAGCGTTGCCAGTGCTTTGATTTGCGAAGCATCACCAATCAGTAAGCAATCAGCATCACCCACTTCAAGCGCAGCACGCAACGCGATCTCCGGGCCAATACCGGCTGGCTCACCACAGGTAATCGCTATCCGTGGTCGATTCATAGCCAGATTTCGTACCTAGCGGTTTGCATCATCCAAGCGATACTCGACATAGGCACGATCGCGTAGTTGTCGAAGCCAATCCTCATAAGCTTCTTCGAGTTTCTGTTCACGTAGTGCCTGACGCGCAACCAAACGCTGACGTTCACGGGATAACTCTTCCGTTTTACGCTCCATCACCTCGATCAGGTGATAGCCAAATGGTGATTCGACCGGTTGACTCACCTCGCCCGGCTTAAGTGCATTCATAGCACGCTCGAAGTCAGGTACCGTATCGCCGGGATAGATCCAGCCAAGTTCGCCACCCTTGCTGGCAGAGCCATCATTCGAGTAAAGCCGCGCCAAGTCTTCGAACTTCGCAGCGCCATTGTCGAGCCGTGACTTCAACTCGACCAGCTTACGGCGCGCCTCTGCCGCTGAGACAATTTGATTCACTTTGATCAAGATATGTCGCGCCCTGGTTTGCTGCACAACATTTGCCGCTGCGGCTTTCGAACCGCCGATGGTACGCCGACCGACCAGTTTCAGTACATGGAAACCATTTGCGCTACGCACCAGTGGCGCAATCTCACCATCGGCAAGCTTGTCTACGGCTTCGACGAACAGCTGAGGCAGGCGTGCCGGACTACGCCAGCCTAGCTCACCGCCAGTGAGTGCGTCGCCAGCATCGGAAAAACTGGCTGCGACTTTTGCAAATTCACCACCAGACTTCAATTGCTCAATTGCTTGCTCAGCACGCTTCTTACGGTCTGCAATTTGCTGCGAAGAGGCGTTCTCAGGTACCCGAACGAGTATCTGCGCAATATTGATCTCTTGTTGGGTATCAGTGCTGCGCGCAGCGGAAGAGGCTAGGAATCCATCAATCTCGGATTCAGTAATTTGCAGCTTGTTATCAACCTCGCGCTCGCGCAAACGCTGCAGCGTAATTTCCTCGCGAATCTCTTCTCGGAAGCGCGCGAAAGAAACACCATCGCGCTCGAGTTGATCACGCAAAGCCTGTACGGTGATGCCGTTCTGTTCAGCAATCCGGGCCACGGCGCGATCAAGCATCGTATCGTCGACGCGAACCCCGATATCACGTGCCATTTGCATCTGCGCACGGTTGACGATCAAGCGCTCCAGCAACTGCTTCTGTAACAGGTCACGCGGGGGTACTTGCATATTCTGCCGACGCATACGCTGCTCAATAATCTGGATTCGATCATTCAGCTCTTTCATTGTGATCACGTCGGTATTAACAACAGCGACGATCGCGTCAACCAGCACCGGCTGACGTGTTGAACGTGCACTTTTATCTTGCGCGTGAACTGCCGATACGGTTATGAGCATCAAGACAGCGACGAGGTGTCGAGTCCAGAGGAAAGATCGCTCAGTTGATTGAATCAATGTAGTCATAGGTTTCTGTGAAAAGCACATTTAGCGGGTAACGAACATCGTCAACACGAATCAGATTCTATTGTGCCGGTATAGTTGCCGGACCAAGTGTCTGGTAACCAGGAATATTCAATCGAAGCGCTCGCATAGGATTGGTTCCCAGCGACGATAGTCCATTGAACTCGAGTTGCAAGAAGGTCGTATTGTTTACAACACCTGCGGCTGTTGGCACCCGCTGGCTAACCAAACGGAAAATCCAGCAATCCGCCTGATGTTCGACACCGTACAAGGATTGACCCACGCGATTCTCGTCAATCAGGTAATTAATTCTGCCAACACCGTACCAGCGATCCGCAATAGGCCATTGGCCAGAGATGTCGATCAACTCATACTTGGTATTAGGAATATTTGCCAAATTACGCGAATCTTTGCGGTACTGGAGATTGAGCAATTTGAGGGGCTCCGGCTGCCAATACACGCCGATATTCATACGGTTGACCTCACCACGCTCCTGGTTGTACTGAAAATTTGCATCCAGCCGAGTTTCGCGATTAACCCGTCCGGTCGCAAGCAGTAGAACATCTGACTTTTCGCCGGCGGCCGATGCCAGATCATTACCAAGACTGACACGCTGTTGGTCGAAATTGAAACGCTGCGCGATTGCCATTCGTAAGCGCTCAGCACCATCGGTTTCCAGGTAGCGCGAGGTCATTGCCAACGTGATCTGGTTCGCGTCACCGATACGATCATTACCGATGAAACGATTCTCTCGAAACATCATCCCGTAACCGATATCTGCAATCGTGGTATCGAAATTCGGATACAAACCACCATTCTGCTCGACGTAGGGAGTGTAAGTGTAGTACGCACGAGGCTCCAGCGTTTGAGTTGCATCTCGACCGAAAAAGCTCGCGTTTCGCTCAAAAATCAAACCGGAATCCAGCGACACGCTAGGCACCAACCGGGTAGGTGCGGTCATCATACCGGCGGCAGAGGGAGCGATCTGATTCAGGTTATACAGCGTGCCATGCGCCGATACACTGGGAATTAAAAAATAACCCGGAGTTCTGAGATAGTTGTAGCTCAACCGAGGATTAATGACTAATCGATCGCCCTGAACTGCAGTGGGATGGGAAAAATTAGTGTATTGCGAACCAACCATGAGACTGAAACCCGCATCACTAAAATCAGAGTAGTTCAGGTTAACTTGTGGCAGTCGCGCGTAGGGCACACCAATCGGCGCGGCCGGATCCTGAAGTACCTGGAAGTCAGCGAGCTGCAAGGTGCCGCTCCATGGCCCACCTGGGCTATAGGACATGGTTGCAGTCTGCGGTAACAGTCGACGGTTGACCCCCGGTCGGTCAAACACATGACTGAGCGGAAAATCCCGCGCGTAGTTATTATCGGACACGCTGTTATAGTCCAAAGCGAAACCGACGCCGGGATAAACATTATGGTTATGGCGCGCGCTGAGCGCATAGCGCAGCTCGTTCGAGCGTTCCGAATCATTCATGAACTCGAAGCGTGTCTCACCCGCATATTGCCGTTCAAGATACCGAGCATCCGCGCCTAGCATCAGACCTCTTGTCGACATATATCGTGGGAAGATGGTCAGATCTCGGTTGGGCGCAATATCCCAGTAATACGGCGTTGTCAGCTGTAAGCCTGTCGAAGTCGAGGTCGCAAAAGTTGGTGCCAGAAAGCCTGATTTTCTACTTTCAGCGAGCGGAAATGAAATACTCGGCGTGCCAGCCACCGGCACGCCTTTGAATATCAGCACCGCATTGCGCGCGCGACCGATACCGGCACCATCATCCAGCGTCAGCTTGCTGGCTCTCAGGTACCAGTCAGGGTCCGGCCCATTACAAGTCGTGTATACCCCATTGGAGATAGTTGCAACATCTTCGGATTCGAAATCGATGCGCTCGGCATGGCCTTGTGCATTCCGCTTCAGCAAGCGATAAACAATGCTATCCATGTAGCCGATTCCGGTATCGAGCTTCAGTTTGAGTGAATTCCCATTGAAGCGGTCACCGGCGCGCAACACTCGAACATCGCCCTCCGCCTCTACGCGGTCATCAACGATGTCGTAATACGCCTGATCTGAGTTAATCACCGTCTGGCCGCGCGTAACCTCAACCTGCCGTTGCAGGCGCACTTCCCGATCAGGCCGGCCAGATATTTGCTCACCTTCGATCACCGTTGGCGCATCATCCTGTCCCAATTTGTCGGCCAACCATGTCTGCTGGGCATACCCTGCGGGCAAGACCGCCACGACACCCATCAGCCAGAACAGCGCAGGCTGCTGGACTGATCGAAGAAACGTGGAGAGTGATCGCCGGGTCATGAAGAATGTTTATTCGGTAGTAAGCGCCGCCGGCGCATGGCGAATCCATTATTATAGGGGAACTCGTTGGCTGCCCGAGCCCCTTGAGCGGCTGTATTTCCCGATCTCTCCTCCATGACCACCCCTGCAAACGACGATATCCGACTGTCGAAACTGACCGACTGGCTTGCCAAACTTGAAGCCCCAAAAACTTTGCCTGCCAGCCTGCGTCCGGCCTCCTCGGATGCCAGCTTCCGGCGCTACTTCCGGGTCGATACCGCCGACGGTGGCACATTGATCGCGATGGATGCGCCGCCACCCCAAGAAGATGTGCGCCCATTTGTTCATGTCGCCGCCTTATTTGCAGCGACCGGGGTAACAGTGCCCACCATCCTGGCGAGCGATATGGAGCAAGGGTTCCTGCTGCTAACAGATCTTGGCAGCACTACCTATCTCAGGCAGCTGAATGCAGATACAGCACACAAACTCTACATGGATGCGATCGAAGCGCTGGTCCAGCTTCAAGTCCAAAGCACGCCAGGCCGGCTTCCTGAATATGATCGCGAGCTACTGCACCGCGAACTGATGCTGTTCCCAGACTGGTACTTGAGCAAGCATCGCAATGCCGTACTTGATGACAAGCAGCGTGCAGATCTCACCGGCGTATTTGATACGCTGCTTGCCAATAACCTGGCGCAAGCGCAAGTGTTCGTACATCGCGACTATCACTCACGTAACTTGATGGTGCTGCAAACCGGCAACCCCGGAATACTGGATTTTCAGGACGCAGTATATGGACCGATTACTTATGATCTAGTCTCACTATTGCGCGATGCCTATATCGAGTGGGATGAGGAAATGGTACTCGACTGGGCGGTTCGCTACTGGGAACACGCGCGCCGTGCTGGCCTTCCCGTTGCCGCTGACATCGACCTGTTTTACCGCGACTTCGAGTTCATGGGACTGCAGCGTCACCTTAAGGTACTCGGGATTTTTGCGCGCCTTTATCACCGCGACGGCAAAGATGGCTATCTCAATGACATGCCCCTCGTCATGCAATATGTCCGCAAAACTGCTTACCGCTACAAGGAGTTTTCGCCGTTGGTAAGACTGCTTGATACGCTGGAAGAAAAGCAGACAGGCATTGGCTACACCTTCTGATATGAAGGCCATGATCTTCGCTGCAGGTCGTGGTGAGCGTATGCGACCGCTGACCGATAGCTGCCCCAAGCCCTTGTTGACCGTGCGTGGCCGACCGCTGATCGTCTGGCATATCCTGAATCTAGTGCGAGCAGGCCTGACCGACATCGTGATTAATCATGCACACCTTGGTCACATGATCGAAGCAGCGTTGGGTGACGGCCATCAATTCGGCGCAAAACTGGTTTACTCCGCCGAGGGAACCGCGCTGGAAACTGCGGGAGGCATCGCCAAGGCCCGACACCTACTCGGCGATTCGCCCTTCGTAGCGATCGCGGGTGATATTTACTGCCCGCACTTCGATTTCAGCAAAGTGATCGATGTGCTCGAAGAATCCGATCCCTGGGGCAAGCCCTATCCGGCCAGCGAGCGTGACCTGGGATGGCTGTATCTGGTGAAGAACCCTGCGCATCACCCAGAGGGAGATTTCGCTCTTGCGAATTTTTCCATCGCCAACCAGGGTGAGCCGCGTTATACCTTCTCCGGTATCGGCGTCTATCGTCCCGAGCTGTTCGATACCATCGCGGTGGGCGAAAGCGCAAAACTCGCCCCAATCCTGCGCGAATTCGCCGACAAGGGCAAAATCGGGGGCGAGGTCTACCGTGGCGACTGGACCGATGTCGGCACCATAGAGCGTCTCGAACAATTAAATGCACCCTTGAGAACTGGATCATGAACATCACGACCTTTGCACATCGGCGCGCTGCGCTGATCGAAACAATGCGTGCGCAAGGCGGTGGCGTGGCGATTATCCCGACGGCACCCGAAGTGATGCGGAATGCAGATGCCGACTACCCCTACCGGCACGATAGCTACTTCTATTACCTGACGGGCTTCCCTGAGCCGGAGGCAACGCTGATTCTGGTCGCCGGCGAGCAAGATCAATCGATTCTATTCTGCCGCGACAAAAGCGAAGAGCGCGAGATATGGGATGGTTATCGCTACGGGCCAACCGGCGCCAAAGAAGCGTTCGGCTTTAATGCCTGCTTTCCTATCGACAGCATTGATACAGAGCTGCCCAAACTGATGGCTAATTCGCCGGCACTGTTTTATGCACTTGGTAGCCAGGCAAGGCTGGATGAACAAATTCAACGCTGGCTGAATGCGGTTCGCGCACAGGTACGTGCTGGTGTCAGCGCACCGAGTGCTGCCTTTGATATCCGCGCCATTCTGAATGAGATGCGGCTGGTGAAAGATGATCACGAGATCGCGACGATGCAACGCGCAGCAGATATTGCTGCCGAGGCGCATGCACGAGCCATGCGGTGTGCCAAGCCGGGGCTGCGCGAATACCATCTCGAAGCTGAGCTACTGCATGAGTTTCGTCGTAATGGATCGCAGTTTCCGGCTTATGGTTCGATCGTCGCGACTGGCGCCAACGCCTGTGTGCTTCACTACCGCGCTGGTGATGCCGAGTTACGTGACGGTGATCTGGTATTGATTGATGCCGGCTGCGAACTCGACAGCTATGCCTCGGACATCACACGCACTTTTCCAGCGAACGGTAAATTCAGCGGCCCTCAAAAAGCACTGTATGAGATCGTACTGGAAGCACAACACACTGCGATCAAGGCCACCGGCCCGGGCAAACGCTTCATTGACGGCCATGAAGCTGCCGTTCGTGTTTTAGCCCAAGGCATGCTCGACACCGGGCTTCTCAACAAGGATAAAGTTGGCACCTTGGATGATGTAATCGCGAATGATAGTTACCGACAGTTCTACATGCATCGCACAGGCCACTGGCTGGGCATGGACGTACATGATGTCGGCGATTACCGTGACCCCGCCGTCCCAGCCACCGAAAAACCAT
>JACCDP010176846.1_pt1 | contig 10258 bp, 8 predicted proteins | sample 7445841 | NCBI WGS metagenome assembly JACCDP01 (sample SAMN15323441, study PRJNA562643) | freshwater metagenome | isolation source: river surface water | place: USA:Blue River Watershed | collected 2017-08-17
GAAACTTTTCGCAAAGCCGCGCTCGAATATCACGAGCAAGGTCGTCCCGGCAAAATTTCGATTGCTCCGACAAAAATGCTGTCTAACCAGCGTGACCTGGCTCTGGCGTACTCACCAGGTGTGGCGGCGGCATGCGAAGAAATTGTGACCGATCCAGCGAATGCCTTTCGCTACACCGCGCGCGGAAACTTAGTGGGGGTCATCACAAACGGAACAGCGGTGCTCGGGCTGGGTAATATTGGCCCGCTTGCTTCCAAGCCAGTGATGGAAGGCAAGGCTGTGTTGTTCAAGAAGTTCGCCGGGATCGATGTGTTCGATATCGAAATCAACGAACAGGATCCACTTAAGCTAGTCGAAATTATTGCTGGTCTTGAGCCAACCTTCGGTGGCATCAACCTTGAAGACATCAAGGCGCCCGAATGTTTCACGGTTGAGCGCAAATTACGCGAGCGCATGCGTATCCCGGTGTTCCATGATGATCAGCATGGCACCGCTATCTGCGTATCGGCCGCGTTCATCAATGGCTTGAAAGTTGTTGGTAAAGATATTGATAAAGTAAAAGTTGTAGTGTCCGGTGCAGGTGCTGCGGCACTGGCTTGCTTAGACCTGATGGTTGATCTTGGACTTCCGCTGAAAAACATTTGGGTCTCGGATATCGAAGGCGTTGTGTACGAAGGTCGTACAACCCTGATGGATCCTGATAAACAGCGTTTCGCGCAAAAGACCGATGCACGTAAGCTGGCAGACATTATTGCCGGCGCTGATGTGTTTCTTGGTTTGTCAGCAGGAGGTGTGCTTAAGCCCGAGATGGTCAAGGGGATGGCCACACGCCCCCTCATCCTGGCACTCGCCAATCCAAATCCAGAAATTCTTCCGTCGAAAGCGCACGCTGTTCGCGACGATATTGTGATGGCAACCGGGCGCTCCGATTACCCCAATCAGGTTAACAACGTGCTGTGCTTCCCCTACATTTTCCGTGGCGCGCTAGACGTCGGGGCGACAACCATCACGCGAGATATGGAAAAGGCGGCAGTGGTTGCCATCGCGAAGCTCGCGCAGGAAGAGCAGAGCGAAGTCGTCGCCGCGGCATACGGGCATTACGACGTGTCTTTCGGACCGAATTCGTTTATTCCCAAGCCCTTTGATCCTCGCTTGATCGTGCGCATTGCGCCCGCTGTCGCAAAAGCAGCGATGGATGGTGGTGTGGCAACGCGCCCAATCGCCGATCTCGATGCCTACGTAGAGCAACTTGAGCAGTTTGTGTATCGCTCGGGTGCTTTTATGCGTCCCTTGTTTGCTGCCGCCAAATCGCGTGTACGCGAGGGTGGTCGCTCGCGCATCGTGTTCACTGAGGGCGAAGATGAGCGCGTATTGCGCGCTGTGCAGGTAATTGTTGATGAAAAGCTCGCGAAGCCCATCCTTGTTGGTCGTCCCTCCGTCTTGCAGGACCGCATCTCGAAGTTTGGATTACGTTTGCGGCTTGGTGAAGACGTTGAGGTGACCAATCCAGAGTTTGATGATCGCTTCAATCAGTACTGGACAGCCTATTGGGAAAAAATGTGCCGCAGCGGCGTGACCAAAGAGATGGCTCGCGTTGAAATGCGTCGTCGCCTCACCTTGATTGGCGCAACGATGGTCAAGATGGGTGATGCGGATGGCATGATTTGCGGGACTGTTAGCGGCTACCACGATCATCTGAAGTTTGTAGATCAGATGATCGGCAAGCGCCAGGGCGCGACGACCTATGCCGCAATGAATATTCTATTGTTGCCTGAGCAGACGTTGGCGTTGGTAGATACGCACATCAATGATGATCCGACAGCCGAGCAAATTGCTGAGTTCACGATCGCAGCAGCCGATCAAATGCGTCGGTTGAATTTGACACCTAAAGCGGCGTTGCTTTCCCGGTCGAATTTTGGGTCGGGTAGCTCTGCCTCGGGCAGTAAAATGCAAAAGGCACTCGAAATTATCCGAGCCAAGGCGCCGGAGCTCGAGGTGGATGGCGAAATGCATGGGGATTGTGCCTTGAGCGAAGCTCTGCGCTTGCGAATCCTCCCCTCATCCACGTTGAAAGGTGCTGCGAACTTACTGGTATGTCCCAATGTTGACTCTGGCAACATCGCCTACAACCTGTTGAAGACGGCGGCAGGAGGTAACGTCGCGGTCGGACCCTTCTTGTTGGGCGCCAACGCTCCGGTGCATATCTTGACCACGAGTGCGACGGTTCGGCGTATCGTCAACATGACAGCGCTTACTGTCGTTGAGGCAAACGATCCTCGACACAGTGCGATGCAAGCTAAGTTACTGTAATCAATAGAAAATAATTGCTTCTCACGCCCACCGATGGGTTGAATATCGGTGGGCGTGGTGCTATGCATCATCGATTTTTGTGCTCTTCTTATAAAGAAAGGGCTTTAGCTACTTCCAAACTGGCCACTGTTGAGTTATTGTCCTAACCTATTCAAGGAGCCATGTGTATGGGTAAGGCGGTTGATCCAGCATTGCGTCAGCTGTTAAAGCGAGGGGGGGACTTCGATCCTCTGACGGGGCTCGACCTGGTTGAGGCTGCAGCCAAAGAGCAGGGTCTCACTTGGTGCGTAGCGGATTGCGACAAGGCGCGCAGCCGTTCAGCCGTGTTTCGCGCCATCGTTAAGGCCGTGGATTACCCCCAATTTTTTGGCAGTGATTTCGATGGGCTGTTTGATTGCTTGCGCGATACGTTGCAAGATCAAAAAGACGGGGGGCTTGTGCTTGTGCTTGAGCGCCTGCACTCCGCAGATCCGGCGATCGTGATGGATGGCCATCAATTTTTACAGGTGCTGAACGATACCGTGGCTTATGCGCGTGACAACGGCATGGTGTTCATTTACGGCATTCATCACGCAGGGAAGCATGCCGATGACAAGCCAGGCGTGGTCCATAACTGGAGCGACGAGCCTAGCTAAGGCCTGGTGTCACCATCCTAGTAAGGCAGTCGTTGCTGCAGCCAGCGCGAGACCTGCCGTTTCGGTGCGTAACACTCGATCGCCAAAGCGCACGCTCTTGACTTGTTGGCGCTGACTGACAGCCAACTCTTCATTACTCCAACCGCCCTCTGGCCCGACCAGAAAACTAACGCTAGAACTTAAAACCCCGAGTTGCGTTTGGAGCGCTGCGCTTAAGTCACCCTGTGCTGCAGGATCGCAGAGTAGTGTTAGACCTAAATCTTTTTGAGCTAACGTTTGTTCCAAGCTTTGGGGCGGCAGTACTTCCATCAATCGGTTACGGCCGCACTGCTCAGAGGCGGCAATGACAATCCCTTGCCAATGCAACAGGCGTTTGGCCAAGCGGTCCCCGGTGAGCTTGAGAACACTTCGATGCGCGGCAATCGGGATGACCCGTCGCACACCGAGTTCGACCGCTTTTTCGATGACCCAGTCCATTTTGTCGCCTGAGGGCAGCCCTTGGATGAGGGTAAGATCACCCGAGAGTTCAGCCTCCCTTGGGGTGTGGTTCCCAAGCTTTACTTGGGCTATTTTCCCATCAAAATCAAGTATTCCGGTAATTTCGCCGCCGCGACCGTCAAACAGCACGATTTCGCAGCCTGCTTCCAAACGACGAACTCTCACATGATGCGCAACCGAAGCGGAAAGCGTGAGGGTTTTATTGCCGGAAATCGGGTCCTGGCAGTAAAAGCGTGGTGCTGTCATCAAGGCGACTCTGTCGGGGGGTAAGGGGATATACGGGTGCTAAACTCTTGCGTTTTGTAACCCATTTTTCGATCCTGCGGCCGTATGGTCAGGGATACATCGCATGAGCCAATCCAACCACACCCCTGTCAAACTGGCCGACGCTATCCGCGCACTGGCTATGGATGCTGTCCAGCAAGCGAACTCGGGTCATCCGGGCGCCCCGATGGGAATGGCCGAAATGGCTCAGGCACTGTTCACGCGCCACTTACAACACAATCCAACTGATCCTGCCTGGGCAAATCGCGACCGTTTCGTATTGTCTAACGGCCACGGCTCCATGCTGCTGTACGCGCTGTTACATCTGACGGGCTACGACCTGCCAATGGAAGAGTTGCGCAAGTTTCGGCAATTGCACTCTAAAACACCGGGGCACCCTGAAGTTGGCATTACGCCCGGAGTTGAAACGACGACAGGTCCGTTGGGACAAGGTTTGGCAAACGCAGTGGGGATGGCCCTGACAGAGGCCTTACTTGCCGCAGAATTCAACCGCCCAGATCATACGATCGTGGACCACCACACCTACGCCTTTGTCGGTGATGGCTGTTTGATGGAAGGCATCTCACACGAGGTGTGTTCGCTCGCGGGCACCTTGCGGTTGTCGAAATTAATCGTTCTTTATGACGACAATGGCATCTCGATTGATGGCAAGGTAGAGAACTGGTTCGCCGACGATACCGCCGAACGCTTTGAGGGCTATGGCTGGAATATTGTGCGCGTCGCAAATGGCCACGACGTAGACGCTGTGGATCATGCACTCAAGCAAGCCCAACAGTTGGGTAAGCAAAACGTACGACCAACACTCGTGATTTGTCGCACTGTGATTGGTAAGGGCGCACCGAACGTCGCGGGTACCGATAAGGTCCACGGGGCACCTCTTGGTGCGGATGAAATCGCTGCAACACGCGCCGCGATCGGTTGGCCCCACGCACCGTTTGAAATTCCTGATTCGGTATACAAAGGTTGGGATCAACGAGCCGCTGGGGCTCAGTCTCAGTCGGTCTGGCAGAAGTCCTTTGATGCGTACGCCACTAAATATCCTGAACAAGCACAGCAGTTCATGCGGCGTATGCGCGGTGAGCTTCCGGCAGGGTTCGCCGAGGCTGCACAGAAGTTGCTCGCAGCGACCAACGAGAAAGCTGAAACGATTGCGTCGCGTAAAGCATCGCAGTTGGCTATCACGGCATTGGTCGAGTTGTTACCAGAGATGTTGGGCGGCTCAGCCGATCTGACAGGGTCGAACTTCACGGACTGGAAAGGTGCTGTGCCTGTGCGCGCGACCTCGCAAGGCGTTCAGTTCGGTCGCCATATTAACTACGGCGTGCGTGAGTTCGGCATGGCTGCAATCATGAATGGTATGGCGTTGCACGGCGGCTACTTACCGTTTGGTGGAACGTTCCTGACCTTCTCTGATTACTCGCGCAACGCCTTGCGTATGGCTGCGTTGATGAAGCAACGCGTGGTGCACGTATTCACGCATGATTCGATTGGTTTGGGCGAAGACGGTCCGACGCACCAGTCGGTTGAGCACGCAAGCAGCTTGCGTTTGATTCCTAATCTGTCTGTCTGGCGCCCGTGCGATACGGTCGAGACCACCGCTGCCTGGTTGGCTGCAGTGGGCCGCCCATCAAGTATTGGCATGGATGTTCACGCAGGTGGTCCGACTGCGCTATTGCTGTCGCGCCAGAACTTGCCTTTCGTTGCGCGCAATGCCGAAACGCTTAAGAGTGTGGCGCGAGGTGGTTACGTGTTGCAAGACGCCAAAGATGCACGTGCGGCGATTATTGCAACCGGCTCTGAAGTGGCAATTGCGATTGAGGCGCAAAAACTATTGGCTGAGCAAGGTGTGGCGGTGCGTGTGGTGTCGATGCCCAGCACGGACACCTTCGATCATCAAGATGCTGCGTGGCGCGCATCGGTCTTGCCTAAAGGCATGCCGCGTGTAGCCGTTGAAGCAGGCGTTACTGCGTTCTGGCATAAGTATGTTGGTCTAGATGGCGCGGTGGTGGGGATTGATACGTACGGCGAGTCTGCACCAGCAGGTGCGTTGTTTAAACATTTTGGTCTGACAGCAGAGAAAGTTGCAGAAGCGGTCAAGCGCATTCTCTAAGCGCACGTTATATAAACTTTAAATAAACAAGGAGTGGTTCCATGACGATTCGTGTTGCTATTAACGGGTATGGTCGTATCGGTCGCAATATTCTGCGTGCCCATTACGAAGGCGGAAAGAAACATGACATTCAAATCGTAGCCATTAACGACTTGGGCGACCCCAAGACGAATGCGCATCTCACACAGTACGACACTGCCCACGGTCGTTTCCCTGGGACAGTCGGCGTTGAGGGCGAGTACATGGTGGTAAACGGCGACAAGATTCGCGTGTTGGCCAATCGCAATCCAGCTGAGTTGCCCTGGGGCGAGCTCAAAGTCGATGTCGTGCTCGAGTGCACGGGTTTCTTTACAAGCAAAGAAAAAGCATCGGCCCACCTCAAAGGCGGCGCCAAGAAAGTGATCATCTCGGCGCCTGGCGGCAAAGACGTTGATGCAACGATTGTGTATGGCGTGAACCAGGACGTGCTCAAGAGCGAGCACACCGTGATTTCCAATGCTTCGTGCACAACCAACTGCTTGGCACCACTGGTCAAGCCCCTGCACGAGAAGCTGGGCGTTGTGACGGGTCTGATGACAACGATTCACGCTTACACGAATGACCAAGTGTTGACAGACGTTTATCACGAAGATCTGCGTCGCGCGCGCTCGGCAACAATGAGCATGATTCCTACCAAGACGGGTGCTGCTGCTGCGGTTGGTTTGGTGCTGCCTGAACTGAATGGCAAGCTCGATGGTTTTGCAATGCGCGTTCCGACCATCAACGTGTCGATCGTTGATCTGACCTTTATCGCTAAGCGCGAAACTACCGTGGACGAAGTCAACGACATCCTGAAAGCAGCCGCTGCATCGGGTCCGCTCAAAGGCATCCTGACCTACAACACTGAGCAACTCGTGTCAGTGGACTTCAACCATAACCCTGCTTCGAGCAACTTCGATGCAACGTTAACCAAGGTGTCTGGCACCCTGGTTAAAGTGAACTCGTGGTACGACAACGAGTGGGGCTTTAGCAACCGTATGCTCGACACCACTGTGGCGTTAATGGCAGCGAAGTAAATCAAACTATGACGACTGTTCAAACCCTTTCTGCTCTGGCTCAGTCAGGAAAACTCTCCGGCAAGCGGGTGTTTATCCGCGCCGATTTGAATGTTCCGTTTGATGATACAGGCCACATCACTGAAGACACGCGTATTCGTGCCTCGGTGCCTGGCATTCGCTTGGCGCTTGATGCCGGTGCTGCGGTGATGGTGACCTCACATCTCGGACGTCCAACAGAGGGCACACTGACGGCTGAAGATTCCTTGGCGCCTATCGCCAAACGACTCTCCGAGCTGCTTGAGATGCCTGTGAGTCTGGTGCAGAATTGGGTTGACGGTGTCCAGGTGTCCCCAGGACAAGTCGTCTTGCTTGAAAATTGCCGAGTCAACAAGGGTGAAAAGAAAAACGATCCCGAGTTGTCCAAGAAAATGGCTGCCTTGTGTGATGTGTATGTGAACGATGCCTTTGGCACCGCGCATCGCGCAGAGGCGACGACGCATGGTATTGCGCAGTTTGCTGCAATCGCCTGTGCCGGTCCGTTACTGCAGGCAGAGCTCGAGGCCCTTGGGCGTGCGTTGCTGGCGCCTAAGCGTCCGCTTGTGGCGATTGTGGGTGGCTCAAAGGTATCAACCAAACTGTCGATCTTGCAATCGCTCGCGGATAAGGTTGATCAGTTGATCGTCGGTGGCGGTATCGCCAATACGTTTATGTTGGCAGCTGGCTTGCCGATTGGTAAGTCGTTGGCCGAACCTGACCAAATTGATCAGGCGCGTGCGGTCATGCAAAAGATGCAGGCGCGTGGCGCTGCGGTGCCAATCCCTGTTGATGTGGTCTGCGCCACTGAGTTTTCAGCGCAGGCGAAAGCAACAGTTAAGGCTGCCAAAGATGTGGCTGCGGATGATTTGATTTTGGACATTGGCCCGCAGACTTCTGCTCAGCTGGCTGATATTTTGAAAAATGCCGGCACGATTGTTTGGAATGGTCCGGTTGGTGTGTTCGAGTTTGAACAATTCGCACAGGGAACAGAGTCCTTGTCCCGTGCGATTGCAAGTTCAGCCGGTTTCTCTATCGCTGGTGGCGGTGACACGCTCGCTGCAATCGCGAAATTTGGTATCACTGACAAAGTTGGCTATATCTCAACAGGGGGCGGTGCCTTCCTCGAGTTCCTAGAAGGCAAAACGTTGCCCGCTGTGGATATTTTGCAAAAGCGGGCTTTAGACTAGAGTTTTGCTGGGCCTGGCGCTAATCAACAATAAAGAGCGTCGCACCAGTCTCGGTTGAGGACTGGTGTGGTTCAGCCGCGTCCGCAACCTGATAGCTCATGCCAGGCGTTAAATCGAACGTTCTACCGTCTTTTAGGACGGTATGGAGCGAGCCGCTCAGGCAAAGCAGGATGTGCCCTTTTTCGCACCAATGATCGGCTAAATAGCCCGGCGTGTATTCGACCATCCGAACCCGGATGGTGCCGAACTGTCGCGTGCGCCAAAAGGCTTTGCCTGTGATTCCCGCATGCTCTGTGACCGGAACCTCTGACCAGTTGGTGGTGCCAAACGGAATATTGTCGATTTTCATAAAAGCTTGAATTTTTTAAGGTTTGCCCCCATTGTGAAGGGGTATCCACTTTTTTGGCGTGTCTAAGCACAGCCACACTCATGGAATTTAAAGACTATTACCAGATATTGGAAGTGCCACGTGATGCTTCGCAGGATGATATCCGCAAAGCGTATCGCAAGCTTGCGCGTAAATATCACCCTGACGTCAGCAAAGAGGCTGATGCGGAGGCGCGCATGCGAGATATCAACGAGGCCAATGACGTCTTACGCGACGCTGAGAAGCGCGCTGCCTACGATCAGCTAGCAGCCAACGTTTCCGGCGCGAATGGTGCTGCCCCAGGACCCGGTTGGGAGCGTGGTTTCGAGTTCTCGGGTGGCGAGGGTCAAGGGCCGAGCGAGGCAGAGTTTCAAGACTTCCTGAATGGTTTGTTCAAGCAGGCCGCCCATCAGCGGCAGGCTCATCAGCGACAATCCGCACCCGGGCAGACATATGCCGTGCGTGGTGACGATCACCATGCAGAGATTGAAGTGTCGCTCGAAGATAGTTTTTCTGGCGCGACCAGAGACTTGGGTTTGCGCTCCGTGCAACTCGATGCTCAGGGCCGTCCACAAGTTGTGAATCGCACCTTGAGCGTCAAAATCCCTGTGGGGATTCGTGCTGGGCAAATGATTCGCCTAGCAGGTCAAGGTATGCCAGGTGAAGGCGGTGGCCCTGCCGGTGACTTGTTCCTGACGGTGCGTTTTGCGCCACACCCCCGCTATCAAGTGGATGGTAAAGATCTGACGATGAAACTGCCTGTGACGCCGTGGGAGGCAGCACTTGGCGGGAAAGTGCACGCGCCTACGATGCAAGGCGTGGTTGAGGTTGGCATCGCTGCGGGCAGCCATTCAGGCAGCAAGATGCGGTTGCGTGGTAAGGGCTTACCGGGTGATCCAGCAGGTGACTTGTATCTGGTGTTGGAGGTTGTGTGGCCACCTGCAGAGTCGGAGGCCGCTAAGCGTGCGTATCAACAGTTGGCGGAGGCGGCTGCATTCAATCCGCGTCTCCACCTTGGAGTGCAAGCATGAAATCAATGACAGTGTATTCAGCGGTAAGCGTGGATGAACACGCCCCTATAAGCGTCCATGAGTTGGCAAGACTGTGCGATCAACAGCTTGAGTGGGTGATCACTCTCGTGCAAGAAGGTGTCTTGAGCCTAGAGCAGCAGGGTGACCCAGATAACTGGGTGTTCGAGAGCCATTATGTAGGCCGAGCACGTCAGGTATCGCGCTTGCAGCGCGACTTTGACGTCAACCTTGAGGCAGCCGCGTTAATGACTGATTTGATGGAAGAGATCAGAGCCTTGCGCGCTCGACTTAGGCGATAATTGGGCGCATTCGAACAACAAGCCGTGAGTAAATAAATGACGACGACCGCCCGCCATCCCGACACGATTCGTATCGGTTTAGTGTCTGTGTCAGACCGAGCATCCAAAGGTGTGTATGAGGATCAGGGGATTCCAGCGTTGAGCTCATGGCTGTCGCGTGCTGTGAAAACACCGGTAGAGATTGTGTCACGCCTGATTCAGGATGATGCTGCGACGATTTCTGCGGCACTTATAGAGTTAGTAGATGTAGAGCATTGCAATTTGGTCTTGACCACGGGCGGAACCGGACCAGCGCGACGCGATGTCACGCCTGAGGCAACACTTGCGATTGCAACACGCGAGATGCCAGGTTTTGGTGAGCAGATGCGGCAGATCAGTTTGCAGTTTGTACCGACGGCCATCTTGTCGCGACAAGTCGCTGTATTGCGCGAAACAGCCGAACACGCTGCCTTAATTATCAACC
>JACCDP010463668.1_pt1 | contig 10258 bp, 10 predicted proteins | sample 7445841 | NCBI WGS metagenome assembly JACCDP01 (sample SAMN15323441, study PRJNA562643) | freshwater metagenome | isolation source: river surface water | place: USA:Blue River Watershed | collected 2017-08-17
CATTTGGGTACCCTGACATTCGTCAAACAAGGCAATGTCAATTTAACCACTGTGGTCTACAAAGGCACCGCACCCGCATTGACAGATGTAGCAGGTGGACACACACAAATCTTGATTGACTCGATCATCTCTTTGCAAGGCATGGCCAAGAGCGGCAAGGTCAAGCCCATCATCGTGACATCGTCAAAAAGAAGCTCGGTGATGCCCAATGTGCCCACTGCTGTGGAGAGTGGTTATCCCAAATTTGTCACCGAGTCTTGGTATGGCATTTGGGCCCCCAAAGGTACGCCTGAGGACAGAGTGCAATTTTTGAACAAAGCCGCCAACGAAGCCGTGCGTCAGTTGACCAAAGCGGGTGCGTTTGTGCCTTTGGGCGTTGAGCCAGTGACTGAAACCACCGATGAATTTCGCAAATACACGCAAGGATATGTGACAGAAAGTGCCGAGCTTTTGAAGGGCGCTGGATTCAAGCCTGAATAAGAGGGTATGTGATGGGTGTTGCAACTTTTAGTGGCGCCCATTTTTTTGTTTCATCCAGGGCCGTAAAAGACCTTGGAATTAAACCAATTGCCTGCTACTCGTGCTTTGTATGCACTCTAAAAAAACTTGTTTGGCTTTGAGGTCAAGTGGGTCCGCCAGTCGGATGATCTCCGCCAATGTATCGTCCTCGCAATACAAGTAAGCCAAGGGTACGCCAAGTGCGGCTGCCAGTAAAAGTGATGTAGCTATTGCGGGTTCGTGTGCACCGGTTTCATAGCGGCTGATGCGGGTACGGCTGCAAGATTCGTCTAGCCCAATTGACACGCCCACTTTTTCTTGCGATAGGCCCAATGCTTTGCGTCTGGCACGTAAACGAGCGCCAAAAAATGAAGCTCGATTTCGCAACTGTTTAGACATCCTCTTAGTTTGAGGCTAAAGCAGATTTAGCGCGTTACATAAATCGTAATAATTTTGACCAATGAACTGAGAACTCGTTTTTGATAAGCATCTCATTTCGTCACTATCAAAAAAAAAGAACGCAACAATTCCTTTCTGTGGTGTGATGCATGAAAAGATTCGCAACCGTATAGACCTGTCGAACATGTTTACTTGTCTGGCGGTGTTTATTTCAGACGGAACACAAAGCATGCAACATCAGAAAACCATACTTGTGGTTGATGACAACGGAAGTAATCGGTTGGTACCGGGTCTGATTCTTCGCCCTTTTGGTTTCACGGTGATTGAATCTTCCAGTGGGGAAGAAGCCATCGATTTATTACCCCATGTGAAGGTTTCTGGTGTTCTGTTGGACATTCAAATGCCGGGCTTAAGCGGCTTAGAGGTGCTACGGCGCATCCGATCAGACCCCCGTCATCGCAAAACCAAGGTAATTGCCTACACCGCCTATGCCAATTCCGGCGATGTGGGCGGCTTGCTTGCCCAAGGCTTTGATGCAGTGCTACTTAAGCCAATAAAAAGTATCGATTTAATTAAAGCATTAAGCTATTAGTGACAATAGATGCGGCATTTTGTGCCGTCTTTCAGTATTTTTCTTCCGGTAATTTGGCCTTCCCATGGCACGATGAACGCCTTGCTTTGGAAGGAATCTCAGATGTTAGGTAATGAAATAGATAACAAACAGTTGACATCCATCATGACCGATTTAGCAGAGTTGCACCAGTGGGAACTGGAAAACTCCCCCTTTCTGGGAACCATGACAGGGCGGCACCTGTACTTCAAGATCGCTCAGCGCTCGATTGGCGAGAGGGCGTTGCTCTCACGTTCGCTGAAAGAGCTCTATTCAGGTGCCAAGCTGAGTGAGAAGGCGCTGCGAACACGCATGCGAGAACTCGAGCGTAATGGGGTGATCGAGTCGGTGGCCTGTCAGGACGATGGTCGAGCGAAGTATTTGATGCCAACCGAAAAATTCTATGAAGCCATTTATTTGCATGCGCAAGAGGCCAAAAAGATTTTTCAAAAGAATTTTTTAATGATTGAAAAGTAACACCCTAGAACATGCGATTTTTTTTCAAACAGGTGCCATGGGCACTTGGCTATGCCGTGCTTTTAGGGTGTTTTTGTCAGCTGAGTTTGGCTCAGACGACTACAAGACTGACGCAAACCGCTAAGAACACTGGGTCTACGAATGCCACTTCTCGCTTGAGACTGCAATATTTGTTAGAGGCCACTGCTGCGAGTTACCCATCTCTCATGGCTTCTAGAACAGAGGCACGCGCCAATGAGCAAGATTTAGAGGCTACACAACGCCAGCGTTGGCCAACCTTTTCTTCATCCGTGGAGAGCCTCACAGGTAACGCACGATCTTTTCCTAGCCGTTCTGTGCAAATAGAGCAAACCGTGTGGGATGCCGGTCGCGTGTCAGCTCGCATTTCTGAAGCACAAGCCAATGTCGATCAGGGCTATGTCAAAACCATTTTGCAACGACAAGAGCTTTTTTTGCAGGTGGTGGCGGGATGGCAAAACCTCATGTCAGCCACTTCGCGCGCGCAGGTGGCGGCTCAAACCATCAAGCGTTTGCGTGAATTTCAGGCGCAAATGCAACGCCGTGTAGATGCTGAGGCGTCACCGCGCATTGATTTGGAGTTGGCCAATGCGCGTTTGCTTCAAACCGAGGTGGAGTTAGAAACAGCACAAAGCAGCTTGCAGGTGGCCTTGACGCGCTTGGAGCAACTCTCAGGCGAGCAAAACCTGGCCACCTACTTGCAAGACCTACCCCTCATGCCGAGCTTGCAAGAGACGCAAGGGCTGGCGCAAAAAATGTCGCAAATCGATTGGCATCGTGTTGCTGCTGAGCATCCTAGCGTGATGCGTGCTCAGTATGAGGCACAACAAGCCAAAAGCCGTTTGAAGGTCAAACAGTCTGAAGGTTGGCCCCAGATTTATGTGCGTGCGTTTCAGCCATTGGGCACCTTGCCCACATCATCTGACACCGGCATGACCACTTTCATTGGACTGCGCTATACACCGGGGGCTGGGTTGTCCAACATTATCGAGGCACAAGCCCTGGAAACCAGAATTTCAAGTGCCGAGTTGACAGTTATGACAGCCCATCGTGACATTCAACAAACTTTGTTGAGTGATCAAGAGGAGTGGGCCAATACACGCAAGCGTATTGCTGCCCTAGAAAAATCGGTGCAGGGATCTGATTTGGTGTTGGCTTCATATCAACGGCAATTTCAAGCCGGACGAAAAACATGGCAAGACTTGTTGAATGCCGTTCGTGAATTGGCACAAAACCAATACGCCTTGGTAGATGCTCAAGCCGCCATGATGGGTGCGATGTATCGCTTGCAAGTACGCATGGGGCAAGAACCCCAGTATTGACCTGAAAAAAACACAATGACAACCACATTAGATCAACCCTTCGTCTGGGCGATTCAACGCTTGGCGCAAATGCAAGGGGGAACGATAGATACATTGCAATTGCATGCAGCGATATCGACTCTTAAGACTGCAGCATCAGCATTGCAAACTTTACGCGCCGTATGCAAACAGTTGGGGGTGAAAGCGCCTAAGCCACAAAAAGTGGTAGACCGCGCCCATTTGCCTTTGCTGTGTCATTCCGATGAATGGGGTTGGGGGGTGGTGGCCGATCAAAACCCGCTCGGGCAATGGGTGGTTCTCACGCAAGCGGGGCAGAAATTAGCTTCGAATGATGAACTGTTGCACCGAACATTTCAGCTCTATTTGGGTGTCGAGATGGGAATCGGTCTGGGCATCTTGAGCAAAGCTTCTGGTGAGCTGACTTTTTTCTCGAATGTGCAGCAAACCTTGTTGTTATACCGACATGAGCTGATCGAGGCGTGTGTTGCTTCTGCGTTCATTGGTTTTTTGGCGCTGGCCACATCGCTTTTTTCGATGCAGGTGTATGACCGTGTGATCCCAACGCGCAGCGAATACACCTTGATGATATTGAGTGCAGGGGTATTGATCAGTATCTTCGTGGAGCTGGCCATGAAGTTTGCACGCTCACACATCATGGACTATGTGGTGGTGGGACTCGACGGCAAACTGTCACGAGAAATTTTTCAACGGCTTCTGCAACTACGTGTGGATCAGGTGCCTGCATCGGTCGGCAGTTTGGCAGGGCAATTGAGGGGCTATGAACAGGTGCGTGGTTTTTACACGGCATCGACTTTGTTCACCTTGATTGATTTACCGCTTGCATTGCTGTTCATTGTGGTGATCATGCTGGTGGCAAGCCCTTGGGTGGCCGTGGTTCCGTTGGTGTTTAGTGCTATGGCGTTGTGGGTGGGTTTTTCGATTCGTACCAAGATCATGGCGCAGGCCAAATCAGGGGCCGCGCTCTCCAACATGAAAACAGGATTGTTGGTAGAGGCTGTTGAGGGCATTGAAACCATCAAGGCGGGTTCTGGTGGTTGGCGGTTTTTGTCGCGCTGGATTGGGGTGAATGGTTTGACCATTCAAAGCGATTTGAAAATGCGTAGTGCCACGGACAGTGTGGGTTATTTCTCAGCCACGATTCAACAAGTCAGCTACGCGGGGTTGGTGATTGCTGGTGCTTTGGTGGTGATGCAAGGCCACATGACGATGGGGGCGCTGATCGCCAGTTCTATTTTGAGTGGCCGTATTTTGGCGCCCATCATGGCGATTCCTGGTTTGCTGGTGCAGCATGCCCATGCGCAAGCTGCACTGGAAGGTTTGGAAAAGCTGTATCTCCTCAAAACCGATCACCATGGTGTGAATACACCATTGGTACCGTCTACCTTGAAGGGGCACTTTGCTTTAGAAGATGTGAAGTTTGCTTATGGCGACAACCCGCCCGCTGTGGTGGTGCCCAAATTGGAAATTCAACCCGGCGAGCGTATTGCGGTGTTGGGCCCCATTGGGGCAGGCAAGTCCACTTTACTTCGCTTGCTGAGTGGTTTGTATCACCCACAAGCAGGGCGCGTTTTGCTCGATCACTTAGACCTGGCGCACATCAACCGTCAAGTGGTGAGTCAGCATGTGGGCTATTTGCAGCAAGACCACCGTTTGTTTCAAGGATCTCTGCGTGAGAACTTGTTGATTGGTATGCCCGACCCAGGCGACGAGGCTTTGATGAATGCGATGAAGCAAACGGGTATGGACAGGTTTGTGGCTTCACACCCCAAAGGCTTGGACCGTGTGATCAGCGAAGGTGGCAAAGGTTTGAGCGGGGGTCAAAAACAGTTGGTGGCCTTCACCCGTTTGGTTTTGTGCAACCCCAATGTGTTGCTGCTGGATGAGCCAACATCCACCATGGATGAAGAGCAAGAGCGCCGCTGTTTGGCAGTCTTGGCGCAGCAAGCACAGATGGGTAAGGGCATGGTCATCGTGACGCATAAGCCCAGCGTATTGCCTTTGGTGACACGCTTGATCGTGATGGTGGGACACAGCATTGTGTTGGACGGACCGCGCGATGATGTCTTGCAAAAACTAAAACAACCGGTGATCTGATCATGCAGCACAAAAAACCAATCGACATGGATGTGCTGGATGTGCATGAAAAGCCCACATGGTTACAAAGTTGGCTGATCGCCATCCGTAATGCAATAGGGCGGTTTACACACATGGTTTCGGTGAAAGTGTCGCCAGATGCTGAGACCATTCCTTCATTGCACGATGTGCATGCACCGCTGCGTTCGCGTTTGAGCTTGCGGGTGATGGTGGTGGGTTTGTTGCTGCTGCTGATTTGGTCAGCCGTGGGCAAAATCGATCAGGTGACACGTGCACAAGCGCAAATCATTGCCGCGGAACGCACGCAGTTGGTGCAGTCGCCTGATGGTGGTGTATTGACGCAACTACATGTAAAAGAGGGCGATGTTGTGAAGGCAGGTCAATTGCTGGCGACTTTGCAAAAAGAAAGAGCTGCTGCAGCCGTATCAGACAGCAGCGCCAAGGTGGCGGCGTTGCGCATCACATTGGCGCGATTGCATGCTGAGGTGTATGGCACATCTTTGGTGTTTGAGGCTGATTTGCAGTCATATGCTGACTACATTCGCAACCAAACGGATTTGTACAACAAGCGTCAACGCGCTTACAAGGACGATGTGAATGCGCTAGAAAACATTTTGTCACTCGCAGAAGATGAGTTACGCATCAACCGCCAATTAGAGGCCACCGGTGATGTGAGCCGTGCCGAGGTGTTGAGATTGCAACGCAGTGCAGCAGATGTGAGAGCGCAGCTGGCGGGCAAGCGCAACAAATATTTGCAAGATGCACAAGCGGAGATGACCAAGGCGCAAGAAGAATTGAGCACACAAGTGGAGCAACTGCGCGACAGAAGCCAAGTGTTGGAACACACCGAACTGTTGGCGCCGGTGGATGGCGTGGTCAACAACATCAAGGTCAACACATTGGGTGGTGTGATACGCGCGGGTGACACGGTGATCGAGCTTTTGCCAACAGGCAACAACTTGATTGCCGAAGCCAAAGTGCCGCCTGCCGACATTGCCTTTGTGGCCGTTGGTCAGAATGCCAGCGTGAAGTTAGATGCCTATGACTCATCTATTTATGGTGCCATGCAAGGCAAAGTCAGCTACATCAGCCCCGATGTGTTGACCGAAGACAGCAAGCAAGGACCAGTCACTTACTACCGCGTGCGCATTGAAATTACCAATGCAGAGTTCAAGGGTGAGAAGGCGAAAGAAATTCACCTGCGCCCCGGTTTGACAGCCACGGTGGAAATCAAAGCGATGGAGCGTACGGTCCTCAGCTATTTGACCAAGCCGATCAGTAAAACTTTCAGTCAATCGATGGGAGAGCGTTGAATGATGTTGCAATCACTACACCGCGGTTGGCAGGGCTTATGCCAACATTTTGTGAGTAAAAAACCGTCTTCTGCAGAGGGGGCGATTGTGTTGTCGCCCGACTTGGTCAGTCGCCTGTCGCATGAGATGCGAACCTCTTTGACGGGCATTGTGGGTTATGCAGAGTTCATTGAAGCGGGCGCAGAGCCGGCGATGGTGAACTTCACGGCCAAGATCATTCGCGAAAGCAGCCAAGAGTTGGTGCGATCGGTGCAGTCTTTCATCGATTTGTATCAGGTGATGTTGGTGCCTTCACATCTGCGTTGTACAGAGTTTGTGGCTGCCAAAGAAATTCATGCCTTGGTTCAAAAATACCAAGCGCAAGCCCATCAGCTGGATGTGAGTTTGATTTTCAATGTCTCTGATGATGTGCTATCGGTCACGCTGCGCTCAGATTTAGAGCGATTCACCAAAATGCTCGAGGCCTTGCTGGGCGGTGCCTTGGCCAGTGCCACCCGTGGGGCTGTGCTGGTGGTGGCGTTGAGCTTGCGTTCTGAACAGCAAGCGATTGAGCTTGCCATTTACGAGGTGGGTGGGGCTGATAAGTCTGCGCAAAGCAAATTGCTGCAACATTTCTGGAGCGAGCCGCACTATGTTTACAAAATGCAAGAGGGCCCAGGGGTGGACATGGCGTTGGCAAAAGCGTTGTTGATCAGCCTGAAGGGACAAGCAGAGTTCAAGTCGGTCAAAGGACAGGGTGATCAACTGCGCCTGTTGTTGCCCCTGTATTTGTCAGTTTCTGAGTGAGGGGGTCTTATGACGAACCGTGTGATCATTGTGGTGGACGATAACTTGGCCAGTCGCATGTTGCCTGCCATCATTTTGCGATCTTTGCCCTTGCAAGTTTTTGAATGCGAAACAGCTGAGGGCATGTGGCCCTTGTTGGCGCAGCATGATGTCAGCCATGTGTTGCTTGATATTTCTATGCCGGGTGCAGGTGGTGTGGAAGTGGCACAAAAAATCAGAGAACAGCCGCAATTTGCCAATGTCAAGTTGGTGGCTTACACCGCAGATGCGCGCATGGCGCAGGCTGAGTGGTTGGCGACCGCTGGGTTTGGTGCTGTGTTGATCAAACCCATCAAGCGGTTTGATTTGTTGGAGGCGTTGGATTTGGCGCCGCCGCATCAACCACATCAATTAGACGGCGAAACTCGCTCCTCTCAGGCCTGACGCAATGTAGGTGACAGGTGAGCAAGGCGAGCATGGACCAAGCTTCTTAGAATGCTTACATGTCGCAAAGCTCTGATCTTGAACACGCATTTACCAGCCGGCGCGATGCTTTTTGGCAGGGTATTCGCGATGCCATGGGTGCACCTGTGTTGGTGTTGTTAGCGGGCATGATTGGCTTTGGCGCGATGGGTCACACCAGTGGCTTGGATGCATGGTCGACCGGCTTGACCAGTTTGTTAATGTTTGCTTTGCCAGGGCAAGTAGTGATGCTGGAGATGTTCCTCTCTGGCTCGTCGTTGCTGGCCATCGGTTTTGCGGTCACGCTCACATCGACTCGGTTCATCACCATGGTGGTCACTTTGTTTCCGCAGTTGCACCGCCGTGATCGCAACATCTTGCTGTATGTCTGGGTGCATTTGGTGGCCATGACGGCGTGGGCTTTGTCGATGCGCGAATTTCCGCACATGGCGCCTAAGCACCGCTTGAGCTATTTCATTGGCATGGGCTTGCCGTGTTGGTTGATTTCTTTGCCCGGCACGGTGCTGGGGTATTTCATTGCGGGTTGGGTACCCTCAGCGATCACCCTGGGGTTGGTGTTCATCAACCCGCTGTTTTTTTTATTGACATTCACCGAGGTCAAGCCTTGGGCCAATCGCATTGGCATAGCACTTGGATGTGTGCTGGGCCCCGCTTTTTTTCTGTGGGACGCTGACAGCAGTTTGCTGACCACTGGTTTGGTGGGGGGCACCTTGGCGTATGCCATAGACCGACGGTGGTTGCGCACACCGCCGCAAGAGGTGAAGCCATGATGGCTGACGCTTCTCAACATGTGGCATGGGCCTTGGTCGCAGCAGGTGTGGGCACTTATTTGTGCCGTGCCATTGGCGTGAAGCTATCAGGGCACATTCACCAAGAGAGTGAAATTTTTCGCTGGTTGTCTGCTGTGACTTACGCCATGGTGGCGGCGTTGACGGTGCGCATGATTTTGCTGCCCATTGGTTTGTTAGACACCGTGCCTTTGTGGATTCGCATTGGCATTTGTGTGTTGAGTGTGGGTGTAATGGTGTCTCACCCCAAACGACGCATGGTGCCCGCTTTGATGACCGGCACGCTGTTGATGTTGTTGTACGGTGGGTTACGCTGAGCGCATCAGCTGTCGTGCTTGATCGAAATGGTTTTGAGCACCGTGAAACCATAGAGCGCTTCAAAACCTTTTTCACGGCCCCAACCGCTGGCTTTGACACCGCCAAAGGGTAGCTCAATGCCACCCCCTGCACCGTAGTTGTTGATGAACACTTGGCCCGCACTGACTTTGCGTGCCATGCGCATTTGGCGTGCCCCGTCGCGTGTCCACACACTGGCCACCAATCCGTAGTCGGTGCCATTGGCCAAACGAATGGCATCAGCTTCGTTCTCAAACGGCATGGCTGCAATGACAGGGCCAAACACTTCTTGTTGCGCCAAGGGGTGATCGATGGGCACATCTCTCACCAAGGTGGGCACTTGGTAATACCCATTGGGTGAAGCCTCTTTGGCAAGCGTGCCTTGGGCGGCGATGGGCAAGCGGTCTTGCTGTACTTGCGCTAAAAAGTTTTGTACGCGTGTGAGTTGGTTGCTACGAATCAAGGGGCCGCAATCCAAGTCGAGTTGGGGAGGGCCCACGCGCAGTTGTTGAAAGGCATGTGAGAGTTTGGCAATCACTTCTTCATAAGCAGAGGCCTCGACCAACAAGCGGCTGCCTGCTGAACAGGTTTGTCCTGCGTTTTGCACGATCGCATTGACCACCACGGGCACCATGGCCTCCATGTCGGCATCGGCAAACACGATTTGGGGTGACTTGCCGCCTAGCTCGAGCGTGACAGGTGTGAAGTTTGCAGTAGCTGCTTGCACCACCAACTGCCCCACAGTGGGTGAACCAGTGAAAGACACATGGTCAATGTCTGGGTGTTTGACCAAAGCGTCTCCGGCTTCGTGGCCATAGCCTGTGACGATGTTAAGAGCACCCGCAGGAAAACCAACCTCAGCGGCGAGTTGTGCAATGCGCAGCAACGACAGACACGCGTCTTCAGATGGTTTGACCACGCAGGCATTGCCTGCTGCCAACGCGCCGCCCACGCTGCGCCCAAAAATTTGCATGGGGTAGTTCCACGGCACGATGTGACCTGTCACACCATGCGGTTCACGCACGGTCAACACGGTGTAGCCGTTTTGGTAGGGAATGGTGTGGCCCAACAACTTGTCAGCCGCACCCGCATAAAACTCGAAATAGCGCACCACGGCCGCAGCATCAGCACGCG
>JACCDP010452369.1_pt1 | contig 10257 bp, 3 predicted proteins | sample 7445841 | NCBI WGS metagenome assembly JACCDP01 (sample SAMN15323441, study PRJNA562643) | freshwater metagenome | isolation source: river surface water | place: USA:Blue River Watershed | collected 2017-08-17
CCGCAACCAAATCCTGACGACCGGCTACTAAGTGTGATTCCACCATCACACCTACGATACGATCATCACCGGCTGCGATTTGCGAACCGATATCAGCACACACTGGCACTTGATTCTCAGGTTTTTTCGAGCTGTTGGCATGCGATGCATCAATCATTAAACGTGCTGCTAAATCTGATGCAGTCAGATCTTTAGAAGCGGCATCTACACTCGCTGCATCATAGTTAGGCGCTTTACCACCACGTAAAATCACGTGGCAATCTTCATTGCCATTGGTAGAAACAATCGCAGAATGACCACCCTTAGTCACTGACAGGAAATGATGTGGTTGTGAAGCAGCTTTGATGGCATCAACAGCAATTTTAATATTGCCGTCTGTTCCATTTTTAAAACCTACAGGACAAGACAATCCTGAAGCTAATTCTCTATGTACTTGCGATTCAGTTGTACGTGCACCGATTGCACCCCAGCTAATCAGATCAGCGACATATTGCGGGCTAATCACATCTAAAAATTCAGTCCCTGCTGGTAAACCGAGTTCATTAATATTCATCAGCAGTTCACGTGCAATACGCAAGCCATCATTAATACGGAAACTATTATCTAGATGCGGATCGTTAATCAATCCTTTCCAGCCCACTGTGGTGCGCGGCTTTTCAAAATACACACGCATAATGATTTCTAACTCACCTTTGAATCGCACACGCTCTTTTACTAAACGCTGCGCATATTCCATCGCCGCTTTAGTGTCATGAATAGAGCAAGGACCGATGACGACCATGAGCCTGTCATCTTCACCATGCAAAATATTATGCAAAGCCAGACGTGCATCGGCCGTCACACTCGCGATATGCTCAGAACAGGGATACTCACGTATCAGATGCGAGGGAGGGGTTAACTCTTTCAATTCACGTATCCTCAGATCATCGGTGCGGGGCATGGCTTCTCCAAATACAGTTATCTCAAAAAGCAAAAACCGCCAGCTGGCGGTTTTAAGGAATATCGGTTTGTCTTGTAAATGTATGTTTACGTGAACTTACCGCTGCTCCACCGCCGTTAGGCTGGAATAGCTAAAGTGCAGATAAAAATAAAAATCCAAACGCGACATAGGTATTTACTCAACAACGAAATTTTTTACAGGCTCAGATAGTGCTACAAATCAGGGGATTTGGCAAGCCGCGTTAGTAAATTGCTAAGCAAAGTAGTGAGTCATCAGCAAGCGCATGACTCACTCAGACTAAGAATTTAAGCGGTTCCGCCTACTGTCATGCCTTCTATCTTCAAAGTCGGCTGACCCACTCCCACAGGCACGCTTTGACCTTCCTTGCCGCAGACACCAACGCCTGAATCAAGCTTCATGTCATGACCGATCATAGTCACGCGATTTAAGACTTCAGGACCATTCCCAATCAAGGTCGCACCTTTAACGGGATAAGCCAACTTACCATCTTCAATCATCCACGCTTCACTAGCTGAAAACACAAATTTACCATTAGTGATGTCGACTTGTCCGCCACCAAAGTTACTGGCATACAGTCCATTCTTGACTGAAGCGAGTATCTCAGCAGGATCACGATCGCCTGCCAACATATAGGTATTGGTCATGCGTGGCATAGGTAAATGTGCAAAGGATTCACGCCGCGCATTACCCGTAACAGGCATATTCATTAAGCGTGCATTCATGGTGTCTTGAATATAACCTTTGAGTATGCCGTCTTCAATCAAGGTCGTGCATTGGGTAGGATTACCTTCATCATCGATGTTCAAAGAACCACGACGATCAGCTATGGTGCCGTCATCCACTACCGTTACACCTTTAGCTGCAACGCGTTCACCTATGCGACCTGAGAATGCACTTGAGCCTTTACGATTAAAGTCACCCTCTAAGCCATGACCAATTGCTTCATGTAGCAACACGCCTGGCCAACCTGGTCCTAACACAACCGTCATGGGACCTGCAGGTGCAGGTCGTGCTTCTAAATTCACTAAGGCAGAAGCGACTGCATCACTGGCATATTTCTCTAACAGTTCATCACTGAAATAGCTGTAGTCATAACGACCACCACCGCCTGCACTACCCACTTCACGCCGTCCATTTTGTTCTGCAATAACAGTCAATGAAAGTCTGACTAAAGGTCGGATATCTGCAGCAATCACACCATCACTACGCACGACTAGCACCACATCATATTCACCTGACAAACCTGCCATGACTTGTGACACACGTGGATCTTTAGCACGCGCAATGCGTTCAATTTTTTCAACTAACTTTACTTTTGCAGTAGCGTCTAATGAGGCGAGTGGATCATGCTCGCTATACAAAGCACGCGCTGAACCTGGTTGTATGGTGGATGCGACTTTGATACGTCCTGCACCTTGACGCGCGATGGTGCGCGTCGCAGCGGCTGCTTGTAGCAATGCATATTCAGAAATTTCATCAGAATAGGAGAATGCAGTTTTATCACCTGAGACTGCACGCACGCCTACGCCCTGATCTATTGAGAAGCTACCTGTCTTGACGATACCTTCTTCTAAACTCCAACTTTCACTACGCGTGAATTGGAAATACAAATCGGCATAATCAACCCGATGCGTAAAGATTGCACCCAAACTTTTGAGTAAATGTCCCTCATCTAAGCCGTAAGGTGTGAGCAAAATATCGCGTGCAATGGCTTGGGTATGCAAATTAGGTTCGGTGAGCTTCATGTGGTCTATCGTAGTCAACAGGGATTCAAAAAGGTTTAGGTACGCAAGAACCTGCGCAAAACATGGAAATCATACTGGATTGCAGCATCTCTCGCTGAATCACCCGATTAGGCGGAAAATGTGAGCTTTCTGTGCTCCAAAGCGGGCAAACTTATACGCACCTCATTCAGCTTGGCAGGATCTAGATGGCCTATGACAAAGCCCTCTCCTTCTACAAGCTCAGCTTGCACTTCTCCCCAAGGATCAACCAACATGCTATGCCCCCAAGTGCGGCGACCATTTTCATGCACACCACCTTGCGCTGCTGCTAATACATAACACTGGTTTTCTATTGCGCGTGCACGCAATAAAATCTCCCAATGTGCACGACCCGTAGTGTAAGTAAATGCAGCGGGCATGACGATAAGATCACACACCTGCATAGCACGAAATAATTCAGGAAAACGTAAGTCATAACAAATTGCTAAACCTATGCGCGCTTGCGCTGTTTCTAACACGCTGACATCATCACCAGCTGTAATGGTACGGGACTCATCATAAGATTCATCACCACGCGTAAAACCAAATAAATGCATCTTGTCATATCGCGCTACTTGATGACCTTGCGCATCATAAGCTAACAAGGTATTCAACACCTTGCCTGGCTCTGAAGATATCAGTGGAATGGTTCCACCTATTAAACACACGCTATATTCACGTGCAAGATTAGACATGAAATCTTGTAAGGGACCTACACCGGCTTCTTCAGCATACGCTAATTTATCGGTATCACGTCGCCCTAAAATGGACCAATACTCTGGCAATAAAATAATCTTTGCACCTTGCTCCGCAGCTTCAGCTACTAACTTGTGAGCATGTTGCATATTGATCTCTGGTGAAATACTAGAGACCATTTGTATCGCTGCGATTTTTATAGATGCATGCATAAGGATTAAATGGAGATTTATTCAAACAATTAAAAATCAACTACGCCGCAACATGTAATTACTAAACTGTCCTAGTAATCAGCTTTATCGAACGGTATCTGTTGGGTCGGTTGCTACTTTACGCTTGGCCGCCATTTTTTTAATAGTAGGATCTTTCCAAGGACCAGTGATTTGATATTCCTGTGTGAAGGCTTGTGCAAGAGGATTCTTCAAAACGAATTGCGCCAAAAAACTACCTAAGCCAATAATAGGATTAACAGCCAAACCATACGCTACTGATGCAGCACCCGCATTTAGTTCAGGTATCACTACTACATTTAAATTTTGTGTTTCATCTTTCAAGTCCACACTTCCATCCATCAAAATCACACTACTCGTCCCACGCATCTTAAACGTGTCTGTTTTAATGACACCACGTGAAATATTTGCTGTGGATGCTATGCCATCAAACGCAAAGCCTTCAGAAAATACATCGCGAAAATCTAAGGTCAGTCTTCTAGGCAAAGCTTGCAAACTCATCACACCTAATAACTTCGATACGCCAGGTTCAACTTTTAAGAACTGACCATTGGCTAACTTCATACTCAGATTACCTGATAGCGTAGGTAGATCAAAAGAATACGGCGCACCTTTCCAAGCAAGCTCACCATCTATATTTCCTTTGCCAGCTTTTAGCATTTTTTCAAAGCCAAATCTATCGAGTAAACGACCAGCGTCAATAATCTCTAAGTCTACTGTCATTGCTGACTGACTATCTCCTGCAACGCTTGTCCACTTACCACTTGCTTTTAAGATGGCATCAGGATTTGTCACAATCAATTTATTAATTCGCCATTCTCTTGCCATAATAGGGCCTGAGTTAGTAGCAGAGAGTTCAACTCGACCAAGCTTAATGCCCATGAGTTCCAAATTATCAGCTATCAAATCTACACCCGGTAATTGCGTGCCCGTTGATTTACCACTCAAGATATCTGTGACATCGGATGTATTTGATTTTGGAATAACAAGTGCAACTAAACGAGCGGTTATCTTTCCTGCTCCGCGCTCAGAGCTAGGATCATTCCACATCAAATGACCGACAGCTTGATCTGATCGTAAATTGATGCTCCATCCTTCTCGTGCATGGGTGGCAGATAAAGCAACACTACTCAACGGCTTACCTAAAACAATTAATTCAGGCGTTTGTAAACTTACTGAGTCTGGCGTGACGTAGGGAGAAAAATCTAGGCTTGTATCAGTAGTAATACGCACAACGGTAGGATCTGGTGCAATCGCTAAGATAATCTTATTCCAACTATCTGCATTCACACTGGGCAAACTCGCATTCAATGCTAAACCTTGTTCAGATTGGGGGATAGTGGAATTAACGCCAATACCGCCTCTTACCATTTTCCAAGTAGCAGTTTTCGCATTCGATTTTTGTAAAACATAGCGTGCTGATAATGCACGACCCAAATTTAAACGTGCTTCTTGAATTTGTGTGAGATTGTCGGATGCAGTGGGGATTAAAGAAAATTTCAGAGGTAACGCTTCAGGAGCAGTTTTTCCTAATGGTGCAGGCAAATCAATACTTAATCCAATTAAATTTGAATCAATACTAAATTCTACATGTTGATTTTTTAATCGTAAGCTAGCGTTATAACGTGTCGTTCCAGAAAATCTTTTGCTGAGTTTACGCATAGAGGGACTTGGAAAGGCTTTACTCAATCCCTCAGCCGTCATTGAACCATCTATATTGACTTGTGAGCTGCCATCACGCTGCATACCACCATTAAGATTTATTTGTCCACCTAAGTAATTTCCTTGTAGGCCAGCCAGGAAAAAACCTTTTTCAGTAAAACCAATTTCTCCACGCATTTGCTGAAATGCGGGTGTGCTACGAAAAAGTTGAACATCATTTCCTGATAATAGTAATTTACCTTGAATGGTCTCGGTACCAATTAAGCCCAGGGGAAGACTCATGCGTAAATTAACTTTAGCGTTTCCGGTGCCACGCATTTCTTCTGTCACTTGATACATATAATCTGAAACTGGCGAAGCATTTGCATAATTCACCATAGATTGCAGTGAGCCAGAAGCGAGGCCATTGACTTCTAACATACTATTTATGACCCAGTAGTTAGGTACTTCCACATCAACATCCGATAAATTAACCTCTGCAGTGCGTGCAGTTTGTGTATGTATTTTTAGGTTAGTTTTATCTAATACAATTTGACCACGTATCTCTTCTAATTTAGGCCATATAGCTGAATTTCCTGCGCGCTGCAATCCGAAACTAGGATCTAACTTTCCACCTGTAATATTGCCTGTGATCTTAAATACACCTGATGGCTTACTCTCAGATTGTTTAACCTCAAAGGGAAACTGATCAAGATCACCTTGAACAAGCATATCAATGTTTTCAGCTTTGCCATCTAGCAGCGCACCTGCCATCCAATCACGTGTATCACGCGGAATAGTCAAAGGCAAATATCTATAAATCTGTTTCAGCGCAATTTCAGGTATGTGTACCTTTATATCTAAGATACCGGATGATGAATCATCAGAGTTTAGTGGCAGAATATATTGCCCTGTAGCGGAAGCTTGTGTACCGTCCTGCACAAACTGTAAGCTACTGACATTGATATTGACATGATTACGTTTTTTGAATGACCAACCAGATCGCAAATCAAGTTTTTCAAGAGTAAATTCAGGCTGTGCAAATAAACCCTGCAAACTTATCTTGGCATGATCACCTTGCACATTGAGCTTACCACCCGATTGATCCGCACTCACTTCACCTGACAAACCTTCAAATTCAGGAATAAATTCTTTTGAATTACTCGATGGTGATTTTTTCACACCTTTAAGCGCAAGCGCAGAAAATTTTCCTTTAATTTCATAATTCGCTGTACCTAATTGCTCACCTTCCCAGCGTATAAGAAAATCATTTAAGAGACCATGCGGCCTAAACTCTTCCAATATTTTTTTTTCTGTTTCACCTAAGGGTAAATGCCGAGCTAACTGTGCCAAGGTATCTAAATCTAAGGCAACAACACTAAATTCATGCCTTTCTAATTTGGCAGCACTACCCGCGGTATAAATACTATTGACCGTCGTTGCAGGTAACACTGTTCCTTGATCTGTGCGTAATGAAAAATTTGTTAATTTAACTGCATGCCCATGCTGTCCAAAAGAAAAAATTCTATCCTTCAGACCTACCGCAGCTTCACCAGCAGAGATTTGTCCACTCACTTCAACTAATTTTAATGGCGCTAAATTTTTTTCTAACTGCACAGTTAAATCTTTTAATGCTACATCGGCTGTGAAATTAGAAACAACTGCACGATCAAAATTCAACCATGCTCTCACCGAACCTTCACCACCTTCAACTGGAAAGGGGTAGTCTATATATTTTTTCCAATCATCTAAACGCGTATTACGCCAATCAAGATAAATTTCACCTTTCCATTTTTTGTAATCAGAAATTTTTGCTGTAAAAGCAGGATGTGAGAAATGTGCTCTTACATCAATTGGTGCAGCCAACTGACTAGGCGGCGTTGCTTTAATTGAAAACTGGTGGCTAAACCAATTATTACGTAAAACAAAATTTACATCTTTTAATTCTAGCTGTGGCGCTCCACGTAACTTATCTTCCCATCGTAGTGATCCGTTCAAGATAGAAATCTGCTTTTGAGTCAACAGCCAATCTAAACCATGCTCATCTTCTGTTTGGCTCGTGTTTAAAGCAATACCTGCAATGAAAATTTTTCCAGTCTCATCGCGCGAAATTTCTAGATCAGGCTGTAATATTTCAAGCGCTTCTAAACGTAATTGCCCTGTAAGCAAACTTACCCAAGATAGCGTGGCATCTACTTCAGGCAATGTGAGTGCCGCCTCATCACCATCACCGTAGACCACCACACCTTTCAACTGCAATCTGGGATGTAAACCAATCCAACTCGCATCAATTTGATCAACAGTGATGAGCTTGCCAATAAAATGACTGGAGATACGTTCAATATCTGATTTATAAACACCAACGTTAGGCAAAATCACATAACGTAGTGATAAAAAAATACCGCAAAATAAAAAATATGCAATCAATACTGCAGCAACAGTAAAGCGCAATATGCGATGTGAACGGTAATTAAATTCTTTATAAGCCGCAAAAACGCTAGCCCAAGCTTGAAGCAGGGACACTCTGATACGATCAATAGTGATAAAAAAACGCGGCATTAAAATAGATGTTTATGGGCGCAGTTAAATAGTTATAGTAAGCCTGCCCCCAGCCCTTGGACAAACACGTAGTTTTGATAGAAATTGCTGTCTGAGGAATGTCGCATTGTGCCAAATCTTGGCAATGCATGCGTTAAATCTCATAAAGCGGTACGTTATCATATTTACATTACAGATGGATAAATCCCTACCTAAACTTTGCTGTCCCTTTTAATGAAATTCTCTCTATGACGTCTCCATCAAACGGCTTGCCTGATCTAGGCTCCCGATTTGTTCAACGCTGGCTCGCTGCAAAGCCAGAAAATGCACAAGCATTGCATGCACTTTGTGCGCTTCCGCTCACAGAGGTGGCATTGGAGTCCCTGCTACAAACACAACTGAACTCAGGGCTAAGCTTAGACTCTGCTATGCGGCGCTGTCGCAATCTGCTTTTTTCAGCAATCGTAGTACGAGATTTATCAGGACAAGCTGACCTGAATGAAGTGCTACATACGATATCTAGATTTGCAGACTTCGTCGTGCATACGCATTTAACAGCCAGACATGCCGAGTTAGTCGCACAACATGGTGAACCTATCGGCAATGAATCCGGGCGACCTCAACACATGATAGTCATAGGCATGGGTAAATTAGGTGGCAAAGAGCTCAATGTCTCCTCCGATATCGATTTGATTTTTATTTATCCTGAAGAAGGCGAAACACAAGCACTCACAGCGGAACAACGATCTTTATCGAATCATGAATTTTTTATTAAGCTAGGAAAAAAAATCATTGCTGATATTGCAGAAATTACAAGCGATGGCTACACATTTAGAGTGGATATGGCTTTACGTCCAAATGGTAATTCTGGCCCACTAGCAGCAAGCTTTTCTATGTTAGAGAATTACCTCATGCTGCAGGGCAGAGAATGGGAGCGCTATGCATGGGTAAAAGCGCGTGCGCTAACAGGATTGCCTGAAGATAGACTGGCACTTGAAGCCATGGTGCAGCCTTTTGTATATAGACGATATTTAGATTTTGGTGCTATCGATGCGCTGAGAAATATGCATGCACAAATTCGAGCTGAAGTCATACGACAAGAAACGCGTCATCCAGAACGCCATATCAATATCAAGTTGGGTCGAGGTGGTATTCGTGAAATTGAATTTTTAACGCAAGTATTTCAACTCATACGCGGAGGCCGTGAACCTGAACTAAGAGATCGCTCTACAAGAACCACGCTTCAAGTTTTAGCACAACGCAATCTCTTAGCAGCAGAAGTCGTAGAAAAACTTTTACATGCTTATACTTTTCTACGCAATTTAGAACACAGGCTACAATATTTAGATGATGCACAAACACATGTACTACCACGTACGGATGAAGATCAAACTCTCATTGCAAAAATGGCGGGATTTTCTGATACTGACGCACTTCAACATGCACTAACAGAAATTCGAGATTGGGTAGCTAAACAATTTGATGCTATTTTTACAGATAAAAATAACTATGATGCAGAACCAAGTCGCATTAATTTTTTTAATGCTCCCAACTTAAACGAAGAAAGCCTACAAGAATATTTACATTCTCTACAGTTTCAAGACTCTCACGCTGCCACACAGCGTCTGATCACACTGTGGCAGTCACCTAAATTCCAGACATTATCTGACCAAACAAAAAATCAACTACAGTCATTAATGCGCGCGGCATTACCACTCGTTGCAGAAATCAGTGGTGATGCCAGTTTAGTGACGCTAAATAGATTATTAGATTTTTTTGAAGCCATAGTCAGGCGTTCAGTTTATCTATCTCTTTTAACTGAATATCCACATGCTCTAGCTCGTGTGATACGTATGATGGCAGCGAGCGAATGGGCAGCGCAGTATTTAATGCATCATCCTGTTTTGTTGGATGAGTTATTAGATGATCAAACTTTATATACGACACCGGACTGGCGCCAATTCGCGATTGAATGTCAGCGTCAATTAAACGCTTTTACAGGTGACACAGAAAGACAAATGGATGTACTGCGTGAATTGCATCACGCTCAACTATTTCGTTTACTCGCACAAGACTTAGATGGTATCTTAAGTGTTGAACATCTAGCAGATCATCTTTCTGCATTAGCCGACACTTTAATTGAAGTGACTTTATCTGCTGTGTGGCAAACCATCGCTACGCGCCATAGAGATGTGCCGCAATTTTCTGTTATCGCTTATGGCAAATTAGGTGGCAAAGAATTAGGCTATGCCTCAGATCTTGATATCATTTTTTTATATGATGACGATGATCCTGAAGCACCCGCACAATATGCAAAACTAGCACAGCGATTTATCACTTGGATGACGAGTCATACGTCGGCAGGTATTTTATTTGATATTGATATTGCATTACGACCTGATGGAGCGAGTGGTTTATTAGTTTCTTC
>JACCDP010455882.1_pt1 | contig 10257 bp, 7 predicted proteins | sample 7445841 | NCBI WGS metagenome assembly JACCDP01 (sample SAMN15323441, study PRJNA562643) | freshwater metagenome | isolation source: river surface water | place: USA:Blue River Watershed | collected 2017-08-17
CTTGGAATTGGGCTTGAACCGTTCAACGTACAGCGGTTACGAAAACAACATAGCGCAGCCGAACCTCGAGAACATCCTCAAAATAAGCCAGTATTTTGGATTGACGATTGAAGATTTGATTTCTAAAGATTTTTCGTCGTTCAAAGAGCTTGATTGGCGCTTAATCACCGAGCAATCGGAGGCGCGTTTGAAAGGACATTCGCTAAGGGTTTTGGCGACCGTGGTGGATATCAACCGCGATGAGGTGGTGGAAGTGATTCCTGAAAAAGCAAGTGCAGGATATGCTGCAGGTTTTTCAGATCCTGAGTTTTTCATTGATTTCCCAACGCTCAGTTTGCCCTTTTTGTCGAGCAATAAAAAATACAGAGCCTTTCCAATACAAGGGGATTCCATGCCTCCCGTCAGCCAAGGTTCAATCGTGGTAGGAGAATTCATACAGGATTGGACACGCTTGAAATCCGAGATTCCCTACATATTGGTAACGAAATCAGAAGGGATTGTCTTCAAAAAAGTGCGATGCAATGAAGGGACCTCCTCCCTGGTGTTAATTTCAACGAATTTGGCCTATGCGCCTTACGAATTACCGATGTCGGAGGTCCTGGAAGTTTGGAAATTTGTATGTTATGTGAGCCGCACCCTGCCGGATTTTCAACCCGATGAGAACGGTGTTTTAACGGCAATACAACACCTTCAATCCGATGTTAAGCGCTTGATTCAACAACAGCGTGACCCGTTAAATTAGCTTCGTTTTTCCATTTAATTCATGGATATTCGCTACTTTTGTGCCCAATTATGGAAGCAATGATAACGGTTTTCTTACCCGATGGGTCCTCGCGAGAAGTTCCGAGTGGAAGCACCTCAATGGATGTCGCACTGAGCATCTCCGAAGGGTTGGCTAGAAATGTGCTGGCAGCGAAAGTGAACGGTGAAGTGGTGGATTCGAATCGATCCCTCCCGGAAAATGCAACGCTTCAATTGTTAACATGGAACGATGAAGAGGGAAAGTCCACCATGTGGCATTCTTCCGCACACCTTTTAGCCGAGGCTTTAGAAGTGCATTTTCCCGGAATCAAATTGGCCATCGGTCCTCCCGTGAAAAACGGTTTTTATTACGACGTCGATTTCATGGATCATGCATTTTCCGAAAAGGACTTAGAAAAGGTCGAGCAAACCATGAAAGAACTTGCCAAGTTGAAAAGTCCTTTTGTGCGTAAAGAAGTAACAAAAGCCGAAGCAATCGCCTATTTTACGGAAAAACAGGATCCCTATAAGTTGGAATTAATCAACGAATTGGAGGACGGTACCATTACATTTTACACGCAAGGTAATTTTACGGATTTGTGCCGAGGGCCACACCTTCCAGACACGGGGGCTATCAAAGCGATTAAGTTGCTTTCCATTGCAGGAGCCTATTGGCGTGGGGATGAAAAGAATAAACAATTGACCCGTATTTATGGAATTACGTTTACCAAAAACGCGGAGTTAAGCGACTATTTGGAAAAATTAGAAGAAGCGAAAAAACGCGATCACCGTAAATTAGGGAAAGAACTGGAACTTTTTACCTTTTCGCAAAAGGTAGGACAAGGCCTTCCTTTGTGGTTGCCAAAAGGTGCGGCATTGCGCGAAAGGCTAGAGAATTTCTTAAAGAAAGCTCAAAAAGCAGCAGGATACCAGCAAGTAATTACTCCTCACATTGCCAACAAAGAGTTGTACGTTACCTCAGGCCATTACGACAAATACGGCGCGGATTCCTTTCAACCGATTCGCACGCCAGATCCCAACGAAGAGTTTTACTTAAAACCCATGAATTGTCCGCACCATTGCGAAATATTCAAGTCAAAACCAAGGTCCTATAAAGAACTTCCCGCGCGGTTTGCAGAATTTGGTACCGTTTACCGCTATGAGCAGTCCGGCGAATTGCACGGATTGACCAGGGTTCGCGGGTTTACCCAAGACGATGCTCACATTTTCTGCATGCCGGAGCAAGTAAAGGAGGAATTCAAAAAAGTCATTGAAATTGTGTTATACGTTCTTAAGACGCTAAGTTTCGAAAACTTTACGGCGCAGATTTCCCTTCGCGATCAAGAGAACAGAAGCAAATACATCGGCAGCGAAGAAAATTGGGTTAAAGCGGAGCAAGCCATTATTGAGGCGACAGAGGAAATGGATTTACCGACGAAAATTGCCTATGGAGAGGCGGCGTTTTACGGCCCAAAACTGGATTTTATGGTACAAGACGCGTTGGGTCGTGAGTGGCAGTTAGGTACCATTCAGGTGGATTACAATTTACCAGAACGCTTTGAATTAGAATACATTGGTTCGGACAATCAAAAACACCGCCCTGTGATGATCCATAGAGCCCCCTTTGGTTCAATGGAGCGCTTTGTGGCCGTATTGATTGAACATTGTGCTGGAGATTTTCCGCTTTGGTTAACCTCAGAGCAATTCGTGGTCTTGCCAGTGTCCGAAAAGTACAACGACTACGCTCAAAAAGTTTTAGAATTGCTAAATAATTCCGATATTCGCGGTCTTGTTGACGAACGAAACGAAAAAGTGGGGAAAAAAATCAGGGATGCGGAAGTGAATAAGTATCCTTTTATGATTGTAGTAGGTGAGAAAGAGGCGGAATCAGCCACGCTTTCGGTTCGGCAAAGAGGCTCCGGGGATTTAGGAACGATGAAAATCGAAGACTTTGCAGACCTGGTGATTGGTGAAATGGAAAAAGAGTTGGTAAAATAAAACGGAAAAGACTGAAATAATTTTAATGAGAAGAAACCCAAGGCCTGTACGCAAAGTTGAAGAAGATCAACACCGCATAAATCAAAAAATCATTGCCAGTGAGATACGTTTGGTGATGGAAGGGCAAGAACCTCAGGTGATGTCGGTGGCTGCCGCTTTGGCCCTTGCTGACGAACAGGAATTGGATTTGGTAGAAATTTCCCCAAATGCTAAGCCACCCGTATGTAAAATCATGGACTATCGAAAGTTCATGTACAACCAAAAGCGAAAGCAGAAGGAATTAAAAGCCAAGCAAAGTAAGATTGTGGTTAAAGAAATCCGTTTCGGTCCCAACACGGACGACCATGACTTTAATTTTAAGTTATCCCATGCAAGGAATTTTCTGGAAGAGGGTAGCAAAGTTAAAGCCTATGTTTTCTTTAGGGGAAGAACCATTGTGTTTAAAGACCGCGGAGAAATTCTTCTTCTGAAGTTTGCACAAGAGTTGGCCGATGTGGGTATTGTGGAGCAGTTGCCAAAACTGGAAGGAAAGAAAATGATTTTGATGATCAATTCAAAAAAGAAATAAAGACGCTAATTGTTAATTAATTAAGAACAGAAACAATGCCTAAAATGAAAACAAAATCCAGTGCTAAAAAGCGTTTTACGCTCACTGGAAGTGGTAAAATTAAGCGTAAGCATGCGTTCAAAAGCCACATCTTAACTAAGATGTCCACCAAACGCAAGCGAAACTTAACCCACGCAGGAATGGTGCATTCGTCCGATGAGTCGAATGTAAAAATGCAACTATGCATGAAATAGTAGTTGGTTTAAAAAGTGTTTAACCCGATGCATAGAACCCAAGCCCACTGAAACAGCGTGGCTCTCTGCCTCAAAAAAAGTAAATTATGCCTAGATCAGTAAATCACGTTGCCTCTCGGGCACGAAGGAAAAACTTCATGAAGTTGGCCAAAGGGTACTATGGCCGTAGAAAAAATGTTTGGACCGTTGCTAAGAATGCCATTGAAAAAGGTCTTCAATATGCGTACTCCGGTAGAAAACAAAAGAAACGAAATTACCGTTCGCTCTGGATTGTTCGTATCAATGCAGGTGCTCGTCAGTACGGAATGAGTTATTCCAAATTTATGGGACTTGTTAACAAAAGCGAATTGACCCTCAACCGTAAAGTTCTTGCGGATTTAGCCTTGAACCATCCCGACGCCTTTAAGGCGGTGGTTGAAAAGGTGAGTAAATAAATTTTCAATAACAACAATTAGCGAAAGCCATTAGCATTTCTAATGGCTTTTTTATTTTTGAAGTCATGGTAAAAATCGGTCTTTTTGGGATTGGACATTTAGGGAAAATTCATCTTAGAATCCTTAAAGGCCTTAACCCGTATTTTGAAATCGTAGGGATTTTTGACGTCGATGTGGTCGAAGGTCAACGCGTTGCAGAAGAACATGGCGTCCCATTTTTTGAAGATGCCAAGGAATTATTGCAACAGGTAGATGCCATAGATATTGTGATTCCAACGCCTTTTCATTTTGAATGGGCTAAGGCAGCCATGCAAAACAAAAAGCACGTTTTCGTCGAAAAACCAATCACCCAGACAGTCGAGGAAAGCACGGAGCTGATGCATTTGTTGCAAGAATACCCCGTGGTCTTTCAAGTGGGTCACGTAGAACGTTTTAATCCTGCTTTCGTAGCTGCAAGGCCCTTGTTGAAGTCGCCTGAGTTTATTGAAACCCACCGTTTAGCCCAATTCAATCCTCGGGGTACGGACGTACCTGTGGTGCTCGATTTGATGATTCACGACCTAGACATCATTCTTCATGTAGTTCAATCCCCCGTGGTTTCGGTTTCTGCTTCCGGAGTGGCGGTGGTGAGTAAAAGTCACGACATTACCAATGCGCGCCTTGTTTTCGAAAATGGAACCGTTGCCAACCTAACGGCGAGCAGGATTTCATTGAAAAATATGCGGAAGTCACGGTTTTTTCAGCGCGATGCCTATGTTGGTGTAGATTTTTTAAACAAAAGCATTGAAGTAGTGCGTTTAGAAGCATTGAACGGCACCCCAGATCCTTATGATATGGTCTTGGATTTAGGCGAAGGAAAACCTTCAAAAAAACTGAGCATTGAAAGTCCTCCGATTTATCCAACGAATGCCATAGAAGAAGAGTTGAAAGAATTTGCCCAGGCCATTGGGGGAGGAGCACCCGTTTCCGTTGATTTAAAAGCCGGGCATCAAGCCCTGGATCTTGCCTATCGAATATTAGACATGCTATCGTAAAATAATATGGAAACTTTTTCGTTACGGCGACGCATGATGTTCAAAAACGCAGTTTTTGCCTTGTTGATGATGTTGGTAACGGGATGTGTAAAAAATAACCCCGATCCTTCTTGGCTGTATGTTGGTAAGTGGACCTTAAACGCCAACCCAAACTTGAGCGGTACAGAAGGTGAATTAACCCAGAATTTTAGCGAAGCGTGGGTATACATCAACGACGAGTGCGTTGGGGTTTTTGAACTGCCCGTTAAGATTCCGGTTCTCAAATCCGGGTTGGTGGACGTGAAAGTATATCCTGGTATCAAGGATAATGGCATTTCAGGCACAAAACGCATTTATCCTTTTTGCAACGTCTTCCAGCAGTCGGTAGAACTGGTGGCAAACCAGACCGTTTCGTTGAATCCGACAACCGCTTATTTGTCCTCGACGAATTTCATCATCGAGGATTTTGAAGGTGCGAACGTTATGTTGGAAAACGATCCCAATACCTCCTTGGCAAATTACTTTGTCAGCAATCAAAATTTACAACCGTTTAATGGTAATTCCTATGCGAAAGTCAATCTAAATGCTACGGATTCCATTTGGATTGCCTATACCACTTTCGGATCTTATCATGCGAAAGGCAAAGAGGTTTACTTGGAAATCGACTATTACACCACCAACCGCATCATTACCGGATTGGTTGCGATTTCGCCCGGCGGGATTAAAAAGAATACCAACATTCAATTGAATAAGTCAACTCCCGAAACGGTGAAGTGGAAGAAGATTTACATTGGGTTAAAAGAACTCATTGGTGCTTCCGATGCCAATGCCTATTTTGACCACAGTTTTGAAGCCTTCAAGGAAAGCGGAATGGCGAACACTGAAATTCGCATCGATAACATTAAAGTGGTGTATTTTCAATGAAGCATAAGTGGTCGGTGAGTTTAGCGCTTTTGGACCTTTTCTCAGCCATCGCTGCATGGACCATCTTTTACATAGCCAGGACTACGGTTATCGAGGAGAAAGTCTTTGTTCCGAACGGAACGTTTTATCTCGGAGCCACGGTGGTTCCTATCGGTTTTTTGCTGCTTTATGCCTTGCAAGGCACCTACCTCAACGTGAAAAGACTGTACCGTCTGAAAATCCTTCAATTAACGGTTTTTGCCTCATTTTTCGGTTCGATATTGCTGTTTTTTCTCCTGCTCTTGGACGATGACGTAAGTTCGTATCGAAGCTATTATTTTTCCTTTTCCATTTTGCTTTTGAGCCATTTAACCTTGACCATTTTGCCGAGGTTAGGCCTCGTTACTTGGATGATTCAGCAACTGCGTCGCGAAAATCAAGGATTTAAAACCCTTATCATTGGCGGTAGCGAACGAGCAGTTATGCTCTACAATGAAGTGGTGGCGCAAAAAAACAACGTGAGCACTTTCATTGGTTATGTAAACATCAACGGATCGGACCGAATGTTAGATGCTCAAGTTCCGTACTTAGGACACGTGCGTGATTTAAATGAGATCCTTGCCAACCACGAGGTTGAGGAAATTATCATGGCTATTGAACCTTCGGATCACGATCGACTTCAGAAAATTTTGGCCAGAATCCACAATTTTAAAATTGTGGTAAAGGTCCTACCGGACATGTATGAATTGTTGAGCGGAAAATTGAAAATGACCAACATTTACGGAACCCTGTTCATTGAACTTAATCGGGACGTTATGCCCCTTTGGCAACAAGCCATGAAGCGTTTCTTGGACATTACGCTTTCCTTGGTGGCCCTTATCGTGTTAACGCCGCTTTACCTTTTATGCGCGATTTTGGTAAAATTGAGTTCACCCGGACCTGTATTCTTCCTTCAAGAACGCATTGGTTTGAACAATGAGCCCTTCCAGATCATTAAGTTCAGGACGATGTACGTGAACTCCGAGCCCAATGGCCCTCAGCTTTCCTCCACAAACGACGCTCGCATTACCCCCATTGGCCGTTTCATGCGCAAAACACGCCTCGATGAATTTCCACAATTCGCCAATGTGATTCTCGGCCATATGTCCCTGGTTGGACCCCGTCCGGAAAGGCAATTTTACATCGATCAAATTGTGCAACAAGAACCGCAGTACGCTTTGCTGAACCGCGTTCGACCCGGAATTACTTCCTGGGGACAAGTGAAGTACGGTTATGCAGAAAACGTTGAACAAATGCTCGATCGCATGAAGTTTGACCTGTTGTACATCAACAACCGAAGCCTCGCCCTCGATTTTAAAATCATGTTTTATACCCTGGCCATTGTCATCAAAGCAAAAGGCAAGTAATTACTCCACGATTACTTTCAGGTTCCAAATGGTGCGTTCCGATTCAATTTGCAGTAAGTACCAACCAGCCGCTAAGTGTGACGGAAGTTGTCCTTGGAATTCGTGTTCTCCTTCCGCTGTCCATACGCGTTTTCCTTTGCCGTCCCATATGGATAGTTTTGAATCGGGAATGTGCTTAACGTTGATCGTTCCTCCCGGCCGCAAGGGGTTAGGGAAAACGATGGGCGATTCCGCATTGGGCGCCGCTGCAAGGCCTAAATTGCTTCCGATATTGATGTTGTCCAAGTACAGAACATTGCCCCAATCGCCTTTATTGCGGAAAGCTACTTGAACATTGCTTTGTCCTGCCCAAGACGCCAAATTAACGGTATCCGTTCTCCATTGGTTCGATGAAGGCACGAATTCGCTTTGAAAGTCGGGGGCGGTTGCCAAGTTCTCCCCACCTCGATAATACACGTATTGATAGCTTGCACCACAATCGGTAGAAACCCCAACGAATAACGAATCCGAATACCCGCCACCCCAACGGCAGTAGGCTACATCAAAGGTTAACAAAGGTTGATTAACCAATTGATCCCCATCCATGTTGAAGATTAAATCGTCCAAACTTCCCTGTGAGTCGATGTTGTAATTGTCGAATTTTGCCGATTTTGTACTCGTAGAGTATCCTCCTACGGTAGGCGATCCTGTCCATGTTCCGCCGTTGTCCTGGTTTTCAATGCTCCAACCCGTTGGAAGGAAATTGCCTTCAAAGCCCTCTTGAACGATGCCCGGCAGTGCATATTGAGTAACGGTTACCGAAAGCGTGTCGCTGTCGCTTTGGCCGTTACCATCGGTTACGGTAAGGATGGCTTGATGGGTTCCTGTACCAAAGTAAACCGCAGGATTCCGTAGGGTAGAGGAAGACGGATATCCGCTGGGGAAGGTCCAACTCCATTGAGCGTTTTGATGATGTAACACGGAATGATCTTCGAAATAAAAGGAATCGGCTTGACAGATGACCGTTTGCGCCAGTTTGTCCACCATGATACGGCAAATAGGACCCGATGGCGCCTCATTTAACGCGCTTTCCCAAATGCCTTTACCGTAGGAGGCCAAGCGTACCTTTCCATCCCGGTAGAAGGGACGCAAAATGTTGCCGTTAATGCTGTTGGGCAATCCTGCATTGTCGAGCGTCCAGTTTCCAGCATTGTTTCGGTAATAAACGGCTTTGTTGGTTGCACAATAAACCCCTCCATTGGTTCCTGCAATGTAAAGTAAACTATGCACGCTTTCATTGTTCAAGGCCGAAGAGGTAATGTTGGTAAAGGTTTGTCCCCCGTTGGTCGTTTCAAAGGTTTTATTTCCATTGCCTCCGCTGGGATAAGCAAGGTACAAGTGTTGGTCGTCGGCGGGGTCTAGGGAAAGCAGCATTCTGCGGCTGTTGCCGGCAGGAAGGGTGAGTTGATTCCATGTGATTCCTCCGTCCGTCGATTTCCAAAGTTTCCCTTGGTTGCCGCTTTCAGGTTGCTGATTTAAGTAGATGATATTTGGGTTTTGGCTTCCAACCTCGATGTATTTTACCTGATCTGCTGAAGCGTTACCAAAGGTGTACAGCAAATTAAAACTCACACCTCCGTTGGTGGTTTTCCAAAGTTTATGGTCTTTTCCAAGGTAACCAATGGTGTAGCAATTGGGTTGGAACTCAAACTCGCTCGATTCGGCCGCCCAATAACTTTCGTTGGGACTCATTCCGAAAGGTGCGCCCGTTATTGGGTTGGATAGGCTTAAGGGAAGGGTTTTTCCACCAATGTCCGAGTAGTACGTAATGCGGTTGTTTCCAGGGTTGACGTAGCCCGTGGGGGCTTCTCCACCTCCGAGGTTGAGAAAATTCCCAGCTCCGTAGTTTTCATGGTATCCTTGATTACCGTTGTGGTAGAGTCCGCCCACTAACACGTCCTCGTTCCAACCTGCTCCGAAGCCCCAAAAATCAGAAGCATGCACTCCCGACATTGTAAAATCAGGTTGCGTTGTGACAAAATCGCTGGATTTATAGATTCCTCCGTCGGTGGTAATCCAGGTGGTTCCATTGATTTGGCGAAAATCCTGGTTGTCCACGTGCAACGAGAGAGGACCGCCAACGTAGCCTGAAACGCTCGTGTAATTTGCGCCTCCGTCGGTGGAACGGTACAAGTTAAGTCCTCCCACCAAGATTTCATCGGCATTGTTGGGATTCGCCAAAATGGCGCAGTTGTAGAATCCTTGATGGTAAAGCCACGAGGAAGTTCCAATCGCTAGGTTGGGGTGGGCAGCGGAGTAGGGGCCTCCGTCCTGACCATAGGCATTGACCCATGAATTTCCTGCGTTGTCGCTCCGGTAGATGCTGATAAATCCGTAATCGTTGGCCTTGGCTTCACCGATCAGGTAAACATATATTCGATTCGGATTGGCGATTGTGGTAGCAATACGCGCTCCACCGTCGTTGCGAGCAGGGTCGACTGATTGGTACCAACCGTTGCTTTGCACCGCCCATGTCGCTCCAAAATCGTTCGATTTCAAGAAAACGCAAAGGTCCAAATTGGGGTCGTGCTTGACGAGGTACTGTTCTTGGGCGTTAACTACGTTGGGTTTGATGTCGTAGCAGGCGTCGCCCCAAAGCTGTGTCCAAGTGCTTCCACCGTTGGTGGAGCGGTGAAGTCCTTTGTCGGAGGCTACCAACACGATGTTTTCACTTCCCGGAACCATGAGGATTTCGTTGACGCCAAAATTTGAATTTGGGAGTACGTTTGTCCAGGTCAATCCGCCGTCGCTGCTTCGGTAAACGCCGTTGTTGCCCCCCGCAAAAAAAAGTTGCGGGTTCGTGGGACTGATTTCAACAGCCGTAACTCCGCTTGAAAAATCCAAACTCATCGAAATGCACGTCCAGTTTTGTCCTCCATCCATGCTTTTGTACACTTCTCCAGGTTCAGTTCCGCAAATTAC
>JACCDP011024551.1_pt1 | contig 10255 bp, 6 predicted proteins | sample 7445841 | NCBI WGS metagenome assembly JACCDP01 (sample SAMN15323441, study PRJNA562643) | freshwater metagenome | isolation source: river surface water | place: USA:Blue River Watershed | collected 2017-08-17
AACCGCATCAAGGCTTTCGAGAAGAGCCGTGAAGGAATCGGAAACAACAGTCGTAGGAGCCGACCTCATGACCCAAGGTGAGCGATCGGTAAATTTTACGCGGCCGACGGCAGGGGGATTCAAGGTCTCAACCACTGAGATCAGCGGAGTATCGCTCAGGTCAAGCTGACGACTTCCCGTGCCCTCCCTCCCCTGCTCATCAACCCTGACGACTGGGCGAAGCGGATAGCGGCTATTCACCTTCACTACGATGCCGATGTCTCCGGTCGTCAATCGAACCGTTGTCCCAAGGGGATACACCGACAATTGCTCGACAAGTGCCTTGAGAATTTCACGTGGGAAAGCCGCACGTTCGGCAACCAGAAGCTCTTTCACAGCTTCGTGCGGGAGTAAGCGACGTCGGTAGGGTCGTTCGCTAACCAATGCATCGAACACGTCGACCACCCCACAAATCAGTGCCATCTCGTTAATTTCTCGGCCCTTGAGTCGATTGGGATATCCCTGACCATTGAATCGTTCGTGAACCTGACATATCAATTGCGCAAGCCAGTGATAGTCCGAACCACATTGCTCGATGACTCGAGAACCGAACGCTGGATGCTGTTCGATCAGCGCTCGCTCTTCCTGAGTCAACCGGCCGCTTTTGGTGATCAATGTGTTCGGAACCGCAAACAACCCGATATCATGCACAAGGCCCGCAAGTGCCAGCCGATGTAGCTCTTCTCCATAGTATCCCAGCCCTATGCCTACCTTCGATCCGAGTATGGCCACATTGATCAAGTTGGTCAGTAATGGTGAGCCGGGCCGTCCGGATAAGGCTTCAACGACGAGTTCGTCATTCCGCTGTAACGATGCGACGAGCTCTGTCGCAAGGAACTCAAGCGCATGCAGCGAGAACGCCTGGTGGCCTTGCAGGGCAACCGCCGTTTCATTCAAGGCCTGTTCTGCCTGACAATACCAGTCATTCACGGGAACACCCCCGCACTGCTGCTGTCGTGTCGGCACAACATATGTCCTGCAACCCGTTCAACCAAGGCCCGCCTGATTTGACGAACCTCCGCAACGCTCCCGAAATAGAGACACAAATCGCACAGCGAGTTAATCAGGCGGCAGACTCCGCCAGTCCGCAGAAAAATCGAGGAAATCGCACCCGAGGAAAAGAGCGGTTGCGCACAACCCGCAGCCGTCAAGCGAGCGGTGATATAGGCTTTCGTCTGGGCACGATCGAGCCGGTCGATATGGTGATGAATGGCCACACGTTGCGCGAGTTGTGGAATATGCGCGATACGATCGCGGAGTTCCGGTTGACCGACGAGCACCAGTGTCATGAGAAACCGGTCGTTCAACTGGAAGTTGCTGAGGAGTCGCAGCTCTTCGAACAAGCGCTCATGCTCAATAGCTTGTGCTTCATCCACCACGACGACGGTATCGATGTCTCGATGGTAATTGGCCAGCAGCTGGTCATTGAGTCGACGTAGCTGCTCGCCCCTGGTTCCGCCTGGCTCCAAGCCAAGCTGGAACAAAATCTCGCTAAGGAATTCGTTTCCTGGGATGGTCGGATTGGACAGGAGGCCAACTTCATACCGTGCCCGAGGAAGCTTTAGAATAACCGCACGACTCAAAAGCGTCTTCCCGCTTCCGATCTCGCCTGTCAACATGACGATTCCTTTACGGGTATGAATTCCGTACAACAGGCGCGCCATGGCCGCTTCGTGCTTCGCCGATGGAACGTAGAATTTTGGATCCGGCACATTTTCAAACGGGCGTAGCTGTAACCCCCAGTGTGGCTCGTATGTTGAACCTTGGGTGATGGGCATCTCATGAATCGTTTCACCGAGAGACACCGTTCTACCTCATTTTCTTCCAACCTCTATGTCTCTGAGACCTCAGTCCGCAGGAACTCACCTCGGCAGGACACTAGATATGGCCGCACGCTCCGTCTGTCCGCATTGCGCCCATTCTTCGAGGCCGTTGACACTATGAGCTAGGCGAGATTGGACCGCCTCGTATCGGTGAGCACCGACTGGTACCCGTTGTTCGCTCACGATCGTGAGAAAGCTATGGAGCCCCATAAAAAATGTCATGGCCTGAGCTGCATTGACCTGCTGGGCTGCAGACCACAACTGTGCGACTCGTTCTATTGTATGGTGCAGATGGGAGGACGCGACGCCTGCGGCGCTCCCGTCCTTCAGTGCCTGGAGTGCCGCCGATAGGTGAGGCAGTTCTTGACGAACCAAGTCCAGAAACCCCTGCTCGCCTTCTGCCAATCGGTCAAGAAACTCTTGTATGGTAGGAAGATTACACTGTTCTACCCCTCGGTCCAGAAGCCCTTCTGTCTGCGCCACCATGGTCTGAACTAAATTGCGAGAGAAGGTGCCGGTCCCTGGATCTCGATCGTGCAGACCGCGGAGCAGAACCAACAACTCTTTCGTGCCAATCGACGCCGGCACACTATCAGCGTAGGCTTGGGTGGCCTCGGGGTCAAATGTCACTCCGGTCGCTCGTGTCAGTGCACCATGAATATGTCCTAACTGCTTACAGAGCGCGAGAAAATCATCAGCCGAAATCCGAGCGTTCGGCTCCTGAACGGCTTCGATGAAGGGCAATGCTGAAAAACTCGCTCGCTCAACATCACTCAGGTTAATCGTTGCCGCAGAACCTCCAAGGTTTGTGATGCCGACCTTGATTGTCTGGGCCAACGACCGATGGCGCTCGGCAGGAGGGGCCTGTTGAAGTTCATCGAGAGCCACATGAATTTGCTGAAGCCATTCCTGTGCTTCTTGAACGAACAGTTCAATCAGTTCTTTCTGGAACGCATCTTCAGTCTCAACAGACATCGGTTTCGGCCATTCACCCGCGACACAGTCATCGCACGGTTCCGACTGGTTAGATTACGACTGTCCTTTCCCATTTCCAAGCTGGGAGGCCAACCCTGCGATCTCACCCAATTTGCGGGCCATTTCTTCAAACCGCTTTGTCGCATTCTCGGCTGCCTGTGTTGTTTCCACAACCTGTCGGGAAAGGACGCCGTTATGCTCACGTTCAGCCACGAGAAGTCCTTCCAGTTCTTGAACTTTTGTCGCCGTTTTCTCCGCTTCCTGCAGTCTCCCTACGGTTTCGGCATGTGTCCGCTGTGCTGTCGCGAGCTCATTTTCGAGTGTCTCGACTCGTTGTTGGAGTTCAGACACCTGCTTTTGCTCACTGAGAAGTCGCGCTTCTACATCTTGAGCGTTGGTCGATTGTTTTTCCAAGTCGGCCAGCTGTTGTACCAGTTGCTCCGCAGCCGCTCGCTCCGCATTGAGAGCTGATTCCAACTCTGCAATACGGCCAGCTGATTTTTGCAGGTTGAGCGTTTCCTCCTTGAGCGTCTGTACTCGACCCTGCTCGGCCTTGAGCGCTGTTTCCAGCTCTTGAATTCTCAACGCCTGAGGTTCGAGCTTCGTGACTTGTGCTTCAAGATGGCTGACCTGCTGACGCGCGATTGCCAACTGCGCTTCGCTTTCCTTGGCTCGCCCTAACTGGTCCATTGCTGCAGACAACTGTTTGGTTAGGTCTTCAGATCGGGCCCGTTCCGTCTGAAGCTGACCTTCAAGTTCCTTGAGCTTGCCGCCATGCTGACTCATGTTGTCTTGCTGATGAATCGACAGCGGAGGCACTTTTTCAACAGATGTCGGTACGTGATCAGCGGGAGGTCGAGTGGATACAGGTGATTCCGGTGCTGTTTCCTGTCGTTTTGCCATCAGCTCGAGCACACGATCTTTTAAGGATGTGCCTTGGAACGGCTTCTTTAACACCCCATCTGCTCGACAAGACTCAGCCTGCTTGGTCACTTCATCGTTCACGATGCCAGAGATTAGGAGTACCGGAGTCGTGACAAGAGTGGGGTTTCCCCGGACGAACGCGCACACCTCATACCCACTCTTGTCCGGCATAATCACATCAGAGACGACGACATCCGGGCGTTCTTTGGCCAAATACGCCAATGCTTCTTCGCCATTTGCTGCAAGCGTCACACTGAGTCCAGCCTCGGTTAACAGTCGTTCGGCTACTTTTCGAACTGCGATGCTATCCTCGGCTATGAGGATCTTCGGCATGCCTGCACCTTTCGTCTTTCTCGGTCCTTTAAAGAATCATTACATGCACGATCCGAGTTGTGAGATTGTGAGAACCGGTATCTCATCGAGTCCGTTGGCATAACTTTCTTCGGCTGGTATATCTTTACCCCGATAGGCTTGAATGGCAGCGGGTTCTAGAGTGTGAAGAACCGGCATCTCCTCATCGATACACATCACCATATCTCCCAAAGGATGCTTGATTCTGAGACACAAGGGATTGTTTCCCTGTACACAAAGACGCAGCGCGGAAGCCAGGTCGAATACCGGAAGAACGGCCTGATCCTGACGTACGACCGCCGAGATGTACGGTGTGCGGCTGCCAACCGGGATGGATGGTTTCCATGGCGAAATCCCTACTACTTCCAACGTCTTCACTGCCAACCGCCGACCACCGACCGAAAAGACTAAAAAATTCCTTGGTGATCGCGTGGTGTGCTGCCGTCCACGTTCCCCCATCCTCAGCATGTTCGGCCATCGCGTGTCGCAATTGCACACACATCCCCTGATACCCGAGGCGTTCCTCCCTCTTGTCCAGCAGCAGTCCCCGACGTCGCCTCAAGCACCCATGTCGGATTGAGGATCATGGCAATGCTTTTCTCGAATAAGATCATCCCTCGATACCAGTGCCGCTCGGCGCCGCTGAATTGTGCAGGAAGCGGCAGGATCTGAGACGGTTGAATTTCCAACGTGCCATGGACATCGCCGACTCGAATACTGCCTCGTATCCCTTGATCAGCGAGCAGCACCACTCGAATAGCCGGATATTCCTGAATATCAGCACTGCCTAATTGCATAACGAGAGAGATCGTCCGATCGATCACTCCTTGTATCGTTGGATTTTCATCACTTTCCAACTCCTTGATGGTCAGGACGGCTTCGACGGATCCGACCTCTAAGGCCATGTACCTCCCGCTGATCGTGACAATCAGAAAGCACCGTGATACGGACGCTGACGGAATCGATGCGCCCCGTTCTTGGATGCTCATACCAACGCTCTCATTGCCATTCTCTGCAACAACCGGCTTTCCGTCAATTAATACGAATATTTCCGCAAGGTTACCTTCGTGGCACAGATGCCCGACCCACCCATCGTTCAACTTCTTGCAGCAACATGCGCTCTTCCACCGGTTTTGCAATATACGAGTTCGCCCCAATAGAAAGCGCCATTTGCCGGTGCTTATCTCCAGCGCGCGTCGTCATCACGACAATAGGTGTCTGCTTCGTTTCGGGACGGCCCCTGAGTGCTTGAATAACCTCGAATCCGTTAAGCTTCGGCATCTCGAGGACTGTAAGAATCATTCGATATGCGACAACGGAGGCTTTCCGTAGTCCATCCTCCCCATCCACTGCGGTATCGATTTGATACCCAGCAGACTCCAACATCTTTCCGACGAACTTCCGAATACTCAACGAATCATCGACCAGCAACAGGCGCGCGTCCTGAGGCTCACTTGCAATCGTTTCTTCCGACAACGCTTCTTCATACCGAACAGCGGCCCTTGCCAAAGCCGTTTCCGACCCTGATTCCTTGGTCTCTCGCGAACCCACACGAGCCGGATCGATCACTAGAATGACGCGTCCTTCGGGATCAATGGTCGCGCCCCCGAACAATGAACGTTCCAGCGGCTTAAGCATTCCCAGAGATTTGATGACGATTTCTTGCCGACCCAGCAGTTCATCAACCGCCAATCCCATCGGCCCCATTGCCGTCCGAACAATGACCACCGGCATCGTCCAATCAACGCTTCCGACTTCACGCCGAAGCAGGTGGTACAGCGATTGAACTTCAATGGCCTGTTCAGCGACCTGCAACACCATGCGCCCCTCTTCCTCTCGCATTGATGAAGCCGTAGGCATCGTCACTTCATGGATATTAAGGAGAGGAATCGCATAACGTTCAGTCCCTGCGCGTACCAGTAATGCCGTCGCAATGAGCAACGTAAGTGGAAGATTTAAGGTGAACTTAGTCCCGACTCCCGGCATGGACTCGACCTCAATCTGCCCATTCATGCCCTCAATCACCCGTTTGACAACGTCCAAACCAACTCCTCGACCTGCCTGGTCCCCTACCTTCTCAGCTGTCGAAAATCCCGGCAAGAAAATCAATTGAAGTGCGTCCTCATCCGACATCGCTTGCAATGCCGGTAAGTCAGCCAACCCCATCTTGGCAGCTTTCGCACGTATTTTTCCCAAGTCCAACCCAGCACCATCATCTTCAACCTCGATGATGACGGAATTGCCGCGATGTGCCGCATGCAAGTAGACCGTGCCGACAGCAGATTTCCCTCTGGCTACTCGATCGGCCGTCGGCTCAATTCCGTGATAAACCGCGTTCCGAACCAGATGCACTAAGGGATCCACTAACCGCTCCACAATCACCGTATCAACCTCTGTCTGCTCACCCGAAGTGACGAGGGAGACTTCCTTGTTCGACGCACGAGCGATTTCCCGGATCGCTCGCCGAAACCTCGTGAACGGAGTACCGATCGGAACCATCCGCGCACGTGCAATTTCATCTCGCATTAAGAGGGTCAACTGTTGCAACTGGCTCATATCTTCATGCGATCGTCGAATAGACCCATCGAGCTGTGACATCGACTCACTAATATCGGCAGTGACTTCTCCGATGCGCCGAGCGAGGATGTTAAAGTCATCGTACTTATCGAGCTCCAAACTACCAAAATCGCCGAATGCCGAAACCGCTTGAGCAGGAGCGGCGATCGAATTACTCGGTGCTTCCTGATAAGTAAAGGTATGTTTATCGGCAAAGGATTGGACGGACTCTACCAAACGGCTTTTGAATGCCAACACTTGCTGCGACAGTTGTTCCAACACCCGTAACCGTTGTTCTAAGCGACCGCGTCCGATGACCAATTCTCCAACGAGGTTCATCAGTCGCTCGAGTCGCGCATAACTGACACGGATGACTTCGCGATCTTCGACGGGTTTCCCGTCCTGAGGTTTGTCCTGACCGTGAAGCTCATCTCGTTGACTTTGTGCGGACACGACCGTCTCAGACACGCCCGATGACTGCGGTGCCACTATTGCTTCAACGGCCACGCCGTGTTCCAAATGTGCGAGCTCTGACCGTGCCGTATTGAATCGTTGCCTTGTACCAATGACCACACTCAGATCTCTCCGCATCAGCACTCGCACGACATCAATTGCGCGCAGCATCAGGTCCGTGTGCCCAGACAACACGCGAAGACGACCGTCCCGCACTGCACCCATAAAATCTTCAACATGATGAACAAGATCACCGATTGCCCGAAACCCTACGGTAAACGCTGATCCTTTCAGGGTGTGCGCGGTGCGAAAGAGTTGGTTGATCAATTCCTTGTTCTGAGGGTCCTTATCCAACCGCAGAAGATTGGCTTCCAATAGCTCAAGATATTCTTGGGCCTCAGGAACGAAGTAAGACATCACTTCTGGATCTAAATCCGGAATCAAGTAGTCGTCGGACAAGTCCGTAGCTGGCATTTCTATGCTAACAACCGCCTTATTGTGAACCGCACTTGAACCAGCCGTTTCAGTGCCGGGAGGCACGAGTTCCTCCCTCGCGACTAGAACCGTGCTCTCACATGAGTGAGTAAGTCGCTGGATAAGAACCGGCACATCCCGCTGCAGTTGTTGGATTTCCAAAGAATCTTTTCTGAGAATGATACGAATCACCCCAGCAGCCGCAGCCAGCATGTCGAGAAGCGCGGAGCTTATCCGAAGACGTTTCTCCCCGACTGCAATCATGCAATCTTCCATGGGTCGCGACAGATCACCAATGACTTGGAACCCGACCGTGTAGGCTGAACCTTTCAGTGTATGCGTGGCGCGAAATAGTCGATAGATCGCATCGTCATCGGTTGGATTATCTCCAAGAACGCGAACCAACTCATCAATGATGCCGAGATATTCCTCAGCTTCGGGAATGAAATAGGAGAGAATTTCCGAATCAAGAGTAGGATTCACATAATCAGCAGTGGCGAACGGCAGTGTGTCCGCCGACTCTTGTAAACTGTCTAGGGACGCCAGACACTGCCGAACCATGCCTTCGTCCTCGCTGTCACCCTGGCCAATCAATGTTACAAGGGCTCTCAGACCCTGTACGGCGTCTCCCATGGCCGTAACCACCCTCGGCCAATCAGAAGGGAGCGCCTCGACCGCCCGCTCAAGAATTGCTTCCAGTTGTTCAGACACTCGAGAGAGCCCTTGATATCCATATAACGCAGCCGCGCCTCGAATGCGGTGCGCAATAATGTACTGTTCATGAAGTGCGTGAGCGGTAGGAATCGAGCCGGTGCCGGCATACAGTGCTTCGGCCAGCGTCTTCAGTCCATCTGACGCTTCCGACACGAACACGCGAACTAAATCAGACTGATTGGATTCCGATTCCATCGGCTTGCCTTAAGACTGGGTATAACGAGTCTCGCAGGTCCTGAATGCTTAGGCTAACTTAAACTGCGCGACGGATGCCGTGAGACTTTCGGCCAACTTGACCATATCCTCGACCGTCGCACGAGCCGAGTCCGTCGCTTTTTGTGTCGCCACGGCCCCACCGGTAAAGTCTTTGATCGAGCGGCCAACTTGATCCGTGGACGCAGTTTGGTTAACCGCCGCTGACGCAATGCTTTGGGCAAGTTCGGCAGATCGTTCCGCAATGGATGAAATTTCTTTAAACACATCACCCGTACGGAGCGCAGAGGCTGACCCGGCTTCTACGGCCTGGGTTTCATGCTCCATGGCGACGACTGCGTGCTGGGTCTCACTCTGAATGACCTTCACCAGGTCGGCGATCTCTCGTGTCGCTTGCGTTGAACTCTCGGCAAGCTTGCGGACCTGATCGGCGACAACGGCAAATCGTGCGCCGGCTTCCCCCGCGCCAGCCGCTTCAATCGCGGCATTTAGCGCGAGAAGATTGGTCTGGTTGGCGATATCGCGAATGGTCGAAACGATCTGTGAAATCTCCAACGAACGGTCTCCGAGCGCTTTGACTTGTTTGGACATTCGTTGAACTGCAGCGCGGATACGCTGCATGTCCTGTACGGTTTCTTGCACCGCGATACGACCGTCTTCCGTGGCTTTTAATACCTGCCGCGCGGAGTCCGATGAGGCTTCGGCAGTTTCAGCCACCTGCCGCATGGAAGCGGCCAGCTGTTCGACCGCGCCAAGTGTCCTCATCGATTCATCGGCTTGGTGCTTCGCCGTTCCCGCCATCTGTCCGGCATTCTCTCGCAACGCGCCGGCTGAGCGGTTCACGCGTTCAGCCGATTCTCTCACCTGCTTCATGAGCTGGGCGAATCGTTGGATCATGAGGTTAAAGCCGTCCGCAAGATTCCCGAACATATCGGCCGTCACTTCTCCACGCTTGGTCAAATCGCCTTTGCCGACATCAGAAACAAGTACAAGAAATTGAACCAGGCGCTTTTGCATGGTATCGCGCTCTTCTTCGGTCGATACGAGGCTGGTGATTCGGTCCAGCATGGAGTTGAACGCTTTCGCCATATGCCCGACTTCGTCGTCACTTTCGAGTCGAGCTCGAGCCTGAAGATTGCCCGCGGCGGCTTGTTGCGCAACATCGGCAACATGCACGATGTTGCGCGCAATGTTGCGTGCAAGAAGATAGCCGATCACACCGGCGAGCATCAGCGCCATCACGGCACCGATAAATACGATGTTTGTTCGATAGGCGGCCTCGGCTTGGCCATTGTCGTTCAGCTCCTTTGCCACTTCTTGAATCGTCGTCATGAGTTCGCGAACCCGTAACGTTGCCGCTCCATACTTGCTCGCCACCTCAACAGCCAAGGCAGACTGCCCAAGCTCGCGCATATTCTGTTTCTGCTCATCGGTCAATGACGAACCGAAACTCTCGGCAAACGCCCCCATCACCCCCTCTGTCGCGGTAAAATACTCGCGTAACGCTTGATGAAGCTCTGCAAGATGCTTACTTTCACTACGCCCAGTCGATGACTCATGGAGGTGAGATGACTGAAGGGCCTCCAGCGGTGTCAGAGTCTGCTGTTTAAGCTCGGCAAGCGGGATGAGCGCCTCTTCAAAATCATTTTTGCGAGTTTGCCTCCCCACGTTCAGAAGCGCACTATGGTACAGCCCTAGGTTCGTACTACTAATCCCCACGTTCGACAGTGCCA
>JACCDP010143196.1_pt1 | contig 10251 bp, 7 predicted proteins | sample 7445841 | NCBI WGS metagenome assembly JACCDP01 (sample SAMN15323441, study PRJNA562643) | freshwater metagenome | isolation source: river surface water | place: USA:Blue River Watershed | collected 2017-08-17
AGAGGGCACCGAAAGCGCTGCCAGCCTGTGCAACGCCGGTGACGCAAGGAATGGTGGTGCGCACGCACAGCGAGAAAGCGGTGCAGGCGCAAAAGGATGTGATGCAGTTCTTGCTGATCAACCATCCGCTCGATTGCCCGATCTGTGACCAAGGTGGCGAGTGTCAGTTACAAGATCTGGCCGTCGGCTATGGCCCATCCTCATCGCGCTACCAAGAAGAGAAGCGTGTGGTGCACCCCAAGGAAGCGGGCCCGCTGATCTCCATGAAGGAAATGAGTCGCTGTATCCACTGCACCCGTTGCGTACGCTTTGGGCAAGAAGTGGCTGGAGTGATGGAATTCGGCATGATTGGTCGTGGCGAGCATTCCGAGATCAGTAGCTTTGTGAACGGTGCGGTTAGCTCCGAGCTATCCGGCAACATGATTGATTTGTGCCCGGTGGGTGCGTTGACGTCTAAACCTTTCCGTTACAGCGCGCGTACCTGGGAGCTGTCGAGACGTAAGTCGGTTAGCCCGCACGATAGTCTTGGTTCCAACCTGATTGTGCAGGTCAAGGGCAACAAGGTCATGCGTGTACTACCTCTGGAAAACGAGGCAGTGAACGAGTGCTGGCTATCCGATCGCGATCGTTTTGCCTACGAGGGTTTGAATAGTGATGAGCGTCTCACCACGCCCATGATCAAGCAAGGCGGTGAGTGGAAATCGGTCGACTGGCAGACCGCGCTCGAATATGTCGCGCAGGGCTTGCGCGGTATTCGTGATCAACATGGTGCCGCTGCCATCGCATCGCTGGCAGCACCGTATGCCACGCTGGAAGAACTCACGCTGCTGGCTAAACTTACTCGTGGGCTCGGCTCTGATCATATTGATTTCCGTTTGCGCCAGAGCGCAGCGATTTCCGATACAACATTCGTACCGTGGCTGGGCATGCCAATCGCAGAAGTGGGCCAGCTACGGCGTATCTTCGTGATCGGCTCACACCTTCGTAAAGACCATCCGCTGCTCACCGCACGATTGCGCGCTGCTGTGCAGCGTGGCGGTGCGAAGCTGTCCTTGCTGAATGCGAACGAGGGCATGCCGTTGATGGCTGTCGCGAATCATCTGATTGCTGCTCCGTCTGACTGGTTGACGCAGTTGTCTGAAGTGGCGCAGGCTGTCGCACAGGCGAAAAAGATTACTGCACCTGCAGAGTTCGCCAAGCTCACGCCATCAGCCACTGCGGTAGCGATCGCAAATAGTCTGCTGTCGGGCGAGCCACGTGCAGTACTGTTGGGTAATGCGGCCGCGCACCACCCGCAGACGGCGCAGTTGCATGCGGTTGCGCAGTGGATTGCACAGCAGACCGATGCCAAGTTTGGTTATCTGACCGAAGCCGCAAATACTGTGGGTGGCTATATCGCGAACGCGACACCGGCAGATCGTACTGTCGCGCAAAGTTTCTTCGACAAGCCCAAGAAAGCCTATCTGGTGCTGCACGCTGAGCCGGAACTTGATTGCGCTAATCCGCAGCAGGCACGCGCCGCGCTCGATCAGGCCGATATGGTGGTGCTGATGTCGCCGTACAAGCACGGCACTGACTATGCTGACGTGTTGTTACCCGTGTCGCCTTACTCCGAAACATCGGGCACTTTCATTAATGCTGAGGGCCGTGTTCAGGGCTTTAATGGCAGCACGCGGCCACTGGCGGAAACGCGCCCTGGATGGAAGGTGCTTCGTGTGCTGGGTAATTTGCTCGCGCTCGATGGATTCAATTACGAAAGCTCGGAAGAGATTCGTGCCGAGTTACTTGGTGCGGGCGCGACCGAAGGTCTGGACGTTTCAGCACGGCTGAATAATCGTAGCGATATGCCGCTGCCAACGCTCAACGCTGGCAGTACTGAGCTTGAGCGCGCCGCCGATGTACCACTGTACTTCACCGATGGCATCGTACGCCGTGCTGCATCCTTGCAGCAGACGGCAGATGCACGGCCACCACGTGCCGTGCTGTCTGCGAGTTTGGCGCAGAAGCTCGGCGTTACTGAAGGCGCGAATGTACGCGTCAAGCAGGGTAGTGGGAGTGCGGTACTGCCTTGCGCTATCGATGCCAGCCAGCCGGCGAACGTGGTGCGTATCGCAGCGGGTCACCATGACACATCGAAGCTGGGGTCGATGTTTGGTGCGATCTCGGTGGAGAAAGCCTGATGGACTTGCTGAGCCAATTCACTGCAACCGGCGAGAGCATGCTCGGCCCATGGTGGCCGATTGCCTGGAACCTGATCAAGATTGTCGCCATCGTGCTGCCGCTGATGGGTTGCGTTGCTTACCTCACGCTGTGGGAACGCAAGATGATCGGTTGGATGCATGTGCGGCTCGGGCCTAATCGTGTCGGGCCAGCTGGTCTGCTGCAACCCATCGCGGATGCGCTCAAGCTGCTGCTGAGAGAAATTATTGTGCCTGCCAAGGCGAACAAAGGCTTGTTCGTACTGGCGCCAGTGATGACCATCATGCCGGCACTGGCTGCGTGGGCCGTGGTGCCGTTTGGACCAGATAAAGCGCTCGCCAACATCAACGCAGGGCTGCTGTTCCTGATGGCGATTACCTCACTCGAAGTGTATGGCGTGATCGTCGCTGGCTGGGCCTCGAACTCGAAATATGCCTTCCTCGGTGCGATGCGTGCGTCGGCACAGATGGTGTCCTACGAGATTGCCATGGGCTTCGTGCTGGTGATCGTGTTGATGGTGTCTGGCAGCTTGAATTTGTCGGAAATCGTGGGTGGTCAACTCAAGGGCATGGGCGCCAACCTCGGGCTGAATTTCTTGTCCTGGAACTGGCTGCCGTTGCTACCGATGTTTGGTGTCTACATCATCTCTGGTATTGCCGAGACCTCGCGTCACCCATTCGATGTGGTCGAAGGCGAGTCAGAAATCGTGGCCGGACACATGGTTGAATACTCCGGTATGTCATTCGCGATGTTCTTCCTCGCTGAATACGCCAACATGATTCTGATTTCCATGTTGGCCACGCTGATGTTCCTCGGTGGCTGGGGCGCGCCGCTGGCGATTCTGGATTTCATCCCGGGCTGGATTTGGCTCGGCATCAAGACCTTCTTAGTTGTCTCGATCTTCATCTGGGTACGCGCGTCTTTCCCGCGCTACCGCTACGATCAGATCATGCGACTGGGTTGGAAAATATTCATTCCGCTGACGGTTGTGTATCTGGTGATTGTCGCGGTCTGGATGCAGACCTCTTGGAATATTTGGAAGTAAGCGAGGCATAACGATGGAAGCGATCAAAGATTTCCTCGGTAGCCTGATGCTGCGCGAGTTGTTCAAGGGGCTGGCGCTGACCGGCCGCTATATGTTCTCGCGCAAGATCACGGTGCAATTCCCGGAAGAGAAAACGCCGATGTCACCACGCTTTCGTGGTCTGCATGCCTTGCGCCGCTATCCGAACGGTGAAGAGCGGTGTATCGCGTGCAAGCTGTGCGAGGCAGTATGTCCCGCGATGGCGATTAGCATCGAGTCCGAGCAGCGCGATGACGGCACTCGTCGCACCACGCGCTACGACATCGATCTGACTAAGTGTATTTTCTGCGGCTTCTGCGAAGAATCCTGCCCTGTCGACTCGATCGTCGAGACGCATATTCTTGAGTACCACGGCGAGAAGCGCGGCGATCTGTACTACACCAAGAACATGTTGCTGGCCATCGGTGATCGCTACGAGGCCGAGATCGCGGCTAACCGTGCCGCAGACGCCCGCTACCGCTAAGCTGATGATGAACGCCACTACCTTGCTCTTCTACGCATTTGCGGCGCTACTGGTATTCGCCGCACTTCGCGTCGTGACCGACCGTAACCCGGTCCATGCAGCGCTTTATCTCATTCTTTCGTTCTTCTCGGCGTCGGCGATCTGGATGCTGCTGCAGGCAGAGTTTCTCGCCATCGTTTTGGTGCTGGTGTATGTCGGTGCAGTGATGGTGCTATTCCTGTTCGTGGTGATGATGCTGGATATTGATATGGCCAAACTGCGCGCCGGTATCTGGGGCCATTTGCCATTTGCCGTCACCATCGGTGCAGTGATTGCGCTAGAGATGGCAGCAGTGCTCGTCAATGCCTTCATCAGCCAACCCGAGCCGGCTGCAAGCAACATCGGCGACACCAAAGCCCTGGGCAAGTTGATCTATACGCACTACCTGTACCCATTCGAGATTGCCTCCATCATCTTGCTGGCGGCGATGGTGGCGGCAGTGGCTTTGACCCTGCGACGCCGTAAGGACAGGAAGTATTTTGATCCCGGCATGGCAGTCAAAACCCAGCGCAATGATCGTGTGCGTATTGTGAGCATGCCATCGGAATCCAATCGTACAAGCGCGGCCGATGGCGCCGCGTCCGAGAAAGTTTGAGGCGAGCATGAACCTGACCCTCGCGCATTTTCTGACCCTTGGAGCGATTCTGTTCGCTATCTCGGTGGTTGGCATTTTCCTGAACCGGCGCAATGTGATCATCCTGCTGATGGCGATTGAGCTGATGCTGCTCTCGGTGAACATGAATTTCATCGCCTTCTCGCACTATTTGGGTGATGCCGCTGGCCAGATTTTTGTGTTCTTCATTCTCACCGTCGCAGCAGCAGAATCCGCGATCGGTTTAGCGATTTTGGTGGTCCTGTTCCGTAATCTGAATACCATCAATGTGGAAGAACTTGATCGGCTCAAGGGCTGATCCGACCCATACCAGACAAGGTTCACATGGCAGCACAATTAAATCCCGATCTCCTGCTTGCTGTTCCACTAGCGCCGCTGGCGGGATCTATGATCGCCGGTCTGTTTGGCACGCGATTCTTCGGTAATCTGATCGGTCGCGGTGTCTCGCATACGGTCACGATTCTTGGTGTACTACTGGCTTTTCTGATTTCGGCGCACACGCTCAGCTTGGTCATTGAGGGTGCACATTACAACGCCACGGTGTACACCTGGATGACGCTGGGCGATTTGAAGTTCGAGATAGGCTTTCTGGTCGATAGCCTGACCGCAATGATGATGTGTGTGGTCACCTTCGTTTCGCTGATGGTGCATATCTACACCATCGGTTACATGCACGACGACGAAGGCTATAACCGCTTCTTCTCGTATATCTCCTTGTTTACCTTCGCGATGCTGATGCTCGTGATGAGCAACAACTTCCTGCAACTCTTCTTTGGTTGGGAAGCGGTTGGTCTGGTCTCGTATTTACTGATCGGCTTCTGGTTCAAGCGTCCGACGGCAATCTTCGCGAACATGAAGGCGTTTCTGGTGAACCGGGTAGGTGACTTCGGCTTTATTCTGGGTATTGGACTGCTACTCGCGTACGCCGGTTCCATGAGTTACACCGAGGTGTTCGCCAAGGGCGAAGCGATTGCTGCGCTGACCTTGCCGGGCACCGACTGGTCACTCATGACGGTGACTTGTATTTGCTTGTTCATTGGTGCCATGGGCAAGTCGGCACAGTTTCCGCTGCACGTCTGGCTGCCCGATTCCATGGAAGGCCCGACACCGATCTCTGCGCTGATTCACGCGGCAACCATGGTGACCGCAGGCATTTTCATGGTGGCTCGTATGTCGCCACTGTTCGAGCTATCGGAAACCGCGTTGTCTTTCGTGTTGGTGATCGGCGCAATTACAGCCCTGTTCATGGGCTTCTTGGGCATCATTCAAAACGATATCAAGCGGGTGGTGGCGTATTCCACGCTATCGCAGCTTGGCTATATGACAGTCGCGCTCGGCGCTTCGGCCTACTCAGTCGCGGTGTTTCATTTGATGACCCACGCTTTCTTCAAGGCGCTTCTGTTCCTTGGCGCGGGCGCAGTCATTATCGGCATGCACCATGATCAAGATATTCGCAACATGGGCGGCTTGTCGAAGTACATGCCGGTCACCTGGATCACCAGTCTGCTGGGCTCGCTTGCACTGATCGGTACGCCGTTCTTCTCGGGTTTTTATTCTAAGGACTCGATCATCGAAGCCGTCCATGCAACGCATATTCCTGGTGCTGGTTTCGCCCTGTTCGCTGTGCTGGCCGGTGTGTTTGTAACAGCGTTCTATTCATTTCGCATGTATTTCCTGGTGTTCCACGGTGAAGAGCGCTTCGGTAAGGCGGATGCTGATGACCATGATCACCACGGTGAACACCACGGATTGGCCCCGGGCGAGAAGCCGCATGAGGCGCCATGGGTGGTGACCTTGCCGCTTGTTTTGCTCGCGATACCTTCCGTCTTTATTGGCTTTATCACCATCGGCCCGATGCTATTCGGTGACTTCTTCAAGGGAGTTGTCTTTGTCAGCGCAGAGCATGGCGCAATGCGCGAGTTGGCAAAGGCGTTTCATGGGCCGTCCGAGATGGCGGTTCATGCGCTTACCACCGCACCGTTCTGGTTAGCGGTAGCCGGGGTGGCTAGTGCTTATTACTGCTACATGATCAACCCTCGCGTACCGGCCTGGTTTTACGATACCTTCAAGAGCGTACATACCCTGCTGGATAACAAGTACTACATGGACAAGATCAACGAACTGGTATTTGCTGCCGGAGCGCGTGGTATCGGACGTGGTTTATCCAAAGTCGGTGATCAAACACTGATCGATGGCCTGATCGTTAACGGCAGTGCAAACGCAGTCGGCTGGCTAGCCGGTATTACCCGCACGCTGCAAACGGGCTACATCTACCACTACGCGTTCACCATGATTCTTGCAGTGGCGATTTACCTCGGCTACTTGCTGATGTCCGCTTGATTTTGCTACGACTCGACGATCGCCAAGCACTCCGACCAGAGCACAACACATGATGCAACCGATGACACCTTTCCTTAGCCTTGCGATCTGGGTACCGATCGTATTTGGTGTATTGGTCCTGATGAAGAGCGGTGAGCATCGTGAGCCACAGGCCCGTCTCCTCGCGCTCATCGGATCGCTGGTCAGTTTCATGATCACGCTGCCGATCGTGCTCGGCTTCAATCCGGCGGCACACGGCATGCAATTCGTCGAGAAGTTTTCCTGGATCCCGCGCTTCAATGTTGACTACCATCTTGGCGTTGATGGTCTTTCGCTGTGGTTCATTCCGCTGACCGCGTTCATTACCGTGCTGGTCGTGATCGCTGGCTGGGAGGTCATCGAGAAACGTGTTGCGCAGTATTTCGGTTCGTTTCTGATTCTGTCCGGCGCGATGATCGGTGTGTTCTGTGCGGTGGATGCGCTGCTGTTCTTCGTGTTTTTCGAGGCGACACTGATCCCAATGTTCATCATCATTGGTGTCTGGGGTGGACCGCGTCGTGTGTATGCAGCGATCAAGTTTTTTCTGTACACCTTCCTTGGCTCGCTGATGATGTTGGTAGCACTGATCTGGTTGTATTTTCAATCAGGTAGTTTCGACATCCTCGCTTGGCACAAGCTACCGATCGCGCTTGAGGCGCAGATCTGGGTATTCCTTGCTTTCTTGCTGGCCTTTGCGGTCAAGGTGCCGATGTGGCCAGTACATACCTGGTTGCCGGACGCTCACGTTGAGGCGCCCACGGGTGGGTCTGCCGTACTGGCTGCGATCATGCTGAAGCTGGGTGGCTACGGCTTCCTGCGGTTCTCTTTGCCGATCGCGCCGGATGCCAGCCAGGCTTTGTCGGGTGTCATGATCACCTTGTCATTGATCGCCGTGATCTATATTGGCTTAGTGGCTTTGGTGCAGGCCGACATGAAAAAGCTGGTGGCTTACTCGTCCATCGCCCACATGGGCTTTGTCACTTTAGGCTTTTTTGTGTTTGGCGAGCTCGCGGTGCAGGGCGCACTGATGCAAATGATTTCGCATGGCTTCGTATCCGGCGCGATGTTCTTATGTATTGGCGTTTTGTATGACCGCATGCACTCGCGGCAAATTGCCGACTACGGCGGCGTAATCAATACCATGCCGCGCTTTGCTGCCTTGTTTGTTTTGTTCTCCTTGGCGAATGCCGGGCTGCCGGGCACCTCCGGCTTCATCGGTGAGTTCATGGTGATTCTTGGTGCCGTGGAATACAACTTCGCTATCGGCCTGCTCGCTGCCACTGCCTTGATTCTTGGTGCGGCTTATTCGCTGTGGCTAGTTAAGCGCGTGGTGTTTGGAGAAGTTGGTAATGAGAACGTGGCCACGCTACAAGATTTATCGATGCGCGAGTTTCTGATACTCGGTGTGCTCGCCATCGCGACGCTATGGATGGGCGTGTATCCCGCGCCATTCACCGACCTTACCCAGACCTCTGTGGTCGATCTGTTGAGGCATATCGCCGTCAGCAAGATCCCGCAATAAGTTAGGAAATCAGGATGACCGAGCGGAACTACGAATTGGCGGGGGCGGAAATCTTCCTCGCGGTTGCGACTATGGTCGTAATGGTGGCGGGATTATTTGCCGACGAAGAAAAAACACCACTTAGCCATCGACTGTCTTTACTAGTGATTGCTGCCACTGCGGTGTTGACGATCAGCGACTTCATGGTGCCGGGGTCGGCCTATGCCTTCGACCGTAGCTACGTTCTAGACCCGATGGCAAGCCTGCTCAAATGCAGTGCTGCGGTGGCGACTTTCTTGACCCTGGTGTACGCGCGACAGTATTCCAATCAACGTGGCATGTTGGGCGGCAATCTGTCCGGCGAATTTTATGTATTGGCATTGCTGACGCTGCTGGGTCAGATGATCATGATCTCGGGTAATAGCTTCCTCGTGATCTACCTCGGCCTGGAACTGATGTCGCTCTCGCTGTATGCCTTGGTTGCGCTTCGCCGCGATCACGCAATTTCTACCGAGGCGGCGATGAAGTATTTCGTGCTGGGCGCCTTGGCTTCGGGCTTCATGTTGTACGGCATGTCGATGATTTATGGCGCCACCGGCTCGTTGGTGATGAGTCAGATCGCGGAAGTTGTTGCTAGCGGCAGCGCCAACAAGACCGTGCTTGCACTCGGCTTGGTGTTCTTGGTGTCCGGTCTGGCATTCAAGCTATCGGCTGCGCCATTCCATATGTGGGCGCCGGATGTTTACCATGGTGCGCCAACCTCGGTCACGCTACTCATTGGTGGTGCTCCCAAGCTGGCCGCGTTTGCGGTGATCATTCGGATTCTGGTTGAGGGCTTGGGTGGCTTGGCTGCGGAGTGGCAGCAGATGATGATCGTGATGGCGATCGTATCGCTCATCGTGGGCAACATCACCGCGATCGCGCAAACCAATATCAAGCGTATGTTGGCGTATTCCACCATCTCGCAAATGGGTTTCTTGCTGCTGGGTTTGTTGTCGGGCGTGTTCGACGGTAGCGATGCAGCTTCAGCGGCGAACGCCTACAGCTCGGCCATGTTTTATGTAATTACCTATGTGCTCACCACGGTGGGTAGCTTCGCTGTGATCTTGTTTTTGTCGCGTAGCGGCTTCGAGGCAGATCATCTAGATGACTTCAAAGGTCTGAGCCAGCGCAGCCCCTGGTTTGCGGCAGTCATGATGGTGTTGCTACTCTCGCTCGCCGGTGTACCGCCGATGGTCGGTTTCTATGCCAAGCTCGCGGTACTACAGGCTGCCTTGGCAGCAGGGCATCTCGGGCTGGTGATCTTCGCAGTGCTTGCCTCGCTGGTCAGCGCCTATTACTACCTACGCGTGGTGAAGTTAATGTACTTCGACGAACCTGCAGACACGGAAGCGATTGAGGCGACCGGTGGCTTGCGGCTTGTACTCTCGCTCAATGGTGTCGCGGTATTGCTGCTTGGGGTGTTGCCGGGGCCGCTGATGGCGGCTTGCGTCTACGCTATGACGCAAGCGCTCGCGTCCTGACCTCGGATACTGAGTGAATTCCGCCTCCGCCAGTTGGATGGTCATCGCGCTCATGGCTTTTTGCGCGAACTTCCCTTATTTCAGCGAATCGATATTCGGTTTCTTTCGTCCGAAACAAGCGCCCAAGTCGCCATTCATTCGCATATTCGAGCTGCTTGTTCTGTACTTTTTGGTGATCGGCGTCGCCTACGCGATCGAAGCCTCGATCGGGAATGCCTTTCCTCAAGGCTGGCAATTCTATGCAGTCACCGTCTGCCTCTACCTCGTGCTCGGCTTCCCCGGCTTCGTGCACCGTTATTTACGCCGCCGCACCCACTGACCGGGTTGTCAGTTGCCGATTCTCAAGAATGGCCGCATAGTTGGTCTGTAAACGGGGACTCAGACGCTCACCATGGACGACCATCTCAAAGAAACTCTGATTAGCGGCGAGGTCGTTTACGAAGGCAGCTTTTTGAAAGTACGTCGCGATTG
>JACCDP010196188.1_pt1 | contig 10251 bp, 8 predicted proteins | sample 7445841 | NCBI WGS metagenome assembly JACCDP01 (sample SAMN15323441, study PRJNA562643) | freshwater metagenome | isolation source: river surface water | place: USA:Blue River Watershed | collected 2017-08-17
ACCGACGTCAATCATGCGATTGATTGCATTTACTCCGCCGCCGCCGATTCCAACAACCTTGATGACAGCTAAGTAATTCTGTGGTGCAGCCACGTGAGTCCCCCTTTAGAACTGTAAACCTCAACTTGAGAATTACATTTCTACTCTCTTTAATGGCGGCAACGTATGCGCAATGGTGGCGGTAATCAAAGACCGCCACGAACTAATTTTCTGTCTCAGTCAGAGCTATTTAACCAGTGGTGCATGTGGTGCGCTGACATCAATGCGTCGAATATTTTTATTTTCAGGTAGCGCTAATAGTGCATCAATTACTTGTGATTTTAATTCATTCTCTTCATTTGCACCCCAGAGGATCTGCAACTGCTTCTGCTCGCGCAGAACCTTCAATGAGAAGTTAGATTCGTTGTAGGCGGCAAGGCTAAGTACATCTGCTCTGATTGACTCTGGGAGGTTTTGAAAGAGATTGATTGCAACCAGCCCTAATTCTGGGGTCGAGGCTGAGACTCGAGGAAGTTCTGCGCCGTTGAAGCCGGGAAGAGTGAAGACCTTTCCGGATGCATCCAGGACCTGGTTGTTGAAGTACGCCGTTGGAGTACGAGGCGTGATGGCAACCACTACTTCGCCAGTCATCCAATTGCGAGAAATCTCCGCACTTTCAACCCAATCGATATCTGATATTCGATGAGAGATAGCACGTGGTTCAACGCGAGCCAATTTATCTCCAGCACGTAGATCTGCCACCTTTGAAATTGTTTCTTTACTTGCTGCAGTCGGTGCACCGTCAATCGAGATAGAAGAAACGGTGAAGATACTCGACCATGCTAAGAGATAAGTCAGGCCAGCGAAAAGCGCCACTACAAGAGCGACGACGAGGGGAAACTTGCTTACTTTACGCAAAGCGACGCTGCAACCCTTCGGCAATAATCGGAGCAAGTGAATTAACATCACCTGCACCAAGGGTAATAATCACATCACCTGGTTGCGCCATTTCGATAATTCGATCAGAGGCTTGAACAAAATTAGGAAGATAATGTCCTCGTTCCATCTTGGCGGCAATGAGTTCAGATGTCACGCCATGTATAGGCTTCTCACTTGCCGCGTAGATTTCAAGCAAAGTGACATCATCGGCTAAATCTAAAGATGTCGCGAAACTGTCGAGGAATGCTTGAGTACGTGAATATCGATGAGGTTGAAAGATCACCAAGACGCGCCCATCGCCGGCGTAACGTCGAGCTGCTTCTAAAGTCACTCGTATCTCTGTTGGATGATGCCCATAATCATCGATAATTCGAATTCCATGTTCTGTCGCTTTGAGTTCAAAGCGTCGTCCGGCGCCGCGAAAGTTATGAAGACCATCTAATAGTTGGCTCATCGGTAGCTGTAGGGCCATCCCCATCGCTAGACATCCAGCTGCATTGAGCAGATTGTGGTGGCCAGGTACTTGCAGTTCAAGGGTGCCAACAGCTCTGCCCTTCCACATCACGCGCGCAGTGGATCCCATCGCCTTTAGAACAATCTGATCAAGGGCGAGGTCTACTCCATCAGTTGTCCCGTACGAGATTGGTGTGCAGGCAAGGAGTGATTCGCCAAGTCGCTTTGAGCCAGCATCGTCGGCGCAATAGACCAAGAAACCGTCCGGTGAAATCGTCGCAGCAAAGGAATCAAACACTTCGGTCACTGCTTCAGGGGTATGAAAGTAATCAACATGATCATGCTCAATGTTGGTGACGATTGCAGCAAGTGGCTGGTATTCAACGAATGAACCATCAGATTCATCTGCCTCTGCTACAAAGAAATCTCCTGTACCGCGATGTGCGTTGGAACCAGAAGCAGTCAGTGTTCCTCCTATTGCAAAGGAAGGGTCTGCCCCGCAAGCCTGAAGCGCCACAGTCATCATTGAAGATGTAGTTGTCTTGCCATGAGTTCCGGCGACAGCGATGCTGCGAGAGCCTTTCATGAGAAGCGCCAGCGCTTGTGCTCGAGTAAGAATAGGGATTGAGCGTTCGACTGCATACGCCAACTCTGGATTTGTCGCAGCGATGGCGGTTGAGTAGATAACAACATCTGCGCCTTCAACATTTGCTGCCGCATGCGTTGCTGAGACCTTGGCGCCCAGTGCAGTCAAAGCGGTCAGCACAGAAGAATCTTTTGCATCTGAACCGCTCACGCTAATTCCATCAGAGAGCGCAATCCGCGCAAGGCCACTCATGCCTGATCCACCGATGCCGATGAAGTGAATCTTCTTGCCTTGAAGCGTCTGCACTTACTTACCTCCGGAGAGAGCGTGATCCATCAACGCCACAATCTTAGTTGTTGCCTCAATATCAACTGTCGAACCAGATATTGGAGCAGCGCTGCTGCAAGCAAGTAGTCGGCTGAGATTCTGATCAATCCAGTCTGGGGTGAATTGCGCCTGCGGAAGTATTTCAGCACGGCCTTGAGAAATTAACGAGGCAGCATTGAGATTCTGTTCACCATTTCCGATTGGAAGAGGAATAAAGAGCGCATATCTACCTAAGGTGTTTACTTCAGCACACGTTACTGCACCGCTTCTGGCAATAATCAGATCTGCTGCCAAATATGCAGTTGCCATATCGGAGATGTAATTAACGGCTTGGTAACTATCGTGCGAATCCGGCAGCACGCTACGCGCGCCAACTCCATGAAGGATGTTTACACCTCGAGAGATAAGCGATTGCTCTGAACGTGCGATGACATCATTTATTGCCGCTGAACCTTGTGAGCCCCCAAAGATAAAGACCAGCGGAGTTTGCTCATCAAAACCAAGTGCACGTTTTGCATCCAACCGCGCGCTACGCCAATCCTTGTGAGCGCTCTCATACGCGCTAGCAATATTCTCTTTCAGGGGCAGGCCAGTAAGAAGTGATTTCTTGAGAGATCCGCTCATCACAGGATGAGCAACCGCAGTAAACCGAGTAAAGAGAGCACCTAAACGGTTGGCCAGGCCCGGTCTTGCATTTGCTTCATGAATAACAAATGGTGTTCGAGTCAGAGCTGCAGCTAGATATGCCGGCGCCGAGACATACCCGCCGAATCCGATAACTAAATCTGCACCTGCTATCGCCTTCATCGAATGAGAAATCGCCCCAAGCAGTGAGAAGGGCAGCAGTAATAACTTAGGTGAGATGCGACGCGGCACGAAGACTTTAGGAATAAGAGTGAGTGCGAATCCGGCTGCAGGAACAAGGTTCGTTTCTAGCCCTGCCTTTGTACCAAGAAAGGTAATCTGCGAATCAGGATGGGCCAATTGCCAACGTCGCGCTACAGCAAGTGCAGGTTCTATATGCCCTGCTGTACCGCCGCCAGCGACGATGATGCGGTTCATGCGCTTCTTCGCTTCACAATCTCTTTACGAACTTCAGGATCACGAAGAGCTGCTCCGGCCACGAAACCAATTGCACAAAGAGATGCAACCAGTGCTGAGCCACCGTAAGAGACAAGTGGAAGCGTTACACCGACAACTGGCAAAGTACTCGTTGCGGATCCAATATTGAGAAATGATTGCGCCATAAACCAACATGCGATTCCGGCACAGGCATAACGAATCATGGGCTCTTTGGCGCGAAGTGCTATTCGGAACATGGAATAAATGAGAGTTCCTAAGAGAGCAAGAACTGCGAGCGTTCCGACCAAACCGAGTTCTTCACCGATGACAGAGAAGATGAAGTCAGTGTGGGCATCCGGGAGATTTCCCCACTTCTGTCTACTTCCCCCGAGGCCGACTCCAAAGAGTCCGCCTGTTGCAAGTCCCAACAAGCTATGCGCTGGCTGCCACCCTGCAAGTTTGTAATCTTCAGGCGCAAAGGGATTAAGGAAGACTAAGAATCTCTGAGCGCGATAATCGGATGTTGCAATGAGGTATGCAAGCGCAAGGGCGCCGGTTGCGGTGGCCCACCCAAGAATACGCAGTCGAATTCCGGAGACAAAGAGCATGCCCGCCAAAATTGCTGCAATCACAGATGTGGTTCCAAGATCGCGCCCGGCCATAACGAGGACCATAATGATGAGGAAGCCTGGTGCAAGCAGTGCGAAGACGTTGACGTTAAATCTGCCTGCGCTCTCTTTTCTTGCTAATAATCGGCTCGCCCAGAGAATCATCAGAAACTTTGCAAATTCACTTGGCTGAATATCAATAACTCGTAGATCAATCCAGTTGGTATTACCTTTAACTGTCTTTCCAACTCCTGGAATGAGCAAAATAGATAAAGAAAGTAATGAAATAGTGAAGGCAAAGCGGGCCAGTAGGTTCCATTGTGCAACAGTAATTTTAGTTAAGTATGCAGCGATTGGCAACGAAACTACTACGAAGAGTAATTGCCGCAAGACAATAGAGGTTGAGCTTCCCTTTGTATCAATGGCATGAATTGTGGAAGCCGAGAAGACCATAACCACGCCAAGGAAGGTCAGCGCAGTAGCGCTGGCTAAAAGCATATAGAAATGGTTAACCGGTTGGGCTAAGAACTTCTTCTGAACTTTACTTGCCATCTCGAACTACCTTCTCGACTGCACTCTTAAATCTTTCTCCGCGGTCGGAATAAGAGAGAAATTGATCCATCGAAGCACAGGCTGGGGCCAGCAGGACAGTGTCACCCGAAACCGCTTTAGCTTGAGCTGTGCGAATTACTCTCTCCATCAACGAATTATCTACTCCACCTTTGGAATATCCGGCAGGTGAGTCGATGAGTTCAACCTGAATGTGTGGAGCGCGCTGACGAATTTCATCTGCAATCAAAGCGCGATCTTCACCTATCAATATGGCAAATCGTACACGCGCCTTAATCCGCTCAACCAGCTCGCCCATATATGCACCTTTTGCCAGTCCGCCTGCTACCCAGATGACTGAGAGAGCGGACATGATGGAGGCGCTAGCAGCGTGAGGATTTGTCGCCTTTGAATCATCAATCCAGGTAATTCCATCGCTTTCATACACCTTCTCAATGCGATGTCGACCAGGTGTAAATTTCGAAATTGCGGATCGCAGGGCTTCATGATTTACCCCTGCGCTCAGCGCTAAACCGGCTGCAGCCAGTGCATTTGAAACGCTGTGAGGGACTGTGGGCTTTACCTCGCTCAGTTCAGCGATCATCGCTGCTTCTTGCGGGTTAGCAACAAAAGCGCGATCAACTAATAATTCTTCAACTATTCCAATTTCTCCTGGACCCGGAGTATCAAGTGAGAAGAAAACTTTCTGCCCTTGCCAATGCGCAACGCGCGTCACAATCTCACCATCTTCACCATTAAGGATCCCTGTGGTGGCTCTATCAAGAATTGAAATCTTGTCGCTTGCATATGCATCAAAGCTGCCATGCCAATCAATATGGTCTTGGGCAATATTGAGGATTGCTGCTGCGGTAAAAGATGCATCTTCCATCCAATGAAGTTGAAAAGATGAGAGTTCAATAACTAAGAATTGATAATCTTCGAGAGATTCGACAGATTCGATGACAGTCGTTCCGACGTTGCCGCATGCAACAGCGCTGACTCCCCCAGCTTGCAACATCGCCGCGGTGAGTTCAACAGTGGAAGTCTTTCCATTTGTCCCAGTAAGGCTTATCCATTTCTGGGCGGGCTTTTTAACGCTCCAGGCATAATCAACTTCATTTATCAAAGGCACTTGCGCAGCACGTGCAGCTTGAATCACTGGATGGTTCTCTTTCCAACCTGGTGAAATCAGCAGGCGGTCGAAGTCGGTGATTGTGATTGCATTTGGATGAACAACTGCAAACTCATCGGTTGAATCCTTATTCTCATCAATGAGCGTTACTTCAACCCCGCGTCTGGTTAGGCTCCGCGCCACCGCTAATCCAGTAACTCCGGCGCCTGCTACGCAGATCCGCAATCCATTGAGGTTCTTATAAAGTTCTTGTGCCATGAGGGTTTAGCTTGCAACCCAATCGGTATAGAAGAGTCCGAGACCTAGAGCAACGCAAAGTCCTGCGATGATCCAGAAGCGAAGCACAATCGTGACTTCGCCCCAACCCATAAGTTCAAAGTGATGCTGTAGAGGCGCCATCTTAAAGAGGCGTTTGCCTCCGGTTAAGCGGAAGTAGATAACTTGCAAAGCCACTGAAAGAGTGATGATGACGAAGAGACCACCAAGTGGGATTAAGAGAAGCTCGACGCGCAACGAAGCTGCAAGTCCTGCAAGTGCGCCACCGAGTGCGAGAGAACCTGTATCTCCCATAAATATCTTTGCAGGAGATGCATTCCACCAAAGAAAGCCAGTACACGATCCCGCAAAGGCTGCGGCAAGCACAGCCAGGTCGAGTGGATCTCGGACGTTGTAACAATTTGGTGACGCGCTCACCGCACAGCTTTGACCAAACTCCCAAACCCCAATCAATACGAAGGCGAGAAATGTCATGACAGATGCTCCAGTAGCCAATCCATCAAGCCCATCAGTGAGGTTTACTCCATTACTAGTTGCAGTCACCATAAATGCGATCCAAATAATGACAAGAACAACTCCAAGGTTAATTCCCGTATCACGCACAGTAGAAAGATTCTGTGAGATCGGCGTCAGGCCATCGCCATCTGGAAATTGCAGGCCTAAGTAACCAAAAGTTGAGGCAAAAAAGACTTGCCCAAAAATCTTCTGCTTGCCGCTTATCCCCCGAGAATTTTGTCGAGAGACCTTGAGGTAATCATCGAGAAATCCAACTAATCCAAGTCCGAGTACAAGTCCAATAATCAGCAGCGCCGAAACCGTGACAGCCTTCTGGGTCAACAGGTGCGCTAAGAAGTAGGCAGATATGGTCGCAAAAATAATGATGATGCCACCCATAGTTGGGGTGCCACGTTTTGTGTGATGCGTTGAAGGACCATCATCGCGAATAAATTGTCCATACCCGCGACGAGCGAGAACTTTAATAAGTGCGGGGGTTCCAAGAAGCGAGAAGAGGAGAGCAAGCGCTCCGGCGATAAGGATGAGTCTCATTCGGAATCTGCCATCTCTTGAATACGTTTTGACCAAGCGATCTTGATCATCTCGGCTAACTCTTCTAACTTCTCAGAACGAGATGCCTTGACCAGCACGACATCTCCTTTATTCATACTTGCCACCATCGTGGTCGCCTGCTCTTTACTCGCGAATGTATGCACTGTCGTTGCGCTACCCGCTGGAATGGCTTGCGCATATTCAGGAGCGGCAACACAGACGAGGTGATCTATCCCAAGTTCTGAGGCAAGGGTGCCAATAGCAGCGTGGTCTTGGTCTGATGACTCGCCGAGCTCATGCATTTTTCCGAGAAATGCCCAGGCTTCACCGCCGCGTTCTTGCGCGAAATGGACAAGTGTCTGCAGGGCTGCTGATGCCGCCTCAGGGCTTGAATTATAAGAATCATTGATAAGGACAAGTGAGTCCAGTTCAGAAATTTCCATGCGCCACTTAGCTGAAGATTCTGCCGTCGAAAGTCCACCTGCAATCTGATCCAAGGTCAGACCCAGAACAGATGCAACTGCAGCAACTGCGAGAGCGTTAGCTACTTGATGTAACCCAACAATGCGAAGTCCCACTGCTGTGCGACCCTCTGGCGTTACCAAATCAAAGTGGGCGCGGCCTTCACGAATTTCGATGTCGGTCGCACGAATTTCGCAACCGCTAGTTTCTCCAAAAGTGACAGTGCGACCTTGGTGAAGCGCTGACATCTTCGGGGTGAATTCGTCGTACTGACCCAGTATTGCAATAGCAGTTGGTTGCAAAGTAGAGATGAGCTCTGACTTCGTTTCAGCGATGGCAGCCTGCGAACCAAACTCTCCTAAGTGAGCGGTTCCGACTCGCAAAACAACGCCAACATCGGGAACAGCGATTTTACAGAGATGAGCGATATCGCCTTTATGTCGTGCTCCCATTTCAACAATGCAAAAGCGAGTCTTCTCATCGCATTGCAGCAGAGATAAAGGTGCGCCAATTTCGTTGTTGTAGTTTCCGTGTGGCGCCATCGTTGGAGCAACTGTTGATAAAACTGATGCAAGAAGTTCTTTCGTTGTTGTCTTGCCTTGTGAACCAGTAATGCCAATAACAGTCAGGCCGGAAAGACGGCTACGCACTTCATGTGCCAACACGCCCAGTGCTTCGATGGTGTTGCCTACCAAGATGTGAGGACCGGCCACAGCGTGTTCGGCAAGAGTAAGAACTGCACCATGAGATTGCGCATCTGCAACAAAGTCATGGCCATCTACCTGCTCGCCTTTAATGGCAATAAAGAGTGAGCCTTTCGTTGCTGCTCGAGAATCAATCACTGGGTTTGCAGAAACGATGACATCTTCACCATGAAGGGTTCCACCTACAACTGCTGCTATTTCTGAAGCTTTGAGAGAAATCATCCACGCGCCTCGATTGCAGTAGCAAGAACAAGTCGGTCATCAAAGGCAGTCACAATGCCTGCTATCTCTTGACCTTGCTCGTGTCCTTTTCCAAGGATTAACACAGTATCGCCAGCCTTTGCTACCGAGACAGCATGACTGATTGCAGCTGCTCGATCTTCGATAATTGCAGATGGGGCTTTCACATCAAGGGATGAGACCATCTCACGCAAAATTGTTGTAGGGCTCTCAGAGCGTGGGTTATCGCTAGTGAAGATGGCAATATCGCAACCTTGCGATAGCGCTGCACCCATCAAAGGTCGCTTTGTAGCATCACGATCACCACCGCACCCGAGGACTGCAATAATCTTTCCTGAAGTGAATTCTCGCGCAGCCGAGAGAACGTTCGCTACTGCATCAGGTGAATGTGCGTAATCAACAAAAGCTTTAAAAGGTTGACCTAAGACAACTGCATCTAGCCGACCGGGTGCTCCAACCAGTTGTGGGATGACTGCAGCAAGTTCGATTGGATCAACTCCACTTTCATGTGCAAGAGCTACAGCAAGTAAGAGGTTATCTGCGTTGTATCCACCATGAAGAGGCGTCCGCGATTCAATCAATATTCCGCCAGTGCCTCGGATGGAAAACTCTGCACCTAGTTGAGTGGGGGTGATATTTGTAAAGTGCCAGTGCGCCTTTGGATTAGTTCTAGAGACAGTAGTGAGAGCGAGTGAAGTGCGCTCGGCCAAAGTTACGCCATAGGAAGTATCGATATTGATAAAGGCAGCATCAGCGTATTCGGATGTAAAGAGTGAGGCTTTGGCTGCAAAATATGAATCCATATCTTTATGGAAATCGAGATGATCTTGGCTCAGATTTGTAAAGGCAGCTATTGCAAAGTGTGAACCTTTCATGCGACCCATGCTCAGTGCGTGGCTTGAAACTTCCATCACAAGATTTCGGATATGGCGTTCTCGCATAGTTGCAGCAAGTGCTTGTAGCTCTGGGGCTTCAGGAGTTGTACGAACACTCGAGAGGCGCTCAGTACCGATTCGGGTTTCTACTGTTCCAATCAACCCTGATTCTCGTCCTACTGCCTGAAATATTTGGTAGAGCAAGGTAGAAACAGTTGTCTTGCCATTGGTGCCAGTAATTCCGATGCTGGCAATATCGCGAGTGGGATATTGAAAGAGCTTTGCAGCGACGTGCGCGCCAGCAGCCCGCACATCGTTGACGACAAGAGTAGGTAGAGAGGAATCAATCTGTGCGCCTTGCGCATCCGTGATTACTCCAACCGCTCCTTTGGCGCGAGCGTTTTTGATGAATTCTGCGCCGTGGACTTTTGTGCCAGAAATAGCTAAGAAGAGATCTCCTGCCTCAACATCTTTATCGCTATGAGTAACTCCAGTAAAGATCAGATCTTCAGCTAGCGGTTCCGCACCAATGAGAATTGCTGCATCACTGAGGTGGGCTGAGAAACCGGCAAGTGGACGAATCACTGTCTTACTGCTCCGCTTTTTCTGCACTGACCTGTGTTGCTTTCATGCGAGTTAAATCTTTTTGATTGAGCGCAACTGGCAAGACCTTGGTTCCAGTTGGTGCTACATGCTTAGTCTGCAGAACAAAGGTCATAACCTTCTTAAAGACTGGGCCACACAGGAGGCCTCCGTAGTAACCATTTCGTGGATCTTGAATGGTGACGTTGATGACGTAGCGAGGTGCATCCGCTGGAGCGAAGCCAATAAATGAAGCTGTGTAACCGCTATATCCACCAGTCTTATCGTTGTAGCGCCACGCTGTTCCAGTCTTACCGGCGACTCGATATCCAGGGATTGCAGCAGATGGAGCTGTTCCGGTTGGAGAGACAACGCTCTCCATCATAAGACTTAGCTCGCGAGCAGTAGCTTCGCTGACAACACGGGTAGT
>JACCDP010019485.1_pt1 | contig 10250 bp, 6 predicted proteins | sample 7445841 | NCBI WGS metagenome assembly JACCDP01 (sample SAMN15323441, study PRJNA562643) | freshwater metagenome | isolation source: river surface water | place: USA:Blue River Watershed | collected 2017-08-17
GGTTCGGTTTGGCCTTTTCGGGAAGGCGAGTCAACGGACGGACGTCTTGAGCGATTATCCAAGAAGTCGCACGAAACGGGGGCCTTGATCGCCGGGGGCTACCGGGGGCCGGTCTCCCCGGCGAGGGCGGGGTGGGGCGGGTCTCTGGCGCGGTGGATGGTTCCCTCAATCTGGCTCTAAATGGGCATAAAACTGAACAATTGTTCACAAAATGCACGCAGATAAACTCCTCTTTATCAATGGCTTACCTATTATTAGTTACTTATACCCTCTAAAACTATGGGGCTTTGGCTGGGTAAGGGTACCCATCCCAAGGTCCGCTATCCCCCAGGCTGAATCCTCACCCCGGCCCCAGCTAAGGATTAGGCCCAACCGCCCAGCTCGGCCCCAGTCGCACGAAATCGCGCGGTTACAATACCCTCCCGTCGTTTATACCTCGGCCTGGACGGAGCTCGCCGTCCGGCGGGCTCCGCTGGGTCTGGATTATTATACCTTCGCTTGCTGATGGTTTCCCCGGGGGTTGCGTTTGCCTTTAGGCCTCCCCGCGGTAGACCAAGGGCTCCCCTTTTTATGTCTTCGGCCCCCGCTGATCTATCTGCTGTCCTTCGGGCGCGACTGTGCGTCGCTTATCTAGGCGAAACCACTGCCCAGGGCTGGTGGGAAGGCGCCTGGCGAAGCAAGTTTCTGAACAACTCTTCCCTCGGGGCTTACCTCGGGTCGATTTTCCCTCGCACCGCGGTTGCGGCGGGGATGCGTTCGGCCTGTTTGCTGGCCGCACAAGAGCATGATGCCGGCAAGGTCGGCGTGCAGGGGGTTTATCACCTTTTCCGTTTTCCGGTAGATTGGGAAGAACGCCTGGCCGCTCGTCTCGGCGAGTTTGCTAACCCCGAAGCCCGCAAGCTGATCGCGGATCAAGCTTCGGCGTTGGAGGTCCTGAAGAAAATCGCGGACACGGCCAAAGTCCCGACCTCCATCAAGGGGCCCTGGCAAGTCGGTCAAGATGGCCCCTCGGAAGATGCGCTCGCCCGCATGGCTGCGGCCTATCTTGCGGCTTTCGACCGCCGCGTGGCGATTTACCCTTACTTCAGCCTGCCGCGATGACGACTTCGCCGCGAGCTTACACGACTCAGTTGCAGGCCGGCTTGGCGATGCTGCAGGAGACGCGCGACCTGTTGCGCATCTACGTGCCTGGTCAGACGGCCGCCCAGCTAAGCGAGGCCGCGTTGGCGCAGAATGTCTTTCCGCGCATGACCGCCCGGCGTGCGCATAACGTCGTAACTGAGATGTTCGCGCCGCGTTACCTCACGCAAGGTGGTCGGCCGGCGACCGAACTCCAGTTCCTGCTTCGCAAGGGGTTGTACCCGGACGACTTTAATCAGCTTTGCTTCCTGCACACTGCCCGCGCGCAGGCGATCTTCGGGGAGTTCATTGCCCAGTCTTATTGGCCTGCCGTGTTGCAAGGGGCGGCTCAGCTCGAGCGCGGACTGGCGGAGGAATTCGTCGTCCGCGGGCTGGACACGGGTCGCATGCAGAAGCGCTGGACGGCTTCGACCATCCGCCGCGTCTCGGCCTATGTGCTGGGTTGCGCGGTCGACTTTCAGCTACTCCAGAAACCTAGCGGCGCGTTCTATCCGGTCGCGCGTTACACTTTGCGACGTCAGGTGGGGCTCTACCTCGCCCACGATCTGCACTTCTCCGGCGTGCCGAATGCCCAGTTGCCCGACCATCCGGACTGGGCCCTCTTCGGCCTGACGCCGCTCGAAGTCCGCCGGCTGCTTTCCGGCGGGCTGCTCGACGGTCATGCCATCTATCAGGCCGGCGCCGGCTTGGTCGATATCTCCTGGCGCCACCCAGACCTGCACAGCCTGCTCCATGAACTCTCTTGATCAACGCTTCAGCGCCTTGCGCAACCGCCTCGACCTCGGCCGCTCTCTGAGCAGCTACGGCAGCGACCCGGTTTTCTACCTCGTCTACCCGCCGGCGGATCTGCTGGCCGTCAAGGCCCGGACGATTGCTTGGAAGGGTCAGTTGGCCAACGCCGGCTGGGATGTCACTCTCTTCTCTTTGGGCGAGATGCTGCAGCGCTTCTTCGACGCCAGCCCCAGTTACGCGGCCTTGCGTGAGCATGAGCCGGCTTTGCGCGAAGGTATGTCCGCCTCCGAGTTGCTGGAGCATCAGCGCGTCGTTGCTGATGACCTGCGAGCCTTGGTGCTCAAGGACGGGAGGCTCAGTCCCGAACTCATGGCGCCGCTCCTCGCCGCCGTTGAGGCGAACAACCGTCAGCCGCGCGGACTTTTGCTGCTGACCGATGTCGAAGCGCTGCATCCGGCGCTCCGCATCAACGCGATCGAGAATCACCTGCTCGGCAAGGTGAAGCATCCGGTCGTCGTGCTCTATCCCGGCATCCGTCACGGGCAGACCGCGTTGAGCTTCCTGGGCGTATATCCGCCCGATCCCAACTACCGCTCCGAACACATCGGTTAAATCTTTCTACGTACCACCATGGCCCCCATTCGCACCCTTTTCAGTCCTGGTCATATCGACCGCCCCATCGAAAGCGTCATCACTTACGGTCGCGATGACGAGGATGCGCTCCGCTCGGAAGTTTCGGAGTATTATGTGACGGAGCATATTAACCAGGGCATGAAGAAATTGCTCGAGGAAATGCGGCTGGCGCAACAGGGCCAGGCCAAGGAAGTCGGGGTCTGGGTCTCCGGTTTCTACGGCTCTGGTAAGAGCTCCTTCTCCAAGTACCTTGGGTTCGCGCTCGACGGCGAGCGTAAGGTCGGCGGCGAGCCGTTTCGCAAGTTGCTGCTCGAGCGACTTAAGGACGATGCCACCAAGGCCTTACTCAATACGGTCGCCCGTAATTTCAATCCTTACGTGCTGATGGTCGACCTTGGCTCCGACCAGCTCGCCGGTCGCGCGGAGCAGAAGATCAGCGATATTCTCTACCATAAGGTCCTGCAGGCGCTGGGCTATCCGGGCGACCGTAAGCTCGCGGAGTTCCAGATGCGTCTCGAGCGTGATGGCAAATACGAGGACTTCCTGGCGCGGGTACTGGCCCATAAGAACCGCCCATGGGCGGAATTCATGAACGCTTCCATCGAAGCCATGTCGGTGGCCAGTCGCGTCGCCCATGAGCTTTACCCGGCGGAGTTCGCCACCCCGACGGCCCTCTCTTCGATGCGGCTGGAGGCCCAGATGACGGTCGAGGCGCAGGCCGCGAAGATGATCGAACTGGCCCGCCGGCGCTCCGGGCGGGAGCACGTCCTGTTCATCCTCGACGAAGCCGGCCACTTTGTTTCCTTGCGCGAGGAGCTGGTCCTCGACCTCAAGGCTTTCGCCGAAATCATCAAGAATGTCGGTGGTGGTAAGGTCTGGGTCATGGCGACGGCCCAGCAGACTTTGATGGAGGACGCCCAGGTCCTGAATACCGAGAATCTGTATCGTCTCCGAGATCGCTTCCCGCTCGGCGTGCATCTGGAAGCCAATGACATCACGGAGATCACTTACCAGCGCTTGCTGAGTAAGTCTGAGCAGGGTGAAGCGGCTCTCAAGGCGCTCTGGGCAACCCATTGTCCGGCCTTGCGCCTCGCGACTTCCCTGGAAGGGGTCGGTTCGTTACAGACGGAACTACAGGAAAAGGATTTCGTTAATCTTTATCCGTTCTTGCCGACGACGTTCCAGATGCTGGTCCGTCTACTCGGCCGCCTGGCGAAAAAGACCGGCGGCACAGGCCTGCGTTCGGCGATCAAGGTGGTGCAGGAATTGATGAACGCCCCTGGCACCGCGGGCATGGCCGGTCGCGAAGTCGGCGCGATGGTCACGGCCGCCGACCTTTACGATGCGCTCGTCAACGACATCCGCCCAGGCTTTGGGTTTCTCGCGCAGGGTGTTGACGACGTCGCTACCTTGTTCCCCGGATCCCCGCTCCACCTCAAGGTCGCCAAGGCGATTGCCGTGCTGCAAGTCCTCGAGCTGGTTGACGCGACCCCCGCCAATTTGGCGGCGGTGCTTTGCCCCACCGTCACGGGTGGCGATGGTCTCCGCCGCGAGGTCGACCAGGTCCTCCGCCAGTTCGAACAGGATGGGCGCCTGAAGATTCAGCCGGGTCAGCGTGGCGCCTACATTTTCCTCTCCGACCAGGCGACGGGCCTCCATCAGGTTTTCGAGTCGCTGACGCCTGAGCCGGGCGCGGTGCAAGCCTTGCTCAACAAGATCGTCTTGAAGGCGCTGCAGGAAGATCTGCCGCAGGCGACGGTCTTCCGCAACAAGACGATCAAGGTCGCCTTGGAGGTCATGATGCTCGACCGCTATGTGCCCATCGCCGGCGGTAATGAGGCGGTGCACTTGCGCGTGCGCTTTGTCTCTGCCGCGCAGGCCGAGGCGGTCTATACCGAGGTACAGCAACTTTCCGGCCGACCGACTGAGGTTGCGACGGTCACCGCGGTCGCGCTCCGGCAGGATTCGCACCTGGCTCTGGCGAACGAAATCGCCCGCTGCGAGCGCTTCCTGGCCCGCTTCACCGGACAGGTTGGTCCTGAGGTCCGGGATTATCTCCAAGTCATCACGCATAAGAAGGAAAGGGCGGAACAGGATTTGGTTGGGCAATACACCCAGGCCCTCCGGGCAGCACCGATCTACGCGCACGGCTTGAGGCTCTCGCTCGACCAGACGGTGGAGCGCTTGTCGGACGCCTTCGCCCGTCTCCTTGGTCAGTGCGGTGAGCGTATCTATGCTGATTATCCTAAGGCGGCGTACAATGCCGCCAAAGAGCTCGCCGAGAGTTTCCTGCGTTGTGAGATCACGAACGTCACGACGGCGACCGACCCGTTGACGCTGATTCGCCGTCGTCCCGGCGGTGCGGCGGAACTGAATCGCGACCACCCCGCCTTGGTTTCCCTCGTCCAGCACCTGCGTACTTGCGGCGTGCCCCTCGGCAAGGACTTGACGCGCGCCTTCGAAGCTCCGCCTTTCGGCTGGAGCCCGGATACGATCCGCTACCTGGTCGCGGCCCTGCTGCAAGGTGGCCTCATCGAGTTGAAGATCGGCGGCAATGCCCACCGCACCGCCTCGAGCGAGGCGCTGCAGGCGCTCGGCAGCTCCTCCGGCTTCCGCGATGTCGGGATCAAGCTGCGCGAAGACACCCCCGATTTGGACACCTTTGCGCGCGTGGCCGAACGCCTCGCCGACCTGACGGGCGCCTCGGCGCTCCCTATCGAAGCCTCCATCGCTAAAGAAACCCGGACGCGCGTGCCGGAACTGCTCCAGGTCTACAGCGGCCTGGCGGTTCGTCTCGAGGCGGCCGGTTGCGCCGCTCATGTCCGGGCAAAGTCGCTGGTCGACAAGCTGCAGGTCATCGTCTCGGCGGACGGGACGGACATCATCGCGGAGCTCGGCCCCGTGCGGAGTTCTCTGTTCGATGAGTGGACCTGGATGCGCCAGGTGGTCCGTGGCTTCAGTCGCGAAGCCCAGGCCTTCTTGGCGGACGCCCGCCTGGCCGCGAACTTGCCTTGGCCGCAAGGCGAGCAGGCCTTCGAGACCTTGGTGAGTCAGTCGAAGGCCTTGGCTGAAACCGCCGATCAGCATCGCCGCGACGAGCAGGCTTCGGGCGCCTTCGCCGGGCTCCACCTCGAGGCACCGAAGCTGGCGGAATTCTGGAAGGCGGTCGTCGCCACCGGGTCCACCGTCTTGGACGCTCGCGTCGCGGTCGCCCGGCGCCGACTAGAAAGTCATCCCGACTGGACTCAGGTCGATGACGAGTTTCGCGCTCGCTTGCAGCGCAACCTGGCCCCGACACGTCCTTTGGAAGGAATCGCGGACGCGGAACTGAGCCAAGCCTGGCTTTCCGCCGTCAACGCAGTCGATCGTCATCTGACCGTGGCCCGCGATCAGCTGGAGGCGGAGGCCGCGCGCCTGCGCCAGGAGCGCGCCCGGCGGATCGATGAAGAGAATCGCGGCGGCCAACGCCGGGAGGAGGAGTTTGTCTTCCGCGTTTCGCGGGTCCTGGATTCTGCGGCGAAAATCGAAGCCCTCCGTCGCCAGTTGAGCGATTGTGAGACCCGGATGGCCCAAGCCAATCTTCGGATCAAGACGGAGTTCATCGACTGATCATGCCGCTCGACCAAGCTGCGCGGAATCGCCTCTTCAAGTTCGTCACGGATGCACGGCGGGCCGTCTCGGCCGATTTGGCCGAGCAGATGCAGTCCACCTTCGGCCTGGGGCCCGATGGGAGCGTGACTCCGGTCGCTGGCTTACAGGCGATGGGTCGCACGGAGGGCGACATAGGTATCGCCAAGTTATTGGCCGAACGTCTGGAGCACTTGGTCGCGCAGGCCGCCCCGAGTGATCAACGTCGCGCCCTGGCCTTTGCCCGTTTGGCCCGCGAACTTTCCTTCGGCATCGTCAATCGCTTGGCGGCGATCCGTATGGCCGAATCTCGGGCCCTCGTGCCGCCGATGCTGGCGAATTACCACTCTTCTGATGGCTTCGTGGTCTTTCGTGATGCCTCCCATCATGCCTTCGCCACTCAACATGAGGCTTACGTCCAATGCTTGCGGTGCGTCTGCGATGAGATGGCGACGGACCTGGGAACGATGATGGATTCCCGGGCGCATAATGCGCTGCTTTTCCCGCGGGAAGCCTGCCTCGGCGAGGTGATCGTCGCGATGAACCATGGAGACCTTTCTCCGCTTTGGGGCGAAGACGAGACGATTGGCTGGATCTATCAGTATTACAACGACCCCGATGAGCGGAAGCTCATGCGCGAAGCTTCCCAAGCGCCCCGTGATAGCCGCGAATTGGCGATCCGTAACCAATTCTTCACCCCTCGCTACGTCGTTGAATTCCTGACCGACAATACTTTAGGGCGGCTTTGGTACGAGATGACCCAGGGCTCGACCGGGCTCGTCGATTGTTGTCGCTACCTGGTCCGCCGTCCGCAGACGAAGTTCCTCTCGCCGCAGGAAAAGCCGAGCGGGGCAGTCGTACCCCCTGAGCTCTCGACCGCGGAACGCCTCCGGTTGCCGGAAGAGGTGCCATATCGGCCGCTGAAGGATCCGCGCGAGTTGCGTTTCTTGGACCCCGCGTGCGGATCGATGCACTTCGGGCTTTATGCCTTTGACCTGCTCGAGCAGATTTACGCCGAAGCCTGGGAGCGCTCCGTCGGCACGCTCCGTGCGGACTACCCGGTCCGGGAGGATTTCCTCCGAGAAGTGCCTCGACTGATTCTCGAGCATAACATCTACGGCGTGGATATCGACGCCCGGGCGGTCCAGATTGCGCGCCTGGCGCTCTGGCTCCGAGCGCAGAAGGCCTGGCAACAGCAACGTATCCCGCCGGCCCGCCGCCCGCGCATTCTCCGCTCACATGTGGTCTGCGCCGAGCCGATCTCTACCGACCAAGGACAGATTGATGACTTCATCGCAACGTCGCTGACCGGCACACCCGAGAAAGAGGCGCTTGGTAGACTCATGCGACGTCTGGTCGAGCAGATGCGCCTGGCGGGCGAAGCGGGCGTCCTCCTGCGGATCGAGGAGACCATCAAGCAACTCGTTAGCTCGGCGGCGGCAGGAGACCGCCGTCGCGAGACTCCTGCTTTGCCTGGCTTGGCGGGGGCGGGCCAGCGCGCCCTTCAAGATGACCTGGCTGGATTTAGCATGGGTAGCATCGCCGACGCGACTTTCTGGGATCAGGCGGAACAGCGGCTTTATCAGGAGCTCAACCGTTTCGCCACTCGACTCGAGCAGGGAGGGCTTCGTCGCCGTATGTTTGCCGATGATGCCGCCCAGGGCTTCGCCTTCATCGACCTGTGCCGTGAACGCTTTGACGTCGTCGTCATGAACCCGCCGTTCGGCGAGTGGTCGGCGGGGTTCAAGAAGCAGTCCAAGGAACTATATCCCAACAGCTATTGCGACATCTTGGCCGCCTTCGTTGAACGCGGCGGCGAGTTGCTGCATCCGGGCGGTCGCCTTGGTGCCATCACTTCCCGCACCTGCTTCTTCCTCTCTTCGTACACTAAGTGGCGCGAAGAGGTAGTCCTTAAGGCCTTCGAGCCTAAGCTCCTCGTTGACCTTGGCCACGGCGTCATGGACGAAGCCATGGTCGAAGCTGCGGCCTACGTTTTCCTTAAACCCCATGCCTGAACTCACCTGTTTTCGTCTGCTAAACACCGAGTCCCCCGCGGGGCCTTTGGCCGAGGCGGTTCGTCAGGTGAATGCTGGCCAGGCGGATGTGAAGGTGTTTGCGCTCGACCCGACATCCTTTGGGCAGGTTCCAAATGCGCCATTCGCCTATTGGGTGGAAGAGAAGGTGCGCCGTCTCTTTAACCAATTGCCGGCTTTTGAGTCCGAAGGCCGTACCGCACGCGTTGGCTTACAGACAGGCGACGACTTCAGGTTTGTACGTTGTAACTGGGAAGTGCAGACACAGGTTTTTGATTCACCAAATCGCCGCTGGTGGCCGTTTGCCAAAGGGGGAGCCTATGCGCCATTTTACGCCGATTTACACTTGGTTACTAACTGGGGTAGCGCAGGCCGGGAGGTGAACGCCTTTGCCGGATCAGTTGTCAGGAATTCCGACTTCTATTTTCGTCCAGGTTTAACTTGGACGCACCGAACGACATCAGGGTTGGCTTTCCGAGTTTGCCCTCGCGGAGCGATTTTTGGCCATAAAGGGCCGACTGCATTCAATAATGGTGAAGATGATATGCTGATGGCGCTACTTGCTTTTATCAACGCTCGCCCCTTCATTTTCTTGGTCAATAATCTCGTCGGTGCGGCAGATAGCGCCGCCAGATCATATGATAATGGGATCATTAATTTGATGCCATTACCCGACACGGAGATGAGGCGATTCCAAGCAGCGTTGCACGGATATGCATTGGCATGTTGGAATGCCAAGTTTACGTTCGATACGCGCAACGAGATAAGTCACGCCTTTGTTGTTCCATGGTCTGGAACTTCGCTTCCATTGCTACAGGATTTCGAGACTGAGGTGCAGGCGGCCCAAGGCCAGCTCACTGTCTTCATTGCTCAAAAGCAGGAGGCTATTAGTAAACTAGCCGAAGAACTTTATGGTATAAAGACGCCGGAATCAGGCGTTGGTGAAGTTGCCGTCGCAACTGATGAAGAAGAGGATGCTAGCGGAAAACTGGACTCCGCGCGGCTGCTCATTTCATATTTCGTAGGGGTGGCGTTCGGTCGTTGGGCTATTGCCCAGAACCTGGAAGAGCTCCGTAAGCCTCCGGCTGATCCGTTTACAGTTCTGCCGGCTCAAGCTCCCGGGGCTGCGCCAGTTGAAGCGGCCAAGCTCTATTATTATGAAGAAGCCGGCTCCGAATCACCCTTACTGCATAGCTGCCGCAAGGCACTTCGTGAGGCTACGGGATTACTATCAGTTGATGGTTACGAGCAGGATCTGGCAACGAGACTAGGGGTTACCACCCTCCGGGATTATCTGAGTCGCCCGGCTTATTTCTTTGCCGACCATCTATCTGTCTACTCCAAGAGTCGCCGACAGGCCCCAATTTATTGGCCTTTATCGACTCGCTCTGGCGACTTCACGATTTGGATTTACTACCCCAAGTTAGGGGACGATTCGCTTACACGGTTGATTACGGAGGTCTTAGATCCGCGACTCCGCCGTCTGAATGAGGAGCTAGGGTCGCTCGCATCTGAGGGGAGGGCGTCGGTTCGAAAGTCGAAGCTTGAAAGTCTTCGCTTGGAATTAGCTGAAATGCGCCACGACTTTCAGGAGCTAATCGCCAAGGGCTATAAGCCCGACCTCAACGATGGTGTGCTCATTACGGCTTGTCCGTTGGCAAAGTATTTCCGTCATGCTGGCTTCCGGGGGAAGTTAGAGGCCTGTTGGCGAGAACTGTCCCGGGGTGATTACGACTGGTCTCACCTCGCGATGGCCATGTGGCCGGAGCGTGTGCTGGCGGTCTGTAAAAAAGACCGCTCTATCGCCATTGCCCACGGTCGCGAAGATCTTTGCCCGGCGGAGCCAGCCAAGGTCTCCCGCGGACGTAAAAAGAAAGACGGCTGATTATGTCTGAACTCACCTGTTTTCGTCTGCTCGATGCCGAGTCCCCCGCGGGCCCTCTGGCTGATGCGGTGCGCCAGGTGAATCTGGGCCTTAGTATAGATGGCATCACTTACAGTATTCCACGCGCCGCGTTTCAGATCATACCAACAAGTCCAATTGCCTATTGGGCCGGATTGGAAGTCTCGGAGCTCTTCCGAAAA
>JACCDP010409510.1_pt1 | contig 10250 bp, 6 predicted proteins | sample 7445841 | NCBI WGS metagenome assembly JACCDP01 (sample SAMN15323441, study PRJNA562643) | freshwater metagenome | isolation source: river surface water | place: USA:Blue River Watershed | collected 2017-08-17
CAACAAGCATTAACAAGAGATTATTCTGCATTAATGGCAGCAATAAATAAAAAGAAAGGATGATAAGTGCCGTATTCTATAGTACCAGCTCCAAGTGGAAGTTTAGATATTAATGGCGTCGGGACTGCTATACTAGGTACTACTGTAGATATTGGCACAGATCATGGTAATGTATTTCCTATAGTTACTACTATATTACGAGCGGTACAGGAAAATTTAAAAACATTATTTTCAACTAGAATTGGAGAACGACAATATCAACCGACGTATGGAACAGATTTACATCGTGTTGTTTTTGAACCTAATAATGCGGCTTTAAAACAACGAATTGATTCATATATACGAGTACCTATTCAAACATGGTTACCATATGTACAAATTGAAACTTTAGATATTGTAACAAATGAAGACGATCCAACATTAAATCATTTCGTACGAATTAATTTAGATTATACAATTGATAACTTTAATGTAGACTCAATTGTAATTTTTATTAACGATACGGGTACCGTAACAGTAGTAACAGGAAATTAATAACTATGAAAAAAGATATATCATATCTAGGAAAAGATTTTGGTCAATTTAGAAATAACTTAATTGAATTTACTAAACAATATTTTCCTAATGTATATACAGATTTTAATGAATCTTCTCCAGGAATGGTGTTTATTGAATTAGCAGCATATGTAGGAGATGTACTATCATTTTATGCTGATAATAATTTAAAAGAATCATTTTTATCACAAGCAACAGAACGTTCGAATGTATATGATATTGCATCGATGCTAGGATATAAAGCAAATAGCACCGTGCCAGCTTTTGTAGATTTAAGTGTTTATCAGTTAGTGCCATCTATAGGATCTGGATCATCAGTACAGCCAGATTTTAATTATGCATTGTCTATAAAACCCGGAATGCAAGTAAAACAAACAGATGGCCCGGCTGTTTTCCGTACTTTAGATTCTGTAGATTTTTCTTTCTCATCATCATTTAACCCAACTGAAATTACAGTATATGAAACTGATGATGTTACAAAACAACCTACATATTTTCTTTTGAAAAAGAACGTACGTGCATCTTCGGGCCAAGTTAAAACTACATCATTTACATTTACATCTCCAATTCCATACGATAAAGTTGTATTACCAGACACAAATATTATTGATATTTTATCAATTGAAGAGTCAGATGGCGATAATTGGTATCAGGTACCATATTTAGCACAAGATACGATATTTGAAGATGTTCCTAACTTGTTAGAAAATGATCCGGATTTAGTTGGGTATCGATCATCAGCTCCGAGTTTACTTAAATTACGAAAAACGTCGAAGCGATTTATAACTAGATTGCGTAGTGATAAAAAATTAGAAATACAGTTTGGATCTGGAATTTCTGATAATAATGATGAAGAAGTTATACCTAATCCGGATAATGTTGGAAATGGATTAGCAGGTTTTAGAAAAAATGTTGATGTTGATATTGATCCGTCAAATTTTTTATATACTAGAACATACGGACAAGCTCCGGCTAATACTACATTAACTGTAAAATATATTGTTGGCGGGGGACTTACAGATAATGTCCCTGCCGATTCATTAAAAACTGTTAGTTTCATAGATTTTTATGATAATGTTAATTCTAGTAATAATATCGGATTAGTTAACTTCGTAAAAAATACTGTTGCTGTTACTAATGAAAATCCAGCAACAGGTGCTAAAGCTGAAGATACATTACAAGATATAAAAAATAATGCATTAGCAAATTTTGCTACACAAAATCGTTCCGTAACTAGGGAAGATTATATAATTCGTGCATATTCAATGCCGGCTAAGTATGGAAGTGTTACTAAAGCATATATCGTTCCTGATGATCAAATCACACAAAAAGATTTGCAAGAACAACGCGTAGCGAATCCTTTAGCTATGAATATGTATGTGTTAGGATATGACTCTTCTAAACACTTAACAGAACTTAATGAAGCAGTAAAAGAAAATTTAAGAACATATTTAGGATACTATAGAATTTTAACTGATGCTATAAACATTAAAGATGCATTTATTATTAATATTGGTGTAGATTTTGAAATTTCAGTACTGCCAAATTATAATAGTAATGAAGTTTTATTACGTTGTATTGATACGTTAAAATCATTATTTGATATTGATCGATGGCAAATTAATCAACCTATTATAAAATCGGATGTAATGAATTCATTAGGTAATGTTAAAGGTGTACAATCCGTAATAGGAGTTTCATTTAAAAACTTATACGATTCAGATTTAGGATATTCTGGAAATGTATATGATTTAAAAACTGCTACTAGAAATGGTGTAATATATCCATCATTAGATCCTAGTATATTTGAAATTAAGTTTCTGGATCAAGATATACGAGGTCGAGTCGTTAACTATTAAAGGATAATACATGTTTAAAATATTTTATGCAGAAAAAGATACAACAATTTATGAAGTTGTGCCAGATTCTAATACGGGTTTAGATGAAATATTAGAAGTTGGTAAACGTCTAAATGATGCTGGCGATACTTTACTGAAATCTAGGGCATTAATTAAATTTGATATGTCCGAAATATCACAATCATTAGCAAAATATGGAAAAACAGTTAATGATTGTAAATTCATGTTACAATTATTTACAGATTCTGCAAGAAATTTACCAGCAGAATATGAACTATATATTAAACTAGCTGGCGAACAATGGATTAATGGTACTGGTACATATGCTACATCAACAATCGATGGAGCATCATGGAATACACCAATAAGTGGTTCTACATGGATATCTAGTAGTCAGAATGTACAAATTGGTAGTAGTACGCTATATGTACAAGGTACCGGTACCGGAGGATCTTGGATGTTTCAATCCGCATCTTTAGGTTCACAGTCTGGGTTGATAACATCAGAATCATTTTCATATCGTACAACAGATGTAAATATGGATGTTACCAATGCTATTAAAGTTTGGTTAAGTGGTAGTGACGGTGCTGCTATTCCTAATTATGGTTTTTTATTAAAATTTTCAGATGCTGATGAATCAAATAATTCAGTAACTGGGTATGTGAAATTTTTTAGTAGAGATACTCATACTATATATGTTCCTAGACTTATAATGTACTGGGATAACAGCACTTTTACAACAGGATCTCTAACTCAGATAAATACAGATTCATATATTACGTATACTGCAGTAAAACCTAGTTATAAAGATACTGAGGTAACTAAGATACGTATTTATGGTCGTGATAAATATCCTCAAAAATCTCCTACTAATTTATTTCCAATACAAACTATAAAGTATTTACCTACCACTACTTATTACACAGTATTAGATGCGGCTACAGATGAGACTATAATTCCGTACGATGATATTTATACTAAAGTAAGTTGTGATGCTACTAGCAATTTCATTTATTTAGATTTAAATGGTTTTATGCCAGAACGCTATTATCGTTTAGAATTGAAAATAGTAAATGGAATTGAAGAGCAGTACATAACGGATCAGATATATTTTAAAGTAGTTAGATAATGTTAACACCTCAACGATTAAATATTAATACCGGAGGAACAAATGGAGTGGATCAATCAATACAAACTCCATACATCCAAAATGGATTAACATATGTTTCAAATAATACGAGCATACATCCTAGAGATGAAGCTGGTAATATCATATTGCAAGAAAATTCTGAAACTAATCCTATACTAGTTATTGAGCCTACTAAAATTAATTATCTTACACGTTCGGTAATCCGTCATATTGATACGAATTTTGAATATTTTAAATTTCCTGTTACAACGTTAGTAACAGATGCAGATACTCCTATAGATTTAGATATTAATGTTGACGTTAATATAGATAACGATCCTATATATGCATATTATAAACCAACTACGGATACTGCTGTTGCTGGCGGAGGATCTGAGTATTCTGGAATTGATATGGGTAAAGTAATGGAAGGACAGCCGCAGACATATACAAATGGTTATTATATTACTAAAGATATAAAATCATCAGGTAAAGACTTACGATTCCGCATAAAACTTACACATCAATTTAATGGTAATGAAAGTGGAGATCAACAATCTAGTATATATTTTTCAATTATAAAATCAGGTCCAAATACTCAACTCGATCGAAATTGGAAAACTGGATATGCATCTAGTAGACAAATTACTACTAATTTCACTCAACTAATTAGAGATATTGCAGTACCTATGGAAGAAATTTGTAGTGCAGCATCTGGAGTACGAGATGGTAAAGCCGATAAACGACAACCATGGTGGAATTATTGGAAATTGTTTGTTCCAAATGCAATTCCTAATAATCAAACCAGATTAACCGGAAATCAACTTGAAGCTATTGATTTTGTATTTACTAGAAACGGCGGAAGTGACGTACCTGATTTATCTAAAGATGACTTTAATGCAAAAAGAAATAGAGTTACAGCTGCTGTAACTGCATATAATACAGCTGTAGATTTGTCTAATGATACATGGGGGTTCATAAATATTTATACTCAGCAATCAGTATATATTGATGAAATAATTCTGAATTCTCAATTTGAAACAGGGGATGTATTTAGTATCGGACAACTTTCAGGCCAGGCCGGCAATTCAATAATTGCAATACAGAGTTATTGGTCGATTACCGATGCTAGTAAACAAGTAAATGAATGGAATCAAGAAATAGTATAAATGTTAACGCAATATAAAAATATCACAGAAATTTTAGCTGCACCAAAATCTATATCTGCAGAACGAATTCCTAGTAGCGCACGACAATTATTTAGTCGTGATTCTACCGGATTGATTTCATGGGATGGTTCTATTGCATCAGAAAATAGTACGACACAAATTGAATTACATGTTTATTCTAATGATACATGGATTACTGGTACACATAAATTAAATACTCGTACACGTATTCCATCATACATTGATCAAACTACGAATCAAGCAATACAGTTACGTTCAAACCCAATTGGAATTGACATATATTCAGAATTTGATAAATTAAAATTAACTTCTGGTAATTTTCGTATTGTAGTCAACTTCTTTAAAAATTTAATTGGTAGTTACGATCAACAACATTTAGTAATTGATGAAATTTCTCCAGATAGAACCGAATTAAGACTTCGGGCTATTGATCCGGATAATACAGAATTTTTACAAGAAATTACTAAATATATAGAAACTGTTAATCATACGCAAACGCGTCGTAGATATATCGGACCTACATATTGGAAAACTTATTTATTAAATTTTAGTAGAAATCAATGTGTAACGTATGTTAATAGTGTTGTAGTTGGAGAATTTTTATATGTAAAACTTTTAGATGCATTACCAGCTGAATTTGATATAAATTTTAAATGCTGGGTTGTAGAAGAAAGAAAATCACCATATATTGATCACATTGCAATAACTCCGTCTGCTTTACAAAAACAATATAAGAAGTTATCTAATCCTAACTGGTATGCAAATGCATCATATAATATATCTTCTGAAACGGGATTAAAAAATTGGACGGATTTATTAGGATCATCTGTACAGACATCGCAACAGATTGTAGATGCATATTTTTCCGGAAGTTTAGAGGGAATAAAATTAAACATAGATTTTTCGGATTTTAATAACTTTATATTTTATAGTTCAGCAACTGAACGTTTAGAAAATTTTAAATATAAACTACAACTATTAGAATATTATAATTCACAAAGTGCAGCAATATCTTTAATATCTGGAAGTATTGCTACTACAAATGCACAAGATTATCAAACGCAACGAACAAATTTAATTAGTGGGTTTGATGCATTTGAGAAGTATTTATATTATGAATCATCTTCTCGTTTAACTACATATGAAATTCCTTTAGAATCGACAAATGTTTCGGGTATAACAGGTAGTTATATAACACCAGTACCTAAATCTAATTCTACAGTACCATATTCATTATATCCTTTATCTAGTTCACAATTCATAAATTGGTATGAATCATTGTTAGCAACAGCATCTAGATATGATATAGATAATATTAATGGACTACATTATGCTGTTCCGGAATATATGCGAAATGGTACGTATGGGGCTAATTTAACATTGTTTATAAACATGTTAGGTCATCATTATGATATACTTTATATGTATATTAATCATATGACTAGAATTTATAAACGAGAAGAAAATCCTAAACTAGGAATGCCGTCAGAATTATTATATTCTGTAGCAAATCAATTTGGTTGGAATTTAACTGATGGAAATCAATCTAAAGAATTATGGCAATATGTTTTAGGAACAAACGAGTATGGCATACCATTAACTGGATCTAATAGTATAGGAGACCCGTCAGTACCTGGTAAGGATATGACATACGCAATTTGGCGTCGAATTGTTAATAATTTACCATTATTATTAAAATCTAAAGGTACTAAACGAAGTATACAAGCCTTACTATCATGCTACGGAATACCACAGTCTTTAATAAGTATTAATGAATATGGCGGACCTAGAATAGAACGTGCGCCGATATATGAAAAATTAAATTTTGATTATGCATTAGATTTAATAACTAATACATCAGGTACAGTTACTGTAAATTATTCACAATCGATTGATACTATAGAATTACGATTCCGTACAGATGATGTAATTTCAAATCCATTATTACCTAATACAATGACATTATTTACTGTAGGTAGTAATGCAGTAACATTAGATTATACAAGTGGAACTTTAGGTACTATACAAATTAACGGTACTCCTTCTGCTAATATAGAAATGTTTGACGGTGGCTGGCTAACTGCTATGTTACGTACTAATGGAGGTAATTTAGAAGTAATAGCAAAACGATCTAAATATGGAAAAATAGTTGCTGCAGTATCAGCGTCGACGTCTGCAACGTTTCCAGGATCTGGCAGTATAGTATTAGGTGGCACGAGTGCCGGATCTTCTAGATTACAAGGACAATTACAGGAATTACGAGTATGGTCAGTTTCATTAGATGAATCTGCTTTTGATAATCACGTTAAAGCTCCTGCTGCATACGATGGAAATATAGATGCATATTCGGAATTAATTTTTAGAACTCCATTAACTCAAAAAATAGATCATTCTGCAACCGGAAGTTTGTCAGGAGTACAGCCAGATACTAGTATTAATATATCAGCATCATTTACATCATGGACTAATGCTGAACCATATGATTCTATAGAAGAAACATATTATTATGATGGTATATCATTAGGTGCCGGTACATATGATGATAATAAAATACGAATTGAATCTAATGAATTAATAGGAACATTAGATTTTAAAACTAGAGCCGAACGAAGCCAATATGATAAAGCACCGTTAGATAGTAATCGTTTAGGAGTTTATTTTTCTCCACAAACAATGATTGATGAGGATATTATTGCACAGCTCGGATTTACTATATTAGACGAATATATCGGAGATCCGGGCGAAACAGAACGTAATTCATATCCTAAATTAATACAAAAAGCACAAGAGTATTGGAAAAAATATGAAACTCGTAATGATATTAATTCATATATAAAGATATTCACGCTTTTTGATTTATCGTTCTTCCGTCAATTAGAACAATTATTACCAGCTCGTGCTAATAAAATAACAGGTTTATTAATACAACCAAATATTTTAGAACGAAGTAAAGATACTATTTTACCTCCAATTGAAAGATTTGATAGCACATATAATACAACCGTTCAAAATACCGTACCGACAGCTTCTGGAAATTTCTTAAATTATTTAGGTGCTATTGATGGTAAAATAATGACATTATCTGCACAAGATGATGATCAGTGGCAAGGTTATTTAACTGCATCTATTTCTAAAAAATATGATGGAACTACATATGATTATGAATACTTATATTGGAACGGTACTGAATATATTACTAGTTCTACACCATATTGGCGAGATGAAGGAGTTTTACCAGTATTTTTAGATGCGGTAGTTTCTGAGTTTCGTTATTTTTCTAGTTCAATTGATTATATAGCATCTGGTTCATATTATGGAACTGCTTCATATTATGGTACTAGTAGTTATGCTAATTTATATTACGGAATTTCAGGTTTTTATGCTCAAGTACAAGATTTTTTACCAAAAGGATTAGCAAATCAAAGATACGATGGTTCTAAATTATCATCTCCAGACTTTAATGTTAGGTCTACACAAACCGTCGACGGAGGCGCTGTTGTAGAATGGAGGACAACTAATGGTAATCAATTGATATATCAAAACAACGGCGATCAAGGATCGTTTGTATTAACATAAATTTTTATATAATGATATTTATTTTAAATAGGAATTAAATATGGGATATTTAGATAATAGTTCAGTTACAGTAGATGCAATTTTAACGTTGAAAGGACGAGAATTGTTAGCGCGTGGAGGAAATGCGTTTAAAATTACACAATTTGCGTTAGGCGATGACGAAGTTGATTATTCATTATGGAATCCAGATCATCCACTCGGTACTGATTATTATGGTGTTATTATTGAAAATATGCCGATCGTAGAAGCAATTCCAGATGAGACACAAGCATTACGTTCAAAATTAATTACATTACCTAAACAAACAACAAATATTCCGGTAGTAACTGTCGGAAATACTAGTATTACATTATTAGCACCAGGAGATGGGTCTGCAATTTCACCTAATACAAGTAATTTACAAGGTGGTAATAGCAATTTAGGATATACAGCAATTTTATCTGATTCATCAGTTGCGGATATTACGGTAACTAGAGCTTTACAAAATTCAGTACTTCCAACTACTCCTAGATTTATTGGCGATAATGAAGATGCACAAAGCGTAGCAGTCGCTGGATTTGAATTCCGAGTTGTTGCAAAAGCACAATATATTGAAGATAAAACTGCAACTATTACTATTATTGGTAACGAAACTGGTGGTAGTGTAACAATTAATTTAACTGTTAGAAAAGTAACAGCAGTAACAAATGGATAATGTTAATATGAAACATTTTATTAAAAAGTTAAAACAACAAGATCGAATCGGTGGATTTCCTAGAATAGCTGCTGCAGCTCAAGGTGCAATACGTGATGCAGCTGCAACTGCTACAAATGCTGTTACTGGTACAACAAATGATCAAGTATTACAACTAGCACAGCAACTTGCTAATGAAATTATTGCAGAACAACAACAAACTCAATTATTAGCAAGAAACGGTCGCGTATTTACTAAATTTGATATGTTAAATGATGTTGTATCTAACCAAACGGAAGTTGTAACAGCTGGATTATGGAGCGACGGCATTGCTAGTTTAACTACATATTTTACATCTTCTACTCAAACTACAACGCAACGACGTTACTATGTTGATGTTTTACAAGAAGCACCGAGTTCAGAAGGATCTGCTGTTCAATATTCATTAGCATTCGGTCACGTACTAGGTAGCGGGTCTGATTCGCAAGGTCAGCTTAATGATTCTCCTAGTAGAGCGGTATATTCACAATATCGACAATTATTATTACCTGCAGGAGATAATAGATTTACAACTGCAGGGTCTGGAAGTACCGATTATATTTACATTATTAATTTTAAACGAAATCGATTAAGAGAACGTTTAGATGCTGGTAATTTTGAATTACCATTAACTAATGTAACTACTAGAGCAACTAACGCGACTGGATCGGTAACAGTTGGATCGACTGTAATTACATTGATTGATGATTCGTCTTTAGCAGCAGCTGCTGTTGGCGATTCTGGAAAAGTTTATAATATCGTTTCCGGATCATTAAATGGAGGTGTTTATAATGTATCTGCTCCGCAATATTATGGATTAGCATATCCAGACCACGGAGTATTGATATTAGATGGTAAAATGTTAGATCAGCAATTAGGATTTGCAACTAACGTTAGTTCTAGTGTTGAAGGCAATAATCATTTTGTATTGCATCATTCAATATCTGGTTCGTCATTAGTTACAAACCCAGCAACTTCAGACCCATACGGATTCTTAGCTCGTAATTCCGAAAAAATTACAAGTACGCATTATTTCGTAAGAATTAAAAATGCAGAATATAATTTTTCAAATAATCCATCATACGTAACAGGTAGTGTTGGACAGATTTCACAGACTTCTTTTATTGGCGATCCTAAATCTTATATTACTACAGTTGGATTATATAATGATAGTCAAGAATTATTAGCAGTAGCAAAATTAAGTAAACCATTATTAAAGTCATTCCAAA
>JACCDP010057896.1_pt1 | contig 10249 bp, 6 predicted proteins | sample 7445841 | NCBI WGS metagenome assembly JACCDP01 (sample SAMN15323441, study PRJNA562643) | freshwater metagenome | isolation source: river surface water | place: USA:Blue River Watershed | collected 2017-08-17
CCTACCGGACAGGCATAAATTAATCATTGTAAATACATCTTTGTAAAAAATAATAAATCATGAGTAATTCGGCAATTCAGCGCATTGAAGAGGCGTATCAAGCGCAGTTACAGCGAACCTTTTATGCCGCTTGGCCAGAAAATCCCAAGGCGTATGCCGAGGATGCCAATGCAAAAGGGTTGGAGGCTTTTCAAAGATCTTTGGCTAATAATTTTTCCGGGTTAGACAGTTCAGGCAGCATCGGTTGGATAGGGGAAGAAGTATCGCCCTTTTTGCAGCAAGGCTTGGGCATTCAATATCCTTCGTTCTCGGTGGATGCATTAATCAGTAAGGCGGAATCTGCTCAGAAATTGTGGCAAAAGACTTCTGTGGAGACACGCGCTTCGTTGTTGGTGGCTTGTTTGGACAAAGTAGCGGAGCGATTTTTTGAAATAGCGTATGCCACCATGCATACCACCGGTCAAAGTTTTATCATGAGCTTTCAAGCCAGCGGTCCGCATGCCAACGACCGAGCTATGGAGTCTATTTCCATGGGCTATAAGGAATTAACTCGTTTCCCCGAGACCGTGAATTGGGTGAAAAACATGGGTAAATTCGATCTTACTCTTCACAAGAATTATAAATCCGTGGCGAAGGGAATTTCGCTAGTAATTGGTTGCAGTACCTTTCCTACATGGAATACAGTTCCGGGTTTGTTTGCAAGTTTAATTACCGGCAATGTAAGTATTGTTAAACCCCATCCCAAATCTATATTGCCGATAGCTATTGTAGTTGCCGAAATGCAACGGGTGTTTGCTGAAGCAGGATTGCCCGCGGGTGTGGTGCAATTGGCCGTGGATACCGTAGCAAAGCCAATCACCAAGGAACTTGCTGAGCATAAATCCGTTAAATTGATCGATTACACGGGAGGTTCGGCTTTTGGTGATTATTTGGAAACCTTGAGTAATAAAACGGTTTTTACCGAAAAAGCAGGCGTGAATTCTGTGATTTTGGATAGCGTACAAGATCCGGCGGCTGTGTTTGGTAACTTGGCTTTTGCGGCGAGTTTGTACAGCGGACAGATGTGTACAGCCCCCCAGAATGTTTTTGTTCCTGCTGCTGGAATTAAAACTGCAGAAGGCAGCTTGAGCTACGATGAGGTGGTGGCAGGAATCGCAGCAGCCGTCACTGGATTGGCTCAAAATCCCAAAATGGGCGCGGGCACCTTGGGTGCCATACAAAACGAAATTACGGCAAATCGCGTAAAGGAAACGGGGTCCAAAAGCAACGGCGTAGCAGCGGCATCAATTTCTGTGGAAAATGCGGAATTTCCAGATGCTAGAACAGCATCGCCCGTGGTGATTGCCGTGGATGCTGCCGATATTGAAGCATGGAAACACGAATGTTTCGGCCCAATTGTATTTGTTGTGAAAACTACTGATTCTGCCCACAGTCTGTCGTTGGCGGCGGCTTGCGCGGCCGAATTGGGGGCCATTACTTGCCAGTGTTATTCTACCGATGAAACATTTATGACGGATGTAGAGGATGCGATGAACGCGTCGTTTACTCCCGTAAGTTTTAATTTTACAGGGGCTGCATTCGTGAATCAACATGCAGCGTACAGCGATTTTCACGTTTCCGGTGGTAATCCTAGCGGAAATGCTACGTTTACAGATGCTTTATACATAAATCGCCGATTTGTTTGGGTTGGTAATCGCCGCATGGGCTGAGTTGTATAAATTTTTTGTAGTATATACGCATAAAAAAGGGGCGAATATTTCGCCCCTTTTTTTTACACTTAAATAGTGATGAATCTTAAATTTCCTAGGAAGGAGATTCTTATTTTCTGAAAGGATTATTTATTTCCTTTTAAGCTGATGGTTAATTCAATGTCTTTACCAACAACGCCATTTTTCAATTTGGCTTGTGCTTTTTCGTTCAAGCTCATGTTGTCTTTGTCGTAGTTGATTCCCCAATCCAAACGGTTGATGGTTACTTTTGCATCGGCAGTAATTCCAGTTTCAGTTACAGCCACTTTAGCTGGGAAAGAAATGCTCTTGGTGGAATCACGCAAGGTTAAGTTACCAGTGATGAAATGGGTGTTGTCGCCATCTGCTTTTGCTTCGCAAGCACTGATTTCGAATTTAGCTGTTGGGAATTTTGCAGAATTAAAGAAATCATCGGCACTAAAATGACCAATTAATTTGTCTTTGTATTCCTGTGGCATTCCTGAATCGGTAACGGCAATTTTAGCCATATCGATAACAAAAGTACCTGCAGTAATGTTGCCGTTTTCCACGCTCAATGTACCTTCTTGCAATGCGATGGTTCCAGAATGTTCACCTACACCTGCAACTTTAGATCCGTGCCAACCCAACGTAGAAGTGGCAGCATCAATTTTGTAGGTAGTTGCAGCAGCGGAAGCTTGAGCAGCAGAATCAGCACTACCGGCCTCGGTAGCGTTGCTACCGCAAGATCCTAACACGAGGATGGCAGTAGCTAATGAAGCGAAAATGAATGTTTTTTTCATTGTATATATTACTAATTATTTTTTGTTTGTTTAAACAAATATAAATCCAAATCTTTCAACGGAGCAAGAAATAGATTAAATTTTTTTTACGTTTTTGTTGTAATTCGGAGAATGCCGTAATAATCGGGACAGCATGAAAAAGAATAGGTATGGTTCAATAGGGTGGGTCAACGTTGACCCAAGACCTTCATTACTCCGTTCCTTTATCGGCAACCCAAATAATTTCAACTCCTCCGTTTTGATGGTCCAAGAAGCGGGCCAAGGTAAATAAGTAATCGCTAAGTCTGTTGAGGTATTTTATTACAAAATCGGGAACTTCTTCGTTGTCGCGCAGGTACACCACCAATCGTTCCGCTCTTCTGCAAACACATCGGGCCACGTGCGCTTGGGCTCCAATCACCGATGCTCCTGGCAAAATGAAATTCTGCAAAGGGGGCAATTGTTGGGTGAGTCGGTCAATTTCGGTCTCCAATAATTCAATTTTATCATCGCCCAAGGCTTTGGGAAGTTTCTGGTTGGAATTGGACGCAGCGGCTAGGAAAGATCCAATGGTGAATAGGTCGTTTTGCACCTGACTCAACAGCACCTCTTCTTGGCTCCCCATGATTTTGGAGCGCACCACACCAATATGCGAATTAAGTTCATCTACTGTGCCATAACTTTCTACACGTATGTGGTGTTTTGAAACTCGCTCTCCACCAATTAGTGCTGTTTTACCGTCGTCTCCTTGTTTGGTATAAATCTTAAATCCCATTCTGCCTTAAGTATACAATTGAGGGTGAAAATTGTTTTAACCGAGGTGTTTTTGATTTAGGGTTTGAAAAAGGGCTTTGGGGTTTCCGTTTTCGTAAATGATCTGGTATACTGCTGTTGCTATGGGTGCATGGATGTTGCTTTCTACGCATCGGGTATGCACCAATTTTGCAGCAAAATATCCTTCGGCCACCATGTTCATTTCCAATTGGGCCGATTTTACGGAATAGCCTTTTCCCAGCATGTTCCCAAAGGTTCGGTTCCTGCTGAATTGCGAATAGCAGGTTACCAGCAAATCGCCGAGGTAAGCGGCTTCTTTTACGTCGCGATGATCGGGTGACAGGGCATTTAGAAAGGTATCCATTTCCCGGATGGCCGAACTTACGTAGAGCGCTAAATAATTATCACCGTAGCCTAGGCCGTGGGCAATACCCGCGCCAATGGCATAAATGTTCTTCATCACGGCGGCGTATTCGGATCCTATTAAATCGGTGTTGCACCGGGTTTGAATGTACCGAGTTTGCAGTTTGTTGGCAAAATTCTGGGCAACATCCATGTTGGTTGCGGATACCGTTAAGAAACTGAGTTTTTCAGCAGCAACTTCTTCGGCATGACAGGGACCCGTTACAATACCCATCTGTTCCATGGATATACCGTGTTCCTGTTTCAAATATCCCGCCATTACCTGTTGGCTGTGGGGTTCGATTCCTTTGATGGCCGAAATATAAACCGAGTTTTTGGGTAGGTTGGCACCCGCCAATGCATGGTGTATGTAAGCCGAGGGTACTGCCAATACCACGGTAGAACATTCGTTTAAAGCATACTGAATATCCGAAGTAGTTTCTACGCGTTCCGTGTGAATCTCCACTGAACTGAGGTAATCGGGATTGTGCTTGTTGGACTGAATAAATTCCGCTTTTTCGGCGTTTCGTATCCACCAAACAATGCGATTTCCATTGTCTGTGAGTATTTTAACCAATGCGGTTGCCCAACTTCCGCTACCAATGACGCCAATCCTAGACTCCTCCGAATTCATGATTCAAAAAAACACAACAATTTTCGCTAATCAAAGTATAATTGAATTTCGCACTTGGATAAATGGTAAAAGTATCGTTGTTATTGTAATTCGTACAATAATTGGCACAATAAGGTTTATATTTGTTTATTATCCAGCAAATAGCGCTGTTTGGTGCCATGATAGGAGGGTAAGACTGCAATATGATTTATAGAATTGATTATCAAATGGCTTTATGATGAAAAGAATTGGTAAGCGACTAGTCGCTGTTTGGTTGATTAGCCTGGGGGTACAAGTATCGATGCTATACAGCCAGAAGGTAACGGTGGGCGCGGGCAGTTACACCACCACCTTTCCTGGAACGGATGTAGCGGGAAGAAATGGTTACCCTTCGGGATCTCCCTTGGTGGTGGATGCATTAAAAAATAAGCCCATACCTACCAACGATTGGTGGTCGGCCAAATTAAAATCTGCCCATTGCGATAATTTATTCAATTATCCATTGACTATGAAAACGGTGGCCACGGGTTTGGTAGTGTCCTATATTCCTTGGGGTGTTATAAGCGATATTCAACCCATTGTGGTGGGTGTTAAAGATTTAAATGTTTCTTCGGCGCTGGTTTCGGATTATTCGGATTGGACCGTTGCCATGGAGTGGAAGCAGGTGGATCACCGATTTCAGGCCAGAAGCGGTATGGGAATGCCGATGGTTTATTTTCAAAAGGACGCTGCCGATTCGGCCAAAATTACCGTGAACTCGGGTACCGTTACCGTGGCTGGACCGAATTTAATTGTTGAAAATGCATACAACGGAGCTGATTTTATCGTTTACGCACCCAGTGGGTCTGTTTGGCAGAAGCGCGGAACATCTTATTTCTCGGGTTTAGGAGGCAAGAATTATTGGTCGATGTTGATGTTGCCCCACAACACCACGCAGTTGAAAAACGCTGCCGATTCGTTTCAACGGTACGCTTTCGTGGAACCCGTTCAAACGGAGAGTAGCTGGAGTTTTAACGAAAAATCGAGCACGGTGCATACCGTTTTTACCACCAAGGTGGTTGTGCACGAAGGAACAGATAGCACGGCGCTCAGTGGTTTGTTGCCCCACCATTGGTCGCATTTAACCGGGGTACAACCAAAATTTACAGGGCACAGCTACACCACCGTTCGCGGTGCACTGAAATTAATTGGCAGCAATCGATTTGAGGTGGCACTTCCTTTTAAAGGGATTTTGCCCACCTTGCCGTTTGTGGATTTTTACAGCAAAGGGTTTGACCCTACGGCATTAACCCAGAAAATTGAGGAATTGCAGTACGAAGGGTTGAGTACTTGGACGGATTCCTACAACGAAGGGCAAGTAATGAATCGATTGATTCAGACGGCCCGCGTTGCTCACGAAATGGGGAATGACGATGCGGTAACTGCTATCGTGAAAACAATAAAAACACGCTTGGAGAATTGGTTATCGTACGCTTCGGGCGAGGTAGCATTTTTATTTTACTACAACAAAACGTGGACGAGCATGTTGGGTTATCCCGCCGGACATGGACAGGATAACAATTTAAACGATCACCATTTCCATTGGGGTTATTTCATACACGCGGCCGCTTTCATGGAAGAGTTTGAGCCTGGATGGTCTAAACAATTTGGCGACATGATTGGGTTGTTAATTCGGGATGCGGCATCGCCCAACAGACAGGATCCGCTGTTCCCCTATCTTCGTAATTTCAATCCTTACGGGGGGCATTGTTGGGCCAATGGATTCGCTACGTTTCCGCAAGGCAATGATCAAGAATCAACCTCGGAAAGCATGCAGTTTAATTCGTCCTTGATCCATTGGGGCATGGTCACGGACAACACAGCCATTCGCGATTTAGGGATTTATCTGTACACAACGGAACAATCCGCGATTGAAGAGTATTGGTTTGATACCAAGCAACGAAATTTCCTAAAAACACAACCCTACGCGTTGGTGTCGCGTGTTTGGGGTAATTCCTACGATAACGGTACTTTCTGGACCAACGATATTGCCGCTTCTTACGGCATCGAGTTGTATCCAATCCACGGTGGATCGTTGTATTTGGCCCACGACAGTTCGTATGTAAAGCGTCTGTGGACGGAAATGGCGAAGAACACGGGCATACTTAGCAACCAAGCCAATGATAATTTATGGCACGATGTTTATTGGAAGTATTTAGCCTTCATCGACCCCGCTAAGGCCCTTCAATTGTACAATTCCTTCCCCAATCGAAATTTAAAATTTGGTATATCCGATGCGCAAACCTACCATTGGTTGCATGCCCTGAACGCTTTGGGTCGGGTGAATTCTTCCATTACCTCGAATCATCCTTTGGCAGCTGTTTTTACGAAAAATGGAAAACAGATTTATGTAGGGAAAAATTACAGTAGGGACACTTTGAAGGTTACTTTTTCGGATGGGTATGTGCTCAGTATACCGCCAAAAAAATTGGTAACGAGTTTAGATCTGATGGAAACGGTGAGTATACGCACTCCGTTTAAGCAGTATTACAAACAAAGTTCTGTGCCCTTGCGGATGGATACGATGGTAACTACGCCTGATTCGATCGTATGGTACAGCAATGGCAAGCGAATTTCTGATTCGGACGGGGGTGAATATGGAATCGTAACTGCAAAATTAAACGCCGGTAAATATCAATTTTACGCCGTGGTTTATGTTTTGGGAAAGGTAAAGCAAAGCAATGTGCTCACCGTTTATGTGGGCGAACAATTGCCGTATGAAAACAAGTGGAACCCAATACCTGGCAAATTGGAATCGGGAAGATTTGATCAATTCGAGGGAGGCGCGGGCCAAGGTTTTTGTTATGTGGATATCGGATCTGAGAATTTAGGCAATGCCCGAAAGTCCGAATCCGTTGATGTTTCGGCCGATAGCAAGGAAGGGTTGATACTCACATGGATTGAACCGGGTGAGTGGTGCGAGTATTCTGTGGATGTGGCCGAGGACGGTTTGTATTCCTGTGTTATTCGATACTCCAATGGGAATACAGGGGCCAAAGGGAAACTGGTAATCATCCAAGATGGCAACGAAGTTGGAAGCAAAATGCAATTTTCAAGCACCGGAAAATGGGAGAATTTTAGCACAACTGAAATTTATCAGATTCCCTTGAGGAAAGGTAAACGCAGGTTGCGCCTTTCGTTTGTAGACGGAGGAATGAACATTTCTTCCCTTACATTCACCAAAACCGCGGAATGGAAATTGAAATTACCCGTGGCCGATGCGGGGGGGAATAAATCGATTTCCAAATTCAGAGACACCCTTACGGTATCTGCTGCGCGCAGTGTTCCGGGTGCTTTGGGCTACCTCCAGTTCCAATGGATTCAACTGTATGGCCCCACGGTGTTAAGCATGGGGAACGCAAATTCCTCAGCACTAACCGTTAGCGGTTTGCAGGAAGGTGTATACAAATTGGGATTGAAGGTTTTCGATAGTGTCTACAGCGATATTAGCTCTTGTTTTATATACGTGGGGGATGGCGGAAATTTGGAACCGGAAATATCCTTGGTACAACCCTTATTCAATCAACGATATTTCGAAAATCAACGGATTCCTTTTGCAGTTTCGGTGGCCGATCCGGATGGCCGAGTGGCTCGTGTTGTCTATTGGATCGGTGGCGATTCTATTTCAACCAGTTTGCCGCCTTTTTCTCTGTTTAGATCCTTAACCGCCGGAAAATACTGGGTGTTTGCCGAGGTGACCGACGATAGCAACGCTACGGTTCGCTCCGATACGATCAATTTTGAAGTGGTATCGATTGCGGGCGATTGGAAACTATTGCCCCAGAAAGCGTCCATGGCGGTTGGACCGGACAAAAACACGTTGACGTGGTGGAGCAACAGCGATGCCGACATCAATACAAGGTCTTGTTTGTTCGATGACGTATACCGGTTGGAAAAATCGGGTCAGTTTCTTAATGTGTTGGGAAGCCAAACTTGGTTGGAAGGATGGCAAAACAGTGGAAAAGAAGGTTGTGGATTGCCCAAAAGTCCGCACGATGGACAGGGTACGGGAACTTGGTACGTAGATTCCTTAACCTCTGAATTGGTGGTTGTGGGAACGGGTAGCTATTTGGGTTTGCCCAAGGTGACCAATCAAGGAGAATTGGGGAACGGAGCAACAGAACCGGGGATGAGGCGTTATCAATTGGAGCTGCAGCAAGATGTGTTGGTGACAGGAATTAACTTTGGTACCGGTTATTGGCAATTCAAGTTTGTACGGGCCTCGGCCAGCAATGGCGTATTGCCTACGGAGCGTTATGCTGGGTGGAAACTGTACCCAAACCCGGTAACGGGCGATTGGGTAACGCTGCATATTACGGGCGCTGTACATTCCATGGGGAACATTCGAAATGTTGCGGTAGTTTCACCTACCGGCCAATGCGTATACCGCGGTACTTCTTCGCACTTGGATGTTACTTCCATAGCCAACGGAATGTACTATGTGAGGATAGAGACTGACCTAAATACACAGACGCAAGTTCTGTGGATCAATCGATAAAGTAGGATTATTTCAGTAATTGCTGTGCGTGGTTCTTGGTGTCCACCTTTTCGATGATTTCTTCCAAGATCCCGTTTTCGTTGATCACGAAGGTGGTGCGCGCAATTCCCATGTATTTTCTTCCGTACATGCTTTTTTCAACCCATACACCGTATGCTAAGGCGATGGTGTTGTCAGTATCGGCGAGTAAATCAAAGGGTAGGTTGTATTTGGCGATGAATTTGGTGTGTTTTTTTTCGTCGTCTGGACTAACTCCCACGATGGCGTACCCTTGTGCGATGAGACTTTCGTAGTTGTCTCGCAGGCTACAAGCTTCGGCTGTACAACCGGGGGTATCGTCTTTGGGATAAAAGTATAGAACCAATTTTTTTCCAGCGAAGTTGTTCAGTGAAACGGCGGTTCCGTTTTGGTTATTGGCTGTAAACGCGGGTGCGAGTTTTCCGATTTCTGGTAGCATAATAGTCTGAAAATTTATAATGGATTAAACAATGCAATCTGCAATTGGTTCTTCGAAAAGATGGAAATTGTAAAAATCAAATTTGCTGTATTGCAAGGATTACAAATTTTCTAATATGTAGCGCGTCATAAGCGTGTACAAGTGTTTGCTGGCAGCAGGGTCGCCAATGCCGTGGTTGCGGTTTGGATAAATTTCAAAATTGTATTGAGCGCCCGATTCAATCATGGAGTTGATCATCATGGCGCTGTTTTGCCAATGAACGTTATCGTCGCCACTGCCGTGGATCAACAAGTAATTTCCTTTGATGCCTTTGGTGAAGTTGATGGGTCAGTTTTCGTCGTAACCCGTTGGATTGTCTTGGGGTCTACGCAAAAATCTCTCGGTATAAATATTATCGTAGTAGCGCCAGCTGGTTACGGGAGCTACGGCGATAGCGGTCTTAAAAGTATTTGGACTTTTGGTGATGGCCAAAGAACTCATGTACCCCCCAAAGCTCCATCCCCAGATGCCAATTCTATTGCTGTCTACGTAGGGGAGTTGTCCCAATTGTTGAGCTACGGCGGCATGGTCTAGGGCTTCAAGTTTCCCTAATTGCAGGTAGGTGGATTTTTTAAAATTGGCCCCTCTGCGTCCCGTTCCGCGGTTGTCTACCACCACCACCATGTATCCTTTGGCAGCCAAGTAATTGTGCCACAGGAAATTCCTTCCAAGGAAGGCGTTTTTTACTTGATTGGATCCCGGTCCTCCGTAAATATGCATCAACACCGGATATTTCTTTTTGGGGTCGAAATCAGTAGGGTAAATTACATACGCATTCAAGGGCAAAACACTTTCCAGCTGGGTGAATGAGGTTCCTTGACTAGAACTTTGAAATTGTCTGAATTCTATTGGACGAGCACCGGCAGAAAGCCAATTTTGTGACCATTTGTTGTTTTCGTAAATCAAGGATTCCCACGGGGAGGTTAATGATTTTAATCG
>JACCDP010864252.1_pt1 | contig 10249 bp, 11 predicted proteins | sample 7445841 | NCBI WGS metagenome assembly JACCDP01 (sample SAMN15323441, study PRJNA562643) | freshwater metagenome | isolation source: river surface water | place: USA:Blue River Watershed | collected 2017-08-17
ATTCATTTTTTATTTTCTCTAAGATCCAAAAAATGAGTGATAGACTTAGTAAATTGCTAATCAAAAAAATATATTGACTTTTCAAATATACCTAATATAAAATTAAATCTAAATACCAAAGGGAGAGCGTAATTATGAAAAGTGGTGTAAAAATTAAAAAAAGCTTAGCTTTTATGTCAATCTTCTATATTCTTGCAGGTACTCTTCATTTTGTTATACCAGATTTCTATATGAAAATCATGCCTGATTACATACCCTATCATAGAGAATTGATATATATAAGTGGTCTAGCAGAGATAATATTAGGCTTTGGATTACTCACACACAACTTAATGAGAATTTCTGCATGGGGAATAATAGCTTTGTTAGTAGCGGTATTTCCAGCAAATGTATATGCTTATACAAATGATGCATTAGACTTAGGCGTACCAAAATGGGCTTTGCTCTTACGCCTTCCACTGCAAGGAATTTTAGTTTATTGGGCATATATTTATGCTAAGAAAGATTCAGCTCCATATCATATTCCACCATTAGATAGATAAACTATATCGACAGGAGTATGAAATTTATTCTAACAATTTTCGTATTACTATCGATGCTGCATAGCAACCAAATAAGTTTGGCATATAAGAAATAGTTCCTATTGTAGATTTCTTACCTAGAACAGGTTCTTCTAAAGTTATATACTCTTTACGGGGAATTTCTGTTGAAAAAACTGTCTGTATTCCATTGTATATACCTACTTTATGTAATTTTTTTCTTACGTAGTACGCTAGTCTACAGTTTTTAGTCTTAGATATATCTGCAATTTGTATCTGTGTTGGATCTAGTCTACCACCTGCTCCAAATGAAATGACAATTGGAATTTTTCTTCGATACGCCGTTTCAATCAATATGCATTTAGAAGTCAGTGTATCTATACAATCTAAAACAAAATCAAATTTACTATCTTCAAAAATTTGTAAAAAATCTTGCTTATATTTTAAATACCTTTGAATACTATGAACTTCTAGACTGGGATTTATAGATAAGAGTCGATCATGTAAGACAACGGTTTTTTCTATATTTAAATTAGATCTGAGAGAATGTAATTGCCTATTTAAATTAGAAAGTACAACTATATCACCATCTATAATTGTCAACTTGCCAACACCACCCCTACAAAGCATTTCAGCAGCACAAGAACCAATTCCCCCTAATCCAAAAATAGCAACATGAGAATTTCGTAGTACGTTTAATTTATCATTGCTTATAAGCAATCCTGTCCTAGATAAAAAATCAAAATTCATATTACTTTTTTTCTCTGAACTATAAATCAGTATACAAAAAATTGTGCATAAATAGTGCGTTGGTTCAACAAAAATTCTTCTAAGGTTATATTTCTCAATTTACAAACAAAACTTGTTAGTTTATCAATTGTTTCTTTAGAATCATCTGTCTCAATTAAAAAAGCATTGAGAGGCATTGTACAAATTAAATCTTGAAGATGCTTTTCCCAGAATAAAGAAACACCAAAAGAAAGAAAGATTCCTTTAGACATAAGCTGATTTGCTAGTTTACTGCTATTTCTAAATCCATGTACAATCCATGGCATTTTAGGATTTATCTTTTTCTTTAGCTCCAGTAAAATAGAGTAAGATTTAACACAATGAATGATAAGTGGTTTTTTTATTTCCTCAGCAAGATCTGCCTGGAGTTTAAAACAAGTTTCTTGCAGTTCAAAAGAAGGCGATTTCAAAGGGTCAAACCCTACCTCACCTATCGCTAAAAAATTTGGATGATTTGAAAAGGCTCTTATTTTAGCTAAATTCTCATGGATCATTTCACTTTTTAGAAACCATGGATGCATCCCAATTGAAAAAAAAGAATTCCCATCTACCATCTGCATCTGAGAATTTATATCATAGGATTGGATAAAGAACACTGATCCCTCATTGCTTTCAGAGGGTTTATGGACATGAAAATTGAAATATCTAAAAGTCTCTAAGTGAGTAGAGATCATTCCTATGCAGATTCATCATAGTAAGCTTTGTTGATATATTCCTGAAATCTTGTGGTAATAGTTTCTGAAAGTTCATCATACTTTAGAACTGCATTTTTTCCAGAAATTCTGCAGATAATTCCCTCTATTGTATAGTCATTTTCTTCTAATCTGAAAACTGTAGTTACTTTCTCACCCTGGTAAAGTGCTACCCCAGATTGGATTGTGAGACCTCCCATTCCTAAATCTACAATTGTACAGTCTATATTCTTAGGCTTTTGGTTGTTATGGATAAAATAAACTCCGGGAATGTTCGTTCGGATTCTTCCTTTTTTACGCCTTTGTTTACCATTTATCGCAGAAGTAATATGAAACCCTTTATTAATAGCCAAATCAGTTCTCCTACGCTAAAGTTCATTGAATTGATAAGCATACAATTGAACCACGAAAAGCCCAATGCACTCTTACTCTGAATTAATTTTATAATACACAATATTTGAATTAGTCAAGAATGTTTTTATGTACTACCCTTTTTTTTATATGAAGTAAATCTGAAACAAGTTAAGAGACAAAATAAAGTAAAATCTTACTTATCTGTATAAACCATTTCTTCGCCTAACTCAGTTAGTGTGGGACCAATGGCAGTCCTTTCCTCAATCAACCCATTTCCCACAAGAATATGCCATGCGTCTCTCACCTGTGATTTTTCTGATGGAGTGAGTTTAGCAATTTCTTGCATTAATAGCTTTTTTTCTAAAGTCCCCCCTGCCCTAATATTATAATCTTTAAATGTTTTTAATATTTTATCTAAAACTTCCATTTATTTTTCTTCCTCTTCCAAATTAGTCCTTGAACTTATAGGATTATTACCCTTTTTTCTCATTGACCAAGATTTGCTTGCACTTTTTTATAGGGCTTAGGAAAATGGACATACCCCTATGGGTATAAAGGACATTACCAATGGAAACTGAAAATACAATGCCGGCTAGTTTTGAAGATTTAATATTAACTCATGATAAACCAATTCTTGTAGATTTTTGGGCTGAGTGGTGCCCTCCCTGTAAGATGATGAACCCTATACTAAAGCAATTAGCAGGAGAATGGAAAGATAAAATTACAGTCATAAAAGTTAATGTAGATGAAAAGCCCTATCTAGCATCAAGGTATGGTATAGCTAGTATCCCTACATTAATTCTATTTTCTAAAGGAAAGGAAGCGAAAAGAAGTGTTGGAGCAATGAGTTTTCAAAATCTCAAAAATACTTATAGTAATTATATTTAGGCATTCATCAATTTAGAAATTGCTTTAACTAAACCATCTACACTTAAGAAGTACATAGGTATCTCATCCCATATTGCCTCACATGTAGTTGATGACCAATATTGAGGTGGGTCTGGATTTAACCAAATCGAACTTTTGTAGAAACTGACTAAATTCTTTAGTGTAGAGTGACCTGTTATCTTAAGTTTAGCCTCCGAAATAGAAATAGAATTATAATTATATATACTTCCATGAGACCCAAATAATTCATAGGGATTCATAGATGCATCGCCCACAAAAATAACCTTAGTATCTGAAGAAATTTTTTTAAAAAGTTTTTCTATTGAAATACTATTATCAAAGATTGAATCAGTATAAACTCTATCATAAATTATATTATGAAAGTAATAATAGTGAAATTCTTTAAAATGATTGAGCTGATGGGCTGCAGAGAATAATTTACTAACACTTTGAGAGTGAGGCGTCATACTTCCCCCTACATCCATTAATAGCATTAGTTTTAGTTTATTTTTTCGGGAAGAGTGAAAAACCAATTCAATATCACCGGCATTTTCACATGTTTTTTTTATTGTATCTTCTAGTTGAAATTCTTTTCGACCTTCTTTTCGTAGGTCTTTTAACTTTTTTAGTGCTACCTTCAACTGTCTTATGTTTAAAGATTCATCTGTTCTATATTCTTTATAGTTTCGATCTCCTACAATTTGTTTGGCGATACCTTCTCCGCCCTCTCCCCCTACGCGGATCCCATTTTGATTGTAGCCTTTATTTCCAAATGCAGAAGTACCTCCCGTGCCAACCCAATAATTACCTTTGTCATGTCTTTCTTTTTGTTCTTCCAGCCTTTTGAGAAGCTCATTAAAAATTTCATCTATAGGTAAATTCATTGCACTCTCTTTTCGAGCATCTGAAAGATTGTTTTCAATTGCAGTGCTCAACCACTCAGTCAATTTTGCACTGAACTCTGTATCCCCTATTTTATGATCACCAAATGTCTCTGCAAATACCAAGTCGTACTCATCATAATATTTAATATCTTTAATTAGACAACTTCTTGCGATTGCATAAAACTTTTTTAGTGTTAGGGGAGATTGATTCTCTGAGTGAAAACTAACAGCCTTGATTAAATCCAGAAGTTCTGTGGTAGAAACAGGGATTTTCTTTGATTTTAGTCTATAAAAAAAATTTTGAAACATTAGTTAACCGTAAATCTTCCAAAATGATTTTTTAAGTCTTCTTCACTTTTAATAAGTGCTCCTAAAAATGGTATTTTTTCCATAGGTTTCAAAATAGCACCCTGGGACAAGAGTACCGTTAACCAATCAATCAATTCACTTGTAGATGGCTTTTTCTTAAGATTATCCATTTTACGTATTTTATAAAATGTTTTTACTGTACTTTCCAATATAGATTCTTCTAAGCCAGGAAAATGAACATTGATAATTTCTTTTAATAAATCATAAGAGGGAAATTCAATATAATGAAATATACATCTCCGTAAAAAAGCATCTGGTAATTCTTTTTCATTATTAGATGTAATAATAAAGAAAGGTCTTTTTTTTGCTTTTATCAATCTAGATGTTTCATGTATAACAAATTCCATCTGATCAAGCTCCAACAATAGATCATTAGGAAATTCAATATCTGCTTTATCAATTTCATCTATAAGTACTATAGAATTTTCATCTCTAGAAAATGCCTCGCCAAGTGCTCCTAATTTAATATAATTTTCTATGTTATGAACTTTTTGATTCATTTGTAGATCAGTAAATCTTGAATCATTTAACCTGGAAACTGCATCATAGAAATAGAGGCCATCTTTAGCTAGACTTGTAGATTTTATATGCCATTTGTATATATTTTGCTTTCTAGATTTAGATAGATATTCAGCTAATAATGTTTTACCAGTTCCAGGTTCACCCCTTACTAACAATGGCCTTTGAGTGATTTCTGCTGTTAAAATAGCTTCTTTTAATGCAGGAGATATTACATATTGGAAAAGCGTGTTATTGTCTGAATTCATAGTTTACATTAGCAATAAGTATAAAAAATATTCAAGTTACATTTATGTGAATTCTGAATTATCTTTTAAAAAAAATAATATTCTTATTTTTTGTAACTTAAAAATATAGATATATGGAGATAATCCCAAGAAAACGAATAATCTTGATTCTTGTGTCTATACTTTTTATAGGATATGTAGGTATTTTTGGATCTTTTTTTTTCAAAAAAGAATATTGGAAGAATCTCCTTTTTAACAAAACTGAAGAAATAATTGGCTATAAAATAAATTATACAAGTGACAAAATTTCTTTATTTCCGTACCCTTCTGTTATATTAGAAAATCTAAATATAAAAAATAAAGCAGAAAATTTTTCCATTTCAATCCAATCAAATCGTACTACAGTATATTTTTCATGGAGTAATATTTTACTCAATAAATGGAAGATTGATAAGTTTGAACTCGAAGATAGTAAAATTGAAATATCCATTATCTCCAAAAAAGATGCTATTGGTACATCTAATATAAATCTACCCGAAAAAGTAAGAAACCTACAAATAAGTAGTACTTCTTTAAAAAATGTTTCCATAAATTTTATAGTAAATTCAAAAGAAGAAACAGTTCTGATAAATAATCTTTTATTTAACCATAGCTCTTTGATAAAAAATAAATTAGAATTTAATATAGATTATTTAGGTGGAAATACAATTGCAGACTTCACTGTTGGTATTGACAATTCATATAAAACTATAGATGATATTCAGTTTTATGGAACTGCTTATATTAAAAATTTCCCGATTAAAATATTCCAACCATTTTATAAAATATTAACAAACTCTAATTTCTATAATTCCACTGCTACAGGAGAATTAATTTTTAATAAAGAGATGAATAGTGAAATTGAGGTATCAACTAAATTAAATTTTGCTAATTTGAATTTTAAAAATTTATCATTTTCTTCACCTAATCTAGAAATCAATTCAACAATGACATACTTCCCTAAAAAAAATAAATTATCTTTTATCAAAACATATATCAAACATGGAAATAATTTTCTGGTAAATTTTTCAGGTGAAATATCTTTAAATTCTATAATTTATTTACAATTAGATATCAATTCTGATTACTTTGAACTAGAAAAATCTCTAGATTACATTTTATCATTTACCAAAATTAATTCTAATACAAGCTCAAATACTAAATTTGAAAGCGATATAAAATTTAAATGCAAAAAAGTAACCTACAAAGATTACAATTTCGGAGAATCACGAGCTGTAATTAGAATAGATAATAAGATCATACTACTCAATATTGAAAAAGCAAATCTCTATGAAAGCCAAATCACTGGAGATGGTATTATTGACTCTACTAATATAACTACCTATGATTTAACATTTAGAATAGAAAATTTAGAACTACCTTTATTGATCCAAAAGTATACAGATAAAAAATTTATTTCAGGAAAATTAGATACCGACTTTCATCTGCACTCCACTGGAGATGATTATTCTGAATTTGAAAAAAATTTAAAAATTAGAGGCTTTGTAAATATCAAGGATGGGAAATTATTTGGATATGCCAATTTTCTAAAACCTATTTTTGCATTGGGGAAGTTAGTAAATTTCTTAGGACCCAAAGGTGAAAATAGTGAATTCAAATCTATCCAAACTCATATTTATTTGGAGAATAAAATTATAGATATTCCAGATCTTAAAATGGTTGGTGTTGGTATAGACGCAACAGGAAAAGGAAAAATAAACTTTGACTCTAGTATAGATCTTAGATTATTAGTTGGCTTTGGCGGATTAGCAGGGAAAGCATTGTCTGTTCCCATAATCTATAAAGGATTATTAAATAAAAATGATGCTTTTATTGATCCTTTGTGGCTAGGTTCTGTTTATCTAGGAATCACTTTGGCTGGACCAGTAGGTGTTACTGCAGGTGGTATTGCAGGATCTATTGCAACTGAATATATACATAATGGTATAAATACGATTAAAGATTTTTTTACTTTTACGAGCAAAGAATCGTCACAGGAGAAAAAAGAAAAATGAAGAATAAAATTAAATTAGCATTTATTGGTGGAACTGGGCTATATGATTTAGACGGAATGGAGAAAATTGATGAAATCTATCCAGATACTCCATGGGGAAAACCTTCTGATAAAATACTTATAGGAAAATATAAAGATAAAGAAATAGCTTTTCTTCCAAGACATGGGAAGGGTCATTTTCTATCTCCTTCAGAAATACCAAATACAGCAAATATTTGTGCATTAAAAAATATTGGGGTAGAAGAGATTGTTTCTTTTAGTGCAGTTGGCAGCTTGAGAGAAAAAATTGCGCCTATGGATTTTGTACTACCCAATCAAATTATAGATCGAACAAAAGGGATAAGGGAATCTACTTTTTTTAAAAATGGTATTGTAGCACATGCTCCTTTTGGAGATCCTTTTTCAAAGTTTCTAGCAAAAAAAATCAAAGATGCAGCAAAAGAGATAAATCTAAAACTTCATATTGACAAAACACTAATTTGTATGGAAGGTCCTCTTTTTTCCACAAGAGCAGAATCTAAAATGTACAGAGAATTAGGCGGAGATATAATAAATATGAGCGTACTACCTGAAGCAAAACTTGCCAGAGAAGCAGAGATCCAATACCAAATGGTATGTATGTCAACAGATTATGACTCATGGAAAGATCATGAAGAAGGAGTAACCGTTGAAATGGTCATCGAATATCTTCATAAAAATTCTGAAACTGCTAAAAAACTTATTTCTCAATTGGTTCCAATGCTTGGAAATAGTGAAGATAAGTCTTTGTTGGGTACAGCAAAATACTCTATTATAACTTCTCCCGAAAAGCGAAATCCAAAAGAAGTCGAAAAAATAAAAATTCTATTGGGCTATGATTTCTAATTGGAAAATTTAGACCAAGTTAGACTAGATGCACTCTCATGTAAAAAGTGTAAGCTACATACAACAAGAAATCAGGTTGTATTTGGAGAGGGCAATCCTAAGGCAGAATTATTATTCATAGGTGAAGCACCAGGAAAACAGGAAGATTTATCAGGGAGACCATTTGTGGGGAAAGCGGGAGAGTTACTTACAAGAATTATTGAAAAAGCCATGGGATTCTCTCGACAGGATGTATACATTGCAAATATAAATAAATGTAGACCTACGGTAGATTTAAAATTTGAAAAAGATAGACCCCCTGATAAAGAAGAAATTGATGCATGCAGTCCATATTTACTCAAACAAATTGATTTTATAAAACCAAAAGTAATCGTTACATTAGGAAATCCTTCAACACGTTTTTTATTAAAAACAACAGAAGGTATTACATCATTACGCGGAAAATGGGCTCACTTTAATTCTATACCTGTCATGCCGACTTATCATCCAAGTTTTATTCTTAGAAACGGAGGTTTTGGAAGTAACCTCCAAAAAGAAATGTGGTCAGATATGTTACAAGTTCTTAATAAATTAAATAGAAAACCTATTGTAAATATAAAATGGAAAGATTAATGACTCAAATGCAATAACTATTTTTTTCCGCGGGCAAGCGGAAAAAAGCCTAGGATTGTTGCAAATAAAATTGCAAGAGCTGACTTTTTAGAGAAACGCTATCTTATTTTTTAAAAAAATATACTAAGCTTCCTTCTTTAGTATCTATAGATTGAGTAGATGTAAACATAGAAGTATTATCTTCTTTTTTATAAAATTCAAGTTTAATTTGTAGTTCACCATATTTATCATAATTGTAAGCATTCTTAAGAAAAGATATATCTGTATTTGTCTTAACTAAAAATGTACTACTATTATTTTCAATATCTCCAGGAGTAATTGCATAAACTTTCTCAATTTTAGAATTTAAGAGTACAGTTTCTTTACTTAATAAGTTTTTATAATAACTCTCAGCCCTAACCCATTTGATATTTTTTCCAAATAATGGTAAAATTGCATACATTCTTAAGTTAATAGTATCTTTATCAATAAAACTAATTTTAACATCAAACCACTTGTTATTGTAAGAATCAAATATTTCTCCCTTGTACGAATTTGATTCATACTTTAGATTTTTTATAATATTGTACCCCAATAGCATCACTGATTCATTTTTCTCACAATTTCCACAGCCCCTTATTTTATTATTATTATTTATTAGAGGGAGATCTAGACCTATCACTTTACCATAATAAAAATCATTGATACTTATAAACTCATACATATTTTCTAATTTATCTTTTTCATATATACTTTCACTTTTTAATTCTTTCCATATTCCAGAAAGATTACTTTCTTGTTTTTCCTGCTGGCAATAGAGGAAAACTTGCACAATTAAAATTAGTAAATAAAATTTCAAAATTTACTCTCCTATTGAAATTAAATCAATGATCTAAATGTTTTGGGTGTTTTCTAAATAATCCAACTACTTAGATTTTTGCAATTCATATCTAAAAAATCCTTGAGAATGATTAGAATAATTCTAACGTAGGTAAAAAAGGAGCAAATATGGAACACAAATTACCCGAGCTACCCTACGCTAAAGATGCACTGGCTCCCACTATTTCAGCCGAAACTTTAGAGTATCACTATGGTAAACATCACAATACCTATGTAGTTAATTTAAATAAATTAATACCCGGAACCGAATTTGAAAACCTAACTCTTGAAGAAATCGTCAAGAAGTCTTCTGGTGGAATATTTAACAATGCAGCCCAAGTTTGGAATCACACATTTTATTGGCATTGTCTCTCACCTAAAGGTGGTGGTGAACCTTCAGGTGCATTGGCAGATGCAATCAATAAATCTTTTGGATCATTTGCTAGTTTTAAAGAAAAATTTTCTGCTACAGCTATTGGTACTTTTGGCTCAGGATGGGGATGGCTAGTTAAAAATAATGATGGTTCTTTAGCCCTTGAAAGTACAAGCAATGCAGGAACTCCTCTAAAGGATGGAAAGCAGGCACTGTTGACCTGTAATG
>JACCDP011404579.1_pt1 | contig 10249 bp, 17 predicted proteins | sample 7445841 | NCBI WGS metagenome assembly JACCDP01 (sample SAMN15323441, study PRJNA562643) | freshwater metagenome | isolation source: river surface water | place: USA:Blue River Watershed | collected 2017-08-17
AGACTAGCTAAAGGAAGCAAGGAGGAACTATGCAAGCTAAGACGTATTTAGGAAAGACACTAGGCGAGGATTTAGGAAGCATGGGCTTCCATGTTGCCGATCTTATGGAAAGGTACCTGTACTTCAAGCTAATGATGTTTGAGAAAGGTATAGAGAAAGAAAGTGATGAATTAAATCGATTAAAAGAGAAGTATGAAAGTAAGAGTAAAGAACGCGCCTAAGTCATACTGGTACTCAGGTATGGAGGGTAAGGTGTTTGAGGTTATAGGAAAGTCTGACGAGTATGAGGCATACCTTGTGGAAGTCCCGAAGTACACAGGTCGGTACATCTACTATGTTGATTGTGAACCTGTAGTATTATTTAAGATTCTTTTAAAGAAAACAAAAACTCCACTAGATGAACTTTGTCTAACTGTTGGAAAGGAGTACGATGTAGTAGGAATAAGTAATGGAAACAACTATATTGTATTGAATGATATGGGATCTGAACACTTGATCAGTATGGACATGATAGATGTGACAGCTGGAGATAAACCACTAAAGGTTACTATCATTGACAGTCACTACGACAACAGTAACGGCAGCCTGTATAAGTTTGCTGAGGATCACGGCTTGAATGCGTATGAATTTGATTGCATAAAACGTATAGTGAGATGCCGCAAGAAAGGACAGTTCAAATCTGACATCGAGAAGACAGTTAGAGTACTGAACTTGTATTTAGAAGAACAAAAACAATTAAACAAATAAATTATGAAAACAGTATTTAAAGCAGGAGACAAAGTGTTTGACATAAAGTACGGGTGGGGAGTTGTAGATGTGGTATACTCAAAAGGAATGGATTATCCAGTCCATGTAAAATTCTTAAAAGATACTATTTCGTACACATTTGACGGTAGGATTTATGAAATTGCTGAACCATCCCTATCCTTCACAGAGTACACACTTCATGGCTTCAGTCAGGAGCGTCCAGTAGTACTTCCTGAAGTTGGGGAGTTGGTGTTGGTAAGAGATACAGATAGTCAGCAGTGGAGAACAGCATCATTTGTGTGTTACAGAGATGAATTATATCACTGCATGTGTGATAAATCAAAGACATTACCAGAGCCATTCAAGCAATTCAAACGTTTTAAATTTATTGAGGAATGAGTAATTTTAAAGGAACAAAAGTAAAGTGGAGGGTTGATAGTAAGTTAGCTAATAAAGGTAAATATGCAGCTTATGAGTTGGATATAGATTTTAGCGAAAACTTAGTTCAATGTGTAACTGTTTATTGCGAAGATGAAATACCAACAGAAACAGAGTATGCAAACGCACTCCTAATCAGTAAAGCACCTGAGTTATTAGAGGCAATCGAAGAGTTTATTCGTGTTAATTCTGAAATAGGAGTTTTAAACGTAGATTACTTTGACGCAAAATTCAAACAACTAATCAAAGAAGCAACTGAGCTATGACAAAAGAACTAAGGCTAGGAAACTACGTACTATCGAGAGGCGCGGTTTCCACTGTAACAGCAATACTTGAGGATCAGATAAGCTACAAAAAGTCAGACGGTAAAGGAGAACATCTAATACCAATCAAGTTTGTTCAGCCTATTAAACTGACAGAAGAGTGGCTACTTAAATTCGGATTCAATAAGGTAGAATACGCATCAGATGAGACTGGATATGGTACTGAATATACGTTAACTGTGAACAGCGATGTGTTTATAAGTTATGCAGATGACTTCTCCTGTGCTTTATTTGCTTCAGAATCAAGAGAACATAAAGACTTCGGTGTAATACCTGAATTTGAATTAATTAACACAGTACATGGTCTGCAGAATCTAATATTCATTTTAACAGGTAAGGAACTATGAAAGCACACGAAAAGGTAACAGTAATAATTGGCTCAGGAGGTAGTGGAAAGACTACAGCAGCCAAAGAGATAGCTAAGGACTACAAAAATGTAGTCTGGCTTGATGGAACGCAGCGAATGCATCCATTCTTCTACCAAAGATGTAAGGAAGACACAGAACTTATCATTATAGAAGAACTAAAGAACGCTGACAACTTAATGCGATTTGCAGCAGCAGCTATGGATGGAGTATGCGTTGAGCATCGAGGTAAAGATACTTTCTACATAAATCCAAGGATAGTAGTTGTGTGTAAGCCTGATGTTAAGCTACCAATGGAATCTGTAGCTTTTCAGAGACGCTTTAATGTTGTTGATTGTGATATGAAACTAACAGCTAATTAGTTATGAAGCAATACATAAAAGAATATTGGTTTGGATGGGTGTTTTGGATAACACCAGTAATAATTTGGTATCTACTTAAATAAATAATCATGACACCGAAAGAGAAAGCAGAAGAGTTAATTTGCAGGTTTATGGTAATTCACACTATTTTACATTGTAAAAATGGCTGTATCACAATAGACTCAATAGGTTTAGAATCTTCAAAACAAGCATCACTTGTATTAATTGACCAAATATTATCAGGTGAGTACGTTTATTTAAACGAAGTTCAGATTGAATTCTGGGAAGAAGTAATAACAGAAATAAAAAACTATGAGCATGAGAAAATGGACCGATAAAGAAGATAAACTCATTATGGAATATGCAGAAAAGCATAAAAATCATATTAGGAATGGATTCAAGGAACTATCTTTAATAATTGATAGAAGCAGTGATGCTATAGTGAACAGGTTCTATAATAAATTAAATAAATTTAATTCGCTATGAAAGCATGGCAAGATTTAGAACAGACAGTAGCACTGTACTGGACGGGAGACGACAGAGAGCCTAAGAGCCACTACTACATCGATCACGGTGTTAAGATAGAAAGGTTTACAGAGGACGGACGGTTTGAGATCAAGAACGTACAGCTAGCAGGCGACCACTACGAAGACGTCAGTGAGGAAGAAAGAAAGGTATTCGAGACTGAAGGATGGCTTGATGGATGTTACTTTGTATGTCAGAACACATACACACGACGTCTGAACAAGGTAAACTACTTAATATCAGTCGAGAAGGACTTAAATACGCTAGATGATTTAATGGTAAGGAAGGCAGTACTAACAAAAAAGTTGGAAAGGTACTATGAATTGTCATCAAAATTGTCTAATTTTACACCGCAATAATTTAATCCAAATAAAGTATGAGTAAGAAACACTGGAGGAATCTGATTCAGGATCAGAAGTACTTAGGGTCGTGGGACCTTGAGGTTGACGGGAAGTACACACCCGTAGTAGTAACAATCGAGAAGATCTACGTAGGCGATTTCACATCTCAGGGAGGTACAGAATCTAAGCCTTTCGCCAAGCTAAAAGAATTTCAGAAGCCAATGGTGCTACAGATCGCAAACTTCACGCGTATGGAGAAGCTGTTCGGCACAATGGACTGGGAGCAGTACATCGGTAAGCAGATCGTGTTAGGAGTTGAGAACGTTAAGTTCAAGGGTGACGTTAAACCTGCCTTACGTTTCTCATCACGTCCTGTACCACAGCAGACGAAGGCTGTACTTCCAACAATGACTGACGTAGAGTTTGAGAAAGCGTTAGCTAACTTCAAAGCAGGCAAGACAACAGTAGAGAAGCTAGAAAGTCTTCGAACACTAACAGCAGAACAGAAAGCCCAACTGGTATGAATATCAGGGAAGTAATCAAGTTCCGAGCAAGCGGTGCGGCACCACTGTTTCTCGGAACTGATGGGCTTACTGAAGCTCAGAGAAGAGAGTACGACGCGCTACTAGAAAGACAAGAGCAAGCTAAGGAAGATCCAAAGAAGAAGCTGACAGACAACATGCTTCAGAAGCTTGAACAATTTAAAGCTATTGATGATTGTGATACAGTAGAGCTGTCGGCAGGTGCAAAAACTTACGTTGAGGAGCTAGTAAATGAGTTTCACTTTCAGTACAAATCTACTCACGACAGTAAGGAGAAGGAGAAAGGCACGCAAGCAGAAGAGGAAGGCATCGAGGTACTTAATGCGTTACTGTTTACAAACTATCAAAAGTCAGACAGCTCACTCGCTTGGGGTCCACTTAAAGGACATCCAGACATCGAGGACGACATCGATCTGATGATAGCTGACATCAAGTGTTCGTGGACAAAGAAGACGTTTCCAAAGCTACCAAGACACATCAGTAACAGTACATACGAGTGGCAACTGAAGCTTTACTGCTACATGAAGTCGAAAATGACTGGCTTACCGTACAGAAAGGCTATGCTTGCTTACGTCCTTGTGACCACACCTGAAGAGCTTATTCCTGACTACGAGGACGACTCGCTTCACTACATGGAGGACTTGGATCTTAAGGACAGGGTTACTATAGCAGAGTTTGAACTAACTGACGCTGACATAGCGCACATCGAAAGAAGGGTAGCAGCAGCCCTTGATTATGCTGAACTATATTATAATGAATTGTTAAATAAAAACAAATGAGTTACAAACTAACAGGAACAGTAAAACAAATTGGATCTACAGTACAGGTTACTGAGAAATTCAAGAAGAGAGAAATCGTTGTAACGGATACGTCATCAATGTATCCACAGCACGTAACCTTCCAGCTAACACAAGATAAGTGCGACCTACTAGACATGTTTCATGAAGGACAGTCTGTAGAGGTTTCATTCAACGTAGAAGGACGCGAGTACACAGATAAGAACACTGGAGAGATTAAACACTTCAACAGTCTTACAGCATGGAGGATTGAAGCAGGAGAACTACCAGTTGCAACTGCTTCAATAGCAGCAGCGGCTCCAGTAGCGGCAGCAGTGGTAGACGACGAGTCGTTGCCGTTCTGATCTAACGGGCGGTGAAATATCCGCCCATTTTTAATTTTTTATCCGATAAGTATGTTAATAACCATTTTTGAAAACTATAACGCAACAGATAAGCCACACTACATCTCTGTTGACAGTGTGGTGAATCGGATAAGAAGCGGTAAGTCAAAGGAGCTATGCAACAGCATACGGCAGGAATCACAGAAGGAAGAAAGGAATAAACTGAAGTCAAGACTGCCAGCAATATGTTTTGGCGGTAAGTTCGTAACCCGTTCAATGGACGGTCTAGCCGAACCTTCAGGACTTATGACCTTAGACTTCGACGGTTTCGAGTCCAAGGAAGCACTTGAGACTAAACGCTTCGAGTTTGAGATGGATGACTACACACATATCTGCTTCCTGTCTCCATCAGGTGACGGACTGAAGGTAGTTGTACGAATCCCTCCAGCAGACAAGACATCATACAAGCAGTACTTCAAAGCACTAAAGGAGTACTACAACACCACATACTTCGATAACTCATGCTCAGATATCAGTCGGATCACTTACGAGTCATACGACGAGAACATCTTTGTAAACAGTCAGTCGTTAGTATGGGACAAGAAGATAGAAGAAAAGCCAGTAGAACCACGAAAGGTGCTGATACCAACGGATGACACTAACAAGATCGTTATCGGTATCTTAAGCTGGTGGAACAGAACTCACGGTCTAGTGTCAGGTAAGCGTAACCACAACATGTTTGTCCTTGCTTCAGCACTTAATGAGTACGGTGTAGACAAGACAGAAGCACTTTCTACCTGCCTGCAGTTCGTACAGCCTGACTTCAGTGATCGAGAGATTACTACAACGGTTGAGTCTGCTTACAGAAATACGGCAATGTTCAACACAAGCCAGTGGGAAGACAGGGAAGCAGTAAAAGAAGTAGAACGTCTTGTAGCTAAATCAGTACCCGTAGAGACGATTAGAGCCATTATTCCTGAAGTGACGGAGGATAACATCAACGAGATAAAAGATAACGTCTCAGAGATAGATTTCTGGTACTTCAACAAGAACGGTGGTGTTGAGTTTGTTAACCACAGGTACAGAGACTTTCTTACTGACAACGGTTTCTACAAGTACTACGCATCAAGGGACGGTACGTTTGTTCTTGTACACATGGAAGGAAACATTATCAGGCAGGTTCTTGACGATCACATTAAAGATTTTGTCATCAACTACTTGTATAATAAATCTGATAAGCGTATCTTTGACGCGTATTCGGGCAGCACCAAGCTACAGAAGGAAGACTTCTTGTCATTCCTGCCTAACGTGAACAATAACTTTATGCGAGACACAAGAAACTACTCACACATCTACTACAAGAACTGTGCTATCAGGATTGGTAAGGACAGCATCGAGCAGCTTGACTACAGCGACTTAGGTGGTATAGTGTGGGAGAAGAACATCCTTGACAGGTCTTATGTAGGTCACACAGACTACAGCGGATGTGAGTTCGAGAGGTTTCTTTCGAATATCTCAGGGGGAGAGGAAGGCAGGTTAAACACCATGCGCTCAACACTTGGGTACATGATGCACAGATTCAACGACCCTGCATACAACCCTGCTGTCATTCTGAACGACGAGACTATCTCAGATAAACCTGAAGGTGGTACTGGTAAAGGTATCTTTGTTAACTCGATTTCTAAAGTTCGAAAGACTGTACTCATAAACGGTAAGAACTTAGATCCGAAGAACAGGTTTGCCTACCAGCGTGTAACACCAGACACTCAGGTTATCGCGCTTCAGGACATCGAGAAGAACTTCCCGTTCGACTCGCTGTTTTCAATCCTCACTGAAGGTATGCCTATAGAGGTAAAGAACCAGCAGGAGATGTTTATACCGTTTCAGGACTTAGCGAAGTTTATTATCACAACAAACCACGCTATAAAAGGTGACGGTAACTCGAACAACAGACGTAAGTGGGAGGTTGAATTCACTCAGTACTACTCTGAGAACTTTACGCCTTACCATGAGTTTGGTCACACGTTGTTTGATGACTGGAGTGAGGAAGAGTGGGCGAGATTTGATTCGTTTATGATCTCTAACGTACAGCTGTACTTAAGTAAGGGCTTGATTAAGTCTAAGTTTAAGAACCTGAAAGTTAGGAAGTTCTACATCGCTACATCGCATGAGTTTGCTGAGTGGGCGTTGGGTGAAGATAAGGAACACGCACTGAAGCCAGACATCGACTACATAGGACAGAACGTGATGAATGACTTTATGGAGAAGTACCCTGACTACGGTCAGTACGGCAAGATAAAGCTGACGCACAGGACGTTCTACAGGTGGCTTGATGAGTACGCTAAGTTTAGGTACGGCACGAAGCTCATTGAGAAGAGATCTGCAATGGGAAAGGTTATTAGTTTTTATGAAGAAAAGAAACAACTTAGAATAGATGAGTTTAGTTGATGAATACAAGGAAGTAAGGAACCAACTCACAGAGATAGAGTTCCTTTATAATAAGTTTGGGGCATACAGTGGAGGTATCGATTTTGTCGATGCCGTCCATGAAGCCTTGAACAAGAAAGGTAGAGATTTAGTTTGGTGGTGTGGTATGTTTAGTAATTATCACAATCATGATGACTACTACATTGGCAGCATAATTCAGACCTCGAAGCACATGAAAAATATCTCGCTTCGGTACTTGAATGAGCAGGACTACAAAAAGTTTGAGCAGTGGTTTGCAAACTGGAGGGATACGCTGATTATTAGAAACTACTTAAATCCGAATGCTTATGCGAACGAAGGAAGAGATAATGTGGGAGATAGTTCAAATTGAGCAGAAGATCCGTAAGTGTAAGCACTACGAAATGTTCTTAGAGTTAGAGAACTACGAGTATCAGTTAAGTGAATTAAATAAAGAATTAGAGAAGTATGGAGATAATTAAAGGAAAATTCTACCGCACAAGAGGTGGAAAGAAAGTTGAGGTTCTAAAGGTAGATTGCAAGAATGATAGACCTGTTCTTATACTTTACTGTGATGATGAAGAAGAGATAGGATTCTTGTATCAAAACGGAATGTATGATAATAACAAGATAAAAACAAATGCCGACATCATCTCCGAATGGACAGACCCAGTTGAGATACCGTGGTCTGACTACCCTTCGTGGTGTAAGTGGGTTGCGATGGATGGATGGAGTAATGGTTGGGCTTGTTTTAATATTAAACCTGAAATAGATGGACCTTTTTGGTATGGTGGAATGAAAATTTTTATACCTGAAGACTACCACCCTCGCAACTTCACAGGAGATTGGACTGAATCATTGTTTGAACGACCATGCGAGTAATCATCCTAACCCTCCTACTGTCCTCCTGTTCGTCAACCATCGAGCAGGATGGACATATCTATAACCGTGAGGTGATGCCTGATGGGGTAGAGATTGTTTACCATTCGGATGAGTGTAAGTGTACAAGTGATTTGGAAGTTCAAGAATAATTATTGTTATAAGTATGTGTTGGTGGCTTAAATGTTACCTCCTCTTATGTAGCAAAGTAGGGTCTTAACACTACAAATAATTGTGCATAATGAAAACACCACCAACATTACTTGTAACGTCAGGCGTATAAGAGAAGTTAAGGAACTAATTTAAAAGAATATGTTAACATCAATATCAATACCGAGAAAACAATCAAACGTAAAGAGAAAAGTGATTTTTAAGAATGGAAAAGTTTATGTGAAAAACGTAAGCCATTAATTTCTCTTATACGCAGTTAGCAAATCGTTTTAATGTTTGCTAACGTCAGGTAGGTTGGTGAAGTTTACGGATTAAAATGAAAGTATTATGGATAGAATAAAATTAAGGTTAGAAATGGAAGCTGAAACGAATACGGCTTCTGATAGAGATAACGGAACACGGACAGATGTAAGTGAAGAATATGTTAGATGGCTTGAAAATAAACTAAGTAAATTGCACAAACCTACTGTTAGCGAATCGTTTTATTGTGCTAATGAAAAAAGTGGTTAGATAGATGCAAAGAGCAATGTATGAGTTGTGCTGTTGAAATTATAAGGACTAAAGCACAATAATATATTTGATAACACTCGTGCAGGGAGTCGTTTGCACTTTATTATTAAAATAATTTATATATGAAATTCACACTAAGATCATACCAAGAGGACATCATCCATCAAGTACGGCAGGCAGCTAAAGAAGGCAAGAAGAAAGTACTTGTGTTCGCAGCGACTGGAGCAGGTAAGACAGCAATGGCTCACAGCATCATAAGCTCTGCAATATCAAGGGGCAACAAGGTGCTGTTCACGAGTCACAGGATTACGTTAGCAGAGCAGTCAGCTAAGGTGTTCTCTGACTTAGACTGCGGATACATCCAAGGAGCAAAGAAAAACTTCAGGGAGGACTACGGTGTAATCGTAGCTTCCTTGCAGACTCTAATCAACACAGAGATACCTGACCCGAACATCGTTATAATAGACGAGGTACACTACGGCTACGAGTCCAACATGATTCAGTCACTGTTTACTAAGTTTCCAAACGCTCTGTTTATCGGACTGTCTGCTACGCCTGTTGACGATAGAGGCTACCTGCTTGATGGATTTGATACCATAATCGATCGGTACCAGACGCGAGACTTGATTGAGCTTGGTTACTTGGTCCCGTTCAAGGTGTACGCACCAATGACAATCGATGTGTCTTCAGTAAAGACAAAAGGAAACGACTACGACGAGAACGAACTTGAGCTTGAAGTAAACAAGGAAGACATAAACGACTCCATTGTTGACAACTACATTAAGTTTGGTGAGGACAGAAAGTTTATCTGTTTTGCCGTTAACAAGCGTCACTGTCAAGCACTCAAGCAGTCATTCGAGTCAAGGCAGATACACACTGAGGTTATATCGGCTGACACATCAAAGAAAGAACGTGAGCGAATACTGAAGGACTTTGCTGAAGGACGTATAAAAGGACTGATGTCTATTGAGATTCTCACCGCTGGATTCGATGACCCGACAGTTAAGTGCGTGATACTTGCTACTGGTACGAAGGCTTGGTCGAAGTACATACAGTGCTGCGGTCGTGGTATCAGGCTAATGGGCAGTATTATTGGAGAATCAATTGCCAACGGTAAGTCAGACTGTGTGCTACTTGATTTTGTTGGTAACGTTGAGCTACACGGCATGCCTGACGACAGGAAGTCATTCATCTTTGGAAAGAAGATCTCACGTGTTATCGACAGAGAGTTAGGACTTGATATAAGTGCTGAGGCAAGACAGACAGTAGAACTGACAGAAGAGAAGAAGGTATACCTAAAGCAGATAGGCTCACTGCTTGACTTGTACGAAGGAAAGTACTACAAGCTTGAGTCAGAGCTTCAGGAAGATGTAAACAACTACCTTGACAAGACGCACTTCTTTTGGTGGAGACAGAACTCAGGTAAGATGTTTAAGGACGGCAGGTGGATACACTTTGCATCAAAATCTGGACTACCTGAC
>JACCDP010146665.1_pt1 | contig 10247 bp, 8 predicted proteins | sample 7445841 | NCBI WGS metagenome assembly JACCDP01 (sample SAMN15323441, study PRJNA562643) | freshwater metagenome | isolation source: river surface water | place: USA:Blue River Watershed | collected 2017-08-17
GTTAGGCAGTGCAAAGGGTGCTTATAATTTGGGACTTTGCTACGAACAAGGAATAGGAACTTCGGTTGATTTAGAAAAGGTATTTTCCTATTTAGGCAAGGCAACGATTATGGAACTTCTTTGCATTTCCCTCTTATAGGCGGCAGTATGCTACGAAGAAGCTGCTGAAAAGAATCATTCTGCAGCTCAGTATAACTTAGGTTTGTTGTACTATCGCCGTTACGTTAGCGGTGAAAAATCAAAAGACAGAGACCTCTCAAAAGCCTTCTCGCTTCTACACAAAGCTGCTCAACAAGGTTTAGTGGAAGCCCGTTCTGCAATTTCAGTCCTCAAAAACGATGTATCAACAAGATTTCCCAAATCAACGATGGAACAGAATAAGGAGGATATTTCGAGTCTTTTAATGTGCGGGTCGTCTTTTCGCAAGGCTGTAAGTGAACCCCACGACTTCAGTTATTACTCTGTGGATTCAAATGAGAGATCTACAATTCCCAGATTCGGAAGAAAAATAGAGGGTCCTGTTACATTCTACGTCGGAGATTAGATTTATCGCAATCCCTTCTTATAATAATAGACTCCATATATCACGTTGAGTTCATGTAAAGCTGTTTTATGAATTTGACAATGTGGAAAACAATTGGAGGGGTTCGTGTTTGTATGATGCAAAAGAATATTTTTTCTGCATTTGTATTGTTAAGTATACCTTTAAAAGATTGTCAAGCTAAGTCATAAGTGCAAGGCGGGCAAAAAATAAAGTGTGAAACGGCAATATGGGATTAATGACTAGAATGAATGTAAAAAGTGCAATCAATGAACTCTTTCCTTAGTAACAGTAACCCTCAGAATCACTCGCACGCCAGTTTGCCGTCGAAGCTGCTCAATGCCACAGCAAAGGCTTGAACTGCGCACATTGGGTAACGAAAATCCATTGTGAAAACATCCTCCGCAACACGACCAAATTGCATTACGATGTAATCGGCTGTCAAATTACATTTAAAAAAAAATTATTATGGATGTACTTAAGGTTTAAATAAATCGCAGTACATACCATCGTCCTCGTGGACTAACTGAAAGTTCTTTACCGATGCCTGAGTAACACGACCATGGAAGTTGAGCACATATGACTGAGTATCATCGTTCCAAACTGGGGTTTTGTTGTGAAGTTCAAGAAGGTCGTCACTCATCTTTCGCTTCCACCGATCTATTGTAAAATATCAGTCAGGTCAGGTCAATCAATAGATTCCACCTAAATTGTTTGAATACGGAGCGTAGTCCCACTTGACCCATGTAAAAAGCCTATAACCGTATAACGTCGAAATAGAGCAATTTGTTCCCAAGTTTCTTATCCCTGTTTAAATAGATAGTGGAAGCCTCAAAATGCCGAAAATACGACATTCAAGATTTGCAATAGCAAACAGTAATTAACACACAAATGGTAGCTGTGTTCAAACTCGCGTGTATGAACTTCGCTTGTTTTCCGTGATTTTATCAGGAGAAAAAGTTAAATATTTCACTAAAAGGAGTCGAGGGGATCGTTCTAATGGCGAAAAGAATTGCGATGGCTTTCTGGTCGTGGGCGCGAAGAACGAAAAAATAGCACGGAGTCAAATGGGACTATGTCCCGCGTGTTCGAATAATTTTGTTGGCTACTGTATATACATCTAATGAATTTAATTAGGGTGCATCTGGTTTAATGAGATTTACCAATTATGCCTTCATGCTGTACCGACGGGCAAATCTCAATGCGCTGTTGTTCAATGGACATAGCTGGAATAATAATAGTCATTTTTCTGGGACCCTTAAATCCAAGTACGTTAGTGTCCTTCAGAAATAATTAAAAAGTTAAATGTTGCAATGAAAATACTGTACTTGCATAAATCGTTCCTTACATATACGATTCCGGCAAGTTCTTGGCGGCTGCTAAACTTGTGTCCGTCATCATATAGAGTAAACTGTGTGCCAAAAACGTTTGAACGGAGCTTCGCAACGAACGCTTCTCCACCTCTTGAGAGATCAGTTGGATCGGTGGATATTATGTAATTGCTTGTGGCACTTTTCTTCCGTTTGCGTCCAGCGAGAAGAAAAATTTTCTTTCCGTCCTCACGTTCAAGGTGTAAAAAATAGGTAGGATACAACCCGCGATCCATTCCTTTTCGGTCACGTGTAATACGGCACTTCATCTGAGATTCTTTAGGGGCAGCTTTGAAAACAAATTGGTCCAAATTTTCTTGTATATCGTTCAGGTGTGTAGATCCACTAATATTTCCGGAACCTTGCCTGTAATCTAGATGATCCTGCTGAAAAAGAAAAACACATTTAAATCATAATATGTTCTGAGACAATCATAGTTCAAACCAGAAAATGTACTGTACATTATGAGATGGAGAACTGTTATTTTCCAAGGGCGTAGAAAGTGGACGTGGTCGTTTGCTCTCTTTGTGCAACTCTTTACGGAGATAAGGTCTAGATTCTTGGTCCTCTTCTGTTTCAGTTTCTGGCTCTGAAATATCAGCTGAAACAGGTGATAAACTAAAACTTCGAAATTGGCTAGCTAATTTGTTGGATTCCATAGGTGGGACAGTTATTGTCTGATCATCATCATAATCAGAAGATTGGCCAACAACAGGTAGTACTTGGATGGCAGTTACAGCTGAACTGTGATCATCTGAGAAACAAAATTCCAGAAATTTAGTGGTTGTGGAAAGTGTATTATTATATTTTTGTTAACAACCTGCATTGGACTTTCCAGATTTGACAAGATTACTGGAAAGGGGTCTTAACTGTGATGCTTGGATCAAGGCTGGCTGTTGGCGCTTTGCTCTTTGTTTCTGCTCCATCAATTGTCGCTAAAGACAAAATGGAAATTTTCTAAATGACACAGAAGAACTATTTCCTTCAATATTACCTGCTGATCTAGTTTTTGTTGTCTCCACACCGTACTATTGGATGAAGATGCTTCCATTATATCAGGCTTTTCCATTGCACCATATGCACACAAAACTGATGTTCCAAATATTTAGCCAAGTAATACTAGAGGGGTATCTCTATTTGTTTCAAATAATGTTGGAATAATGTAACTGTACATTAGAAATGTGCAACATGTAGCTCAATAACTGAAGTAATGTTTTCTTTGATGTTTCCTAGGCAACCTGCTTTTAAAAAGGATGGGAAAGGGCACTTCAATTGAAGGTTTCATTGTGGTTTATATTGCATTATTACTGAATGAAATACTACGAAGGTAAACAAACTAACTAAGAGGCTATTTTGCAACACCGTGAATTCCCTACATAAATTACTGCATACTTCATCAACGGGCAACCACAACTCTATGGCCGCTGCGTGTGATACTGTGATCAAACGTCAAGTAAGAAATGAAGAGAAGTTTCACAAGTTTGGCGAAGTTACCTTCTTCATGCGATGGCGGAATAAATATTCAGAGACAAATGGAGTATACAAGCAATTCGACAGTAACAGACCACCACCGTCCAAGAAATGTGAAAACTATTGTGCTTCAGAATAACCTGGCCATGATCACGATCACTGATGTTGTGGTTGCTGTTTAGCCATTGCCTAGCAACCGTTGGGGAAAATTTACCGCCAGCCGGCAAGATCATCCGCATCTCGAGAAAAAAAAGACCATCATAGACATAATGAAATCCGCACACAGCTTTATTTTTTTAAACAAAAGACAGCATGGTTAATGTATTTTTGTTTTTGTTTTTTATTTCGATTGGAGAGTGACAGGAATTCATGTTCACGGATTTCGTCAAGCCTTTGGTGTGATGCATTTAATTTAGCTGTTGCAACAGTCATATTTCAGTCGCTTTTTCTTCTCGAGACCATCTTTTGAATTTTCGTTTCTTTTCAGCGCTAACAAACAGGAAATTTTTTTCAATTAATTTAATTAATTGATCAAACTATTTAAATTACTTACTGACAAGACCGTTGTTTGATCCAATTTCTTTTGATGGACCGATTTCTTGGCACTCTTGCAGAACGGACATATTAAAAGTCAAAGCAGCTACTCGATGGAAAAACATGCCAACGTTCAATCCACTCTTAGATGAAACGCACTGTTACATGCGTGTCATATTCAATTTTTGCAATTAAAAGGTTAAGAAGTATACATATTATTGTTTCTGTTTACATGTTCTTTTAATTTATTTTATTATACCCAATACTCTGCTTGTAGAGCGCGGGCCATTCGTGTCGCTTGATCCTCTACGTGTTTGGTTGCAGCTTCAGACTGCATTCAGATAAATAATGAGCAGATGAAACGCGATAAGACTACACCGTCTCTCGACTACACATAGTAGAAGAAAGAGATCAGTAACGAATCGATCCTTACCAGTAAATCCCTTTTAGTTCCAACGAGAAACACTAGTGGACGAACTGTATTAGCTTTCAGAGCATCCTCCAGCCAAGACGGACAAGAGGACAACGAATAGAGATCAGTCAGGTCGAATACAACGATTATGGCTATACACATGAAATGATTTCAAAGTCTTTTTTACCACATTTCGTTGAATAAATAAATTTTTTATAGTACTTAAATCACATTCTAATAAAGCTTAGGATAAAAATGATTTTCATTTACCATGAGCGCCGCGGTAATACGAGGAAGCGATACACTTAAATCTCTCTTGCCCGGCAGTATCCCAGCTAAAGTAGAAGATTTGTTAGTACCTAGTACATTCGTATTCGTAAAGTTATGTAGTGTATGAACTTTCCACAGAACACTTACATTTGTAAATTAAAAGGTACTTGCAAGATATCGAATCTCTCAACCTCAAAATCGACTCCGATTGTTGCCTTGTAATTTTTATCGAATACACTGTGACAGAATCTAAATAGAGACGACAGAGACAATAATCTGAATAATACTCCTAAATAATATGAGCAATCATATACCTATTAACGAGGCAAGATTTTCCCACTGCTACATTTCCAAGAACAATTACTTTTGATATTTTCAAACCCGAAGTTATCAAGCGGTTTGAATGACACGCGGATTTGACTTCAGACCGGAAATCAGATCCAGTGAAGGGTGTACTGGTTGCCAAGTAAGCCGGTGGAAGCTTATGGATTTGCCGATCATTGGGGGCTTTGTCTAGCATCATCTTTTTACAATGCGTTTAAATTCAGTTTCGTTGAGGAATAGAATCCAATACTACTATGTGTTTAAAAATGCATTGATGACTTACTTTTAATGTTGCTGAGCGGGATTGACGCATTCAGAGGTAGACAGGGTTAATTATACGTTGTTTGAGAAAACGCTTTTTTTGTTTTTTTATGCTTTTGTTGTTATTGTAACAAATAAATAGCTATTGGAGATGTAATCACACAAATACGACGACGAAGTCGAAACTGTAAGCAGTTTATGGATAGGATAGGCTAGGGAGACAATGTTGTGACAGTCCAAAACTTGGGGTTGCGTAGCAACGATCGTTTTAATATATGCGGGCTGCGAGGCTATTAATGAATTCAAATGTTTATTGACTTGATGCGGTTGAGGCAAAGCTCAACACAAAACAAAGCTCATAAGAAGAATTCGTTAGCTTTTAGTAAATCATCTCAGAAGTTTTGCCTTTAAGTAGCCCACGTGTAATATTTTATACCACCAAACCTTGTAGTCATCCCGTGGCTTTCCATTTCAAGCCCCAACTTTCACTACTTTTAGGAATAGTTTATTAATTCTCAATTCCAAGTTTGAATTTTGATAGAGACCTTAGTACTGATACTTTCTCCGCAGCTTTACAAAATGGCTTAATATGGCTTTCAAACAAAAAAGACATTTATTTAAATTGAAAGGCATTCAATGTCATTATTGATATGTAAGCCTTTATGCTTAGGAACAATAAAGTATGGAATTTCGTGTCAGTCATTTAATTTTAGAAACATGAAATGATCATGAAAATTGGCGGTCAGTGCTTGTGTGTTAAATCTTCAGTCAAATTATGCATGCAGGGAATTCCTGGATTTCAACATATTTGCTCTTGATCTTGTTAAAAGACGCTTAATAATACTCTTTGAAGTGTTGAATCTCGCAGAGTAGGCCACTAGATACGTCAACATAAATTCTTTTCGTGCCAACATGTTTCACAAGTTTCATTAATCCGGGCACGTCTACTGAATCGAAAGGTCCGCTCCAAATTGTTAACGTGCTGTCTTCAATCTGTATGAAAAAATTGAAAAAGTACAAATAAATCCTTATTCTATGATGCTAACCTATTCTCCAGCAACACATATTGGTAGTCAATGAGTATATATGTTTGTAACTAATTAAGGGATGTATAATCAAATAGTGAATAAGAAAGCAAAAATATCACAAAAAGCTCACAAAATCACGGCAAAGATCACAAGCGCTGGTTTTTTCCGATTAGTAGGCTATTCTTTCCCGTTTGGCTAATGTTTTCAAACAACGTAAGAGAAAGTTTTGCGCTTGACATGGAAGAATTTATTCTGGGTTGTGAATGCTTATGCTCTTCGCTCTTGTAGTTGTTACGGCTCTTCGTAGCGTTAGGGAAATTATCGGTTATGAAAAAGCTAGAAAGTAGTCTGTTCTAGAATGGCCGACTGAAGTAAAGGGCATATTATGGCTAATTATTTCGTGACTCGAGAAGCCGATGACATATCATGATTTACAACGCAAAACTTTTTACAACAATAATATACTGGTCTTTTTGATTAATCAGAACCACTCTTAAAAGAGATTACCTGTTCGAGTAACCATATGATGCTTTGCTGAGATTCCCGTGAGGTCGACAAACCAGCCCGAATTGGAAATGTTACTGTCTGACGAATTTGCGCCGCTTTAAGGGCGTCACGCAACTGAATCATATGGTTCATGGTGTACGAACCCTCATTGATTATCTGTAACGGCCAAGATGTCACATCTGGACCATATCTTGGTAATATAGACCATATGAAAAGAGTTTTTTTTTTTGTTATTTTAAATTCAAATTTGTGTTCTATAAATTTATGCATCATTCAAAAACCTCGTTGTCCACCCAACGGAAAGGACGGCTTCTGGGAAATAGCTTTTTGTAAGATTCAGGAATCGAATTGCATCTATCAAAACAGCATTATTTCGAGGTCGTCATCACAATGTAATAATTGTTATATTTCTGCACGTGAGTTACCCAGTGGTTTTGCTGTGGCATTAACTGGTCCTGGAATTATGTCCGCATTGAGCCAAAGAGGTAAGTATATCTTCGATGAGCGCATATAGATATTCAAATTTTAAATTATGTCTAGTAATTCTGACTTATTGACACTATATACGATGATATACGATACCTTGCTAGTTCGAGCTTTAATAATCATTAAGGACATTTCAACAGCCTCCATGTCTTTGAAATCGAGCTTGATTCCCTTTTGTTTCCCAGAACTGAGTACAGTGTCAAGAAACTCTTCCAAGCTTAAATCTGACGTTTTAAAAGGTGGATGAGCCATGATAGGTAATATCTTTCCTTCACGACCCGTAACCGAACCCATGGAAACGTCCGCTTCAATCATCATGTCATTTCCTGTGCGGATAATAATAGCATTTGCAATCAAATAAGGGAATGAATTAAAAATAAAGGGGGAACAATAAACACAGATTGAATAATGGAAAGAATGACAACGCACATTTCTTAGTCCCCATATGTATTACAGCCGTATATATGTAACACATACCTTGAAGAGAATGGCTAAGTTGAATTTTGCTATTGATGCCATGACCCCACTTGACGCGCGAAAGATCTGATTGTATTTGTGGGAAAAAGTTTGCGACAGTTGGTATATTTATTGACGCCGCTTCATTCCCATGTATGTATGCACTCTTTACTTGCATAAACATGAGGATCATAGTCCAACCAACTGTATTGAGTAAAACGATTGAAGGAATGAAAATTAAACTGAAGCTTAGCCATTGATGACAACGAGACATGATGGGCAAATCACGGAATTATACTTTGCGAGAGCTACAGTCTTTGCCAGCACTTCGGCTAAGAACTCAGATTCGACTGGAGACTTTCTAGCTATTACGGCAGGAATTCTTCCACATAAAAAAAAAAACTTTCAAGAAACTGACAGTTGTGTATGGCCAGAATTTGGTTCGCAGCTAGTCGGTTGGTCAAAAGAGAAAGAGAGAGTGAAAGCGGCTTGATAGCCAGGGGGGCTATTCTTTAGCCCACAGGCAAATTAAGGTCTTTTATCATTTATCAGTAAAGGGCCGACCCAAAAATTCGAGTAAAAAAAAAGAAAAAATACCTAGGGTTACCACATGAGGAAAGTTACGCGAGTAGGCAATAAACTTTGACTATCTATAAGAAAACATTACTACGATAAATTTAAAATTATGGGGAAATAGGGGGGGGGCGATTTTCAATGGCCTATGGTACATTTTACCCTTTACACTACGTACATTTTACCTTTTAAATAAGGTCAGTTGGACTGGGTTATGGCATGAAAGTGGAAAGAAATAAAATTGTTTAAAAGACAATGTATTGGAAATAACGTAATAACACCACAGAAGGTGCACACCCGTATAGCGAATCGGCGAGTTATCATCTCAACGTCACTGAAAACATGATGAAAACTGAATTCACTTGCGTAATACAATGGATATGAGGAAGTGCCATTACACTTGGTATTAAATTACTGTAAATTAGTTTGCTAGTAAATAACTTAAAATTTATTGTGAAGTGTAGGAATCAGTATTCCATGGCAAAAAGGCAGTTGCACACGTAATGTACGTCATAAGCGCAAACAAACCGGTGGTGATTGAAATTCTTCCTGCTCGCCCAATTGATGACGACCCAAGAAGCCAATACGAAGCTGACCTGAACATTCTGTAACGGGAGATCTGACAACGCAATCCGCTATGCACATCTATGTACTAAAAACGTATCATCACGATATAAAGAAAGAATACAAAAACGATGCATTACAATAAATGTAATACTCACAACGCGGTCTTTTCCGATGGCATCTATCAAATCCAGTAAACCAGGAATATCAACGTCGTCACCAAAGGCACCCCAGATTGTTACCGTGCTTCCCGATACCTGTATTAATTAAGCACCATAACTCGCATAATCAATAATAAGCAATAGCTTCTGTTATAAAAACTCTCTGTGCTGAACAAGAGTTTTCAATGATAATTTTTGCACTTTTTCCGCAAAAAAACTAAGTAGGCCCTGGTGTTATTAAAACATACTTGACTTAAAAGCCACAAGATATTCTCTCGAGATTCCACTGATGTTGAAAGTCCGGCTCTAATTGGAAAAGTTACTGGCTGTACAATTTGTGCCGCCGCCAAAGTGTCTCTCATCTGACGAACATGATCGAACGTGTAAGAACCATCTTTGACTACTGTCAGCTGCTCTGATAGATTCGGTCCAAACCTACATTCATAAATTAAAACAGAGAGTAATGTAAGAAAATATATTTTTAAAATCTATTATTACCTGGTCGTCCAGCCAGAACTTATGACTGCTGTGGGAAAATATAATTTGCTTAGCAGCAAAAACATAGTAGGATCTATGGGATCTGCAGTGGAACCAACGGGTCCTTGTAAAATATCTGCGTTTAGCCAAAGAGGTGCATGGATCTAAATAATATATAAGGGGACATGGAAATTACGACTAAATTAACTTACAATTGATGATCAATTAAAATATCTTGCAATACCTTGTCTTCGCGAGCTTTAATTATTTCGAGAGTTTGTTCATATACACTTGTACTTTTAATGTCCAATTTAATTCCTCTAGGATAATCGTCAGCGAGTATAGTGTCTAGGAAATCTTCCAACGTGAGGTCACTGGTTTTCACTGGCGGATGCGCCATTATTGGCCGCTTTCCGGATGATGGGTCGCTCTTCAACTTACCCATCGACACGTCGGCTTCAATCATCATCACGCTACCTTGTTTGAGTCAGGATTGAATTAAATACGTCATGGAAAAAAGTAGGTAGCGCACTGCCCTTGCATTCTTGTGTCTAGGGCAGTCCGTAACTAAAAGTTTTCTTAAACAAATATATAAGGCGTTTTACGATCACCGTGGCATGTGGATGCTTAGTGCCGACTCCTTATAACTCGATGGCTACTGATAGGCCCAGTTTCCCGAGTGTTATGTATCATTTTATCAGTACTGCTGTCAACTTTGTATATTCCACTCCTTTGCATATTACGGTCAGCAATACACTGGGCAACACTCAAATTGAGTACGCCCAATAAAAAATTAAAAAAAAAAATAACTTA
>JACCDP010171570.1_pt1 | contig 10247 bp, 12 predicted proteins | sample 7445841 | NCBI WGS metagenome assembly JACCDP01 (sample SAMN15323441, study PRJNA562643) | freshwater metagenome | isolation source: river surface water | place: USA:Blue River Watershed | collected 2017-08-17
CAAGAAGTTTCCAAAGTGACGCTTCAATGCCCTTCCTCGTAGCCGACACCCCGTACACCTACTGCTTGGTCCGCAGGGAGTTCCTGCGCGACCAGCAGGATGGGCATGGGGAGTACGTCGAAGCCTGTGTGTTCGGTTTCACGGCCCTGGAAGGCCGCCTGCCGGCATTCCAGGTCATGCTGCGGGACGGTGCCCAGTTCGCCCGCATGCCGCTCACAGGGCTCGCTAGGCGCCCCTGTGAGGCGCTGCCAGCGACGACCGTCTGCCTGTGGGACTCGCTGTCCTACACATGCGCCGTCCACCGGTATGCCTACCTGACGACGCTGGTGGCCGACGTCTTCTGCGGGGACGGCGTGGAGCGCCGAGGGCAGTACCTGTTCACGATCGACTGGTGCCAGTCGGACTACTCCGAGCTGCCCGACCAGCACAAGTGCCACCACCTGTTCTGGCTGGACTCCGGGCAGATGGCAGCCATGCCCAACAACCGGGTCCGCTGGCACGAGCCGTCGTGGGTGAAGCCCTTCACCGACCGGCCGGACTATCTGGTGCAGACTCGGGAATGGACCACCGAGCGCGAGCGCGCCGTCAGGGATGGCGACCGGATGTACTACCGACTAGACGGCGAGAAGTGATCCACGAGTTCCGCAGCCCGGTGCCGGTCGAGACTCCGCTCGGCGACGGCTTCGCCATCTACGTGCGAGACGGCGGCACCTTCGAGAACGACGTCTGGTGCGTGGCCCTCGAGGTGGACCGGCGCATCCTGCACTTCCGTTCGGACCAGCTGCGGGTCGCCCAGAACCTCACGTTCGATCTCGGTACCCAAGTCGCCAGGCGGCCCTTGCGAGAGTTCTAGCCATCACCCGCACCCGGCGCTCCGGGATGTGGATGTCATAGGCGTGCAGCAGTTCGTGCAGCAGGATCTCCAGCCGGTGCGCCCGGCGTAGCGTGTCGTCTACCAGGATCAGCCGCTCACGGTGAAGACAGATGCCGTCGAGCTCGTCCTTGGGCATGTCGTAGCCGTGCCGACGGGTCTCCTCGCGGACGTCCTCCACCATCTCCACCGTCCACCCCTTGCCTCGGACGACGACGGTGGCCACGACGCTAACGCCCCTGCGACTCCCACTGCTGGTCTGCCAGCAGGATGGCCTGCCGGATCACCGCCGACCGGCTGATGTTGTACTCGTGCGCCCACCGGTCGACGATCAGGTCGATCTCGTGGGTGCCGGTAAACGACACCGTCGCGGTCACGCCGGCCGACGGGCGGCTGTTGATGCGCCGGGCGCGCCCGTGCTTCAGCGCCTGCTCCTGGCTCACCGTGCCCCGCCGGGCAGCGACAAAGTCCTGCAGGTGTGGCCGACCACCCCTCACACCCACGACAGCGTCCTCACGTCGACGTCCATGTGGTGCTTCTTGCCGTCAAACCGGAGCACCGGGGAGCCTACCTTTCCCGGCGCCAGGGCAGCCTCCCGAGCGTAGTCGGCGTAGCCCAAGTACGTGCCCGTCCTGATCTGCCAGCGAGTAGTCACCTGCTCCCGCCCGTCAGGCCCGATGCGCAGGCCGTAGACCTCCTTGGCAGCCAGGGCGTGGTTGTGGCCGCAGGCCACGAACTCTGCCTCCGGGTAGATCCGCACCAGCTTGTCCAGTTCTAGCCAGATGTTCTGGGCACCCGACTTCCCGTGCTGGATGCCGCCCATGTACATCTGGTTGCCAGTCACCAGCCGGACGTACCCGCCGATCCGCAGGTAGGGCACCTCGAGGTGGGCAGCGATCAGCTCACACAGGTCAAGCATCGCCTCTCGGCGTGACCGGGCCTCGTGGTTGCCCCTAGTCACGCCGATGATCCGGCCCTTCTTGGCGAACCGGGCGATCTTCGAACAGAACTCCTTCACCTGCGCCGCAGGCGAGGATCTCTGCTCGAGGATCATCTCGCCGGGTGCCTTGCCCGAGACGATCGCATTCTCGATCAGGTCGCCGTTGAGATAAATGGCGGCGTCCTGGTCGGCGCACCAGCGCAGCGCCTCGTCGAAGGCTTTCTCGTCATGGTGCTCCGCGCCCACGTGGACGTCGGAGAAGATCACCATGACGCCCGACTTGGGCAGGCGGTAGATCACCGCATCAGCGTGCGGCCAGCCGTCACGCCGGCGCCGAAAGCGCCACCGATCAGACCGATGCCGAGTTCCCGCATGTCAGGCCCGCCGGCGAAGATGATCGCCAGCCCGGCGCCCAGCTGCGCGACAAAGATCAAAAGCCACTTCACGTCGAGGTCACTGATATTCATTGTCGTTCACTCCCTGTGCTGCCATGCCTGCTCCCGCAAATGGGAGCATCAGGCCGTACCGCTTGAGGATCTCGATCCGGTCATCGTTGCCTGGAAACATCACGTAATTGCGGGTGCCTTCGCCGGCCCCTCGCGACAAGCCATCAAGATAGCGCGTGCCGGGGAATCCAATGGACTCAAGGTATGCAGCCGCATATTTGTCTGGGTGGGTGTCAAATGCCCGCAGATCTCCAATGGTCTCGGGCATGGCGGTTTGCGCCGTTTCGGACCTAAGAGCGTCAAGCAGTTCTCTGCCGCTGTAGTTGGCTGGCGTGCGAATGAGCGATGTCCCCTCATCGTTCCAAATACTTCTCATCGCTCTTTCGTCGATCGCGCTCTGCAGTTCGGGCGGAAGCCGGTCGATGATGTCTTGCGACAATCGTTGGTCTAAGTTCAAGAACTCGTTGGGATCAGCGTGAAGGCGCACTTGGTAAATGGACGCTTTGTCCTGATTCGGGAACCTAAGGGAAGGACCAGAAAACGCCTTCTCGTATTGCCCGCCCGGTCCAGATATCAATGGGCTTTCGGCAAAATACAGTCCGTGTCCAAAAGCCTGCTGGCCTTCGCCCATTCCGATGTGACTTGAATCAAACCGGTCAAACTTGTGCGGGGATGCGTGCCAGACGTCCACGTACTTTCCGACGTCCGGTCCAATTGCACCGGTCTCTGCTAGGCGCTCACCGCCGGGCACCAGTTCATTTGGCATGGCCCTGCCGGCTGCGTGCCCGAGCGCCATAGCGGCTGGCATCGCAAGCCACCACGGCAGGTTGTTCATCATGGCTTGCGACGCAGCATCGACGCCGGACGCCATGGCCCGCGCCGGAAGGTTGCCGCCTGCCGTCATGCCGGCCACAGCAGCGTCAATGGGATCCCAGTCGGGAACCTGGAGGGCTTCTTCCTCTGGCGTGGGAATGCCGGCGGCCTTGGTGCGGTCGCTTACCATGGAACGGTGGATGGCATCGCTCAATGACGGCATGGCTACTTGCTCCCGCCTCCAAACACCCGGTCGATGCGGTCCCGCAGGCTCATGTAGTCAGTCCGGTGACGGTCGTGCCGGTCGTCGCAGTGAGCCTCGTGGTCGTCCAGCCGCTGCTCTGCCCGGCCCAGCCGGCCGTTCATCTGGCGCATCTGCTCCGCGATTCGCTCGGTGTCCTGCTGCACCGACCGCAACGTCTTGATCGCCAGACCAACGCCTCCGCCGATGGCAGCCTGCGCCGCCAGTAACACGGCCTGCACCATCCACTCTTCCCTCATGCTGGCTCCTGCCCCGCCGCAAGCTGCCGCATGGTCAGCCCGCCCCGATACTGGAAGTGCGGGTACTCCTTGAAGGTCTTCCAATCCCCGGCCCACTCGAGGCCGAACTTCTTGCCGATGGCTCCGACACGCTTCCACAGCGCCGTGTCGTTCCAGATGGCCTTGCCTTCACGCACCGGCACGACGTCGAACGCCACGCGGTACTGGTGCCACGACTGCCCGCCCTTGGCGTTGGTGACGATCTTGCCAGGCTTGGTCCTGCCTTGGGCGTAGAGAGCGTTCTGGCTCGCGTGGTCGCGGTAGGTGCTGGTGACGATCAGGTCGATGTCTTCAGCCCGCGCTGCCGCGATCATCCTCTCGGCCTTCGCCTTCACCACCGGCAATAGGTCGTCCAGACGGCGAGAGTTGATCACCGCGGTGCCTCGACCAAGTACTTGTACGCCGGCGGCAGGACCACGCCCTCAAGGCCGGTGCCGCTCAGGTTGGCCATCGGCAGGATGTCCTTAAGCATCAGTTTTGCAAGCGGGTCCAAGTTGCCGTCGCGCATGCCGAAGAACGCAGCCTCGCCATCTCGGCGAATGTTTTGCGCCATGCCTACGATCGGAGGCACCACGGCACGCTCCGCCATCCGGCTGTTGTATTTGTCTCCACCAGCCAAAGACGCGGCCAGAGACAGCGGTGCGGCATAAAGGCCAGCCACGTTACCTGCCACCCGCGATGCAATGTCAGCGGGACCAGACAACTCCCTGCCCTTGGCAATGTCCACAGCCCAAGCAGCTGGCAAGGTAAGCGCGGCTGACAAGGGAACCAGTCGCGCTAACCGCGCCAGTCCCAGGTCGAACTCACTCATGTTGCCAGACAGCATGGGCGAAACGATCTGGTCTTTGAAAAACCCCGACTGTAGCGAAGGGAACGATTGATACTGCGTCAAAATAGACATCGGCCCCGTGCGGAAACCTTCGCCCACTTCACCGGGGTCCACATGGAATTGGGCGTTCTTGATCGCCTGGCGCATCGGGCGAACCCATGACGGCTCGCCAAACGCCAAGGTTTGCTTGGCAAGGACTTCTGGGGTCGTGCCGTAAAAGCTTGCCTCGCGAATCAGTCGTGCCGGGTATTCCGTGCCAGCATTAAAATGCTCCAACGATTCCTGCCCCAACGATCGCAGGTGCGGGCCAAAACCTACGGCGCTGTTGCTGCGGTTCCAGTTCTGCTCGACCACACCAACGGCCTTCGATGGAATCGTGGACGTCGTGATGTCGTTGACGCTCTCGAAATACTCCTTGGTGGCCGGGCTGTTGGCTGCCGACAACCGGAACTTGCGGGCTTCGATCCCTTGGCGAAGCATTCCTTTAAGCGTGTTGCCAAAACCTGCCACGGCCACGTTGGTCGCTGCCTGCGGGATCTGGGCAATTGCCGAGAAGGGCAACGCCACGTTCGATACGCCCCGCTTCAAACGACCAAGAAAGTTTTCGGGCTTGGGATCTGATCGATAAATTGATTTCAGGTTTCGCTCAAGAATCTCGGCGTCAAGTTTGTGACCCGATTGATCCATCTGGCCTAAAAGGTTGGCGATGTCAGCGCCAATTCCCTTGGTATCTGGCAGTTCTTCTCCAAACGCTACTTGCCGGCCAATGCGCTTGGACTGTTTGTCGATATATTCGTTGAGCGTTCGCTGCGGGTTGTCGGCAAATTCCCCTGGCGTGCGCAGCCAGGTCCGACGGCCAACTTCAACCGTCGCAGGAGAACGTCCGGTGACACGGCGGACACCAGCCTCGGTTGTTGTCATCCGCCCTTCGTCGATTGCCGTGCGGTAGTGATTCTCGGTTGGCCGTGATTCTCGAGCAATTCGCGGGTAAAACTCCTCGCCGGCCGACATGTAGTCCCGAACACTGCCGGTCGCTGGATCGACCACCTTCGTGCCAACGGCAGTGTTCAACTCGTCAAATTTGGACAACAACCTCGCGCGAATCTCGTCGGCTGCAGATTTGACCGCTGGCGTGGCCGTAGATTCGGCATCCCTAAAGTAGTCGTAAGTGCGCCACTCGTTTGCAGTCTCGTCGTCAAACGTGGACACCAGCGAATCCAACGAACTGTCACCCGCGTCCTTCAACTGCCCTGCCAGTTTGACCTCATCGGCCCACAGGCCTTTCTGGTCCATGTCGCGCCATTCCATGTACTTGTGGAACTGCAGGCGCTCTTCTGGCGACAATTTCTCCAAGACCTCGGACGTGATCTGCTTGCCGGTGTCGCGCAGTTCGCGTGTCAGGTCGTTGGCCACCTCCATCCGTTTGGCCGCCTCGACCGCTGCCGGATAGCCACGCGCTTTTAAGTACCGGATAATAGACCGCAGCTCGGGATACGCTTCCATCTGCGGCTGTTTCACGTTGCGGAACCAAAACCCGTCCTTGGGTTCCGGCACGACCGGGTTCGTTCCCCCCGAGACAATGCCAGCCTCGTCCAGAATGTCCTGCTTGCTGCGGACGTTGATTGTTGGCTGCGTCGGGAACAATTCCGGCACTTCAGCCACCAGAGCTTGCTGCTCAGGCGTCTTGTATGTGCCTAGAAATTTCTGGCCCGCGGCAACAATGCCCTCGTTTGCAGCCGTCTTGCCAAGACCACCAACGTAACGACCAAATCGTGGAGCAGACGCAAGTAAGGCCGGGACCGTCTGGGCCGCGGTGCGCTCCCCGCTCAACGACTGTCCCGACATGGCGTCGATGGCCGCGTTGCCGCCTGCCAGTTTGACGACATCGGCCAACAGGTTCTCGCCACGCAACGCTCCGTACAGCGCGCCCCTGGCGATGTTGCTAGGCGTAAAGAATTCCGCCGGCGACCCACCGTCTAGATAAGCGTTCAAGGCGTCGCCCATGAGCCCGCCGGCGACACCGCCCATAAAGGCACCACCCGGCACCGGAGACATGAGTCCCGCTGCCGTGCCTGCCGCACCGGCCAAGCCGGTCACCAGCGGCGCCCGGACGACCGACGCCAGCCGGGCCACGGCGTCGGGGTGCGCCTGGTCGATGCTGTACTGGAGGGTGTCCCCGAAGCCAGGAGGCTTGGGTGCGCCGCCGTTCAGGGCGGCGATGGGGCGGTTGCTGTAGGCGCGGTCGAAGGCTTCCCGTTCAGCCGGTGTCAGCCCATCGGAAGAAGCACCGCTGTTTTTGGGTGCATATGCAGCATCAAATGCCGCCTGCTCCTCCGGCGTCAGCATTTAACGCTGCCCGGCCTTATATTCTTTCCACATTCGCATTGCTTCTGCGGGGTCGTAATTGGCTGCCGCGGCAGACTCGGCAAATGCCTTGGCGTTGCTCCAATCAAGCATTGAGTTCTTACCGGTGTCCGATGACAGGCCCGACAAACTGGGATTGGAGATGGGGCGCCTGCGGATCTTGATCTGTTTGGTCATCCGACCAGGCAACCACCCGGGGACGTCTACTTCGTGGGCCTCAAACGGCGTGCCGTCGAGTTCCATCTGGACTTCATCCAGCGTTTTGCCGTCCACGATTGCCTTCTCGGCGTTATCTCGGGCTTTTTGGAAATAACCCTGCTTGGTTATTCCCAAGGACTCGTCGGCCCGCCGGTCGTCAATCTGTGCGCGCGTCGCGGATTCGGCGGCCCGGTTGTCCTCGATTTGTTCGCGTGCGCTTCGGTGCGACAGGTCAGCCGCACGCCGCGCTTCTTCCAACTGCATGCGCAACCGCTCGCCGGGGGACACGCCGCTCTCATCAGGCATTGTCGCCATGGACCGCTGGATGCCGAGACCCTGCGAGATCAGCGACTGCCGGCGGTAGTCGGGCAGCGCCTCGAGGTTCCGCACCTCGGCCGCCGCCTTGCGCCCGGCATACGGCAACTCGGCCTGCGACTTGCGCAGGTTGACGTCCTTCTGCGCGATCTCGAGCGGCGCTTCCATGGCCTTCTGGTCGCGCTCGGTGCGGCCCTTCATCGCCGCGTCCAGTTCCCGCTGCCCGGCCAGTCGCGCCCGGAACACTTGAGCCGCCGTCATCGCCTTGCGCTCGCCCTCGAACGGGTCGGTCGTGAAGATGTGGACCAGCTTCTGCGCCGGGTTCAGGATCTGCCCGCGCAAGCCCTTGGCCGTCGTCAGTTCCTGCTGGGCAGCATCCCGGGCCGTGGCCGTGGGATCCCGCATGATCGTCTCGCCGGAGTTCACGAAGCCCAACGCCTGCTCGGCAGAATCGGTCAGCGTCGGCGCGCCGGCGGCCGTCCGCAGCGTGTAGTCCACCATGCGCAGCGCCCGCATCGGCAGCTGCAACAGGTTCACCGGGTTCAACAACTTCTGCGCCGTCTGCCAGGTAGGGATCATCTCCGCAGCCAAGGCGCCGGTGGAGTTGGCCTCCCGGTCGGACGGGCTGGTCAGCGACCCGGTCACCCCACCGCTGGTCAACTTGTCCGCCACGCGCATGGTCGACTGGATCGTGTCCATGTCCACCGCAGACCGGCTTACCTCGGGCAAAGCCGCCATGGCCATCGCAGTCGGGTCGCCGATCTCGCCGTAGGCCGATGCATCTGCCCCCGGTGCCATGCCGCCCATGCCCATCCTGCGCGAAAACTGGTTCACGTAGTTCCTCGTCTCCCGGTAGGGCGGCACGCCACCGTACTTCCGCACGGCAGCAGGGCCGGCGTTGTACGCCGCGGCCGCAAGTGCCGGCTCGCCGAAGGTGTCCAGCTGCTGCCGGAAGTACTTGGCCCCGCCCATGATGTTCTGCTCGGGGTCGTTCGGGTCGGTGACACCCATCTCCCGGGCGGTCCCCGGCATGAGCTGCATCAGCCCCATGGCGCCCTTCGGGGACAGGGCATTGGGGTCGCCAGCGGACTCGATGCCGATCAGCGCCCGCAACTGCGCCGGGTCAAGCCCGTTCTCGTCGGCTGCCCGCTGGATCAGTGCCTCGAGGTCCATCATCTTGCCCAGTACGGGGTCTGCTGGCTGTAGGGACTGGCCGGCTGCGGAGGTCTCGGGGCCATGGCCTGCTGGATGCCCATGCCCGCGCCCATGCTTGCCGCTCGCTGCCCAATGGGACCGACCGCGCCGACGGCCTGGTTGGCCATGCGCTGGCCAAAGTCGAGACTTGGAGGTTGCGGACCCGGGGGCACGACCGACTGCCCCATGTCGCCGGTCATGCCCACCGGACCCGGGTCGCTGTACGGCAGGGGGATCGAGTTCCCGATCCCGCTTGCCACCCCACCTGCACCACCCGTCGCCGCACCGTACAGCGCCGCCATGCCGGGATTGCGGCCATCGGCCGCGGCCGTCGCCGCGTTCGACACCGCCCCTCCGAGAGCACCTCGGATGGCCTGCCCCCCGGCCTCTCTCAATGCCCCGCCAAAGCCCCCAGAAGCCCCGCCAGCGCCTCCGCCAGCGCCGCCAAGGGCACCGGCTGCACCGCCCGTGAAAGCGCCCGTAGCGGCTCCTAGGCCCACGTTCTTGCCGATGTCGCCGATGGCCTTCCCGGGGTTCTCCCACGGGTTTTTGCCGTGGGCGAAGGCATTGATGTGTTGGGCAATGCTGCTCGTCGCGCCGGCCAGCGTCCCTATTCCAGCGCCGGTGCCGACAGCGGTGCCGATCGCGCCGGCAGTGCCAGCCGCCATTCCCAGTCCGCCCAGCGCGCCGGTCGTCGCCGCGGCCAGCGGGGCGCCGATCGCAGCACCAGCCGTGCCGATGGCTCCGGCCGTCGCAGTAATACCACCAGCAATCGCAGCCAGCGCGCTGAAGATCTGGCAGCCACGCTCGGGTGCCCCGAGCTCGAGGTCGCAGTCGTGCCGGAAATCAGCCGGGAACATGGGTCAGCACGACTTCTGGCCGAGAGCCTTCCCGCTGCCCGTGTTCTTCCCGTTGCTTGCCTTCTTCATGCCCTTCATGCCGAAACTCCTTCCTCACGACGTACCCAGAAATCTGGAACCCGTCGGCCAAGCAGGACTGCAGCCCCGCCTCGTTGCCCGCCGCTGCTACCCCGACCACCGACTTCACGCCCCGGGCCTCCAACTTGCGCTGGGCTAACTGCCGCATGTTGCGCCCGATGCCCGAGCGCAGGAACGACGGGTGTACCCACGTGCCCAGCCCCATCGCGTCCTTCCCCGACAACTTCGGAATCACCACCCAAGCGCAGAACCCCACCAGTTCCCCGCCGTCGCCCTCGGCGACGACGATCTCCTGGTCGGTGTGAAAGGCGTGCAGCAGACCAGCGGTAATGTCCGCCTCCACCGACTGCTGCCGGTGCTTCACGTTCTCCGCGTCCAGCCATCGCACCATCTTGCGAAGCGACGGCCAGTCCTCCTCGGTGGCAACCCGGATAATCAATCGTTGCCCGTGACCGGCCGAACAAAAGGCGGCTGGTTGTTGTTGGCGCCGGTGTTGCCCATATTGAGCACGTAGTTTGCAGCCGACGGCGCGAGCCCGCCAAGCAGGCTGCCCCAGTTAAACCCACCGCCCTGCGGCGCCTGCGCAGGCGTCGTGCCGGTCACCAGCTGCATCAGCCAGTTCATCGGCATCATCGAGTACTGCGCCTCCTGATTCAGCTTCTGCTGCAGCAGGTTCTGCTTCTCGCCGCCCAGCGCCAGGTACTGGTTCAGCCGCTGCTGGAACTGGTCCTCGCGGCTCTGCCGGAGCGCCATGTAGTCACGCATCGCCTGCGACTGCGCGTTCGACTCGGCGATCATC
>JACCDP010230782.1_pt1 | contig 10247 bp, 7 predicted proteins | sample 7445841 | NCBI WGS metagenome assembly JACCDP01 (sample SAMN15323441, study PRJNA562643) | freshwater metagenome | isolation source: river surface water | place: USA:Blue River Watershed | collected 2017-08-17
TAGGGAGCGTTAAGGGGGGCGTTGCTATCATACGTTTATTAGTTCGATTTTGTTCGAAAGTAGGGTTCTACTCGAATGTACAGGCTGAACAATAAACAAATCCGCCTGTGCAGGACGCAAAGATAGGTAAAACCCTATAATTGTGTGTAATTACAATTAATTTCTAGGTCTACTTTTTCGGTAACAGCGCTTGCATCAATCTTAAAATCAGACATGATGATGCTAATGGTGGCAGTAGCGGCAATTTTACCTTTAACAATGTTTAAAGTTGCGGTGGTTTGCACTGGTTTTGTTACACCATGCATGGTTAAAGTTCCAACAACTTTGGCTGTATACTTGCCATCTTTGGTAAAGTCAATGCTTTTAATATTTTGGATGGTACCCGTAAAATTTGCTCTCGGATATTTTTCACTCTCTACATATTCTTCATTAAAATGCGTTTGCATTTCAGCGTATTTAAATTGAAACCCTTTGAATAGTAAACTAAAACGGATTTCTCCTGCTCCGGTTATTTTACTAAACACTTCGTTGTTAATAGCACTCACATCGGGATCTGAAGGAGATACAAATTTGATACGCCCGTTTTTTGTGCTAAAACTTACAATGGTATCTTTTTGAACTGGCTCAACATTTGCGCTAACTTTTTTTGTGGTGTCTGTTTTGCCTTTAAATAGTAGCACTGCTTCGTTGATTACAATATTATTATCTTCCGGAAAATAACCCGCACAAATTCCTTTGTAAGATATGCTATCAAAGGGTTTTATAGCATCTTGTATGGCGCTAAATGCGATGGTAATACTACCTGTTTTCGTTGTGTTTTCAATATTGATAACCCAGTTGCCAGCATCATTTTTGGATGCTTCTTTTACGATGCCGGTGAGTTCTAATACTTTATCGTTGTACTGAGCACTTGCTGTTTTTTCATTTTGCTTGAAAGCCTCAAGTAATGCATTGGTTGCTACTTTAACCGCTACTTCATTGTTAATGTTGCGGTGTGGTTTATGGTATACCCACCATGCAAAACCTGCACCTGTAATAACAATAATTACAATGAACCCTAAGGTGTATTTTAACCATGCTTTCATATTGTTCAATTTATTTTACGTATTGACCCACAGGTAGTCTGTTGGTAATACTTCTAGCAAGTGTCATTTCATCTGCGTATTCTAGTTCTCCTCCAAAAGCAATTCCTCTTGCAATGGTGGTTACTTTACAACCGAGTGGTGCAATCTTTTTTTGTATATAGTAGATGGTGGTGTCTCCCTGAATGGTAGGGTTTAGGGCAAAAACAATTTCTTCGGTCCCTTCTTTTTCAATTCTAGCGGTAAGGGCTTCAATGGTTAATTGCTCCGGCCCAATGCCATCTAAAGGTGAAATAATGCCGCCAAGTACATGGTAAGTGCCGTTAAACTGCCCCGTGCTTTCTATGGCAATAACGTCCCTAATATTTTCAACGACACAAATGATGTTTTGGTTGCGGGAGCTATTGGAACAGATAGAACAAATATTACCATCGCTGATATTGTAACAGCGTTGACAAAACTTGATTTCATTACGCATTTTTGTAATGGTGTCGCCAAACATGGAAACATCTTCTGCGTCTTGCTTTAATAAATGCAGCACAAGGCGTAAGGCTGTTTTTTTTCCAATACCAGGAAGTTTGGAAAATTGAGCCACTGCATTTTCAAGTAACGAAGAAGGTAGTTGCATACTTTATTTATTTACCAAGTAACCGTTATTTCATTATCCCAATTATTGCGCACTGAAATAGGTTTCGGAATTTCTATAACAATTTCTGGCTGTCTTTTGTTGAGTTTAAAAGACCCCGTATCCCAGATACCGTTTTTATTGGTATCAAAAAGTATCCTGAGTTCGTAACTGCCCGGCTTATATCTTTTAATAACGAGTTGATTGCTGGTTAAAGCATAACTATTGATCACTTCATTTCTTTCAATGATTTGTAAAACGGGATGACGTGTTGTATCGATAGTAGGAAACTTAAATTTGATAAGTCCGTAGTCAACTTCTTTTTTGGTATAAAAAGATAGGGTATCAGATTTTGCCGTGGTATTACCTAGGCTATCTGTGATCGCGCCCTTTGGTAGCAGTAGTTTGAAGGGCTCTCCAGCTGGCCAGTTGTAGCCAATACTTAATGTTGTAGCGACACTATCTAGGGCAAGCGTGTATCCTTCTTTTTTTACAAAATTGGTATCAACAAGCTTAATGGCTGCCGTATCTTTTATTGTTATTTTTTTTGCAAAGGTCATTTCTAATGGCCCTAATACATCTTGCTCGCCATTGTTGAATGTAACATTGTATTTTAAACGCTTGTCTTCTTTGCTGTCTTTACTACTGCTGCTTGCGTATATCTTTTTTTCTATTTTTTTAAATTCTTCAAACGCATAGATGGTATCTGACTTTGTTTTTTCAGACACCTTCACAGGAGCGTTTAAAAAACCAAAATAGTTAGTGCTATCATCGTACTTTCTTGAAAAATTAGTAGGAATCACATATGCCGCATAGGTGCCTGGGGCTAGATTTTTAAAACTAAAATTTCCTTTCCCATCAACGCGTGTATAATACCTAGGTGTGTTTTTATAGATAGAAGTATCGTTTACATTATTGTGTAGTACAACAATGAGTGTGCTATCTACTTTTCCAGTAGCAGCTACAACAATATGCCCATTATAATTTCCATTGTCGATGGTAGGTCCTGTAGAAAAAATATACCTGAAACCCCTAGCCATATTTGACTCATTCACATCTACTAACGCTTTTCCAAAATCCAGTGTATACGTCGTGTTTTCTTCTAGTGAGTCTTTAAACTTAATAGTAACATTTTTAAGTTTATAGTCGATGATAGGCGTGTTTTTGACAGTAGGTGAAACAATCAAATTTTCTTGTAAGCCCTGAAGGGTAACATATTCGTCAAAACTGAGGAGAAAGTTTTTGGTGTGTACATTGGTGGCTGAGTCTTTGGGTAATGCAACCACTAATTTTGGAGGCAAGCTATCCCTAGGGCCTCCACCTGGTGGAATAATATTGGCACATCCTGTTATGTACAAACTTATAAGTACAAAAAAAACGGCCGCACCAATTGATTTAAACATCTTATGTATTGAAAGCGTAAACATAGGCTAATCTCCAGATTCGTCCTGATCTTCATTTAATTCATGAAGCGCAATCGATATCTTATTTGTTTTGACAAAATTACACCAATGACATTCGTTTTTGCCACAACCCGTGTAAAATTCCTTGTTTTTAATTTTTTGCCATACCGTTTCTATCTGGTTTGTTACTGTTGCAATGTCCTGTGGCGTTACTACTACTTTTTCTTGCTTGTAGGTGCCTTGTTTATCGGGCTCTATAAAGTCAAATATGGCGCTAATGGCCTCCCAGTCTTTGGATGGGTAGTTGTCTATCAAAATTTTGTAGAAAACGGCTTGTCTCCAATAGTCGCCTCCGTTAGGATCTTTGTCGTGAGGTGGTTTTAGTTTGGGTCTGGCTTTGTCAATGTCTCCCGTTTTATAGTCTACTACATTTACATTTTTGCCATCAAATTCTATTTTATCTAGTTTGCCTTTTAACGGCACGCCTTTTACAACAACATTTCTAATATTGGTTTCTGCTAGCATTACTTTATTCCAGCTATTAATGTTAGCATCATAATAATTGGTTAATACGATTTCACCGTACTCTATTTTTCTATCAAATTGTTCTTTGGTGAAATTTTCTCTGTGACGGTGCATGTACCAATTAAAATCGGCAATAAATAATTCTTTAGACTGAAAAACATTGTTGTTTTTTTGCATTTTTTGAAAAAGCATTTCAAGCGCAAAGTGAACCGCCGAACCAAATTCGGTGGCTTCCGATTTTCCAGAAGGAACCCGAACTAAATTGTTATAATAAAATTGTAAAGGACATTTTAAATAGTTGTTGAGCGCCGTTACGTTCATCACAAACTTATCAAGGAGTGTGTTTACAAAATCGGCTTCCTCTTTTTCAATTTCTGGGGCCTGTTCTTTGCTAAAACCAATCAGTGCAAATACACTTAATTCCTCTTCTGTAATATTTATTTTTGTTGGTACAAGCCCATAGCCGTCGATAATTTCAGCTACAAATAGTGATGGTTCAATTTCTTTTCCGTCATTTTTATACTGGGTGTAGCTGATGGTCAAATGCTGTGCAGCCCTTGTTAATGCTACATAAAAGAGTCTTCTTAACTCTTCTTCTTCTTTGTGTGCGGGGCCGGACACAAAAATGGTATCCGGTAAATGATACCCACCACCAGGCTTCTTTTTCTTTTCCCAATTGCTGGCGTTACAGCCCACAAAAAATACATGCTCAAACTCAAGTCCCTTAGAACCATGTGCTGTTAATAAATTTACGGCCGCGTTACTTCCACTTATTTTTGCTAATGGAAGTACAAGGCCTTCTTTGTTCATGAGTGAGAAAATAGTCACCAGTGCATCAAGTGTAAGTCTAGGATTTCTGCGGGTTTCTTCTTTGATAAAATCAAAGAGTCCGGTTAATAATTTTAATTCCCAGTGCTTATCTGGGCTTTCCATGATGCAGCGTAATAGTCCCGATTCCTTGATACAGTTTTCAAATACTGTTTGCAAAGTTGCGTTGGGCACATCGCCAATTATTTTTTCTATAAAAGTAGCAGCAGCTTGTAAGCCTGGAATTTCTTTTGAAAACAAATCTTCACCTTGGCCACTTAACTTTTCTGATATCAACCTACGTAAAGATGTTTTATGGTCTCCAAATCTTCGATCTGCAACGGCTGCACTCAATTTAGCAATTTCGATAGGGGGTATTTGAAACCAATCAAAATGTAGAATTTCAAATAGTAGGGCATCGCCACCGTATGGTATATCATGCTCTGCTGCTAAATATGTGAGCAGCTTGATTAGTTTTTGTGGCGTTGGTTGGTGTAAAATATTAACGCTTCGTTTGCTGAAATACGGAATGTTTTTTTCCTTAAAATAAGTGGCTAGTTCTTCTCCGTACTTGTTTTCTTTATAAATCACAGCAATTTGTCCAGGGGTTGTACCACTGCTTATGAGGGCTTCTACGGCATTTGTAATACCAATCATTTCGGCCCTTGGCGATTCGTAAACCTGAATAAAGGGTTTGTGTGTAAGGGCCACCAAATTTGTGTTAGAGGCTACCAAATCTTTGCTGAGGCCTTCAATTTTTTTGACAAGCCTTTCTTCATTTTTATCGATGAGGGTTTTTGACACGTCTAATATGGACTGTGTAGAGCGGTAGTTATTCGTAAGGACCACCGTTAATAAGCTATCCGAAAATTTTTCTGCAAACGCCTGCATGTTTTCGATGTTGGCGCCCTGAAAACGGTAAATACTTTGGTCATCGTCGCCTACAACAAAAATATTGGGTGTATCCCAAAAGCTAATAAGTTGTTCAACCAGTTTGTTTTGTGTTCCACTGGTGTCTTGGTATTCGTCTACTAAAATATATTGGTATTGTTCTTGGTAGCGAACAAGTAAATATTTGTCTTCATCAAATGCACGAATCACCCAATTGATCATGTCATCAAAATCGTACCTATTTTTAGAGCGCATCATTTCTTGAAAAACAGGGAAGGCGGCAACAGCAGCCTTTAACTTCTCCATTTTTTCTTTCTCTTCTTCTACCTTGCTTTCTTTGAGGTCGCCGGCCTTAAACCCTTTGTAGGCGCGCTTATACACAAACTCTTCTCGGTTGGGTATGTCTGCTATATAGTTGTCGATACAACTATAAATATAATCAGGCGTCCACCCTTCCTTTTTCATCGTTGAAAAAAGATGCTGTAAATTATTGATCTCAAAATATACGTCCCCTCTGTATCTTTTTAAGGGATGATTTTTAGGAAACTGATCAATTAATGTTTTAAAAAGTGCAATTTTTTCTAGATCAGAAATAGGATCTAAACTTGTTTTTTCAAACAAGGATAAATTTTCTTGTATGATGTCATTACAAAAAGCATGAAAAGTATACAGGTTTACTTTATAGGCATCTGGACCAATAAAATCGAGTAGTCTTTTGCGCATGGCAACAACGCCAGCATCTGTGTAGGTAAGACATAAAATATTTTCCGGCCTTGTGTCACTTTCTAATAATATTTTTCCAATACGTGCGCCTAGTATTTGTGTTTTTCCAGTGCCCGGACCGGCAATCACCATAACGGGCCCTTCCATATTGTCTACTGCCTTTTTTTGGGCTGGGTTAAGCCCCTGCATCATTTTATCAAAAGCGGCTTGTTGTTCTATTTTAGTGATCATAGTTAAAGGTAAAATTTCTACGGTTACTTATTATGACTGCTGGGGTTTATTTAATGAAATAAGCCAAACAATTACCTCCTGATTTTGTTGTAAGCTAAACTGCTATTATGTCTAAAGTATATTCGATCAAAACAGTTCAAAATATCCCTATTTCACTCGAGGAAGCTTGGGATTTTTTTAGCAAGCCCTCTAATTTGGCCACTATTACCCCCGATAACCTCGGTTTTAATATTATCAGCAAGTACCACGGCGAGCGTATGTACCCGGGTCAAATTATAGAATACACGGTAAAGCCTGTGCTTGGTATTCCTTTATATTGGATGACCGAAATTACACATGTAGAAGACCACAAGTATTTTGTGGACGAACAGCGCTTTGGTCCCTATACCATGTGGCATCACCAGCACCATTTTAAGCAGGTTGAAGGTGGCGTTGAAATGACAGATATTGTACATTACAAACTACCACTATTTTTTCTAGGTGATATAGCGCACGCTTTATTCGTGAAAGCACAGCTTACCCATATTTTTGATTACCGTTTTGAAGCAGTAGAAAAAAAATACGGTAAACTTTAATTCAGTTCTACAAGGCTGCTCACATTATTGTTGAGATCTATGGATCCAACAAATAATTTTTCATCTTTTTTGTGCGCAATATTACTAATGTCAACATTACTTGTTTTTGTTGCTACTAATATTTTTACTAATTGCGCATTTTTTATAGTTGCTTTCACGCCTGATCCACAAGAAAAAATGCCAAATGATTTTATTTTTTCTTTGCCATTATAATTTACAATAAAATTAGACGCATTCTTTTTTTGAATGGATGGAGCATCTGGCGCTGTGTCATCTAACCATGGCATTGGAGGTACAAGGGCTGGATATTTGTAATAATTATTTTGTAGGCTATCATTCCAACCGTTCGGATTTTTTGCAAAAGTGCTGCTGTTGTAAAACACGCTTCCTTGTGTGGTTTTAAAAGAACGTAGTAAGTTTATTTGATCTGGAATTTGATCTTTGCTCTTCCAAGCATCATTGGTACCTGCTCTATAAATGCCATGTCCAATATATAAGTGTTTGCCATAACTATAGTCGTTCCACCATTTTAAAAGGACATCATAGTCTGCGAGCTTATGTCCACGTTCCCAGTATAATTGCGGCACTACATAATCGATCCAGCCTTTTTGTAGCCATAGTAAAATATCAGCGTATAAATCATCGTAATTGGTTTGACCACCTTTTGTTTCACTACCACGCGGGTCCTGTGTTTTATTTCTCCAAACACCAAATGGACTGATGCCAAATTTAACGCGTGGGTTGGTGGCTACTATTGCTTTTTTAAGTTGAACAATAATACTATCACAGTTACTTCTTCTCCAGTCGTCTTTAGACAAACCATTTCCATATTTTGCAAAACTTGCTTGGTCAGGAAATTCTTTTCCTGCAATGCGGTACGGGTAAAAATAATCATCCATGTGAACCGCATCTATGGCATACCTTTTCACTAAATCTTTTACAAGTGCAGCTGTATGTGAACGAACAGCTGGTATTCCTGGATCAAAATATTTTTTGTCTCCATAAATCAAAAACCATTCGGGGCGCTGTTTGGTAATATGATTTTCTGCCACCGAAGATTTGTTGATATTAAATACTGCACGGTATGGATTGAGCCATGCATGAAATTCCATGCCACGTTTATGCGTCTCTTCAATCATAAAAGCGAGTGGGTCATAAAATGGCTCTGGTGCTAGACCTTGTTTGCCCGTTAAATATTCAGACCATGGTTCAAAGCTTGAAGGATACATCGCATCTGCTGCAGGACGCACTTGAACAACAACAGCGTTCATGCCATTTTTTTGATGTATGTCTAAGAGTTTGATAAACTCTTGTTGTTGTGTTTCTACGGGCAAGCCTCTTTTACTAGGCCAGTCAATGTTTTCTACTGTAGCAACCCATACACCTCTAAATTCAAAATTGCGAACGGGCTGTGCCAATAAATGAAAAGTGCCAACAAGTAGCACCAAAAGTATTGCTGTTTTTTTCATGGCTTAAAGATAAATTGGGATCCCTGTGTGTGCGCTTTTGTGGATGAAAAATAGGAAGCCACAATAGTAATGCACAATTGAAGTTCATTAGTCTTCCCAAACACTCAAACCTTCGCTGCAATTGGCGCAGATATCGATAGACTTTCGGGAGGTCATTAAATTTTTTCTAAAAGCATGGTATTCCTTGCTATCCCATACTTCTGTAAAAGATTTGTTTTTTAAATTACCGAGTTGATGGGTTGCGTCTTTATCAAAGCAGCATGGCACTACTATTCCATCCCAGGTAATTACATTGGCATGCCATAATTTCCAGCAGTGATTACCCAGCCCGTTTTTTACCTGCATTTCACCTGCGCTGTCTTTTTTATACCGGCTATATTTTTGATTGGTAGGAATGAGCCCGTGCGGGTCGTTCGCGTAATCATACACCTGGGCCGTTTTAAAACGTACGGCGTCTACACCGATTTCTGCGCCAAGTGCTTTAATGTCTTCAATTTGATGTTCATTGGGCTTGACCACTAAAAATTGAAAAAATATAAAAGGCGTTTTGCTATTTAATGTCTTTTTCCATTTAACAATGTTTCGGGCGCCTTCCATTACTTTATCCAATTTTCCGCCTACTCTATACTGCTCATACACTTCTTGAGTGGTTCCGTCAATAGAAATAATGAGCCTGTCTAGCCCCGATTCCACTGTTTTTTTTGCGTTTTCATCGGTTAAATAATGTGCATTGGTGGAGGTGGCGGTATAAATCCCCTTTTTACTAGCATAAGACACCATGTCCAAAAAGGCGGGGTTTAAATAAGGTTCTCCCTGAAAGTAAAAGATCAGATAGATTAAATCTTTATATACCGAATCGATGGTTTCGTTAAAAAACGAGGGTTGCAGCATGCCGGTTGGCCTCGTAAAAGCCCTTAACCCGCTTGGGCACTCTGGGCAGCGGAGGTTACATGAAGTGGTGGGTTCAAATGAGATAGAAATGGGTAGCCCCCATACAATGGGCTTTCCCGTTACACGGCTTAATTGGTAACTGAAATACACTTTGGCTCCATTCCATAACCGCCTTAGGGTTAGTTTGGATATGAAATTAACGGAATCGTTGAGGTTAAACTGTGGCACATTGTAAAGTTAAGGCGCCAATACATGTGAAATGCAGGTCTAAAGAACTAACTTCAAGGGATTCTGCAATATTTTTTTGTTCAATAGTTTTTGAATATTTTTTATTTTTGTCAAACATTATCAACCTATTCATATGCATCCAAGCCCATCTACCTGTCAGCAGTGTGCACAAAGGTTTAACTCTGTGTTTTGCAAGGCAAGGGAAGAGCATGTAGAAGTGATCAATGACAAAAAGGTTTGTAATATTTATAAAAAGGGGCAGCAATTATTTAATGAAGGCTCTTATCCATTTGGTGTTTTTTGCATTAACGATGGTAAAGTAAAGTTATCACACCAAGGAGATGACGGAAAAGAACAAATCATTCGGTTGTTAAAAGCCGGTGATGTATTAGGCTACCGAGCTTTATTAAGTGGAGATCGTTACAGTGCATCTGCTGTCGCGCTTGAAGACACACAAGTTTGTTTTATTCCCAAAGATGTATTTATAAATGTGTTGCAACACGACGCAGGTATGGCTTTTGAAATGATGAAGGTATTAAGTGACGAATTACACCGTTCAGAAATCAAGCTTACACATTTAGCACAAAAACCAATTCGTGAAAGACTTGCAGAAACATTGCTTTTCATCAAAGAAACATATGGTTTTGAACCAGACGGCATCACACTTGCTGTAAAACTTTCAAGAGAAGAAATAGCCAATTTAGTAGGCACTGCCACAGAATCTACCATTCGTTTATTGTCTGAATTTAAAAAAGATGGTATGATTGAATTAGAAGGCAAAAAAATACAAATACTAA